>Ga0123342_1001754_pt1 | contig 36598 bp, 15 predicted proteins | sample Turbeawhitnodule_FD_89960 | JGI IMG/M metagenome (GOLD analysis project Ga0123342, IMG submission 89960) | Root nodule microbial communities of legume samples collected from Mexico - Turtle bean Mexico white nodule | ecosystem: Host-associated > Plants > Roots > Nodule | place: Mexico: Nepantla... | reverse complement strand
GGGATTTGGAAGCCAAGCATGTGCCCTCATTGTAGTAACATTCGGAGGAACATGTCTCGGCTCTCTGATAGTGAAGACAGTGATGGTGTTCCCCTACCACCACATCATGGCAGCCAGAAAAATGCAGCAAGCATTGCCAATGATGGAAGGTTCAAAGGGCATGCCAATGGTAGCTCCATCAGATGCAAATATTTCTATGGTTTTAATTGAAGGAAGACCCTGTGCGTGTGTGTGTGTGTATATATATATATATATATATAGCCTATTTCTATGATATTAATGTGTTGCCTACTTTACACATATATATTATATAAGAAATTGCGATTGTAACAGAAGAAAATAAGAAAAAAATAAAATAAATTTGACACAGACTATAGTGATCCATGTCAAAATAAGGTTTCTTTTTCTTCAATGTGGAGCTGAGTGAGTTTCATAATCCTTCTTTTAAAGTTGATGATGATGAGAATGGGCATGCTGACTTTGCAGAAACCGTGTGGGGTTCTTGGAGCCACCAAATAATCTCTCCTTTCTCCAAATGCAATCATGAGCTATTTGAGGTTGCATTCTCAATCTTGGAATTGGATTACCATTAAAAAAAAAAATTTAGAATGTGTTGAAACCTTTGGTATATATAAAAATTGTTTTTTTATCAACTATAAATAATATATACATATGAACCACTTTATGGGTGATCCAACCCATATACAAAGAAACAATGATACTCTAACAACCCAACAACTTTCAGACAACTACTCAATAAACGAACCTTGCCTAAGACAACTATCAACAACGAGCTATAGTGAAGGAAGCCAGATCAAAGGATCAAAACACCGATCGGAAAAAGAAAAACAAGCAAAGGGAAATTTATGAGTGATCCAAGACCAAACCTTCACTTGAATCAAAGAAAAGATCATAATAATAAAAAAAAACTCCACCTTTGAAAATAATCTTATTCCTATGGCTCCAAATTGTGAAATAATCTAGTCTCCCTTATCTTGGTTTATATCTCTAACTCCTTTTTTAAGAAGGAAAAAATTATGTGTTTTGCACAAGGGTCTTTAAGAGTATATCCTCCTATGTGGAGTAAGGGGTTGGTTTCCTTCAGGAGCTTTTATATCTTAATTTAGGATAAAGAGATCCAAAGGAAAAGTATAAGGGAAGTGAAAAATGTTACCTTTTGTTCTTTTTTGTTGAGTTAGTGGGTTGTACAACTGGTATGATCTTTGTAAAAAGTTTTATAAGTTCCTATATTTGCTAGTAATTTATGTTTGATGGTTTGTTTATGATTCGATTCTAGGTGTTTATGGTGTTGGTACACTTTGGTTGTTGCCATGGGTGAATTCATATGGTTGTGTTTTGATTGGGATAAGGGTTTGTGTTTTGATTGGGATAAGGGTTAGTTGGTAGCTTCTCTTGAGGGCTTGGTTTAGGTTAGGATGTAAGGTTTTTTTTTTTTCTTTTGTATAAAGGTTAATCATTCTTTAAGTGATCCATATTTATTTATTGATTCTTGATGATAAAAAAAAATCAATATATATAAAAGAACATATTAATATTTCTATTATTTGATATATTTAAAATTTAAGTAATTTTAATTTTAAAAACTAATTAAGAAGTAACAATATTAATATCAAATCGACCTCAAAATTGAGACTAATAACTAACATTAGAAAATAAAATTATTAAATAAACATAAATTTTAGAAGAAAAAAATAATTAATTATCATATTAAATAAATTATATAATACTCTATGTAGTAAAAAATTTAGTGGTATGTAAATTAATTTATATTATTAATAAAATTTCTAAAAGTTTATATTAATGTTTTAGTTACACATTATAATTTAAATTAATTAGTAGTTAATTATATATATATGTAAAAAAATTATTTTATAAATTTTATTAATAATAGAATCTAGTGTAGATATCAATAATTATTTTAATCTTGTATCTAATTTAATTAATATAATAACTAATTATTTTTTCTTTTTAAAATTGGTTTTTATTTAATATTTTTTTATAGTGTAAACTCAATTTTTACTAGATAAATTCCAAACAAAAACTTTTATTAACGAGTTCATTCACACTTGCTATGGTTGAAACACAGGTCAATAATGCCTTTAATTTTTCGTTTTCGGATTGAGATTTGAATCTTGTTATCTGCATTAAAAGCTGCAGGTAGTTGGAAAGGGCAGGTTCATTGTGAGAATGGTTTCAGTTGGATGAACAGGGCTCATGTTCCTCTCAAGGGTGTGCCATGATGCTGTTAATTCTGGTTTTATTTGCGTTATGGTATATGCTTTTAGGTGCTGCTGGCAGGTTCTTTTGTTGTGATGCAGATTAAAATCCTCAATGTGCTATTCTGGTGCAAAATTATTGATCTGTCGGATGCTGCAGATATGCTTTTGGTCAAGGATATGAAGGAGTGAATGTTTGTTTTTACATATTTTATGTTCTGCACTAAACCAAAGCATTGAAGTATAAAATGTAACTTTCAAATAAGAATATATTTTGGTTACAGAACATATTTTATTCTTTAAAAAATATTATAAATTTAATTTTTAATTATAGAAGAATAATCTTACTATTATTAATACATAACGATATATTCTTGTACAACTAGTTGCTCACATGGTTGAATGGTCGACAGCTTTTGGCATACTTAAACTCAAATGATGAGATTTTAAAACATTATTTAGTCATTAATATATACAAAGTATGATAAAAATGTGATTGGGTCTCTTTTCAACTTGGGTTAACTCTCGTGTAAATTCTACTAAGACTAACTCAACACTGCACAATAGAATCGAAAGTAGACGAATCAAGAATGATGGAAGTGGAAGAATAAAAGAAAAAGCATAAACACCAGAAAGAGAAAAGTGGCTAGGGAATCAATAATTAAGCTGAAGAACAACGCTTCCAATACAGTGAGAGTGAAAAGATGATTCCAAAATGAGTGTATTTATAGTTTTGGCATGTGAACATGAGAGAAGACAAGAACTAGTTTTGAATAACTCCACACCTTCTTCAACTCATCCATTCCAATATTTTGTGTTCTGCTGCATCTATTCTACACACTACAACATGGGAAACAACAACGTTGTTTGTTACCGTCATAGTGGGAGTCTTCCTTTTCCATGCCATCTTCAACTGGGAACATATGCTTCAATCAACTTGACCACATCTGTGGTTTACAAGAGAAATGATGGATCATATCACGATAAGGCAGATGTTACATACACCGTTGAAGGGTCAACGTGCAACCTCGCGTTAAGAAGAGCGATTAACAAAAACAGCTATGTCAGGTGTGTATCGTTCGAACTCCGTGACAGCATAGTAGATATGCTATTCCTGAATATAAACAAAGCCGAAACCGATCTTCTTAAGGTCCAAACTATTTCGGACGCCATTTTTAAGACGAAGAAAAAGAAGAACCTTCATGCATGGGGTGGTGTTACGGAGACCAAAGTTTACTTGTATGGCACTGCAAACAGGTGCGGTCTTCTTGTTTGGGAGTGCAACAAAAATGATGGTCATCAACACGCTAAGGCAGTGACTATTGCACACTATTTTGTTCATAGTAGCGGAACAGTAGCTGTTAACAGATCAACTGAAACAACAGATATTGGGTTTTCTGTTGTGGTGAAGATTGGTTTATCTGATGGAAATTTTGATATAACCGTGGAGGGTCCTGAACAACACCCTGCTTCTGCATTGTTATACATGTTCGATGAAGTGAACAGAAGTGGGATTTGGAAGCCAAGCATGTGCCCTCATTGTGGTAACGTTCGGAGGAACATGTCTTCTTCGCAGACTGATAGTGAAGAGAGCGATGGCAGGCAGGGAAATGCAGTAAGAATATACAATTCTGATGGAAAGTTCAACGGGCATGCTTGTGGTGCCTCCATTAGATGCAGAGATTTCTATGCTTTTAGTTAAGGGAAAACCCTAACTTTGTGTATGTATATATATTTTAATGATAATGTTAATGCAAGATGAATGTGTTTATGAATGTGTTTTGTGAGTTGATGGAGGCTAGCTATTCTTAAAAGGTTACACTGATATGGAATCAAATAATCTATGCTAAGGATGATGTTTAATGTTGGAGAGATGATCTTTTTTTTTTCCTCTCTTGAGTAGTCTTTTCTGTTGTGTTTGTGGGAGGAATCTAATAATCTTGTGTGAATCTATTTTTACCTTATATAATCTGGTAAAATGTGAGAAGAAAGTTTGTAGATTTATAATTATTTTGATGTAATTTTTTTTAATCTCATTTATGTACGATTAGCTATTTATAAATGAGTTGAAGTGACAAGAACTATTTTATTTTATTAATATATTTTTTTTATTGATAAAAATATTAATATTCTTTCTATATATATAATATAATATATATATATATATAATGTCATAATCTATTTGATGAAGTTTGTTCTCTGGTCTATCTCGTTGTTTTATCTATTTATGTTTAAGGTACCTTCTGTAGTGTTGAAAAAGATTGTGAATCTTTTTATGGGGTTGGGGATCTGAAGAAGTTAGAGGACTGGGGTAGGAGGTTTGAAGACCGTTTTGGTTTAAAAGTTGGAAATGGGTAGTCTATTAAGTTCTAGAAGGATAGATTGGTGGGTAATGAAGCCCTAAAGAGTAAATTTCCAAGGCTTTTTTCTCTTACTTAGTATTTCTAAAGAAGTTTCATTGGACTATTGTGGGACTTGGGTTAACAATGGGTGGGAATGGAATTTGGTTTGGAGAACGAGCCTTTTTGTCGGGGAGAAGAACCAGGTCGACCAACTTCTGAAGGTGGTGCAAGACCTTGATTTGGAAAGAGTTGATAAGTGGGCCAGGGAAAGATGTCGCAAGTTTAGAGTTTTCGGTTAAGTCCGCTTATGTTTTTCTAAAAGGAGATTCTGAAGGAGCATCTGCAATCATTTAAGGCCTTTTGGAGGATTGAAGCTTTGCCTTTTGCTCATTTTTTTGCTTGAAGGGTAATGGAAAACAAGATCGCAACCAAAGCTAATTTGGTCAGACATGGGATTGCGGTTGAAAATATTTTGTGTAGCTTGTGCAGGGAAAAAGAGGAGAATTCTCTTCATATGTTTTTTGGTTGTCGTTTCACTTGGTTAGTGTGGAGTCTCTATTACGTGTGGTTAGGGTTGAAGTCAGTTGATTCTTTTAATCCTCATACTCATTTCTTGCAGTTTAACCTGACAATGCACCAAATTCTGTCAATTTTGTCTTGGGGAATGTCTGGATTGCGGGGATTAGTGAAATCTGGTGTGTTAGGAACAAGGTCATCTTTAAAGGTGTAGTGGCGGATCTTTCAGAGCCTTTCTCTTTGGCTCAATTGAAGGTTTGGTATTGGATTTCCTCTAAAATTTCATCTGTTTGTTTTTCTTATTCAGATTGGTGTCTTGAACCTATGGTTTGTCTAAACTCGATTTAGATTTGGTTTTAGCTTTGCTGGTATATGGTTTTGGGACTTCTTGTTTTAGAGTAGTTTGGTTGGCTTTAGAGTAGTTTTGTTGGTAGTTAGTTGGTTTTTTTTTAAGTTGTATAATGATTGGTTCACCCCTAAAGTGTTCCGTATTTATTTATTCATTATTGCTAATAAAAAAATAGATTAAGATAATCAACATCTCTTTCCACTTGTTTGATTCATCCACTTGTTTAATTCTTTCATTTGTTCCATTATTTTATATATATATTGGAGATTATGTTCTTTGGATTTGTTTCAATCTAGTCGATATGTAACAGAAGAAAAATGAGAAATATAAAAATGAAACACAATATAAGGATTCATACCATAACAATAAGAAGAATTAAACATAAATATAATTTATAGATAGAATCTTAGTCTTTAGCTATATAAATTGGCACTATAAACTTAGTCTGCTATAGCTAACATGTGATTAATTAAAATTTTATGGTAAAGTGTTTCCCAAAATCAATATATAAAAAGACATATTAATATATCTATTCTACATATTCAAAATTTAAGTAATTTTAATTTTAAAAACTAATTAAGAAGTAACAATATTAATCTTAAATCAGCCTCTAAATCGAGACTAAATAAACACTAATAATTAACATTAAAAAAATAATTAAATAAAAAAAATTTAAAAGAAAAAAAAAATAGTTACTAATATATTGAATAAATTATATAATAATTATTGGTATATGTAAAGTAGTTTCTATTATTAAAAAAAACTTTAAAAGTTTCTACATTAGTATATAATTAACTATCAATGTTTTAGCTAAACACTTCATAATCTAAATTAATTGGTAGTTAATTAAATATTAATATAGAAACTATTTGATAAATTTTATTAATAATAAAAACTAGTTTAGATATCAATAAATTTTTTAGTCTATACAATAATATCTAATTGAATCAATATAGTAATTAATTATTTTTCTTTTAAAATTAGTTTTTATTTAATGATTTTCTTATTGGACAGATATGTAGTTGGTCCTCCGAAATAATGTAATTAATTTTTTTAATCAATATATGTACAAATTAGTCTTACAAAAATATTGTTGTTCTATACATGGAAAATCTTATTATAAAATATAAACTTTTCATTTTTAAAAGTTTTTAGTGTCTTTTAATGAAGATATTTAGAGGTAATTAGTTTTATAAAAATTTTGAAATATTTTATGATGAAATATTTTGTTTAGATAAAAAAAGTTGAAGTTATAAAAATTTATAAGAATAATTTAATTATTTAAAAATTAGATAATGTTAAAATGTACCTCAAATTAAAGAATTAGAAGTTTTTACACTCTCATCTTTCAAATTTAGTTATTTTCTTTTCATATTATCAATTTCGATCTAAATAAAATATTTAATTTTGAGAAAATAAAACGAATTGTTTTATTTTTTTCTTACATTGAAAAACATGATAATAGATAATTTAAAATAATTATAAAATTATAAAAAAATTGATGAAATAAAAATTAAACTAACATGATAGTTCAAAATCAAAACTTTTAATAACGAGTTTATTCAAAGTTATGTATAAGATGATCATTAATTTTTTAGTGTACCAACACGAAATTACTACAAGAAAAAAAAATCTAAAATATACTTATTTTAAATAAATAATAATAACATAAAAATTTAAATTAAATTCTAGAATGTATATTATGGATCATAAGACAAATCTACTGGTGATGATGTCCTTAAAGTTATATACTGATTCATATCTAATACAAATGTATACATGAATGTGTGACCAACTTTATTAATAATCACTATTTCTAATGCTAACAAACAGAAAATAATCCAATAGAAACCAATTTTTATAAATCAAAATAATTAATTGCAATAGTAATTAAATTAAAAATTATTTTAGAAACTAAAACAAAAATTGATTTTTAAATTAGTTTCTATTATTTTATATTATTGTTAAATAGTTTCTAAATTGGTCTCTAATTAGCAACCAAGTTTTATCTACCAATTATTTAGTTTCTAAATTTAGTCTCTAAAACCTTGGGAACAATTTAGAAACTATTTAACAATAATAGAAACTAATTTAGAAACCAATTTTTGTTTTAGTTTTCAAAATGATATCTAATTTAGTTACTATTGCAACTAATTATTTTGGTCTCTAAAAATTGGTTTCTATTTCATGATTTTCTTGTAGTAAACCTGTCTCAAATTAAAATTTCAATATAAATTACAAAAATATTAAACTTTGGAGACCTGGTCCACGTTTTAGGAATTACATATTTTATGTTCTGCACTAAACTAAAGCATTGAAGTATAAATGTAATCTTTAAATAAGAATATATTTGGTCAAAGAATATATTTTATTCTTTAAAAAAAATATTATAAATTTAATTTTTAATTCTAAAAGAATAATCTTACTATCATTAATACATATCGTTATACTTGTGATCCACGACCTTTCGACATAAATAAACCCAAACGACGAGACTTTAAAATATTATATAGCTATTAGATATTCGATTATTTGAAAAGTATGATTATGGTGTGATTGAATCTCTTTAAGAAGAATCCGTTATAAGAACAAACTCTTATTTCAAACACTATTTAAAATTATCGCAATGCATAAACATAACTAACCTGATTTTAAGAAAATGAGTTTATTTTTAGCTGAAAATTTAGAAGAAGAAGAAGAAAATGATTTTAAAACTAAAAGAAAGGTATGCTAAAAACCACCCATAAACTGTTTTTGAAATGAATGAAGAATGATGGAAGTGGAAGAATAAAAGAAAAAGCATAAACACAAGAAAGAGAAAAGTGGTTTGGAAAAATATGGCAGAGAATTAGATGCTAGGAAATCAATAATTTAGCTGAAGAACAACGCTTCCAATACAGTGAGAGAGTGAAAAAATCATTCTAAAATGAGTGTATTTATAGTTTTGGCATGTGAACTTCCCAACCATGCTCACCGGAGAAGACAATAACTGGTTTAGTTTCCCATTATTCTTTTGAATAACACTGCACATTCACCACACAAAAAGATGGGAAACAACAACGTTGCTTGTTTTTACCGTCATAGAGGGAGTCTTCCTTTTCCATGCCATCTTCAACTGGGAAGATATGCTTCCATCAACTTGACCACATCTGTGTTTTACAAATGGGATGATGGATCATATTCCGACAAGGCAGAAGTTTCATACACCGTTGAAGGGTCAACGTGCAACCTCATGTTAAACAGATGTGTTGAGCAAAACGGCCATGTCAGCTTCGTATCGTTGCTTCTCCATGACAGCATAGCATGTTTACAAGGAGAAAAGCTATGCCTGCATATAACCAAATTCGAAACCGGTTTTATTACGATGGAATATAAGTCTAACAGCAGTTTCATCGCGTGGACGAGGACGGAGAAGAACGTTGATGCATGGGGTGGTGTTACGGACACCAAACTTTACTTCTATGGCACTGCAAACAGGTGCGGTCTTCTTGTTTGCCAGAGCAAGAAAAATGATTATCATGGAGAGGTTAAGGCAGTGACTACGGCACACTATTTTGTTCATAGTAACGGAACAGGAGCTGTTAACAGATCAAGTGAAACAACAGATGTTGGGTTTTCTGTTGTGGTGAAGGTTGGAACATCTGATGGAAAATTTGATATAACAGTGGAGGGTCCTGAACGACACCCTGTTTCTGCATTATTATACATGTTCGATGAAGTGAACAGAAGTGGGATTTGGAAGCCAAGCATGTGCCCTCATTGTAGTAACATTCGGAGGAAGCAGAGCAGAATGTTTTGGCCATCTGACAGTGAAGACAGTGATGGTGTTCCCCTACGACCACATCATGGCAGCCAGAAAAATGAAGCAAGCATTGCCAATGGTGGAAGGTTCAATGGGCATGCCAATGGTAGCTCCATCAGATGCAAATATTTCTATGGTTTTAATTGAAGGAAGAACCTAACTTGGTGTGTGTGTATTAATGTTGCCTATTTCTATGATATCAATGTTGCCTATTTTACACATAAATATTATATAAGAAACTGTGATTGTAATATTATATAGTGATCCATGTCGAAATAAGGTTTCTTTTTCTTCAATGTGGAGCTGAGTGAGTTCATAATCCTTCTTTTAAAGTTGATGATGATGATGATGATGATGATGAGAATGGGCATGCTGACTTTGCAGAAACCGTGTGGGGTTCTTGGAGTCACCAAATAATCTCTCCTTTCTCCAAATGCAATCATGAGCTATTTGTTGTTGCACTCTCAATCATTTAGTTTAATGATTCACCCATGTTACACTTCAAATGGTCTGGATATATACCCTTTTTCATCATCCAACATGCATGAATCTTGCAATCCACATGGCAGAACGACCAAAATAACACAGGCGGCTTTAAAAAACATGGTACTACTTATGACTCGGTCTAAGATATTTTCTACCCAAGACTAATTCTTCAATAAACCAAGCTTTATCAGATAAATTAATCATTCCGCAAATGGTCTTCCATACTGAAAAAGATCAATTTCTTAAACATGTCGCAGTCCAACTTATCATTTTCTTTTACCAAATCAATTCAATTTTTGAAAGATCCTAAATAGATAGACCATGATTTGAAACCTCTTAACTTGTTTTGCCCACGTTTGCAGGCTGACTCGGAGAGTTCCCACACGACACATGCGCCGTTGAACAGACCTTAAACAACGTGGGTGCAACTCATTGTTGTCTTCTAGGAGAAATCAATTTAGGTAAAAGGTACAAATACATATTTTCATTTTGAGACACACAAGTAAATACCTTACAAAAAGTTTGATACCAACGTTTGACAAAACCATCCCACTTTCAACTACCAGAAAAAAATAGACACATGAGCAACAATGGAAATTGTAAAACAAGGTTTGATGCAGCAACCCATTTCCAACACTATAGCTGAATAGCCGAAAAAAAGAAAAAGAAAATAAAGAATGGACCTGTGTTATTTTTTTTTTTTGTATACATACCCTGATAAATACAATTCAAAAGATGATCAATTTGGTAAAGAAAAAAAATTATAGTAATTGGTAAGTCTCTCCAAAGATGTCAGTAAAGCAATCAACTGTGACATTGGCAAGAAATGAATATAGATTTATACAAAAGATAAAGGCATAAACAGTTACTAAGGATCAAGAGCTTCCACTGAAACCTTGACTGTTCTTCATCATCTTTCTCATTTCCATTTCCCTTGTGGTTTGGCGGCTCTGAGCTTCACTGCTTGAGCCAGATGGGTTTAAACCATACTCACTTGTAGCTGCACTGTATTCGCTGCTTGCACCATATTCCTGAGTTCCCAATGCCATTTTTCTGAACTTTTTCATGTCTTCCCTGTACTGTACAGTATCATAATCTGAGCTTTCATGAGAACTGTACATAGTGCTGTGTCCAGGTTTGACTCCTTCGTTAAGATCTGATAGAGACACATCTCCTTCCAGAGCACGCACAACCTGTAGTTTGTGTATCATCATCATTAGTTTCCATGGGGATCATGTTCTCATATCTTAGGCCAATTCAAGATTCTTCAATCTACGTATTCGAGAGTTAACTATGAGCTTAGCATGGTGATACTTGAAAAATTACAACATTTACCTGGCTCATTCTTGGTCTGCGCTTTGCCGAATGACGTGTGGAAGCTGCAGCACATGCCACCATTCGTGCCATCTCATTAGGGTCATAATCATTCTGAAGCCTTGGGTCAATAATAGAGTCAAAATCATCCTCTTCCAAAGCTCGTGTGAGCAAAGGTCTAGCCTGTGACATGATAAAGATGGATTTAGTCAAGAGTTGCTCTGCAGCACCATGTTCTGCTCCAAACACACAGAGAAACCTCTCTATTTCTTGACTACTTGTAACTAAGAAATTCACATATGAATTCATAAATGTATACACAGTGAATTTCTTAGCTAAAATGGAATGCCATAATACTTACCCATTCTACCAAACTATCCTCCATGAATGTTTGATTTTTATCAACTGGTCTCCGTCCAGTTATTAACTCAAGGAGCATGACTCCATAGGAGAAAACATCTGATTTGTCTGTGAGTTTTCCACTAGAAGCATATTCTGGAGCCAGATACCTATAATAATTGAAGCACGAGTTGTGAGATTGAAACGTGGCACCAAACAACAAAATATTTGATCGAGTTCATTGTTGTTGGTTTTCCTTATAAACTGTTGGTGGCACTTGACAGCAATAAGTTAATAAGTTGAAAGTTGAAAGTTTGAGATTTTTTAGCTATGATGTACTCTCTTTATCTATCTCTCGTGTCATTAAAGAATAGCATAATAAGTTAATTCGTCCATTGAAAACAGATTATTCCACAAGCTACTTTCCATAATGATACACATCCAAGGTTCGTAAAAAGATAGAAAGAAGAAAGTGTGTCCCTACCCAAAAGTCCCCATCACTCGTGTAGAAACATGAGTATTAAGATCAGAAGAAAACTTAGCAAGACCGAAATCTGCAACCTGACAACAAAATAAAGGTGTCAATTCAATCACAACTTCAAAATAACACTTTGAAAGTAAATAATGAAAGTGATTTTATGACTTTTATCAACTAGACTAAATCAGGTAAGCAATGAACAGCTGTTTTATCAAGTTGTGAGAAAGACATGTAGTGTAGCACAAGAACACACCTTGGCTTCAAACTTAAAATCCAGAAGAATGTTGGCAGACTTGATATCACGATGGATGATCTTAGGATGACCTGGAAGTACAGAAAATCAAAATAAACATTTTGGTTGGAAAATATAAATTAATAACAGAAGAAGAAACCAATTCAGAGGTGCAAAACATACAATCTTCATGAAGATATGCCAGTCCCTTAGCAGATCCTAAGGCAATTCTTAGTCTTGTGGGCCAATCCATGGTAGGTCGTCCTCTTCCTGCATTGCAAATAGCCATCAAAACCGCTTCAATCAAAAGCATTATGCAAATGGTAGAAGTTGGTGCTTGGCCAACTTTCAGCAGAAAAGATGGACCAACCAAACAGAATTTTTAAATGGAAAGGAAAAATGGGAAGCACCAACCATGCAAATGGAACTCTAATGTGTTGTTTGGAACAAATTCATAAACAAGCAACCTCTGGGACCCAGTGATGCAGTATCCAACCAAAGATACAAGATGCTTGTGATGAACACGGCTAATTATCTCAACTTCAGCCTGGAACTCACGCTCCCCTTGCCCACTTCCAGCCTTCAATTGCTTCACTGCCACCTCCTTGCCATTGGGAAGAATTCCTCTGTGAACATATCCAAATCCACCTTGTCCAAGGAGGTTCGCATCAGAGAATCCATCTGTGGCGCGTGCCAACTCCTCGTAGGTAAAAGTGCTCTTAGAGAACCCCAATGAAAGCCCTGGAGAAGGAGGAGGAAGTGGTTCACCACCTGAATAGTTTGATCCAGACCCACCACTGCTGGTGAACAAAGGAGGCGGGGGAGGAGCAGTTTGAGCAGCATAAGCCGGAGCCGGTGGAAGCGACGACTTTGGAGGCATCATTGAAACCACATGATCCTGCGGAGGGGGAACATTGTGTTGCCATTGACGTGGGGGACCACCATAATCATCTGAAAAATATGAAGAAAACACCATGAAATAAGTAATTATCATTTGACTTCAACTCTGAACATCACCAAAAGACACGGTAAAAACTCTCATTTCTTCAAGAATTAGAACAATGTCTAACAACTGTGAAGAAATCAGCACGAAACGAGTTCCTATTTAGATAAACTTCTTGGTAAAAAATTCAAAATGAAACATGTCAGATATATTAAAATCTGCTATTGGAGAAGCTGAATGAAAAAAAAAAGTCTTTATTGATGAGTTTGAACAAACTGAGTAATTAGAACAAAACTTAAGAACTAAGAAAAAAACCAAAAGCAAATTGTAAGATATGAAAATACATGATATTAGTTTTACTTAGTTAATAATGTGAATCCATAAGTAAAAAGATTCGAGTGAGGAATTAAACATTGAGAACATCTTGAAACCAAACACAATTTGCTGAAAACTTAAAATCAATAAAATTAGCAAAAACATGAAAGGCTTCTTCGACAACATTATTAGATCAAATGTGAAAAAGCAAAATCAAAAGCTCACTCACCTTTGGGTCGCTGCGGCGGCGGAGCATAGTACTCCTCGTCGCGTCTTCTCTTCTTCTTCCGACAGCATATGCAGAGAATGCTTAACACAACAAGAACCGCGACGGCCCCCACGGCGATTCCGACCACCACGCCAGTCGAAACACCCGACGAAGACGACGGCGGAGGAGAAGGAGTGGTGGGAGTCGATCCGGACGGAGGAGAAGGCGAGCTCCGAGACGGTGGGGAAGGAGTGTTGCCGCCTCCGCCGCTACTCGGAGGTGAAGGTGGAGTACCCGACGGCGGCGACGGAGGAGAGCTCGAAGGAGGCGAGGGTGGAGAGCTCGATGGTGGATTGCTCGACGGCGGGGTTGGAGGCGCAGGAGTAGACGGAGGAGGAGAGGAGGGAGTCGACGGAGGTGGAGAAGAAGGTGTCGCCGGCGGAGGCGCGGAGGGAGTTGCTGGAGGCGGCGACGATGGAGGTGTTGGTGGAGGTGACGAGGGAGTGGCTGGAGGCGGCGCGGAAGGTGTGGTCGGCGGCGGAGCCGCCGGAGTGGACGGCGGAGGCGCTGTGCTGTTAGAGGGCGGCGAAGACGGCGCTGGAGCTGTTGACATTGCTGAGAACAGCTGCAGAAACAAAAATCTGAGATCGAAAAACAAAAAAGCAACCTTATAAAGGATTAAGGTCGAAGAGAATAAGGTTTATATGATTATGTGTATTTGCATCTCTCTAAAACGGTTTAGAGAGAGAGAGCAAAAAAAAAAGACAACGAAGAATGGTTTGCGTGGAAGTCGGAAAGCGTTTTATCTGAAAAAACCGTGGATTCTCTTTCTCACCTATCACCTTTGAAGCTGTTCCTCAGTCTCACTGTCACTCTGTTTTTCCTCTTTTTTATTTTTTATTTTTTATTTTTTTATTTTTTATTTTTACTATTTATTTTAACTTATTGGTTGAGCCAACCAGCGAAGACAAACGGGTAGCATGGACCCACACGAATACGCCGCGGACACCTTCTTCTTACAATTTATTTATTCATTTTTTTAATTCTCTCATATTTTATTTTATTTTGAAACCAAAAAAAATTAATTATATAAAATCAGTATTAAAACAATCTTAATAAACTAAAATAAGTAATTCAAAACAGAAGGCGTTGGTCCGTTACGACGGTTGCTTTTTTTTTTTCTTTTCCGGAATTTGTTTTTTTGTTTGCATTTTCGCTTGCAATTAGTTTTTTTAAATTGGCGAAAAACAAAATCCAGTTATTAGATTTTCTACGCGTTGATTAATTTTGTTATAATTAAACATTTAGTTTTAATATTAAAACATTAGCATACGGTGTAACCGTGTTCCAGTGCTACGTAAAGTCGTGAAGAAGAAGACAAATTCCAGCACATGAGAATTGCAGACTCAAATATCATAATCACGAAAACATAACATTTTTATTAATTAATTAAATAAATAAATAAAGTTACGTTTGAATTCGGTATTCAACCGTTGAGCACACTCTCCGCTGCAAAAAGCGAAACTCATAAATAAAATAATATAAAAATAAAAAATATCGTGTTTCACACCATGTGCACTCTCTGTTTTATCTGTCAAAATTAACGTTTTATTAGTTAACGCCGTAATTGCAGGCCTTGAGCCGTGAAATCGAAGAAGATTGAGAAATTTGTCACATTAATCTCTTACCAGAATCGAGTTTAGCATTAATTAATTTTCCTTTCAACTTTAATTACTAATTAAAACAAATTTGCAATATTGTTCCAGTTTTATTTAAAGAATTGAATACTAAACTAAACACTTGTTTATAAAACTTAATTATTAATTACGAAAATTTGAATGTGAAAACTAGCTGTTTAAACTCCATTTTATTATAGTTTTGTCCTCTCATGATTGTTTAATTGGAACTGAGTCAAACATTAGGTAACCCGTTTTCTTGTATAAATATAAATATAAATATATATTTATATATGTGTGTATAGAACGAGTAAAGTTTTTATAATTAATATTTATAGTAGCTGTTACTCTAAGTAAGAGTTAAATAAGCAGCTGGATCACACTATCAAACAACGCAACCAGACATGGACATCATAATATAAAAAAATCAAAAATTATACTTGTACAAAATCTTTGTGTAACATATAAAATGTACAATATAAAGAGATAAAAATAAAATAGTGAATAATTTTATTTGTTGAGAGACTATGCAGTAAAGTTCTTCATTATTATTTTGTTTAGATATAGAGAGATAAAAATAAAATAGTGAATAATTTTATTTGTTGAGAGACTAATTTATTATTATTTTATATCTGTAATATCACGATCGGATGGATTTGGATGATTAGATAGTACTAATCCATCGACATGTTTAAATGTATTACGATTAAATGATGATTAACAAAGTTAAGTCATATGAAGAACTATGTAATAAATCCTTAATCACAATTCATATATTAATTTTGGTCCAACACAGCGTATAAATAGGCACAACAAACAAGGAAAGTGCCAGAACATCTTTTGTGAGAGCCCTTCCGACCGAAAGTCGAAGGTAGCGAGTAAGGATCAAAAGAAAAAAATGTCTGACCAAAACGAAAGAATTAACCGAAAAAAGACGGAAAAAAATTAATATCGACCGGAAATTGTTCAGTTCGTTGAAAGATTCTCTTAATTTTTTTATGTGAGAATAATATCAATTTTTTAATTATTCATAACATTTATTTTATGTAATATTCAAATTAATATATTAATTATTTGAAATGTGTATGTAAATTAAAGACTTTAATTTGTGATAATAAAACACTTTGCTACGTATGACCAAATATAGTTTCTCTTAAATATTTTTGTCCGTGAATTAATTTAATACTATTTATTGCGAATGTTAATGTAATGTAATAAGAATAATAATGTTGATTATACAGTGATTGAATTTAAGAAAAGATGATAAAATCAGTCATTTCATCATAAATTAAGATCACCTTAATTAAGATTTCGTGAAAGAGTTATTATGAAGTAATGGAAAATGTTATCATACTTAATATGAATAAATAACAATGTTTTATTATTTATACCTTGTTAATTAATTTCTTTCAAATATTTTCTTCTTAAAAATAATGATCATTTTCTCATTTTTATAATACATTTTCTAAAACATTAAATTTTCAAAAAATATATTTATATTATTTTTCAATATGATTTTACTTAATTGATTAATTTCTTTCCTATCTTTTCTTAAATTTGAATTTTTTTTTTATTTATTCATTCATGTGAAGTAATATATTTTCATATAAGTAAATTAAAAGTAAGCATATAATAGCCAATATTATGCTTAATAATTGCTAAACCAATATGATCTATTATTGAATTCGTTAATTCCTCGCAATGATTACATAAAGTCGAAATAATTAGCATTTTAATTGATAAGGTCAAACTTAATATCAATAGATGTTAAGTCTTTTTTTATCAAACTTTATCTTTTCCTTTATTTATATACGTTTTTTCTTTAGGAATATTATTTAGTTAACTATTCAAAATAGCATATTTTCTATAAATATTAGTTTTAAAAATAATTATCTTAATTTTTTTGTCGTTACATTAATTTCAAATCTTATTTCTATTATTTATTTAGTTTGAAATAATTAGTTTGTTCTAAAGTTGAAATAAGTAGTCTTTTGACTAATATAGTGAAACTTAAATAATAGATAGCTGATCTTTTTATAATCAATTATTTTTTCAATCATAATTAATTAAAAAAATATTAAAAAATTAAAATTATCTTTAGTACATACACCACAACCACAAGAAAATTGTCAAATTTAAACCAATTTTAAAATAAAAGAAAATAATTAGGGATTATATTGACTAAATTATATATTATTTTAGAAAATGGAGAAATTACTCAAATCTAAAGTAATTTCTATTATTAATAAAATTTATAAAAATTTTAAATTAATATCTAATTAGCTACTAAAATTTTAACTGTCTGTTTATAATTTTTTTTAAATAAAAAAAAAGGAAAAATCATTTGACAGATATTTGTAATAGCACTACAAGAAAATCACTAAATAAAAATTAAATTAAAGACAAAAAATAATTAATCATTATATCAACTAAAATAGATACTAATTTAGAGACTACAAAATTTTTCGTATTTAAAGTGATTTCTATTATTAATAAAAATTTATAAAATAGTTTTTAAATTGATATCTAACCATTAACTATCAAGATTTTAACTCCTTATAATTTTTTTTTTAATATTAATTACTATTTTATATTCTAAATTAGTCTATATTACTATCTAATCTAATTAAATTTTAAATTCTAAATTAATTTATATTACTATTTAATCTAAATAAATTATAACTAATTATTTTAATTATTTATTTATTTAATAATTTTATTGTAGTGTAATAACAACTCTGCAAAGTCATGACCTACAAATAAAAACGACAGAAATTTTTTTCAATACCTACAAATACAAATTGTATATTTAATCTGTCCGGCACCAATTATGCAGAATGATGATAATTTTTCAGAAAAATGGAATTTTTTGTATGTTTTTATAAACAACAAAACAATAAAGTTTTTAAATAAAAGCTTTCATTATTAAGTTGACCAAGAAATGGATTGAGAAGGATTGCATGGGAAAAGAGTGTTTCGTAAAAGGTTACAAATGAACCATTTCTAACGTTATTATAATAATATTTTGAAGAGAAGAAAAAGAAAAATGCTGTGTCTGTCTATGTGCTGTTTGTGAGTGGAAGAAGATGCATATTCAAATCAACATTGCAGGCTTCTGATGAATTGGGATTTGAGAATATGTTTTGTTTTGACTTTGAATTTTTCTATTTTGTTATGCTTCTCCTCAGACACCAATTAATGCATAATACAAATGTTTGGAAGGTTTCAACTTGCCTTTGCCTTCTGCCAAACAACACCACAATAGTTTTCGATGTTCTCTGGTTTTGGTTCTAGGTACACATGAATAAAATATTTTCTAAAAAGTTTTAACTTAGTTTATCAACAAAATGCAATTATCCACTTGAATTTCTCACAATTTTTTTTTTAGAAATATTTTTTTTTTATTAAATATAAACTAATTTTAAAAACTAAAATTATTAATTATTATATTGACCAAATTAAAATTATTTTATAAATTAAAGAAATTATTAGTATGCAAAACAATTTTTATTATTAATAAAAAATTATAAAATAATTTCTAGATTGTATCTAACTATTAATTATTAATATTTTTGCTATTAATTATTTTATATTCTAAATTAGTTTCTATTAATCTTTTAAAAACTAATTTAAAATCTAAAATATTAATAGTAAATTTAAATACCGTTTTATATATTTTTACTAATAATAAAATTTATTTTAAATATTAATAGTTTTTTAATACTTAAAATAATATATAACTTAGTTAATATAATAATTAATTATTTTTATTTAATATTTTTTTTTAGTGAAATGTATTTCATTTTTCACCACTAAACCTTGACTATTTTTGTTAACAGTTAAAGATTTTATCACGACCTTTTCAAAAATTTATATTGGAGTGATTGAATGTGTTTCTGGAAGAAGTTTTTAAGTTTGACCCGTTTTAAAAAAATAAATAAATAAGAAAATCAACTATATAAATAATTATAATTATAATATATTTATGTCATGTTAAAATAATAATAATTTTTTAAAATATAATTATTATTTTATAAGATGAGTTCTTTATATATAACCAAGTTCATTTAAGTCACGTCCTAAGGATGCAATAGAAAATTGTCTAATTTAGTTTAAGTCATAGTTTTTTTAGTCTAGTCTATATTCTAGTCTTTCATATTAGTATATTAAGTTAAGTCTATTTTGAAAATAACGAGTATTACTACGACTTTTTATCAATTATCTTTGCTTATTTTTTAAAAAAAAATTATCTACCACTTGCTTTTGTTTTGACAAATTTATTCAGAAAAACCTCTGAAAATAAAAATATGAAAAAAAATCTTATTTATAAGTTAAAAACAAAAATTTAGAAAAACAATTTCTATGAATAAATCCAGACATAAATTAATTTGAATTGTTAATGATGTAATATTTGTGAAAGAATATGATTAATTATCTCCTTTTCTAGCTTCTTCTTTTTTATAAAGTTTAAACTTAAAACCTCATATAAGAAGATTGAAATAGCCTTAAACAGAAAATTTATTGGTATTTTAAAAGGATTTAGGATTATATAAAAAAATTAAGCAGTATAAATTGAGAAATTATGAAAAAAAAAAGAGTGTAATTTAGTTTAAGGTTTGATATAAAATTTTATCAAAAAATATTTTTTGATATGTTAATAAACAATTTATCTATTAGATGATCTATCATCTTTTTATAGATAGTTATGATAATAATTTTGAGTTGCAAAACAGATAATAATTCAAATACAATAATTAACATTAACAATATTATCTCAACATAATTAAATTAGAATGAAACTTAATTAACAAATAAAATTTATATTTTTACTAACACTTTCCACTCTCCACCTATACATATATCTATTATTTTTCAAACTGAAGACCTTATTTAATACATTTGAACCACCAATTTATTGATATTTTAAAAGGATATATAATGATGTAGTAAAGAGGTTAAGAAGTGTATAAATTAACAAAAAGGTAGGAGTGTAATTTATTTATAATTTATAATATTGTGGTTTTTTGACATTAATTATAATTTTAATATTTAATGTACTTTTATAGTAAAAAATTAGGTATGCATTAAAATGAAATTGATAAGATTAGGAACATATGGAAATTGAGGAAAAATATGGTTCCGACAGTGTGGCATTTCATGTCTGACAGGTTGGGAAGCTTGCTTTTTTTTTGCATGGTAGTTGCATTAGTTATTAGATATATAAAATGAAACACAGTAAAGTTAAATACTAATAAAAGCGATTAAATAACATATGAATACCAACAATTTTTTATTCAATTTTCTTCTGTCATTTTCTGCTGTGTAAGGTGGGTATGCTGCTCAGATTCACATGCCATTTCCTTTGTTCTTAGATGAACACATTCACACCAACATATAACATTATAAATTTGATTTAGTTTAATGGATTGGGTCGATATACTCAATAATCTCTCATGTTGAGATTAATAATTTACATGGATATCAATTTAAATATATTTTTTTAATCTTTCAGTACGTCTTTTAAGAACTATGTAGCACAGACATTATACGACACAGATACGAACGCGAAAATACGTAAAATTTTTAAAATGTAGAATATGAGACACAAATCTATATATTCTATAATTATGAATTATATAAATTGACAATAAATATTTATGTGCACAAGTATGTTTCGAATTATTTTGTAGAGCAAAAAGATGTTTTTCATTACTGGTTCACAATGATTTGTTTCTTATTTTTATAATCATAATAACAATTTATACAAATAAAGTTTGAATTTTTAGAAAATTAATGTATTTTTCATTTTTAAAATTGTGTTGAATTGTCAAAAATCTAACAAATACTTTTTGAATTGGACACTTCACGGATATGTGTCATACAGGTGTGATACGAGTGTCGGTGTCCGATACTCGTATCGGACACCGACACGCCATTTAAAAGGAGTGTCCGAGCTTCATAGTTTAAGAATAAGATGGTGACAGAGTTTCAAGTTGCAAAACGGATAATACCTATTGATCCTAATGATGTTATTTCAACATATTTGAGGTTGAAACATTAACATCATCTTTTTTTTAATAGACAAAAATAAATAAATAAATATGGGTTACTTGAGGAGTGGTCCAACCCTTATACATCTTGAACACCAAATATTCAACTCAACATAAGAAAGACGATATTCATCCCTTACCAACAACAAAACAAACACATGACCAATATAAAACAAATCACTTCAAGACACCAATCTAAATAGGAAAAACAAGTTGAAGGAACTTTGGAGGTAATATAGGACTAAACTTTTAATTGAGCCACGAAGAAGATTCCGTAATGATCGATCATTCACTCTTTCCTTATCGTATGTGAGAATGGAAAGTGAACTCTCAAACCCCTTAACACTCGATTAGAGACTTGTTCATGTACACCTAATAATCTCATATCACTTAAAAATCAATATAAAATATAATTTAAATTTTTATCTTTGAATCCTTAAATTTTAAAAGTAAAACTGTGATAAAATTTTAACTCAAAAACTATCAATATTTTAAATATAAAAATAGAATTCGAAAAAAATATTAATTTTATTAATTTTAGTGTATAATCTTTATTAAAATATGTTAACAATATAAGAAAATAAAAAAAGTAAACAGAATCACATTGGCACATGGGTGTATCACAGAGAATTATTATATTTGGTTTCGAACTTCTCTCATAATTTGTGCCGTGACATTCGTCTGATTTTGACTCTCTGGACCCAATATGTTATGCTCAACCATTTTGTTTTTAATTTCTTTCTGTACTTATTTTCGATTCTCTTTACCTATTCTTTTACTTTCTTCCATCATTTTATTATTCTTCAACATGGATTATCAATACCAAAAACAAAACGTCAACTCTCTATTTATTATTATATTTTTTAATCATTTTTTCCCAACTTTATTCAAAATTCTAAGCAATTACAAATTGAATATTGCTTGTGTTCCAACTATATGCCTTAGCTTTATCATCATAAAATAATGAAGATTGAAGCTGGAAAATAAAAAGAGTGAGGGAGAGAGTAAACCTTAAGGAAATTCATTATTTTTTGGTTCAAACATGATAAACATTTAGGTCAACGTAATGAATATGATCTTGTGATATTTGTGATTAATTAACACACTGTGGCAAGAGATCCATGCAATTTATGCTATATTTTTAAAAATTTAAGTTTAATTTTCTAAAATAAACTATTTAAGTTACTATAAAACTTCATATAATCTCTTGTAAGCATAATAATTATTAACATTTTTTTTAAATACTTATATAGTTTACAAATCTCAACTTCATAAGCTTTACACATATCAATTTATTCATAGAGTAAAAGTAAATTTATTCCATATCAAATTTTGATTGGATACGAATATTTTATATGTGCTTTGTTATCTCTTTGCTGGTAGGATCTGGTTATGGAGAAGATGAGAATTGAAATTAGAAATGAATAGAGAAATTTAGGGAGGAGATGTGTAAAGAGGAAAAATATGAAAAAAAAAAAAAAAGAAGGAGGAAAAGAATGGTTTTCTGGTCGCCTCTTAAAATTTAAATTACTAAAAAGTGATAATTTTTTAAAAAAAATTGTCTCTTAAAAATTATTTGGGGTTACTAGTTTGTTGCATATAAATATAAATAACATGATTAATACATTTGAATTATTCATTTTTCTTAATTGACTAGATTCAAATAATGATTTGTTTGTCTTAAACTTCCTATTATCTATCCAAAATAAATATATACACAATGTTATTAATCTATGTAAGAGTATATGTATGCTGAATTTCTACACTTATGAGATTGAATTTCTACACTTAGTACACTTATGAGATGTTACTTGATCTGATCTCATCCTTTTAGTTTTTTAGTTTTTCGATCATTAATTTATTTTAATGTAATCTCTTGCTTTGACGACCTTTCGAATGTTGATCAGGGTAGCAACCTTCATGATGTTGATAAGGAATGGTTTAAGATTAGCGTATTAAGACTAAAACTAAATATGGATTACTTGTTAATTAATGATAAATTAGAAAGGACAAGGCTTAGGCTTAGTGGTATAAATATTATAAACACCTGACCAATAAAGCTCAATATCCAAGAAAGGACAAGACTAAAGCTTTTTCTTCAACTCAATTCACTGCTTAGAGGGTGTTGGTTAATTCGATTGCTTCTAAAGACAACTTAGAAAGACGTGGGGTTGCAGTTGTTAGCAACCTATGTTGTTTTGTAGGGTGGAAGTGGAGTCAACAAGACATTTGTTTTCTGAATACATAATTGCTTGACTAGTTTGGAATCAGTGCTATGCTTGACTGGGGTTGATGCCGGTAGACCATCATGATCCTGTTTCACACTTCTTACATTTTAAATAGTTAAATTTTCCTGTTAAGGTCAATGTAGTTTGAGAAAGTGTTTGAATTACAGTTGTTGATGAAATTTAGAAGTATAAAAACAAGCATATTTTTAAAGATGGAGTCATTGATCATTCAGAAATGTTCACATTGGTCCAACTAAAAGTATGATCTTGGGTTACATATAAATCTACTTTTGCTTACTTTTCTTATTCTAATTGGTGCATTGATCATCTCGCTTGTATGTTTTTTATTAAGTGACTTTGAACTTCAAGGCCTTTAATTTGAGTAGGATGGACTTGAGGTGTTTGATTGTATTTGTAAGACTTTTCTTTTAGTGGGTTTTATTTTGTACAAGAGTTGAATCACTCCTAAAGTTATTCATATTTATTCATTTTTTGTTGATAAAAAAAAGAAAATAATAATTACGCTCACTTATATATTGTAAATTAGTTTTATTTCTAGTTAGCATGGGATCTCTAATACACACCTAAATCTAATAAATCTAACCAACGTTAATAAGATAAACTCTGATATTATATTAAAAGTAGACTTTAATTATAATCTATCAATTCTAAGTGAGGAATTGATGTAAGATTATCTCTAGTGATATTTGATGCCTTTATCTTTTCTAATAAGATATGTGGTTGGCATGAAAGCATATTAGCCATATAATGGGAAAGGAAACATAAATTCTTGTTCTTCATAGTTCACTTCCTCTTGCTGCTTAGTGAATTTGGAATCTCAGTAAAAAAAAAAGTTATAGACAAAAGATTTTTTTTTTGGAATCTCAATAATAATTGACAGAGATATACACCCTCCAAAAAGAGAACCTCTGAATCTTTATTTATTTATAGCTAGCAACTAGCTGTATTATAAACAGAAAAAAAAACTACTTTAGCCATAGAAAAACAAAAGTAAGCTCATGCCACAACAAAAGAGTGTAGTATATCATAGTATGTAATAGTTCTAAATAGAGTTTTCTTTGGGATTTCATTCTATATATATGCCTCCATTTTAGAAATTTATAGAAAAGTTTCTAATTGTTTTATGGTTTAATTATATTTTTAATCTCTTGAATTTAGAATAATTCTAAATTTGGTATATATGACTCTAATCTCTAAACACTAAATTTGAAGTACTAAAAATGATTTTAAATTCTTAACCTTAAATTCTAAAAGAAAAATTAAGCAAGTTACCCCAAATGAAAGGGATTAAAAACATAATTAAGTATTTTGCTTTAATACTACTTGACGGATACTTTCTTTTATATATTTTATTAGCTCTCTTAAAATGGTTAAAAAATATTACAATTTGTATTTGTAAATACGATTATTGTAAATGTCAAAAAGAAAATACATTCTGAAAAAACCTTAAAGAATGTAATAGTAATTAGCACTTTAAAGTATAATCAAGTATCCTGCAAAACAAAAAATATTTTGTTAGTTCTCATATGTTTTTGGTCAAGCATAATTAAGTATCTATTCTTTTATATCAATGGAATACGTTGATTTTTAAACTTTTAAAAACATAAAAATATCACGTTTTTTAACGTTTAAAAAAATTAAATTTACATATTTTTTAAAGTTTTAAGAAAAAAATTATTGACATGATATTATAGCAAGTTTACATGACTACACTGTAAAAATCAGTAAGTGCTACGAATGAATGAAGGTGATATCGACGGATCATTGAGAGCCAACAATGCATGATTTAAATTTAAAGATCAGTGGAAGGAATAAAAGCGTTAATCAGATTTGGAGTTGTGTATTGATAGCAGTGGTAGCTAAGTTGTGGAAACATAGAAAATAAGAAGACTTTTAAAAGCGGCAGGATAAACCCTATTGAATTTTTCACAATGGTGCAACAGAATGTTTGGTCATGGGTGAATTCCAAAGCCTGCGAGGTAAGTTTTTTATATTCTGACTGGTGTCTTGAGTTTATGATATATATGAGATCTTTAAGAAAATGCTAGGTGGTTTTTTTTTATATGTGGTGGGGTTTTATAGGGGTTCTTTAATGTTGTTAAAATTTCTCCTTTGTTTTATGTGTTTCGGTTTATGTAAGGAAATAAAAGGAAAAAATTTAGGCTGATTTTATATAAGGGTTGAAGTATTCCTGAAATACCTCCATTATATTTATTCGTTTTATGCTGATAAAAACAAACAGTAGTATGTAACTTTTTTTTGGATGTTATTATATGAGTTGATATATCAATTAAATATTTATTTTAATTTAATTTATTTATTATCAAATTTTATTGATAAAAAAAAAGATTGTAAAAATGTTGATTTAATTAAACACCTAGCCTTTAATTACACAGTCCATTTGACGTTTGAAAGTAGCGTTGAGTTTAAGCTGAAAGCAATATGAAAGAAAGGAACATGACAGGTCCACCACTGAGTTCATTGTAACCCTAAATGGATCATGCTTATCTCAAGAATATACGAAGCCAAACCCCACTTTCCATCACTTCTTCGGTAACCCTAACATTTCTATCTCCACACCAACACATGCATGCTTCATTGGGGCCACTTTCAAACAAAACCAAGTTACAACATGTATTTATATATCTTAAACGAATGTCTGTCTTCTATATTTTGCACCCTAGGGTTTCTTTCTTCTCTCCTTTATTATATATATAAAAACTTGCATATTAAGTATTATTATACAATTTGACACCTCAAGTAACAATCATCATTTCACTAAAAAAAAATCATGAAATAGAAACCAATTTTAAAGATAAAAAAATAATTAGTTTTTATATTGATTAAATTAAAAACTATTTTTTGTTGGAGATCTCACATCGATTAGAGATAAGGACAATTCATTTGTATATAAGTGAGTGTAAACTTCAACCTTATGAGCCGATTTTATGGGGTTGAGTTAGACATAGACTTAAAGTCTACTTTGTAATATGGTATCAGAGTCATTTCAATCCTATCCTAGCGAGTATTTGTTGGGTTTATCAGGCCACCACCCATAATATATTATCCCACGCACGAGCTGCTGTCATTCTCGGCGTGAGGGGTGTGTTGGAGATCCCACATCAACTAGAAATAAGGACAATTCATTTGTATATAAGTGGGTGTAAACCTCAAACCTCATGAGCTGGTTTTATGGGTTAAGTTAGACTTAAAGTTCACTTCGTATTGGTAGCTAATTAAATACCAATTTAGAAACTATTTATCGATAATAGAAATTAATTTAAAAATAAATAATTTTTGTAGTCTCTAAAATGGTCTCTAATCTAATTAATATAGAAACTAATTATTTTTTATCTCTAAAATTGATTTTTATTTTATAATTTTTTTTGTAGTATTTGTCATTACATGAAAAAAATATTATTAAAAAAATAATTTATTTTCTGTATTAGATAAGGCTTTGTTTGTTTGTTGTTGAGTAGGTTGGCATGAACGTGGAAAAATATATTTATTTAGCTTTCTTTTTACTTTCACTTCTCCTTAATAGTTTTATTTATTTACTTGGCTTGTGAGAAAGCATGTGTAGTGTATGAAGGTGGCATAATGCGAAGGCAATATATAGTGTTGTCATTTCACCAAGTGCTCCAACCCTAGCCATTGTATCCATTTTTGTATGATGCTTTTAAGCTATGTTTGTATTCTGAATATACACTCATAACCACCAATGTGAATCTCATGTTTGGTTTCAACAGCTAGGATTCACTCATTTGCTTCATATTTAAGTCTTCACTTTCTTCTTCATTTAACAATTCTACAAATTAAGTTTTCTTGTACTTTGATTAGTTAAATTTATTCCATATACTCATAAGTTAGAATTAACAACTCTTTTGTTTAGTTATTTGTGACTTTTTTAAGGGATAAAATTGTGATGAAGTTCTAAACTCTAAATCAAACAATACTCGGATATAATAATCGACTCTAGTGATACTATCTTAATAAACTTGAAATTCAAACAAAATTTAAACTCAACAATATTTAAATGTTTTTTTATCAGCACTTAAATGTGTTAATGGACCTAACTAGTGATACTATCTCAATATATTTAAAATCAAAACAAGATTTAAATTCAAAAGTGAAAGTGGAAATAGAATAAATGTCTTATCGCATGTTTTTTTTGGATTTTAGAGTCTAGGTTTAAAGACGTAGAGTTTAAATCGAAAGAAGATTTAAATTCAAAAGTAAAGTGGGACAAATGATTTATCTCATAGTTTTTTTTAACAATAACTTCAAAAATTTGGATCCATTAAGTGACTAATTTATGTTAATTTTTATTTATATTAAAGATTTTGCTTTAAATTCTTCAACCCAAAATTATTTATAAAAATAGATTTATATATCTTTATTCATATTAATTATTTATTTATTGTAGTTCCAAGAAAGTGGTGTTTGATGAAGAGAGTATTCCTAAATGACAATGACAAGGGAAAGCAACAGAAGCAGTGATTAGCGGAATTTGGCAGAATGCATTGTTCAGTGATTCACGTTCACATGACTCAGCTCACTCTATGTTCTGTCAATTTCTTAAGCCAAATGCCATATGCACACCATTTTTACACTTCAACAACTTTTCATTTTCATTCCTCAACTCTCAAATTACACTAAAATAAAAGGAATATGTTACAAGTTTATGTCCGAGTTTTTTTTTTCTTTAAAAGACGTATCTGTAGGTTAAGGAAGATCACTTCGAGAATATTGTTCACTTTGTAATTTTGTACTTAAGAAGACGTTTAAGTATATTAAGAGAGGAATACGTATTTAAATTATCATTAATCTTAAGCTAAGTGATGCTATATATTGTTTATACCGAAAGAGTATATATATTATCACTTTTCATTATAATATATGTACAAATTTTTCATATTGTTTATATGTATTCTCCTTTCATAAAAATTTATCTTAATACTCTTTTAAAAGATTTGAAATTTAAACTAGACTTAATTTGTGTTTTTTTTATCTATCTATAAGTTTTTACATTTTTTCAAATTCCATAGTAAAAGGTTAATTTGATTATGCCATCATATTAGCAATAGTATTGTTATGTCAATAAAAATTTCACGGAATTATTAATGAGAAAGGAATAATATGATATGGAGTTTTTAATACTTTTAAGATATATTTAATTGGACTTTAATTTTTTTTTTAAAAACTTTCTTATAATTGTTTTTGGTATTTACAGTTTTTAAACATTAAAAAATACATTATAATATTCAATAAAGATTATTATAAATTTTATTGGAAGAGAAGAAAATTTTCTAGTATTTTCTATTAAGCTTTTAAAATTTGAAAAAGAATAATTTAATATTAAAAAACGTAGATGTTTTATTAGATTTTAAACAATAGACCAGAAACAAAAGAAACTTATTGAGAAATATTTTTCAACCATTTGTATTTTTTATTTTAAAAATAAAAATTGTTAATAAATTTATTAGATGAGTTTTTCTTTTTATTCTTTTAATCGCTAAAAAAATATGTAAAAAAACTAGTGTTGAAACATCTAAAATACCAACATAATTTTATTTAAAACCTTTTTAAATCTCAATTATCTACTCATAATTTTTTTTTGTAATTAAATTTGGGACCCCATTTAGAATCATCCTTCCATTTTTTTTAATCATTAAAAAAAAAATTCTTGACAGAATCAAATTCATGAGGTATTAAAGGAAATTATAATAATATTGATAAAAGTAAGACTAAACAAGTTGATAATAAGAAATTAGTAAATCCAATTGGTATTAATTATATACCAAAAAAACTAAGTGATTTCAAATTGGGAAAGAACTGAAAGAGAATAAATCATAAATCGTAGTCCAAAACCAGTAAAAAATTGCATTGATACGTTTCTTCTAATATTTGAAAATTCTTATTCAATTAAATATTTTTTTATTAAATGAAAAGTCAACCCTAACAAACGTCTATATATTTAAAGAAACTATCACAAGTAGATTTGGATAAAAATTAAAGACAAATAAAATTGGAATGGGTCATTTTTCAATTCAATTGATTTAGATTCGTTTAAATATCAATCTAATTAATCCCATCATTTTAGATTTATAAATTATACCATTTCCGAATTACATAATCTAAAAAATATATTTTTTATTGTAAAATTTATAATATATTTTTAGATTAAACTCATTTCAAAATAATCTGAAATATTTTCAACTCATGAATAATTTGAACTTTTTTCATGAAGAAACAAAAAGAAAATATGATTTATTTTTGGGCCAAACTGGTATCCAAACTGAACAAGAAGTGTTTCAAGTTTGATTGTTTCTTCCTGCACTTCCGTATCTTCTTCTGCCACCTCCATACACAATTTGAAAATATATTTTTATCCTTTTTGTGTCACCCCATAGATTAGTTTCCAGATTATGTAATCCGGAAACTTATTTGAAAAAAGACTTCCGAATTACATAATCCAGAATTTAAATAAGACTTCTGGATTATGTAATCCAGAGTAATTATGGATCTGAAAAATAGCTTCCGGATTATGTAATCTGAAAGTTAATTACACATTTGAAAAATAACTCCCAAATTATATAATCCAGAATATTGTAGAGGGGTATTTTTGGAATTTGGAAATTTATGGAGGTGAGAGAAGAAAGTATGGAAGTACAGGAAGAAACAGTCTTCAAGTTTTAATACAAGTTTTTTTAGGAAGAAATATATTTTAAAAAATCTATTTCAAGAAGTTGTAAAAAAAGAGGATTTTCCTAAATTAACTTAAATAAACATCTAATATCATATTATTGTTAGATGCTTTTAATCTATTTTTTTTTTTACGTGTTTACCCATATATAATTATCTCAAAATAGTTTAACATTTTAGCTACAATAATTTTTTTTATCTATATTTACTTCTATCCATGGAAACCTACTATAACATTTTCATAAAAAAAAGTATAATATAATAATTTGCCATTATTACTTTAAATTCTTAGAGTGACTTAGGTGTTGTAAAGTATTATCCAGATGCACCTCCATTTAGTTCTCAATAGAACAACTCATTCAAAAATTCACAAGCTTAAACAAATATCTATTCAACAATATTTTACTTTTCGATAAAAACAATGTTGGAGATCCACATTAACAATGTTCTAGAATTTTTTTAGATATTAAATTTTTAATATCAACTAAAATTTAAGATATTTTATATTTCACAATATAATATTTTATAATATCAACTAAAAATTAAGATATTTTATATTTCACAAATATATAAGTGAATGAATTGAATATACATATTTGTTATTCTAAATTTCTCTGTCTGCAAAGCCTCATTGTCACACATGATTTAGTTTTGATATAATATAAATGTTATGTAGATATGGATCCAAATTAGTCTCATCCACATATTCTATAAAGATCATACAATTTAGGAGGACTGCACTCTCACCAATCACCTTCGTTGTAAAGATATACATATAATCATTGAAATTTGAAAATTGGGTTATGCAGAAATGCTATTATTATAAGGGATTGTTAGATAAGAATCACATGCTCCAAATTATTTGTTTCATGGCTGAAGCAATCATGCCAATAGTCCATATTCCTTGTCAGAATGCATGTGGTAAACTGGTATCAACATATTAAAGAGACTGTTGGATAATGTTCTGCATGATTAGTCAAATTCTCCAAAAAAAAAGTCACTGACAGAACTACTGATGTAGAATCTCTGAGGGAACTGGTATCAAAACAACAAAACTTGAAAAACAAATCTATGTAGCATTAACTGAGTGATGTCCAATGTCCAATGTAAATTTCAGATATAAGCTCCCAAGTAACATACATTCAAATAAATATGAGATTTCACTACAGTCTACAATTCAATGAAGGGTATACATGGTAACATACTATGACTACAAGCAACTCAATGGAGAATGCTGATTGCAGGGAAGCCTATACATAGAGCTTAGACAAGTAACCAAATGTCTGAGCTAAAGGCCACAGACAGCAAGTAAGTGTGTCAAACGATAATTGTTTTGGGTGGACATGGTGGAAAGAAACACAGATCCACTTTGTTTATGATTCACTATGTTGTTGTCTTGATGATTTTTCAGGCACTAAATTGCCTGTCCACAGAAAACAGAAGCACTTTTGCATTGGCAGAAAGACATTATAGCATGTTGTTGCCTGTGCTGGAAAGAATTATGAAGGCACACACAACTGAAAGTGAGAAGACTGGTAACAAGGTGTTCTCTGTGTACATTTCCATTGCATCTGTGAAAGAAAACCGGGCTCGGTCTTCAGCCCAATTTCGAAGTCTGTCTGCTTCAGCTGCATACAAAGCTCTTCCCTGAAACACACACATGGCTGTAAGTTCTTGCTCAATTTACCTCTCTCCATTTAACCAGAGATACATTGCATTGCATTGGATATTACAGCAAAAGAAGGTGTTGTTATATATGCCACTTCAATAACTTGAATCAGTTTATGTTGATCCAAAAAAATTTCAACTCTCAAATTGACCTGAGATAGTTAGTACATGATAAGAACTTATAAAGCTTGTGGGACTATAAGGGTTTTCCCAATAATTCAAATTCAAAATTAGGACACAACACAACTTGATCCACCAAGAAATATAGTACTTAAGTTTAATCAATCATGTGTATCTCTATGCCTACTCCTTCAGCACCCCCTTGCTGCTATTGTAATTTTTTCAAAAAGTACATTTGAAATTATTGAGACTTTTTCTTTTATGAAGTGTACCATGTTTGTATTAACATAACATGATAGTATATTTTGATTTCACCCTCAAAATAATCATCACCTGCTCATCAAACCAGCGACCTCGCCGTAACCAGGCAGTGACCAAAGCAAGTAAGATTCTGGGAGGGGTCAAGTAACTGATGGCTTTGCCTGTTCCCTTCACAACACGCATTCGTGGAACTAATGTTCTAGCAACAGTCTCAGGAAGCTCACAGATGATGTTAAACATCTGCCTGTTTTGAACAGTTGAGCCACTGTGGAAAAACATAGTTAGTTAGCACATGTATTAAGTGATACTTGTAAGTTGTATGATCATAGAAAGCTGTGAAGTGAACACAAGAAAGTTCTTAGTTGAGGGGAAAAAGTGACCAACTATGTTATGTTCAAATAAATAGATAGTTCCTATAAGAACAATGAGAACCACCAGAAAAAGATTGTGGACTAGAAAAAAAGGTTGGAACTTCAAAATTAGCAGACATAGGGAAGTGATCCATGCAAAATAAGAAAGCACTTAGAGGACCAAGTTAAATCAGGTTTGCAATGGAGATACCTTAATAGCAGATCTGTAAGAACCATGCCTGGAGATGCAGTATGAACACCTACTTTGGATCGCTTGCACTCCTTTAATAGTGATCCTTGAAGTTGCCTAAGGCCACACTTTGTAGAACCATATCTACATGTTAATTGAAAAAGGAGATAGGTAAGAATCATCAGCAATCACCATCCACCTTCACCTTTGAAGAACATTATATATATATACATATATATATTTCAGTGAGTTGTGCAAAAGCTTGGTGGAATCATCAGCTTCCTCCCATAGGAGAAAATGCATGCTACTCACACAGCAGTCAAAGGTGTGCTAGAGCCTCCAGAACCGGCACCATCCATGTTAAATATGTGACCTGCATTGGCTTGGTTTCTCATCAAACGCATGGCCTCTCGTGTGCAAAGGATAGATCCAACCAAATTTGTTGAGACAATCTGCAACAATTATAAACCAATCAACTTAACAAAATAAGGGTAAAGACTATAAATGATTATTTGGGAACAAAACTTTCACATCTCAGTCTCAAAACACTGAATGAATGACTGTTAACACATACCTGTTTAATATCTTCGTCACTAAACTGAAGCAATGGTCTAAAACCTTTATTTGTTCCGGCATTATTTATCTGTACAGTAGTTTTAATGTGAAAAATGCAAAAGGGATCAGAACCAAAAACATAAAAACTGCTTTCTGCAATGGAAAAATCAACCTTCACTGAAGGGATAACAAGCATATAAGTAGAGTAAATCAGCACATCAGTTCCCTTTCTCGAAGGCTAATCTTCATCTAATCTTCATCAAAATACTGAACGTAGAAACACACCCCATTTATTAGTTTTTAATTACCCATACTAGAAAGTAAATACCATACAAAATGAGTAAACAATTTCTTTTATTTTATTATATTTCAATTATGCACAACAGTGGAAAGTAACAAGATGGATATAAATACTTGAGATTATGATAAGTTTTGCAGCTGCAAAAACTTTAATAGTTTTCAGCTATTAGCTTCAACCAATAGCCGGTGTTCATGTGAAGATTTTATTATTATGTGCCACAATTGGTTAGATTCCATATGCTCTAGCACTACCCTGAAATTATTCATGAAATCTGATGATTCACAGCCACAACCACCACCACAACACTTACCCAAATGTCAACATAACCAAGTTCTTTGACAGCAAAGTCAGCCAATCTCCGCACATCATGAGGCTCACAAACATCACAAGCAATGCCTACCACCTTTGCATGAGAAAGTTTTGTCAGTGATGAACCAACTGAATTGGCAATGCCTTCCTTTAGATTTTCCTCAAGTTCTTTAACAGTTGCTTGCACAGACTCGAGGCTGCCTTCACAAAATGAGAGAGTGGAAGCAACAACATGTTGTGAGTAAAATGTACACAAAAGCCACAAAATATATTATTCCAATCTCTATAAAATGTTCTCATAGTTGGAAACACCACCTTCGAGAGGTAACAATCACACGATCTCCAGAAAGAAGGAACTCTCGAGCTAAGGCTTTACCCAATCCCCTTGTACTGCACAAAACAAACCATTAACATATCATTAGATACCATCAAAGTAAAACAATTCTCAAAGTCATATGTTTCTGTAATGATAATTTCTAATCACTTCCAGAAGAAGGGGATTGAGTAACTCTACCTCCCAGTTATGACAACATTACGCGGACCAGCACGACAATGTTCTTCCAACACCATGTTAGCACCGATCATTGTTCCAATGATCACTCCTCCTAGCCAACTGTACCATATCAATGCATCCATCTGACTGTCTCCACCTTCAAAAAACTCACAAAAATTTAGCATTTCACTTGCGAACCAGTGCATAACAAATCAACAGTTAGGAAAAAGTTGCATATAGGCCAACCTGACATCTGAAATCCAATCGAAAGGATGACCCCAGTGCTCATCATAGTCACAATATACCTTCCAATTTGAATGGCAATCTTGTTTTCGCCAATACACAAACACAGTTATGTTTAGCATTCAATAGAACACAACAATATTAACCAAAAAAGATGGAACAACAGAAACAAAAACTCACCGAGGATAGCAGACCCTCCACCTTCACCACAGCTTGGCGATACTCATCATCTGATTTTGAACCCACCATGAAATTCCTCAACAAGATAGACTGGAGGGAGCTCCAAAACCCACTTTCCCTTTTGGAAATCACTTCACTTTTCTTCAAATTTCGAGACTTTTTGTCCTTGGCATCCCCACCATCTTCAGTCCTGAAAGCCCTGCACTCTCTCACAGAGAACCGATCACTATTATGGCCAAAACCAACCACCCCAGAAGAAGGGCAGGAGCCAAATTCCCTCTTGAGCAACCTGGTTCTGTGGCTGCTCAAACTCTCTGGGAAAAGGTGGAGCTTGACAAGTGTGGCCATGGATGTGGTGATAGAATATGGGAAGAGGAAAAGTTCATGAAAATGGTAAGTGAGAAGTGTTGTGTGAGATATTGGTTTATTTATTGTTATCCTTTTGGTGAAAACTGAAAATGAAGTTTTTGTAAGTTTGCTGGTGGAGAAAAATATCAGATGAAGCTAGATCGAAGGGACATGTAACTAGAAACGTAACAAGGAACATCGGTGAGTGTGATGACCACACGTTCAAGCAACCTAATCTTCAATCTTTAAGGACACGTGGCATTGTGGGTCTGTGACCACCTCACTTTTCATAACCCTTTTCGAATTTATCTTAGATTACACAAAGGACAATGACAAGTTGTTTGAAAAAATTTATATTCATATGCATTCTCTTTGTAAAAGATTTTTTTTTCATAAAAGAATGTGATAAAAATTGTTTAATTTCTCACCTTGTTTTATTTATTATCAATTAAGATGAGTTTGGCTTCATTTTCCAGTAGGTTTGGTCAAGAGTATCCAACCTATTAGCTTGTGTGGTTAGCCTCATTCCAGTGTATATGGAGAACACTCTCCCAATAGTTCCACATGGATTAGCATGTGAAATCTAGTTCTATTATTAAGAAATAAATAACTAAAATTGGGTTCTATAGAAAAATTAGGTAACATTAATTTTCAAAATTCTATAAGATCTCATATTATTATATTATGTTGTTATAAAAAAAAACTAATGTGATGTTTATTAATCTTCATCATAAAAATAATGCGTATTTTCTTAAGTTTACTTGTAATTTTGTTTATAGTAACAAGCTTTGGTATTTTCTTAAGTTTATTTGTAATTTTGTTTATAGTAACAAATTTTGTCTTTTATCTTGAAAGTTAGAGTTCTTAAATTAAAGCATCATTTTAAAACGGTTTATAAATCCTCCTCTGTTTGACACGTGATTAAACAGTTTTATGATACTATTATTGAACATACTTATTGGACGGTTGTTACATGTACTTTTATTAATTTTTGGAATGATAAATAGTGTTTCACTCCTTCTTTATCAATCATTGCACGGGTATCTAATGGTTTTAGAATCTCGGATAGAGTTTATCAATTCTAGACAAGTAGTGTTGGAGTATTCCCTTGCCATTACGTAGATGCCTCATTTTTTTTTAATATATCATGATTAGGCAGGAACCAAATATTTCTAATTGGATTCTGAAAGATTTTGGGCGTTTCACTCTGATAGCAGTCGTTTTGCTGTCAAATTAATATGATTCTAGCGTAGACTTGTCTAACACTAGAGAGATGATAGTATAATTGTGGACAAATGTCCCCAAGTCGTCTCCCAACGAATCCAATAGTAAAATCAGT
>Ga0123342_1001753_pt1 | contig 36599 bp, 40 predicted proteins | sample Turbeawhitnodule_FD_89960 | JGI IMG/M metagenome (GOLD analysis project Ga0123342, IMG submission 89960) | Root nodule microbial communities of legume samples collected from Mexico - Turtle bean Mexico white nodule | ecosystem: Host-associated > Plants > Roots > Nodule | place: Mexico: Nepantla... | reverse complement strand
CATATTACGAAGTGGACTTTAAGCCTAACTCAACCCCATAAAACCGGCTCATAGGGTTGAGGTTTGCACCCACTTATATACAATGAAAGGCTCTAATCTCTAGTCGATATGGGATCTCCAACATCCTTCACCAAAGCAAGCATAAGACCACACATTTCACTTTCCGCACTATTCACATTTTTTTCTTAAATTCTACATTATCCAACCTTTTCAAATTCACCATCCAACATAAAATTCTAAACTCCTTTGATAATTGTGTAGTCTCTAAAAATGTGAAACAAATCAATTATTAACCTAAAGAGGCACATGACAACAATATCTTGAGTCAATATCATGTTGAATCCAATAATAACATTTTAAAACATGATTAATAATACTTCATAATCATTTTCTCAAATTGTTGAGACTAGTAAATCCATTCCCTTCCTTCATTCTTCAACATATCATACATATTCATCCTTCTTCAAAATACTCATAATCTTATGAAAATAGTGAATATTTCCATCTCTATAAAGTAACTTATGCAACAAAAATACTTCCTCCTCACCCAATACATGTATATTCATACATTTATGCTTTAACTTTGGATTCAAAAACCAATTCCACATACAATTTATCATAGATAATTTTTTCAAACAATATCTAAAAAAAATGTTTAATGGTGATATTTTAAGATTTTAAAGCATGTTTCACTATATCATACTATATTTAATTAATTTATTAACAACTTTTTCCGAAAGCAATTCACTCACTCTAATGGTAACAAAATGTTAATCACCCCATTTTTTATGCTTTAAAAAGTATCAAAATTATAACTAAGAAAATATAGTAGGAGATATCTCGTCCTTGTTAAAGTATAACTTTTCTATTTTAAAAACATCTCAACTGTTACTGAAGTCACTTATTTTTCTCATTAAAAAGTATACAAATATTATATTTATGCAAAATAAAAATATTTTCCTAATATAATTATTTTTTTCTACACTAAGCTTTTACTCTTTGTTCAATTTTTTTATTAAATAATTTTAACTTTCTTAAAATAACTATGTTCTCGAACAAGTTTGGGATTTAGAGAACGATTGCTCCTGCTCCTATCCTCGGTCAGCCTGTCACTCTCCAAGTTCCTTGATACAGGCAAGCTCCTTAGTGTGCCTCGCTCCTCTCGATCGTCTTGCTCCACAGGCGGGGGTGGTACCTGCAGAAGGCACTCCAACGCTCAAGTTAGTGGGGGTGTCGGTGCTCAAATGTTAGAGTACTGTAATTAATGACATACCTTTCTCCTTGAAATGTGTGTTATTTATATTACCTTAATGGACCTTCACTGTTGGGCCATATTAAAAGAGTTGGTTTGTGTTTATGGTTGCGTTAAGCCACCTTAAGCATAAATTAACCTTGCTAACCTGGTCAACCTTTGACTTGAACGTTATGGGTCGGTCGGCCATGTGTAGTGAGGTGACCGTCTCTTTATTACCTAGGTGGCGGCATGAACCAAGTGTTGGCCGACTCGTTGACTCGTTCGGTCATACTAGTACAGTTGCCCCCATGCTCGAGAACTGGTACAGCCGAAGAGTCTGAAGGTTAGGTCTCGGGCAGTGGTGTAATGATGAATGAGGTGACTGCAAATAGTGCATGAGCGAATGATATGACATGCATTTATGAGGTTTTTTTGGGCGCCAAACGTTGTGAGTCGTTGCATCAAGCAGATCTAACAGTTGAGATCTTGTGACGTTTGTGTTTCCAAGGCATCTTCGGGCTATAAATAAGTGCCGGAAATAGTGGTCTCTTATGCCTTTTTAATATCGGTTGAGTTCCGACACTCAAGTGCTTCCGAATGATCTTTGCTGCTTTCGTCGTTCGTCTCAAGGTTAGTCATGTCTCGTCTGTCGTACTAGTACAAACTAATATTAACATTTTGATACAAATAAATTTTTTCAAACGTAATTCTTTTAGAATATAATTTATTATACTCATAATATTCCCAAGGATGGAATACTTAAAGTTAGACTTTAAAGTATCAAATTAGCAAGTTGAACTCATCCGGTCTTACATAGAATAAAGATTTGATGGACACTGCACAAAGTAAATAAAACTATTTATTCAACAATCCTTTATTATAATAATATTTAAAATTAAAATATATATTAATTTATTTATTTGTTAAGGAAATGTTTTCACTATAGACAAGCAGTGAAAAGGTCCGTCTTACATATTAAGTAACATAACGAATTTTAAAAGGTAAAAATTAAATAAGTTAATATGAAAGTAGAAATATATTTTCAAAATTAAAATTAAATTAATAAACTTGTTTTAATTTAGTAATAATGATTTGGCATATAATTTAATAAAATAAAATAATTATTATAAAAAATTATTAAAGGGAATCACATTTTTCACAAGTACTTCTTGAAAAGAAAGAAGCACGTGAAGAAATAGAGAAGCTAATGATTGGGGTCAAAAAGAAGTGAAAATTTTAGAAAATTACAGAAGAAGGGTGATTTTGCAGAAGTGGAAGTTGCAAGTGTTGAGGCATCTAGTAACTGAATTAGTATCTTGAATGCAATGGAGCATTGGAGAATCTTACTAAAGTCACCTTTCATTGGGTGGAAAACCAACCAAATCTCTACACGTGTAACACGTTGAGACAACACATGTAAAAGTGTGTGTTTGGTTGAGGATAATGGAGTGAAGGAATTTGTCTTCCTATTTTCAACCATAAGTTTTTGTTGGGAGCTACAGATATATGTTTGGTGAGAAGGTAGAGAATCACCAATCACCACCACTCATTCCCCTCCAAAAAAAACCAACCTTCCAAACACACCCTCACTTCGATATGCTCTCTGCCACATTGCCCTACCTTGTCCTCATCCACCACCACCACCACCATCACCACCACCACTACCTTCGCCTCTCCACGATCACCAATCTCAAAGAATAATCAACCACAATTCCAAACACACTCTTTCACATCATTCTTCATTCTTCAACCAACATGAATCCCTCTTGTCGCTTTGCTTCCACTAAACACACTCCCTTCCTTCAAAACTCTCACATCACTTCCCCTTTCTTCCTCCGACACTCCCACCGCGTCAAGACTCATCTTTCCTTGCCGCCGCCCACGATAGCACCAAAACCATTCTCCGTCAACATTCTAAGGTTCAGGCACCTGGGCGCCGCCAAGCGCTTCGCCACGCTGTCGTCTTTTGCTGAAGGGGAGGCGGGGGGGCGGGAGGAGGAAGTGCGAGCGGCGAACGGCAATGAGGTGGATGGGCTTGCGAAGGCCTTTGACATATCATCGGGAACAGCGTCGGCCATATCGATATGCATGGCGTTGGCGGTGCTGAGCTTCCCGCTGATGATGAAGTCGCTGGGGCAGGGGCTGGCGGTCAAGACGAAGGTGCTCTCTTACGCGACGCTGCTGTTCGGGTTCTACATGGCGTGGAACATTGGCGCCAACGACGTGGCGAACGCAATGGGGACCTCGGTAGGATCGGGGGCGCTGACGCTGAGGCAGGCGGTGCTGACGGCGGCGGTGCTGGAGTTTTCCGGGGCGCTGTTGATGGGGACGCACGTGACGAACACGATGCAGAAGGGGATTCTATTGGCCAATGTGTTCAATGGCAAGGATAATCTGCTCTTCGCTGGCTTGCTCTCTTCTCTGGCTGCTGCTGGTACTTGGTTGCAGGTAAACTAACCAAGAAATAACTATAACAAAACCACCTCTCTCTTTCATATTATTAACCCTTTTTACATCATAGCATTAAATATTTTAATGCGTAATTTGTTAGTTATGTTAGTTCAAAAGAGTGTGACCTAAGGTACATGACTAAAAAAAGTAAAATAATAAATGCGTCTTATACTTTGATACTTTGATCTATTTATGCTATTTTTAGTGGATTTGGGATTCATGTACACTTACCTTTTGTCCAATCACCTTAATCTTTGTTTATGCTGTAATTATAATTAATCTTTATCAATTTCTACATTTATTGTTTAATTATGTCTGAGATGTATTTGACTTCCTAAACAATTAAGGTTGCGTTGCTGTAATTGAAAAGTAGATGGAGAATTGATTAATGTATTCTCTGAACATAGTTCCCAGGTACGGTATAGAGGTTCATGAGCGTTGTTACATTCCTACAAAGTTTATGAGTGTCTGGGTCACACATTGATTAGTATGAAATGTTGGGTGAAATATTTAAGTGTGTGATTCTCTCCTTAATAACTAGCTTTTGAGGATGACTTCCCCAAAGACTTACATACTTATCACTTGGTGCTTCTTAACTAAGGATGTGTTCCTTTAATGCATGGCTACTTATCAATAACTTAGTATGCAGCATGTTGTATAGTTAATTTAAGATGTTGTATAGTACTGGTAAACTTTTCTTGTCAACAATTACTTATGAAGAAAGTTATCCAACCGGAACATAGTACTACCAATCTGGACCTAGTACTTCAACTTAGCTTTGTTCAAAGAGATAAATCAAGAGTAATGTTTTGTTTATATATTCAAACAATCCAATGACATTCAACGTCTATTTATTATTTTGCACTATGCAGATTGCATCATATTATGGTTGGCCAGTATCTACTACACATTGTATAGTAGGAGCCATGGTGGGGTTTGGTTTAGCATATGGAGGCGCTGGAGCTGTTTTCTGGGGTTCTCTAGCAAGGGTGATCTCTTCGTGGGTTGTCTCACCACTGATGGGAGCAGCTGTATCATTTCTTGTCTACAAGTGCATCCGAAGGGTAAACTCTTCAATCCAACATGCTGTGCTCTGTGTTCTAGTATTTTCGGATTCAATTTCAAAGCAGTCTAGGAAAAAGTAATCAAATTTCAAAAGAAAGCTTCTTTCAGCCCAAAATTATTTGATTTTAATGTATATGCACTCTCAATGGAAAAAAGTTTAAACTGTACGTGACATCTCATAGTTTAATGAAATGAACTTTCAAACTCATTAATGGTGTGTTGGGTGGAGAGGATGAAACTAATGTGGATATTTGGTAGGAAAGACAGAAAAGAAAATTTATTTAATCTACTATACTATTTCTCACTTATTTTTTCTCATCTCCAGTCTCTTCATCACTTTTCTACAACCAAACACTTTTAACCGTCATTTATTTCTTACCTATTTTCAGTCTTCCATTTTGTTCTCACTCAACTTATTTCTCTATTCTCCAGCAAACAGAGCATAAAGGATATGATGATTGGAACTATGTAAAAATTGACTATATATGAGGAGTACATCAAAATTAAACTCGAATATTTTGTGCTCAAGATTTATTATTGACAAATTTTGGACTCATTTTCGAACATTTTTTGGCTTGGTAAAAATTATTACTTCAAAATTTGACGTTGTCAATCAGAAAATATGCTAAATTCCTGCTCTTAATCCTTCCCCCGTCCAGTTTGTGTACAGTGCACCTAACCCCGGACTAGCAGCAGCTGCTGCGGCACCAATTGCTGTATTTATGGGTGTTACTGGGATTTCATTTGTTGCCTTCCCCCTTAGCAAGAGCTTTCCTTTAGCTCTGGCCCAAGCTTTAGTCTCTGGAACTGTTGGTGCTTTTCTGGTTGACAGAATCATCAGAAAGCAGCTGGGCCATCTTCTTGTCAAGTCAAATACTCCAAAGCCTGAGTCAAAAGAGGACACTGTCCACCACAATATAGGCTTCCTGGATGATGTTGCAGGCCCAAAGGGTGCTCAACTGGAAATAGTTTATGGAGTCTTTGGTTACATGCAAGTCCTTTCAGCATGTTTCATGTCCTTTGCTCATGGAGGAAATGATGTCTCCAACGCCATAGGCCCACTGGCAGGTGCACTGGCTATCCTTCAAGGTGGTGCCGCAGGAGCCGAGATTGTTATTCCAATTGATGTTCTCGCTTGGGGAGGATTTGGAATAGTTGCAGGGCTAATGATGTGGGGTTATAGAGTGATTGCTACAATAGGAAAGAAGATTACAGAACTTACACCAACCAGAGGATTTGCAGCTGAGTTTGCTGCTGCCTCTGTGGTTCTGTTTGCTTCAAAGCTGGGACTACCCATCTCTGCAACCCATACTCTAGTAGGTGCAGTAATGGGTGTTGGGTTTGCAAGGGGATTTAACAGTGTCAGATCAGAAACTGTGAAGGAGATTGTGGCTTCATGGGTAGTCACTATTCCAGTTGGTGCTGTTCTCTCAGTCATCTACACTTGGATCTTGACTAGGATTTTGTCCTATATTTTATGAGGGTGCATTCCAAGATATGAAAGCTTATAAAGGTGATTAATTCAAGTTACTACCACCATCTTTCAAAGCATTTTTTTCTTCACTACAAATTGGAGAAGAGGGGATTGGTGTCGCACACATGCATAGTGGATAGAAGGTTCTTAACTCAGTTGGCAAGGGATGAATCTTTTATGTTCGGATGTCAAGCCTGTGATTACTGTGTTCATTTAATCTCGGATGCAAATTTAATAAGAAAGAAAATGAGTGGAGCATTCCTCAGCTCCAGCATTTTTAGACTTTTACATTATATCTGGCTAAGTATTTTTTTACAAGCTTCCTTGTTATGTTTGAAGGTTACGGATTCGGCGATATTGGTCTGTATTTGGTGAATTCATTTAACCTTTTTGCCTCATCTCTGCTTAAAATCCACTTGTTAAAACATTCTTTGGAATAGAGCTGTGAGATTCAACTAGGCTTCTTAATCTCAAGCCCAATTTCATGGAGCAATGTAATGTGAAAATAGTACAAGAGCAATATTAACAGAGCCTGAATTAGAATGTGATCACTTACAAAATAAATAAATAAATAAATAAATCTCAACATAACATGAAAGTATGAATTTAATAAAATAAACAAATGAGATGTGATGGAGATACCTGAATTCAATATAACGAGATAACTCTATTTCATTTGTGGTGTTGGATTTGTGAGAAGTTACGCCAATGCTAGCAATATTTTTATGCAAATGGCTCAGATTTTTTCTTCTTCGGTCTAATACACATGCCAAGGTTCTTTATGCACAAGGAAACAATACTATTAAAAAAAAGGTGGGAATTATGTTTTGATTTTATTAAAATGGTGTAACAGCTATCTAATGAGGAGAAACCAGTAATTCAATGGTACACAAGTAGCATAGCAGAATAAGAGTTCTACAAAGGAAAGCCAGCACAAAATCATGGCGAGAGTTCCTTCACAGTTGGGAGGCTAGGTTGCCATCCCAAGCTCCGATATGGTCGTGGCTTAGGAAGAGGTGCCACAAAAGGCTTCTTCCCTTTTATTCCTTTTCGTCTTGAAGGTCTTGGGGTTATGGACTTCTCCTTAGGGACATAGAAGTCCTTTGCAGAGAAAAAAGAGTCCTCTACACCTCCTTCACCTAAAGAACCATCCATATTTGTGTCCACCTTCTCTACACCTAGCCCCGTTGTTCCCTCTTTCACAACACTGTTGCTCCCTTGGCCTTTGGGAGACACACTTATCCTTTTTTCCATCACCCCTTGCCCTCCAACTCCATTTGTCTCTTTCGTTTTCCCATTTTCTTTGTGACTGTTTCCACTATTATTGATCATTGTATCCAGTGTCTCATGGTCTTCTACATCATTCGGCACTTTCACTCTCTCCTTAGGAGACCTGGTCTTTGTTTCCAATACCACCCCATTAGCCTCTTTGCTCTTCTCTTCCTCTAAAAGTTTTCGTTTCAGCTTCTCCACGTCTCTAATCGAGATCAGGATATACTTGTGACCAGGCACCAGAACCTCTTCTCTCCATAACACCGATTGATGAGGCACTTTGAACACTTCTGGCCGTGCAACACACATCCCCGGATACTTTGTCATCAACTTAGACGCAGGAACTGCATGTCTATACAGCTCCTGATGTCCACCCGCATGAGTTATCCTCACAACAAACTCCTTGGACTGTGAGTACAATTCCGGCGACGGCACGCTTTCACTCTGATGGTTCTTCCTTCTGGAACCTTTCTCTCTATGTTCCACCCGACCTAACGAATGAACCACACGCTTCAGCATAGCCTGCACCTCAAACTTATTATTATTCTCTCTGAATGTTTCACCATCTCTTTTAGAAACTAGAGCTGGGTAGCGGAAGAGCGTGAGCCACAGAGATGTTATTTAAAGAGACTCGTCATAGATGCTTCTCAGTTTCCTATGGCCGGCTTTCTCTATAGCGCGATGAATCCGAGGTTGGGACATGTGCAAACAAAGGGAAAGCAATGGCTTTTATTTGAGTGAGGACAAAACAAGTTCATAGACTGGATAAGAAGGAATCAACCCTTTCCTCAGAATTAACTTCAGTGTCTGATACCGTGCCATGCCAGCACCACAGACACATTCTTGTGCCAGGATCATACTCCCATAAACCAGACAAGACTTGGCGCTCCAGTTTCTTCAGCCTCCCACTGATCCAGTTGTTGTGGATGATGTAACTACCCTTCTTCAAACATGCTGCTTTCACGTTTTTTTCCCGCCATAGTTCTTGGTAAGCACCGTTTGGGAAAAGGTCTCTGTCTAAGAAATGTACCGTTAGGTTTGTTTCAGGTTCCACACATTTGTCGTCACCGACGCGGTTAGATCCTCCTTCGCCGCATAACGTGTCGTAGAAGCTTGGCTGCTCTGATAAGCCAGAAGTTTCTGCATGTCTTACCACTTTCTCTATAGCAGCAATTGTCTGAGTGTCGGAATGAGCATAATAGAAGCCAGAGTTTAAGCGTCTAGGTAGGTTTATTGGTCCTGCACAAATGACAACAAAAGAATATTTGAAACCTTGGAAAAATCTGCATCCAACCTCTGAGACATTGTGTCTGTATATCTTTCTCTTTTATATGTTAGTATTTGACGTGTCTATTCTATTTTTCTTTTACTCACTTGTCAGTCCAAAACTATGATTTTCCAATGCAAAATAAATTGCTATAGGTTTATAGTTTTTTCTTACTCAAATCATAGCAATGGATGTTTTATGTTTCTAGATTGGAAGAAGTATGAATTTTAAGTGTAAAATAAGCACCTTGTGTTTTGTATTCATCAGACTGTGCAGCAAGAACAGCGGGGCCAAAAGAGTGAAGTAAGGGAAGTGGGTTTTTGAACCAGTATACATCAACATCACTGAGAAGTACATTGTAACCCAGCTTGAGAATCTTCAGAACAATTCTTGACTTCACCTTCGTCACCCTTTGGAAGCACTTGGTGCCAAAGTGGCAGTCATCAAAACTGATGTTACTTGGAGCTGTCGGATCTGTGAAAACTGGAATTCCCTGTCTTGACAGAAAGCGGGTAACTGCATTTAGATACAAGAAAATATGATAACTAAACTGAAAATATACTTACATTTTTAATTTAGATCGTTAATGTTTCTTCTTACCACAAAATATTTTAAGCAACGGTTGTTTTGTGTTTGCATGAAAAATCCACGTCATGTGCACAAATGATGATTTTATTTAGCAACATTGCTTAACATAAAACAGCTTTCATAAGCAACTCCAGATGGTATAATAAGATGAAATTATCTGAAAGTTTGTACAGGAGACTTCTCATTTTTCAGATATCACAATTACGTGATTTTAGCTTTCTAGATTTTAATTATGTCTGCTAATTACATTAAATATCGCTTGATTTCTAACTATGTTAATGAGTTCTCAATTATCCAAACATCGAAGGTCAGTGCTACATCTAACTTATCTTAAACCTGAAAAGATTAACACTGCATTTAGGGGAACGACTCAGAAAAAGGTTCTTGGTGTTCTTTTTTATGTAATAGTCAAGACCCATTAATTGATCACAAATAATATACTTCAGAAAATCCTTCTTTGATAATAAATAATAAATGAGTAGTTGCTCAAATACTATTATGCAGAGAAGGATAGCACATACCTGCAAGATGGAGAATTGATATGTTTCTTGATCAATGGCACACACAACAAAATTTTCAACAAACAGTTCTCGTAATCTGCAAACCCAACTCATGAGCATATCCTTGTAGCTATATCCAGCAACGGTAAGTATAACTGTTTTAGTTTTGTCTGCATTGATAGACAGGAGTGATTCTAAGGAAAATGGAAGCTCCAGAGTGGCAGGAATTTCCCTCTGATCCTTCTCAGAACAATCTAATGATATAGTCTGTGGTTTCATACTATCAATGCAATACACTCTATTTTCCTTTAACCAAGGTGGAAAATATTTTTCCTTCATCAGGTTTATTGCACCCTGGTGTCCAATTGAATAAACAGCATTTTTCTTGGTGTCTACCACAATGTATCGTTTATTGCACTTCAAAAGTTTGACCAGGTTAGAGTTAGCTTCACTGTAGAAGAAGGAGCCATAGTTTGCCCCTACATGGGAATTGCCAATGTACTCCCAATTTCTATTTTCAATATCTAAAGCACTAGAATTTCCTAGTGTGGGACTAAAATCATCCTCTTCATTCAAATAGAAACTTGTGATGGTCAAACTAGCATCAAAGACAAATCTGAACTCAGATGACATGGCCTCATGAATCACCCAGTTGTTATGTATACCTTTACCGTACAAGAAAGGAGGAAGAACTCCATCATGTAGAGGCACATCCTTGCTGTTCCACACCATGATCATTCTTGAATAGCAACGTTTCCCCTGCCAATTGTGTTGAAGTATTTTCTGCAGCTGAAGAGGAGAGGACAATTCAATATAGTTTTCTTGAGCATACAAGTGTTTTCAGTGAGTAGTTTTTCCTATATTTTCATTTTTTTCATACCTGCTGGATCTTCATTCGTTTCCCATTACCTGTCTGCCAATGTTTCCCAGACTTATCCAAATGGAATGGGAAGGAAGAAACATTTTGAGCCGAAACAACAAGAAGCCAATCATGGTCAAGTTGATACACATGGTTTAGGGTGGAGATGAATCCAGAAAGGATAATGGTATCAGGGTCAACGATAACAGATATCTCTGATGTGTGTGAACGTGATTTTGCAATCATGGAGTGGAAAAAAGGAGTACCTAGGAAGCTGGACAAAAATTAATAATTATAAAGCAGTACTTAAGATACAAGAACTTTTACACTGATAATATATATAAAAATAAGCATAAAAAGAAAATTAATCTTTGTAAGTGTCTAATATACCTTCAGTATGACAGAATTAATTTCAGAAAGAAGAACAAACAAATTCTGTAATGAATATCAAATCATGAATACTATCCTCTAGCACACGAGGCAGCTTGTTTACTTACGTAAAATCAATGTTAGTATCAACTAAAACCCTGGAATCAAAAGCATCAGCAAAAGAGGCAACGGAAGGATCTTGACTGTACAAAACAACAGTAACATATGGAGACAGAGCCAACCATGACCTAACAGCAAGAGTCTGTTTGGCCCCAGGAGAGCCCTTAAAGGGTTTCGGAGCTGTGAATATGGTAATACCAAATATAACATCTTTGGAAGCTCTGCTATGATCCTTCAATGAAGGTAATCTCTGAGTGGCATAGAGAGAGAGAGCAATGAAGACAAACCCAGATAGCCAAACCGACCATAGCTCCACCTGAGATCCCTGAAAATCAAACACAAGATTAATTTACATGCTTTGAGACAATGCTTTTGAAAGAATGCAATTCAAGGAACAGAAAAATTAAGGACCTTCATGGCTTGTACTAATGAGAAAATTCTGTCCTTGTTTTGTGAAATCATCTTCATGGGCTGTTAAGAGAGAGAGAGAGAGGGTGAGTGAGTGATGCTTTACCTGAAAGTCTAACAAACCCACTAAATCCCTACTTAGAATGTGAAGTTTGACGTCAGAAGCACGTAAGAGTTGCAAGAATTGAATTGAATATAGAAAGCTAGAGATGAAAAGCAAGTAGCTAGTCAAGAGTCAAAGGCGTTACATACACTAAATTATATATAAACACGTATGATGAATAAAATGGAAGATAATGAGGTTCAGTGTCGTTTCCTGTGTTTCTGCACCATCAATTCATGAATGGCATGTGGATGTTACCAAATGAATACGTAAAGGAGACAGACAGAAACGTACTAATAAATTACCAAGCTAATTACAGTTAACAATCAATAATTGTTTAGTCTTAGGTTACTGCTTTCTTCACCAAAACTAAGGGATAACTGAGAACCATGATTGGCCCTCGAAGAACGAATCACTAACACCCTTAAAAACATATTACCACTTTAACATTGTTCAGACTTGCTCAAAATGAACTTGTTAGTCTAACTTTTTCCTCCCCAAAGATTAATTATTTTACATTTCTTGCAAGCTATCATTTGCAATTTTCTCGTTACTTTTTCTTCTCAAAACTCAAATTCTTTAAATTTCCTCATTGTTTTTAGAATTTATTTTACCTTTTCAAATTATCTATTCTTTTATAGTGGCTTACATTTTTGCATGTGTTGTTTTTCATATCATGTATCCTTTTTCGTTTACTTTTTTAATACATTTTAGTTTTGTTATATATATTTTACATTCTTTCGCAAAATTAATATTACACTATGTTTTGGTTTTGGAGACTTTTTAATAGTCTCGAAGTATATGATTGTTTCAATGCTTTGTTTGCTATTTTGAAGTCGTTAAAGATAACAATTGTAAAATCGTAATATGATTCTATTTTCATAAATTAAATTTGATATTTTACGCACTAGTTGAAGTTTTGATCTAGTTCGAATTGAGGTTTCGTGTATACCTAAATTGAAAATTTAGGGTTGCTATTTTAACTAAAACACAGATTTTGATTTCAAGTGCTACGAATAGGAGTATATGGTTTATTAGATTCACCTTGAAAAGTCATGTATTTGAAAATCAAAGAAACTAAGATCCATGAACAAACAATTTACTAGTAATAAATTGAAAAGTACAATAATCCCTACTCACGAGGCTTCATAAAATTATACAAATTCTTCCTATTTTCTTTACCCTCACATCAAATCTCTAAATTGTTTTAAAAAAATTATACGAACATTTTGTATATATATTACATTTGCTCCCCTTAATCATTTGAAAAACAATGCATCATATAGAAAAAAGGTTATATAATTTTCATGATATTACAAAACTTCAAAATTAACTACTGTAATTTTCCATGAACTTCAAAATTAATTAATGCAATTTTCCATGTGTGAGTGTATTTCAACGCTCTTTTAATATGCATGTCTTTTAGTAGTAGGAAACAGTAGAAACGTGTATTGGCGCATTCACTTTAACGCAAGACGTTCACATTTGTAACTGTTTAACACAGTAAATAACCAATCTAATCAATATTTGGGTCACATGGGTAGTGTGGAAAGGGAATAAACAAAAGAAAATTGGATAGCAGATTAATTTCTTAAAGTTTATCTGAATCATTAAGATACCGCATTCAGAAAATATTTATATATTGATGACAGGACTTCTGATGAAAAGGTAAATCTATCGATTTTTTGGTGCCTTTTTATGCATCAAACCACATAACACCGTACATCCAGCTCTACCTAGTTTTTATGCTACCCTTAAAGAACAGTAGCAAACTGGGAAGCAAACAAGAGTATCTATATTGAACGTACAGAAAAAGTCATGACTACCTATTACTTTTGAATCAAAATTCCCTTTGCAGTCCAAAGACCAGATATCACAAGCTTCGCCCTACCCCTCCTAATTGATCTTTCGGTGAATGAACCTCGACGACGCAAACTCAACCGTTTCTGTTTCCATCGTTCATCTCTGCCGCCGAACAGGTGATCTGGATCTTGACCTCCTTCCCCTACATAAAAAGAAAGCAGTAAATAAACAAGGCACCAAGTAATCAATAAATATGAAGCCTGACAAATTCACCTGTTCAGCTTAATCTTATATGATGGAAGTTTGTCTGAAAAACATAAAGCATAATCTCAGAAAAACTTAATGGCAACAAACCTGGAAGAATCAAGAGAAGAATAGGGAGAATGCCTGCGCTGAGAACGCTTGCTATGAGGAGACCGCGAAAGTTGTCTAAAAAGGAAACCACCGTACTGACTTGGTGAGTTTAAAGTATACAAAGTTTATAAATACAACTCAACCTGGTACTCAGTGTCAACACTCCATTCGAAGAGGCCTATTACAATAAATCTTTTCTGTTTCTTATGAATTCGATCACAGTAAAAAGTCTTGTATTCTAGCTTCAGGGTATAGATATCCTTACAATTATGGATAAACAAGTGCCAAAATTTGTGTTCATCAAAAGTATTTTGCTCTTGTATGTCTTATATTGCAGAGATAAATTGATAGCTCTAATAGACACAGTAGACAAAAAAAGTGCATGAAAATGTGATTATTACTACAAAACGTGAACATGAAAAACATTCCATGTAACATGCAATAAGATAATTTAACTTCAACTGCATAAAGACCCAAATGATTGAATCTGTGGCATGGTATCAGCTTCTGCATCCTCAAACTGCCAAAATCATAGGCTCGATATTTTTTTTTCTCAAAGAAACGGTATAAAATTAATCAACAGTTATATTTTCAAATTTGTAACTTTTGGTAATAATAATATCGTAAGTTGCACTAAGATGCATCGAATCTTATAAATAATGGCCAGCATAGATAATCTAATTATACATAAAATATGAATCCGAAAATACCAACACAAACACACATTTAGATAACAGTCATGATTTGAAAAAAAAAATGGAATACAATTACACAAATAAAGTTTCTTTTCACCGAAACAAGTGAATAAAACACAACATATTAGAAAAGCCAAAGTCCAAAAACAATGCTGAAATAAATTTATAACTTTCTGGCCTTTAAACAGAAAGATAGAGCTTCAGTGCAGATTGAGGTAAGAAATTAAGTCCTCACACCTAAATCATGAGAAGATTGACCTAGAGATGAAATCATTAAAATTAAATATAGAGAAGCTGGTAGTAGTGTCAACATCTATGATTCAACTTAGCACATAAAGCTAACCTATTTGTAAATCACCAACATTCTTTTAATAACAAGAAAAGGAAAACAAATCAATTGACACTGTCATCGAATAGCATAAAACATTAACCGTATGAGAATTAGAATGATGGTAAATATATTACACACACACAAATATTGATATAGCCTATAAACACAGCACAAGATGCTCTGGAACACAAACTTCAACATTGCAAACCTGAACAGTGTAAGAATCTATTAATAAATGATACCTTCTTTTAGATCTGACAGGAGACGGTGATAAGTCACGCTTTCTTGAATGCAGCTTCCTGCATTACAAACATTATGAGAGACTATATATAACAACAAGACAATGAGAATTAAATAGAATGTACTCTAAACCTTTTTGAGCCATCTGATCCTTCACCACTTGAATTACCGGCATGCTCAGTACGATCCTTGTTGGTTCTACCTCTACTACTAACTGAAGATGAACGTCTTCTCCTATGCCTGTCATGATTACTTTGATCTTTCTGCCTTGATTTATGTTCCCCCTTGTCCTTTGTATGCTCCCTTTTCCGGCTAGTATCGTCAGTGGCACTACCTCTATGGGATTTTTCTGCTTCCCTTTTATCATCCTTGACATCAACATGAGACGATCTTTTCCTTGACTCTGATTCCTTTGCCTTCTCCCCATGCCTGAAATTGTGTTCTTTCACCCTTTCTTTTGCCTCACTGCCATAATCTGTTTTTTCCCTTTTATGATTTCTTTCATCCTTCCTTCTATGATTCTCGTAACCTTTTTCATCTATCCTGGTCTTACTACTGTGTACCTCCTTTACAAAGTCTTTCTCTGAAGTATTCCTATCAGGCAGGTCATTTTTTTCAGATTTTCTTCTGCTTTCCCTACCTGAATGATCATCTGTTGATTTTTCCACAACAATGTTCTTTCCAGGCAGTTCAGATCTTGGTATCCCTGAAGACTCCTTAGAACTAAAGCCATTAAATCTATCATGGCTTCTTTGAATAGCATCAAGCCCATTATCCCTAAGATCTACAGACACCACTTTGGAAGAATGTGAAAGATCGGATGCTCTAGTAACCTTGTCATCATGCAATTGATCAGAAGCAGAATCATTGCTACTTCTGGATGGTAAAGAGATGGTTTTGACCTGAGCATTCACAAAATTAGTTTCATATCTACTATGCTCATCAAACTGTGAAATGCCATTAACAGATACATCATGTGTATCTGACAAATGTTGCTTAATCTCTGACTGGTAAGCAGCATCTTTTGCAGGAGTTGGCACACTGGAACTCTCAATTTCATTGTCTTCATCATCAGCATCAGAACCATAATTTCCAAGACCTAAAACATCTCCAGGAGAGCTAGAATTAGATTTTTCAGTGGCACCATTATTTTCTACCTTCTCTTTGACTGGAACTAAAACCTTTGCAGATGCCTTAGGAACTGTAGCTGAGGGTGGAGATGCAGATGCCTTATGGTTTGGGATTACAACCTTGTGACCTACTGCAGAAAACAAATTTTTAGAACTTATATAATTTAATACTAGATTAGTAAAATAAAATAATTTATACAGATTTATTGAAATGTAATGTTATTTTATTATTATTTCTTTTGTATGTACCCAGATTTAGGATTATTTCTTTTGTATGTACCCAGCTTTATTATTATTTCTTTTGTATGTACCCAGCTTTAGGATTAGGGTTCAATATAAATGTAATGTTATTTTATTATTATTTCTTTTGTACGTACCCAGCTTTAGGATTAGGGTTTTAAGCGCCTTGCCCTCTTTTTGTAACCACATACACACACACATCAATAATAGGTAAATCAGTGTAAGTTGAACACACTGTATTTTCTCCATCTTATTTATTCAAGTTGGTATCAAGAGCTTCTGTCCACTATCTCTGGCAGTCTCGCCGCGTCTTTCTTCCAATGAAATCAAGGTTAGGTGTGCCTCAAGGAGCACAACCCATCTCCAGTGGTCGCTTGTCAAAATTTCCCCGACACGCCACCATGTGCCACTCACCACCACCGGCCCCTCGTTAGGCATGTGTCTCCCACACTCCATCTTCCCGGTGCCAAAATCACACCAGACTCGTCTTGTTGGTGCTTTCTGGGCATGTTTATGCCCTTGTCCTCCGGTTCGTTGGGAGTAGTTCATGGCTAGGGTTTTTCCTTCCCTCCTCAAATTTGTTTGAGGTTTTCTTTGGAATGGCTTCTACTTTTTTTGCTACTCCTACTATTAACACAACAAAGCTCAACTGGAAAAACTATATATCTTGGTCTACTTCCGTGCAGTTATGGTTCCTTGGTCAAGGATACCATGACCATTTAGTGAAGGATGTCACTGCTGTTTTGGATGAAGAAAAACCCTAGAGGCAGAAACTGGACTTCCAGTTATATGTTGTTTTATGGCAATCACTTGAACAGGATGTCTTAAAAAATTTCAGATTGTTTAAGACATGTTCTTCCTTTTTTGAAAAAGGCGCAAGTTATTTTTGCTAATGACATTCAGCATCTCTTTGAGTCTTTGATGCAACTCAAAGAGTGGCCTCTCTCAAACAGACCAATTATGATATGATCTCATATGTAGCAAAGGCTCGGGCTACAGTAGAAGAATTGAAGAGATTTTTGGAGGCTAATTCATTGGAGGATATCAACAAAAACTTGATAAGTATACATGGTCCTAATTCTGAGAAGCCTATACTCAGATTTTGAACATGTACATGACCAAATTTTAGCTAGTGATTATATTACTTCGATGGACAGCTAGTCATTAGACTTCTTTTGGTGGTGCCTACCTTGTTAAAATATGAAAATGTAGCTGATGTTATTGAAGCATCAGCAATGGTAGCATCAAGAGGAAAAGAGGAGGAGGTCATAACAAGCAAGGAGGACATGGTGGCCGAAGTGGGCGACCTCAATGCTTATATTGTAAGAGAACAAGTCATACCCAAGAAAACTATTATTCCTTGCATGGTTTTCCAGACAAAGCTACTCGTGTCTAATCTGAAAATTCAGAATCTAAAATTTCTAACGAAGAGTACCAAGAATTTTTTAGGTACAAGCCTAGGAAATCAATCAATCTTGGTCAATCCTCTCTGATGCCAAGTGTGTCAACTGCATGCATTTCTCAATCTGCGGAAGGTCATAATCCACGGATTCTTGATTCAGGTGTCTTAGGCCATATATCTAGTAACATTTCTTCATTTTTCTCCATTTCTTTCCCAAAAATTCCTCATCTTGTTACTATGGTCAATGGATCCAAAGTGGCATCTCAAGGAGTTGGCCAAGTTTCTTTATCTGCTTCACTAAATTTAAATTTTATCTTGTTCATTCTTCATTGTCTTACAATTGATTGATTCTTTTTTTAAATTGTTTTGTTACCTTTACTGCTAATTCCTCTGCTATACAGGAACATGGTATGGGTCGTCTGATTGGAGAAGGACATGAGTCACAAGTTCTTTATTATCTAAAACCAACCAAGTCCTTCAATATACTATTTTGCAACTTCGGCCCCAAAACTTTTCCATGATCATTTGGGTCACCATAGTTTATCTAAGTTGAAGATGACGGTTCCTAATCTCAAACACATTCAAGCTTTAGATTGTGAATCTTGTGTCAGTTAGGAAAACATATTAGATCTTCTTTTCCTAAAAAGTTTAAAACACAATGCAATTTTGTTCTCTAATATTCATTCGGATATTTTGGGGACCAAGTTGTGTCACTTCTTATAGCTTTAATTATTTTTTAACCTTAAGTGATGAATTCCTTCAATGTACTTGGGTTTATTTAGTGAAAGATAGATTTGAAATTTTATCCATATTTATGTTTCTTCAATGAAATTAAGAACCAATTTGGGAAGATAATTAAAATTATCATAAGTGATAATGCAAAAGAATAATTTTCTATTGTGTTTTCTTTATTCTTATCTTCCTAGAGAATTTTAAATCAGTTACCATGTCCTCACACTCCACAACGAAATGGTATAGCATAGAGGAAGAATAGACATCTTATTGAAATTGTCCGCTCTCTAATGTTGAATATTAATGTTCAAGTTCATCATTGGGGAGATGCAGTCCTCACTACCTATTTCCTAATGATGTCTTCTTCCTCTCTTGAAAATTAAGCTCCTCACTATTTTTTGTCCAATGACCCTCTATATAATGTCTCTTGTGTGTTTGGGTGTATTTGTCTTGTTCATAATATCTCTCAGGTCTTTGACAAGTTTTCTGCAAAGGCTATTACGTGTGCAATTTTGGGATATTCTCATCTTCAAAAATGATATAATGTTATTCTCCCTCAACCAAAAGGTATTATATGTTTGTTGATGTTATCTTTGAGACATGCCTTTTTTCTTGTTCTCCATGGAACATTGTTCGTGTATTCAATAGGTCCTTCTTGTCGAAATGCAAATGAGATTATTCCACCACTTCCTCTCAGATACAACATTAGGCACATATAACTCCTTCATCCTTGCTTGAAGATCTTCGTGAGTCAAACCTCCACCTCCAGATCACCATGCCATTAATCCTTCAACCTCCTGACCCTCTCTTGACTCTAGTCATGCTTGGCCTATTGCTCTTAGAAAAGTTATTCAATCTACTCGTAATCCATATCTTGTTTATAATTTTTTAAGTTATCATTTGTCTCCTTCATATTCCTCTTTTGTTTTCTCCTCTACCATTATTGTTCCTAACAATGTTCATAAGGCACTTGGTCACCCTGGACGACAACAAGCCATGATTGATGAAATGCTTGCACTTGACAATAGTGCACTTGGGAGCTTGTCCTTCTTCCTTCTAGTAAGAAGCATGTGGGTTGTAGATGGGTCTACATTGTTAAGGTTGGTCCTATTGGTGAAATAGATCGTCTCAAAGCACGTCTAGTAGTTAAGGGATACACTCATGTTTATGGCCTCAACAACTTTGATACTTTTTCTCATGAGATTAAGATCAATATGTTCGTCTTTTCCCTGCTATGGCTGCCATTTGTCATTGGCCTCTTTACTAGCTTGACACTAAAAAATGCCTTTCTTCATGGTGATCTGGAGGAGGAGATTTACATGGAGCAACCTTCAGGATTTGTTGCTCGAGGGAGTCTAGTTTGGCTTGTGAATTACATTGGTCACTTTATGGCTTAAAGCAATCACCCCGAGCTAGGTTTGGAAAATTTAATCATATTGTGCAGACTTTTGGATTAAAACGAAGTGAGGCAAATCATTTAGTGTTTTATTTACTTCTCCTGGAAAGTGCGTTTATCTTATGGTCTATGTAGATGATATTGTCATTTCATGAACTAATATCATTAGTATTACTCAATTAAAAAAGTATTTATTTAGCCACTTTCAAACCAAGGATATGAGTTATCTAAAATATTTTCTTAGTATTAAAGTGGAGCAATCAAAAGAAGGTATCATCATTGAAAAAGAAAATATGTTCTTGATATTTTGGAGATAATTGCAAGCCCATTAATAGTCCTATGAACTCAAATCAAAAGTTAATGAGACCAGTTGAACTTTCCTCAAACCATGAGAGACATTCCCACCAACCTTTTTTTTTAAAAAAAAAAAAAAAAAGGTTGGTGGGAAAACTCATTTATCTCACACTATAACAAAACCTGGTCTTTCTTATCCAGTGGGAGTTGAGTCAATTTATGCAGAACCCTCACATTGATCACTAGAATGTTGTGAGAGAACAAGGGATTGTGATGCAGATTGGGTTAGTTGTCCCATTGACAGGAGATCTACCACACGACATAGTGCACTCCTTAGAGGAACCTTATATCTTGGAAAAGTAAGAAACAAAGTGTGGTTGCCCGATCTAGTGTAAAAGTTGAATATAAATCTATAGCCCTAGCTACATGTGAACTTGTGTAACTAAACAACTCCGTCGAGAGTTGAAATCTTGAGAAAATGAGCAAATGAAGTTATATTGTGACAATTAGACAGCTATTCATATTGCCTCCAATCCGTGTTTCAAGAGAGAACTAAACATATAAAGATTGATTGTCATTTTGTTAGAGAAGTTGTCGTCCAAGGATCTTATTACTGAGTTTGTCAGCTCTAATGAAAAACTAGCAGATATTCAAACTAAATCTCTAAAAGGACCTACGGTTCAGTTAAGATGTTCCAAGCATGGTGCATATGATCTACATGCTCCAGCTTGAGGGGGAATGTTGAAATGTAAAGTTATTTTATTATTTCTTTTGTATGTACCCAGCTTTAGGGTTAGGGTTTAAGGTAAGTGTCTTGCCTCTTTTTGTAACCTCAAGTAGATTATTTAAGAGAAAATGAGTACAACAGCCGACTATTTACCTTCAGCAGTAAGATCATCTTCAGCTAGAACTTTGGTTGCAATTTCATCAAACAATTCATCAGTAACCTAAGAAGAAGCTGTAATTAGAACTACAATGTATTTTTTCTGCTATATCCATACACAGATTTTAGTAAGATGAAAAATTCACATTTTAACAAAACTGACCTTCAAAAGAACTTCAGTCAGAACTCTTTTTATTTCTTGGTTGATTGCTGCGGTTCTAGCTACCTCAACTTGATCCTATACAAGAAATAATCCATACTAAATTAAAAATGATAATGAATTTATTTTATTGACACAAACTTTAATGTTAAAAAAATGAAACCTCTTCATCTTCCTCATCCTCAGCTGATCTAGATGAATCTATGCTTTTACTATCTGCCTCATCACCTCTCGCATATGGCTTGTCAATGCCATCATATACAAATGTTGCTTCCTCCTTCAGATTCTCTGCAGGAGCAGCAATGACTGTTTTCTTTATTTCCTCTCTAAGCCAGTTGGGGACTGAAGCCTGAAAAGTAACAGCAAAATGATGTTTGGTTACATTATATATATATATATATATATATATATATATATATCCAAGAATTATTTGTAACATACTTACCTTCTTAGGACGATCAGAAACACTAGATACCCCATATGCATCAGCAGAGAAAGCAGCGGTAGGATGAATTGTAGTTCCTGTGCTAAGGGTAAAAGGTGGTGCACCACTTGGTGGAATGGTTGAAGGGAGGCCGGGTGGTCCAGGAAACCTTCCAAATGGTGGCGCCACATGACCAGAAGTGGTGATAGAAGGGTCAAGCTGGTAAATTAACCAAAAGCCAAAGCATTAAAATGAGCATATAAGTTGACTAGGAAAACAAAGGGTTTCAAAATTAAAACCTGTGGCCCAGAGGCATGAATTGGTGGATAACCAACACCAGGGGCCACCTGAGCAGCCCAGTTATTAATTGAAGTACTTGAATCATGATGATTGTAAGTTGATTGCATCTGCAAGTCATTATCACGATTAAACCGGGGTGCAAAATCTAATGGTTGATCAGCAAGACTAATAGCTGAGTCAACTGAGTGGCTGCCCGGTGCAAAGGGCGGTGCATGCATTGATGGTTGCACATGACGTTCTTGAGATGAGGAACTTGACAAAGGAAAGACTGAGTATGATTGTTGAATCTGATCAGCAGCCTCTTTACCTGCCACGTCTGACAAGTCAATATTCAGATTACCATTGAAAAATAAAAAGGCAAGATACAAAGCATTAAATTTAAAAATGTAGTCCTAGAGGCATATGTTCATTTCATCAAAGCTACAAACTTTAAAAAGCCCTTTCACGCTGTCTGATAGTTCAAAGTTCCAACTACTAGTTATTCTCCAACTCATCTTTAGATAGGCAAAATTAAGTATTATATCACATGTCTACTAATAACATGGGCCACAATAAACCATCAAAACTAATGAGAGATGGGTTAATCATTCCTTGTCCTGAGCAAATTTATGAAGATGTAATAACTGTTAAAGGTAAGGCGGCGAGGTGCCAAAAAATGCATAAGTTCCAATAACTCATTAAATAATCCTATTACAATAAACAATACTCAGAATATGAACAGATGGCTGAGATAAAAACAACTATATGGGCAACACTTATAAATAACTTGATTTACCAATTAGCTATATAAGGACGTACATAGAAGTGATTAAAGGATATTGTTCAATCCTCACTAATGGGTACTTCATCGAGACTTCTGATTTGAAATATAAATACACCTTATTATTGTTAAGAACTTGGATGGTGGCAATCAAAATGTATCCCCAATTTGAGCCACCTAGTTCTCAGCTCAATGGCTTTACATGAAAAGCAGAATTAATTTGCTTGAAGTGATAAAAATTAAGCAGATTCACAAATGGTTCCCTATATTTCTAACAAGAACACAGAGCTTTCAATAAAACATCTATTATTTTGAATTACAGCGAGTCCAAGCAGCACCTAACACATGAAAAAATTATGTCATCCGGTTTCTCAGTCTTTCTTCCCAATGCTGGTTCAGAGAGGACAACCTTGAAAATTAGCTGCCATAATCCCAGAAAAGACAAGTGCTGATTCTGAAAAGGAAACCCTTCTTATCCAGATACTGTAAATTTGAAACCTTAAGGCCAAAATGAGAATTATTGAGTTTTAGTATTAGGATTCCCCATTTGTTACCAAAAATATATTTTTTTAAACATAATAAATTTATTTGCCTCAAATGTATATTAATAATTGGAGGGTTTCTTAACTTTATCTTTTTTAATTCTAGAACATTGCAACAGAAACTCTTTTCTCAGCTGTTCCTTATCTCTCCTAGTCAATTGTCCCTCTCAGATCTACTGGTCTGGGAAGTGGTTCACCTCCAATCAACCTCACCATCTGTACCAGACCATCCTACCACAAGAGACTCATCGTAACTGGAGCATCAACACAATCCCATGTTTGAATTACTGTAGTGTCTAGTCATCTGGGAAGCATGTGACAGCGCTTGAATATTTTTCAGAAGCCATCTTCACAAGCCTCTCTGCCACAAGATTCCAGCCACACCCACCCAACACTGACTTGGTTTTTCATCCCACACAGGAAGTTATTTTTTAAAGCCCCACTTAAAACTTTTGGAAACACAACACAAGAGATACTCCTAAAACTTTGTACAGTTCTAGCGATTCAGCATGAATCTCCAAACTATAAAATGAAGCTCTAAGCAATCATCATCAGTGTTATAAAAAAATCGAAGATGGCACACCGCAGCAAGGAGGTGGTGGCAAATCAGATTTTCTGTGACGGGTTGTCAAACCCACTTTGGCATCATAGTATGGTCCTGCAGTTCAGCCATGACAGAAATTATGTTGCCACTGCAATGTGCGTCTTCTTACAGAAGAAGCCCTCATGTCAGCACAACCCAACCCAAGGTGTGTGTAACCCTAGTTCTTTTCTTTCTTTTCTGGGTTGTACATGCATGACTCGATCAATGTGCAATTGAACTTTTGTTTTGAAAAAGAATTGGGTCATACAACCAACAACCTGACCAAATCCAAACAAAATAAAAGACCATACGTGCTCCTCACTTCATCACACCACAACCCTACACACTTTGTAGTCAACTGCACCTCATTTTGTTGCAGCCACCACCACCACCACCTGGTTCGTCCCACCACAGCACCTGGTTCATCATAGTTTGTCTCCTTCTGCAGTGGCACCAACCCACCTTGGTTCATCCCATCACTGTGCCACCAACCTACCTTGGTTCATCCCATCACTGTGCCACCATGATCCACCCTCCGTGGTCCATCCTCATTTCTTTTTCTTTTTCCTGTTTGTTCTTGTTTCCACAATAGCAGAACAACCCACCCTGCCCAATTTTTCTTCTTCTTTTGTACTCAATACTTATTCTCTAATATATAAATCTAACACCGCAGTTGTTTAGTTATTTGAACATGGTGGAGTTTTGCTTTGATTTTATTTTATTCGAACTTATAGACTTACCATTATTATATTTCACTATCATCATTAATTGTATGGTTGTCTTACACTATTTTGCATTTCAAATATATTTATGCATTTTTTATTTATCTAAATGAATATATTGTATTTGTTTGGTCTGCGATGCTTCTATAATAACCCGTTCTGGCTTCCAATATATTTTTGTAGAGGACTTTTAGGTAAACAATCATTTCCTTTCAACAGATAACGATAATCAAATCATTATTCATGTGATTCCACCTAACAATGTTTTTTACCCAAATTTTGACAGAGTTGTATCACAAATATACATTAAAAGAAAATTCCAGAATATTGATTTATGATCCATTTCCACAGAAGCTTCACTTGCAACTTCAATAAACTAAATAAACAATTACCTGCAACAGAACTATAACTAGAAGGTACCTCCTGCTGATGAACAGATGGATTTGTTGGCAAGTTCCCTTGTTCAAATGAAACATTTGAATCTCTGATGCTGGTCCCATCTCTAGCACTGTATGAATGTCCATCTTGAGCATAAGATGTCTCCAAGCTGACAGGTACACCATCCTGGGAATGTCCTGAATGTCGCTGCACAGATGTATCTAAGTAGGAAAATTGTTGATAGGTTGGATGGGATTGGTTTTGAACATCAGTATAATGTGGGTCAACCGATTGCTGATACTGATCATGAAACTGATTTTGCTCGTGCAATCTTCCAGCAGGTGAAAAATGTGTTTGTGGATGCTGACTTTCCAAGGCAGCCTTAGCTGCCCAAGCTCTGGCCTTCGCAGCCCAATCTTCTTCATTGTTATGGGCTACCAATACAACATTATGTCAAAACAATACAATATCCACTGCATTAAGAATGGAGATACAGAAACTCGGGGATTGGGGTTTCCAAGATGTCATATAGAACTTAAAAATCACACACAAGCACACAAAGTCAACCAATTAGACTGTAATTTTTCCAATGAAAGCATCGCATATTAACAGACTAATAACCATTTAAACAAGTTGTAAACTACATTTGAAAAGTGGAGTAATTCCTCAGACACAAGCAAGTACCTATCTCGGTCAACATTCAGTGTCAAGTCACGACTCACAATAATCTCATGAATACATACAAATACAAATGAATCACAAAGAAAAAAGCCATGTATTTGACCCAGATAACTTGGTAATAAACCAACTATCAAACATAAGCTAAAAAAAAAAATGCAAGATTTTTTTTCCCACTCCGCATTTTCTTCTTTTCTGTACAAATGCTTCCCTCTCTAGTGAATATAACTTTAAACTATTCCAGACCCCAATAATAAACAACAAAACCTTAGTTCTGGCACGTATACGAAAACAACGTTTCTCACGTAACATTAAAAGAAAAAAAAAACAACTAACCTGGATAGGCCTGGTTAGGTGGCAAGTTTGGATTTCCCCATTCCTACAGAAATTTCACGCAATTAGTGAACCAATGACAGAAGAAACCCTAGCGAACCAAAAAACAAAGAGGCAAAAAGACGAAGGGCAAGAAGGATATTTCACATGAGGATAAGGCTGAGGAATGTGGGAGTGAGGTGTGAACTGATGAGGAGGCGCGTGAGAGCGAGGCGGAGGAGGAGGGAACGGGCTTGGATGGTACGAATATGCGCTCGACGGAGGAGGAGGAGGAGGCGGCGGCGGTGGTTGCTGCCACTGTGGCGGAGGAGAAGGGGTCTGCGAAGGGTGGTATTGGAATTGGGAAGACAACCAGGGGGCCTGGGGCGGCGGAGGTGGTATCTGGTGAAAGTGGTGCTGGTGGAGGTGGGGATCCGCCGCATGCAGCGGAGGAGGTGGCGGTTGCAGTGGTCTCATGTAGCCGTGATGTTGCTGGAACGAATCCATGGATAGGGAGGGAGGGGTATGGGATTTGGATTTCAATGCGATGCGTTTCGTTTTATGGCAAAGTGAAAGGAAGGAAAAATTTTAGAATGAAAGAAATGAGGGTTCAGGAAGACACCGTGTGGCCACCCGCTTAAGAAGGAAACTCTTGTTCCCACTCACTCTTCCCCACTCTATTGTATGGAGAAAATAACGAAAACAATAAACAACAAAGAAATTTAAATGAAGATGATGATAATAATAATAATAATAATAATAATATAGCTGGATATAATATAAGATATAATATATTACTTTTTTAAAGTAATCAATTTTATATATAAATTTCAATAAAATATTTGTTATATTATCAATTATCCAGTTAAAGGTAATCAGTAGAAAAGGGATACAAATTTTATCTTTTTATGTGACTTCACTTTGTAAACTTTCTTCACTTTCCCTCTCTCTGCAAGATTTCTTTACCTTCTTATTATTTAAAATGTGTAAATTATTTTTATTTTATTTTATTAAAAATAATCAATAACACGGTGGGTGTCAATTGCTCTCGAACGAGTTTGGGGACCTACAGAACGATTGTTCTTATTCCTATGCTCGATCGGCCTAATATTCTCGAGACTCTAATATACGTTTGTGCTTCCTGATGCACTTCCATCCTCTCGATTGTCCTGGTCCACAAGCGGGGATGATACCTACAGAAGATACTCAAACGCTAAAGTCAGTTAAGGTGTCGGTACACGGTTGTTAGAGAGCACTGTAGATAATAACGTACTTTTCTCCTTGAAATACGTGCTCTTTATATTACATTAATGAGCCTTCACTGTTGGGTCGGGTTAAGGGAGTTGGTTAACGTTTAGGGTTGTGTTAAGCCACCCTTAACCATGGGTTAGCCTTGCTAATCTGGTCAACCTTTGACTTGAGCGTTATGGGTCGGTCGACCACATGTAGCGACGCGACCGTCTCTTTATTACTTGGGTGGCGGCATGGGCCGAGTGCTGACTGACTCATTGAGTCGTCCGGTCGCACCAGTACAGTTGCCCCCCAGGCTCGAGAGCTAGTACAGCCGAAGAGTCTGAAAATTGGACCTCGGGCGGTGGTGTAATGATGGATGAAGTGACTGGAAGGTGGCGCCTAAACGGGTGATTTGACGTGCATTTATGAGGGGGGTTTTGGCTGCCAAATGATGTGGGTCGTTGGATCAAGCAGATCTAACGGTTGAAATTTTGTGACGTTTGGGTTTCCGAGGCATTCTCGAGCTATAAATACGGGCGGGTGGTAGTGGCCTCTTGCGCGTTTTAATATTGATTGAGTTCCGACACCCGAGTGCATCCGAGCGATCTTTGTTGCTATTGTCGTCCGTTCCAAGGTTAGTCATGTCTACTCACTCCCGTCCCACTTCTTCTTCTTCTCCTACTCGGTCTCCTCTTCCTGAGCCCCCTTCTTGTTCGTCATCGTCGTCATCCTCTTCTTTTTTTTTTTTTTCTTCTTCTTCTTCTTCTACTTCTTCGTCCAACAAAGTCATCACGGTCGGGGCAGTTAAGGCCGCTGCCCCGCGTATGGAGAAGGTTAGGAATGATGACGCTGGTAATGCGTCTGACCAGTCGGTCTCACGTAAGTGACCGCGTCCTCATGCGAGACCTGCCTGGGTTGATCCCAAGGTATGCGAGGTTGCGTTCGTGTTTCATACGGACGCCTCAGTAATCGAGTTTTTGAACAACGTCCCAGTTTTGAAGGCTTCCACCGAGGAGTCTTTGTTGGCATTTGGTCCTTGCTCCCTGGCGGATCGCGTGTATAGGGAGCGGTCATCCAGCGAACCCCCTTTTTTTCATGTATAGCTATCTTTTTTCGGACCTCCATGTGTCCCTTCCTTTTGATGCGTTCTCGGTCGGTGTCCTTCGGGCACTTAATGTGGCTCCGACCTAGTTGCACACTAACACGTGGGCGTCCATGCAAGCTTTTCGCGTGGTGTGTCGGACGTTTGGGGTGCGTTCTCTTCCTTCCTGCTTTTTGCATTTCTACGCCTCCCATCCTGCCGAATTGGTTGGTTGGCATTCTTTGGTTAGTCGGGCTGGTAGCGTGTTGTTCAAAGCCTTCACGGCCTCCTATGAGAACTTCAAAGAAAAGTTCTTCAAGGTGTACGTGGAGCCAGCGGGCACACGTTACTTTTTTGACGAGGTCGGCCTGTCAAGGTTTCCCTTGTTCTGGACGAGGAAACCCACAAAGATCAAGGATTGGCTGAGGCCGGTCAACCCGAGTGAGTATGAGTGGGAAGTTTTTGTGTTATTCAATAGTCTCCTCAAGAAGCTCCCCGCTCAGCCCCTTATGTCCTTGTATACGGTGGCCTTCGAGGGTATGTTGTCTTAACGCTTCGGTGATTTATTTCTTTATCTTTGGCTAACATTTTTTCTTGTTTCAGAGATTGCCAAGAGGGAGATCCCGCAAGCCATCGGAATGTTGAGCTCATTCAGGAACAAGCTGAACGAGAAGGGGGGGTCGTTGGTGCCAAGGCCCCTACCGCTGATGTCGCCCGGGCGGGCCGCTCTAAGAGCTCAAAGAAACGGGTTAGAGAGGGAGGGAACACGACCTAAATGGTGCGGGCTCCGGGGCTGATGCCAACCCCTCCCCCGAGTCGAGTAGTGACCCACTTTGGGTCGCCGCTAACCGATGACTTCAACCGCCCTATCTCGACCGCTGTTGCCGTTCCCGTTGCGGCCACCGGAGAGTCGTCTCTGGCCTTGCTGGGAGGTGACAGGTGCTTCACCCGGGCGATGAATTTTGACTTGCCCCCCGGCCTCGAGGAGCTAATTGGCTCGCTCCCAGATGATGACGTTCTCGACGATGGCGTCGAGATGATCTGTCGCGGGCTGATCCTGACCCGTCGAGGCTTGAAGGCGGCGTATTGAATATTTGTCGTGCCTCGAGCATAATCTTCAAGAGGCGTCCAACAATCTCCAACAAGCCATTGATGCGAAATAAGTTGTGTTCGCAGGCTGCGGAGTTGGAGCTCGGTGGGGCCCGGTTGGTCGAGGTGGAGTAGGCTGATGCCGACAAAGCAGCAAAGATCGCACTGCTCCGAAAGGTGTTGGAGGCGGCCGAGCAGAGGGGGACGTTTCTGGAGAAGGAGGTTGCTTCAGAGCATCAAGGGAAGGAGGCGGTCGATGCTGAAGTTTTGAAGACCATGGAGGATACCATGGTCTTAATAAATCAGAGTTTTGACCTGGCCGTTCGTCAGGCCAAGGTGTTATACAATGGGCCTCCACCTTCTGGTCAATTTGACCAAGAGATGGAGGTCGTCGATGGTCGCTTGGTGCCTGCAGGGGACGACCAGGTTCTTCAGGGAGTCGACCAACCCACCCCAATCTTGGATGTTGAAGACTAGAGCTTAGGCTTTAGATTTTTAAGCTTGTTTATTTTGTTCCCTTGGGGTCGAGTTGTGGCCTCCACCTTTTTTGTTGAATGAATGAATGGAATCGGTTGTCTTTACTTAATTTTTACTTGCACAAGTCTTTCCTTTCGGTCGGTGTAAATGTGGGTTAAGACGATCAATATTAATGAGCCCGGTTGGCATGTGTTAATAACGAACTGAATCGAGATGGCGGTCGACCTCTAAAGTATAACAAATTGTGAACTTTTGTTTTGCACAAGTTAAATTATTCGCTTGGGGTAGGCTGATATGCCTTTACTTGTATCGGGAGGGTATGCCGGTTAAGGCTACATCCTGGCCAAACCATGGGTGAAGTGTTGGGAAGATATACTGCTTGAGGTTTTATCTTGACCGACACTTGTGTTTGGGTATCGGGAGGGTATGCCGGTTAAGGCTTCGTCCTGGCCGAACCGTGGGTGGGGTGTTGGGAGGGTATGTCGTGTGAGGCTTCGTCCTGGCCAACACCCACATTTGGGTCTCGGGAGGGTCTGCTGGTTAAGGCTACATCCTGGCTGAGCCGTGTGTATGGTTTGTAGTCTGCGCATTGCTTGAAGAAAACGCCTCGTTAAAACCTCTCTAATTGATGGTGTTGTTGGGCGAGGAAAGAGTGCGTGAATTTTATTCATGTTTAGCTGAAATAAACTTGAGGTGCGTGGCATTCCACGTCCTCAGTACAATTTTGCCTGATAGCCATTCTAGGTGGTACGCTCCCCCTTCTCTTACTTCTCGAATTCGAAACGGTCCTTCCCAGTTCGATGAGAACTTGTCGTCCGTCTTCTTGGCGTTGCTTCGCAACCTCCAGACGAGATCACCGTTGTGGAAGCTTCTCGGTCGAACCTTCGTGTTGTATCTTCTTGCCGCCCGAAGCTTGCACGCTGCTTTGCGGATTTTGCTCTTGTCGTGGAGCTCGTTAAGGAGGTCGATTTTGACCGCTAGGCTTTCCTTGTTAAGAGACAAGTCAAAAAGTTGTCGTCTGATGGACGGTTCGCCCACCTCCACCGGTATCATCGCCTTTGTGTCGTACGTGAGGTTGTATGGGGTTTCTTGTGGGGTGCATCGATATGCCCATAGGAATTCTAGTAGCTCCTCTGTCCATCTTTCTTTTGCAGTTCCGAGACTCTTTTTTAATTCGTTGAGAAGGATCTTGTTGGCCACTTTTGCTTGGCCGTTCGTTTGTGGATGCTTGACCGAGATCGTGACGGATTTGATGCTGAGGTCGTCGTAGAAGGTTTGGAGGCCTTGGTTAATAAACTGTCAACCATTATCGGACACGATTGTGTTCGGCACTCCAAACCGACACACTATGTTCTTCCATACAAAATTCTGGACGTTCTGGGCAGATATGGTAACTAGGGGCTCGGTCTTTATCCACTTCGTGAAGTAGTCCACAACGACTAGAAGGTGTTTTGTTTGGCCTTTGCCGGGCGAGAATGGGCCAATGATGTCCATCCCCCATATGGCGAACGGCCAAGGCGATGTCATGCTGTGTAATTCTTCTGGTTTCAGGTGATGGAGTGGGCCAAATTTTTGGCACTTCTTGGAGTATTCTGCGCAATCCCCGTGGACGGCCGGCCAGTAGTATCCTGCTAGGATGACTTTGGCCGCCATAGTTCGAGCCCCAGCATGGCTGCCACAGGCTCCGTCGTGAATCTCTTTCAAAACGTACTGGGATTGTTCTTTGGTGAGGCATTTTAGGAGAAGTATCGAGTGTCCCCTTCGATACAAATCTTGGTTGATCATAGTGTATCGGGCGCATTGCCATCGGATACTCCTTTCCTCGCCTGGTTGGCATGTTCTAGGTATTGGATAATTGGGCTTATCCAAGTACTGGCCTCGGTGATTGCTAGGCATTCGACATCTCCTACGCTTGGTTGTTGTAGGCGCATCTGGACGATCGATCGATGGTTGCTTTGCTTCTTAGATGATGAGAGATGGGACAGTGCGTCTGCCCGTTCGTTGTCTTGTCGCGGTATATGCTCGATGATAAGTTTGTCGAACTTGGTGATAGAGTTGTTGACCGTGTGGTAATAGCGCTGGAGGAGGGGTTCTTTTACTTCGAATTCGCCCTTTAGCTGGCCGACGACTAGTTGCGAGTCGCTCTTGCATACAACTTCACGTGCTCCTAGGTCATGTGTGAGGTTAGGGCCGACCACTATGGCTTCGTACTCAAACTAGTTGTTCGTTGCCTTGAAAGCGAACTGGAGCGTTTGTTCAATTAGGAGGTCCTTTGGACCCTCTAGGACGACCCCTGCACCGCAAGAAATTTTATTGGACGAACCATCCACGAAGAGTACCCACCCGGTCGATGTGTCGGGGTGTGGTGCTAGCTTTGCTGAGAAGTCCGCCAAACATTGAGATTTGGTGGCACCTCTGGCTCATACTGAATGTCGAATTTTGATAGCTCAACCGACCATCCTATCATTCGTCCAACAAGGTCAGGTTTAGACAGTATTTTATATATAGCATAGTTGGTTCTTACAGTAATGGCGTGATTCTGGAAGTATGGCTGCATCCTCCTCGTGGTCAGCACCAGCGCCAACGTGACTTTTTCGATCATTTGGTACCTTTTTTCGGTCGTGTGGAGCGTCCGACTAACATAGTACACTGGGTGTTCTTCGTTGTTGATTTCCTGGACCAGGGCGGAGCTGACTGCCTCCTCTGAGACAGCCAAGTATACCACAATTGGCAGATCGAGTCTTGGCTTCTGAATGACGGTCGGTGATGATAGGAACTCTTTTAGCTGGTCGAAGATGCCTTCACATATTTCGTTCCAGTTAAACTTTGACATTTTCCGAAGCATTTGTGCCATCAGTCTTATTCGTTCGGCTAATCGAGGAACGAATCTTGATAAAGCTATCAAACGTCCAAGCAGTTGTTGGACTTCTTTCAGGTTCTTTGGGCTTCTCATCTCAGTTATGGCCTTGCATTTGTCGGGGTTGGCCTCGATTCCTCTGTGAGTCAACATGAAACTGAGGAACTTGTCGCCTTTGATGCCGAATGCACATTTTTCGGGGTTGAGGCGCATGTTAACCCTCCTTAAGGTGTCAAAGACTTTTTGCAAATCTTTGACATGCTGACCGCACGAGTCAGATTTCACCACAATGTCGTCCACGTAGACTTCGACACTTCTGCCTATCATTTTCTTGAAAATCTTGTCCATTAGCCTCTAGTAGGTGGCTCCTGCATTTTTTAGGTTGAACGACATTACTTCATATAAGTAATTTGCGCCATCGGTTGTGAAGATCGTTTTCTCCTTGTTCTTGGGGTGCATGCTTATCTGGTTGTAGCCAGAGTAAGCGTCCAAGAAGCTTAATATCTTATGCCCGCCCGCACCGTCAACGAGTAGGTCGATCTTAGGCAGGGGGTATGAGTCTTTGGGGCACGCCTTGTTTAGATCTTTATAGTTGACGCACATTCGCCATTTCCCGTTTGACTTCGTGACCATCACTACGTTGGCCAAACAGGTTGAGTATCGGGCTTCGCGGATGAACCCTGCTTTGAGGAGCTTTTCAGCCTCGGCTCTGGTTGCAAGTCTCTTTTCTTCACCATGGTTTCTTTTCTTTTGCGCGACCGGACGTGCTTCTTTGTAAACCGATAGCCGGTGAGTGATGACCTCAGGATTGACGCCTGGGACATCGGCGGCTGTCCATGCAAAGAGATCCACATTTTTCTTCAAAGTTCGGCGTCGGCGGCTGCCATAGCCGTGCCAATGCTCGTGTGCTACTCCTCACCGATGAGGGAGGCGTGACGTAGTTTGTCATTTGCTTCTAGTCTTGGTTCGACCTCTCTTGGGTCGAGATCGACCATGGCGACCGCGTGTTCGGTCGGTGGTGCGTATCTTCGTGGGGATCTCCCTCGTCCGGGGATCTTGTGCTTGGGTGAACGACTGTTGGCAACCTTCTGTCGAGTGGGCTCCACTCGCAGGCTTTCTGCGTAGCACTCCCTTGCTATTTTCTAGTCCACGTGAATTGTCAATATGTCACCTGATAGGGAAGGGAACTTCATCGCGAGGTGGGGGGTGGAGACGATCGCCCCAAGATTGTTAAGGGACGGCCGCCCTAGCAGGATATTGTACGAGGTGTTGGCGTCAATGACCAGATACTTGATCTTCAAGGTCTTGCTTGCCTTATCCAAACCGAAGGTTGTATACAACTCAATGTAACCTTTCGTTCCTACTCGTTCTCCAGAAAAACTGACCACATGGTCGTCGTAAGGCATCATCCCCTCTAATGGGATCCTCATAGCTTTAAAGGTCTTCCAGTAGAGGATGTCGACTGAGCTCACTTGGTCCACTAGGGTCTTCTTGATAGTGAAGTTGTCGATGTCGACCGATATCACCATCGGGTCGTCTTGGGAGGGGTCTATCCCCTTGAGGTCTTTGTCTGTAAATGTTATGGGTGGCATCCTAGACTGGATGGCCACCGAGTTCACCTGATGGACAACGCGCAGGTGTTTTTTTCATGCACTATTTGAATTTCCACCTTCGGCAAACCCACCGGCGATGGTATTAATGACCTCGCGACCCCCTCTACGGTCGTGTTTGGGAGGATCATCCCTCCTCCCTCGTCGTTCTCGGGGGAGTGCGGTCTCTCCTCCTTGGTGTTTCCTCCTTGCAAGGGGAACGTTTGGTTGTGCGACTACTTCCCACAAAGCGGCGTAGATGCCCCGCTTGGATCAACTCCTCTATTTTATCCTTCTGGGCTTGACATTCCTCGGTGGAGTGGCCGGTATTCTTGTGATACCAACACTTCTTGCTGCGGTCGGCGTTATCGGGACTCAGAGTCCTTCTTGGTGGTGGAATCAACTATGCACTAAGGGCTTCTTGCAATATTTTTCCTCTGTTAACATTGAAGGGTGTGTATCGTGAGAACCGAGGCCCACGATTATCTCGTTTGGGGTCCCGTCCGGACCTGAACCTTCCTTGTCGTTTCTTCTCATCCTTCTTTTCCCCGCTCGCTTCGGCTCGAGCCTGGTTCCTGAACTCACGTAGCTCTTCCAACTGCATGAACTTGGCCGCTCGACGCCTAAGCTCGTCCAAGCTTGCCGCAGGTTGCATGCAGAAACTGTCCACAAAGGGTCCCGGTCGGAGAGTTGTCAACATGTGGTGCATTGCCACCTCAGGGCTAAGGTTTCAAATGCTCATAGCGGTTTTTCCAAATCGATCGATGAACGTTCTCAGAGACTCCCCCTTTTCTTGGCGGATGCTGACAAGCGCTATGGACGTTTGATGGTGGGGTCGACTTGTCACAAACTGAATGTCGAATTTGGCCACCAGTGTTTCAAAGCAATCCACTGAATTTGGGGGGAGCTTGGTAAACCAGCTTAGGGCTCATCCCTTCAGCGAGGTTGGGAAGACTAGGGATAGGACTGCGTCGTCAGTCGTGTACAGACTCATGTGAGTGGTGTACGCATCCATGTGCTCGTCAGGATTGGTTGTCCCGTCGTATCGGTCCTTGTTGAAACCCTTCCACTTGTCTGGTAAGAGGGTGTCCATGATAAAATCGGTGAAGGGATGACGACAGTCGAGGCCAGCGGTGCCTGTTGTGTTCACCGTTTTGTTGGGATGGGATTCGCCATCCATTTCTACAGTGAAGTTGTTATTCTTCGGCTCCCTCTCCGGTTGGGGGCCGACAGTTGTGGCGAAGGACTTGCTAACCTGGTTGGTCGGGACGAGAGATAGTCCTTCATATACTAATTTCTTCATCTCTTTGTTCTCTTCTCAGAGGTTCCTGATTTCCTCTTCGTTCTTCTTGGTAGCCTCCTCATGGGCTTTCTTCATCTCTGCCAGCTCCCTCTGGAGTGCCAACATCATTGCCGCTTGATCTACTTCAAACATTCTCTCGCTTGCCATAGTGCGGGTCGATACCATTTACTATTGTTTCTTCACGCTACTCTCTCGGCCCACGGTGGGCGCCAATTGTTCTCGAACAGGTTTGGGGACCTAGAGAACGATTGCTCCTATTCCTATGCTCGATTAGCCTAGTACTATCAAGACTCCAATATACATTTGCGCTTCCTGATACACTTCCTTCCTCTCAGTAGTCCTGCTCCACAGGCGGGGATGGTACCTGCAGAAGGCACTCCAACGCTCAAGTTAGTTAGGGTGTCGGTACACGGTTGTCAGAGCACTGTAGATAATGACGTACATTTCTCCTTGAAATGAGTACTATTTATATTACCTTAATGGGCTTTCACTGTTGGGTCGGGTTAAGGGAGTTGGTTTACGTTTAGGGTTGTGTTAAACCACCCTTAACCATGGGTTTGTTGGGTTTAATAGTGCCAAAGTTCAAGAGGGGGGAGGGGGGGTGAATTGACCTTTTAAAACTTTCTCGCAGAAACAGTGTTTAACACAGTTTTACAGAAAATAAATCGATTTATGTAAAAAGGAACAGATTTATTTCAGCACTGTTTTTTGTTTGAAAATCTTTTAATACAGCAAGGTTAATCACAAGATTATGCAGATAGATTTTCCAGATGCACAAACACAGATATCAGATTGAAAAACAGTGAAACACAGAAAACAACAAACCTTAATTCCACTTAATGTGATTTAGGTTCAGTTAAGGGCTTGACAATTTGTGAGACACTCTATCACATACAACCTG
>Ga0123342_1001752_pt1 | contig 36601 bp, 14 predicted proteins | sample Turbeawhitnodule_FD_89960 | JGI IMG/M metagenome (GOLD analysis project Ga0123342, IMG submission 89960) | Root nodule microbial communities of legume samples collected from Mexico - Turtle bean Mexico white nodule | ecosystem: Host-associated > Plants > Roots > Nodule | place: Mexico: Nepantla... | reverse complement strand
TCAGAGTCATTTTCAAGCCTATCCTAGCGAATGTTTATTGGGCTTATCAGGCCACCCGCTATCAAACCGTTATCCGACTATCCATATGTTATCTCACGCACGAGGTGTTACTATCGACGTGAGGGGTATGTTAGAGATCCCACGTCGATTAGAGATTAAAGTATTTCATAGTATATAAGTGAGTGCAAACCTCACCTTATAAATTGGTTTATAAAGTTGAGTTAGACTTAAAGTGCACTTCATAATATTAAATTTAAAATAATTTGGAGCATTACAAATGGATTAATTATTTATACGAGATGTACGAGTGGTTGAAATTAAATATTGTTTTAAAAATAAGAGAATGAAATTGAGTAAAGGGTTTAGTGACAGTGAATTCTGGATCCAATATATAGTTTTGTTTGGCTTGCTTAGTTTCGTGACTTAATCTTCAATCCATACAGTGTCTGAAATTTGAATATGTTTGTGTCTTGGAGGATCTCACAAACTTTGTTACTTTATCTTAATATTTTAAAGTCTGTTTTTCAGAAGTCGTAGGCATAGAGTTAAAAAACCAAATTAAGAATGATTTGCACTCAATAAAAAATAATCCAATGTAAGCCGAAATTGTAATGTGAACTCCCTTAGCCGCAACAAAACAAAACAAAACATGTTTGAGCCGAAAAGGTAAACCGTGAGCTATGGCATAATTAAGTGGAGTTAAGTTTAAGGTTTTATTATTTCTACTTGTCACCTCTGTTGCTGCTTTATTCGACATAACACATCTAAAATAAAGATAATTAAGTGGTGGAAGTAATAACATACACACACATACAATGTTAAGAAAGGGAAAAAATCTTTGTTAAGTCACACAACAAAATAAATTATCGCATTTTGTTCATATAATAGTTAATATAAACTCGCAATTGTTGATTGGACAAAATATATGCTGAAATTGTCGCACGGCTAAACATTTTCTTCTTTAGTAAAATCATATTTTGTTTTGGTAATGATACTTACTCCCATAATTGGATGAATAATTGGATGAGAAGTATTTAATAAGTCCTTTATTTTGCTGATATATAAAATGAAATAAAAAAGGACTTTATGATTAAATGAAGTTTATTAAAGAAGTATTTAATTTTGTGATTTTTAATCCCACTTCGATTAATAGTAAAAAATATATTAAATATATATTGTTTCTACTAGGGAGATGGAACCTAGAGAACTATTGAAGTTTTCTTCTCCTTCCTTCGGCCGGTCAGGTTGCTGGGTGATGAACTGGGGTTCTTCTCGTCCTTCTACTTCTCCTTCGGCACTCGGTCTCGGGTGAACACCGGATGGGGTACCTGCGAAGGCGCTCCGACGCTCAAGTCAGTAAAGAGGGTGATCAGCGCTCTGGTAAGTGAACAATAATAAATGACATACATTTCTTCTTGGGATGTGTGCTATTTATATTATTTTAATGGGCTTACCTTATTGGGCCTGATTAGCAGAGTGGACCTCGCTTAGGGTTGTATTGCCTAATTCTTAATGACGGGTTAACTTCACTGACCTTAGTTTGAGCGTTAACGGTAGTATGGGTCGGTCGGCCAGGTCGGTCGTGATGATTCCACTTGTCTCAGACACGCTTACCTGGTTTCGGTTAAGTCTCTTAGGTCTTGGTCGCCTCTAGGGGTGGCAATGCGGGCTGACCCATCCTGCATAGGCCCGCCCCGCATAAGGGTAGGCCCGCGGGTCTGCGGGCCAGCCCGCATAAGAAATATTTTTATATAAAAATATTTTTTAAATAAAAAATTTTGATTTTTTATTTATTTAGATGCATTAGCTAAATGGTCTTATAATATTATTTTCATGAGACATGCAGAGTAAGATGTTATTAAAAAATTTAGAATGCGAAATATGAGGCTACATGAAGAAAATATGGGGGTGAAGAAAAAAATTTATATATTTTAAAGTTATGCGGGCCAACCTGCCCCGTCCCGCACTTGACCCGCACGGGTTGTGGGTTATGTGGGGCGGGCCTAAGCAAGCCATTGGGTTGAAATAGGCAACGCGCCTCACGTTTTTTTCAGCGGACCGCGGACCGACCCGCATGACCTGTCCCACTTTACCACCCCTAATCGTCTCGGCCAAAACTATCAGGACTCGGCCAAGTTCCCCCGGTCTCGTATATTGATAATTTATATCATTTGATGGTTTTCTCATTTTTTTTCCATTTTTTTTTGTTTTGCACTCGTGCTTGAGATACTGATTGCATGCATGTCTTTTTGCTCTATGTTGTTATGTAGGTGTGATTTTTTTTCCCTTAACAATAATAACTAGGGCTGTTATTTTGTCTTTTTTCTTTTGCGGAAGAAAAACAAGTTGGATACCAAAAGTAATGCACGCCTAAGAAAACAGAGACACAAAATAACTAGATGCAGCCATCAAATTACCGAGACATTTCTTTTCCTTTATCTCAGCCACCATGATTGAGTTTTCTTTTTACCAAACAAATGAACATGCAATAATGTGAATGGATGCAATTCTGAAACCTAAAAGAGGAAAAGGAATTAAAGAGAAACACGCTTCAATTCCTGTCTCCTGTTTGGTGCCCCGTTCAAGTTTGAACAGACTTACCTTTCAAGTTTTCTTCTCTCAGTATTGTCAAATTGGGTGGCCAGTAAAAAAAAAAAGGAGAAGATAAAGCTTAAATTGGATAATCATAAGAAATATCTATACTATAATCAAATCATTCCAACACACGTACGAATAAGAATTACACTTTAAATCTAATTTAACATACGAGCACTACTTAAATGAAAGTTTCTAAATTATCTTATCATATCACTCATAACATTCATTATCATTTAAGAGGTCTCTATTTTATTTTTGTCTTCAAACATAAGTAATGCACAAATTAGTCACGCAAACAAATACTGCACAAAACTTGCTTCTACCATTTTCTTTAAGAACAGAGACGAATTTCTTAAGTTTAGGGACAAACAAATTTTAACCCGTATTTTAATTTAAAAATCAATCGCTATACACCCTCTAGATTAAATATAAGCGAAAAAAAAATCATATATATTTTATGATTAAAGAATAAAAAAATTTAAACGTGTTTAATATTTTTTTTAAAAATATATTCAAATTCAAAAGTAAATCTAAATACTATCCTATCCTAATATATGACTTCATAGTTTAAAAATGCACTCTCTTTTTTTATGAAAACTAGAAAAGATCTTCTAAATTAGTATGAAAGTGAATAATTTTATATATATTTAAATGGAGAGAAACTAGAAATTAAAAATTAAGAATTCTTTTGATTTTTTCAGTAGTTAAGATATACATTATAGGATAAAAAAAATAAAAATAAAGTAAGATAAATATTAATCTGATACAATATGACAAGTTAAGGTAAGATAGTGATGGTATGATATGAATGAAAACAATATTAAAAAAATTATAACAATAATGATGTTAACACTACCATAACAATGTTAATAATGAAAAGATTATGATGAGAGTGGTAGAAATTTGTCTGATATGATAATGATTTTTTTTTATCAGCAAGAAAAAATAAATAAATATTAACCATTTTAGAGGTGGTTTAATATTTGTATAAAACTAAAATGTAAAACACTTTTCTCTGAAAGCTTACCACAAATATCTTACTAGAGTAACTAAAAAATAAGTAACAAACTGAAATGAAGATACATCAGAAAAACAACTACCTCATCCCAACCTTCTAAAAAATAAAAGGTCTGGAGTTTCAAAGTCTCTTGATCAAATACAAACAAACTAGAGGATCAAGGCACCAATCAGAATAAGAATAACTTGTAGGAAAAAATTTAGAAGTAACCAAAGACCATACCCTAAATTGAACCAAGGAAAATATTTCAAAATTATCAGTCACTTCACCTTTAAAAATGTGTTTATTCCTATGTCTCCAAATCTCACCAACAACTGCAATCCAAACACTTCCCCATACAACATTGACATAACAGGTACATTAACAAGTTTGAAATGCTAGAAGTGTGAAAAAGGATCATGATGATCTACCGACGTCAATCCTAACCAAGCATAACATTGGTTCTAAACAAGTCAGACAATTTTGCAAACAAAAAACAACTGTCTTGCAGTTTCCACTTTCACCCCGCAAAAACAACATAAGTTGCTAACGAATACTACCCCATGTCTTTCCAAGTTAGCCTTGAAAACAATCGAATTTAGCAGCACCCTCCCAGCTGTGATTTAAGCTGAAGGTAGAGCCTTAATCTTCCATAAGAATTCAAACAAAGACAAACTTTCCCCCTCAAAATTATCCCTTAAAATACTAGAAGCTGAAATTTCATATTCTTCTCCCATTCGAGCAGGCTCCTTCACCAAACTAACTTCCACTCCTAACTACCATTAGTCCAAACCCCAAAAGAATCTATATTAGCGTCTTTATAGTTACTCAAGGAAAATAGTTTCGGGAATTTGCTCTTCAGATCTTCATTACCCAGATATCTTCCCAAAATTTGACTTTCTTCCCATTTCCAACGCCCCACTCAAAGCAGTCCTCAAAATTCCTTCCCCATTCCTCCAACCCCCAAACTCCCTTCAGATCTCTCCACCATAAGACTGCTTATAAACATTTCTTTGTGCTTTCAGACATCTCCAACCTCCATACTTAGACTCAGGGATCTCTTTCCACAAACTGCCCTTGTTAGATCTCAAGTGCCAAATCCATTTTCCCAACAATGCCACATTGAATAATCTAAGATCCAGGATACCAAGATCACCAGTTTTACGTGGCTTACAAACTTTTTCCGAAGAAATCCAAGTGATCTTAATCCCTTCTGAATCCCATCCCCAGAGAAAGTTTCTCTGTAATTTCACAATTTTCTTCAGCATCAAAGTAGGCAACTTATATAAAGAAACATAAAACAACGGAATAGACGAAATGACCGACTTAATCAAAATAATCCTCCCTACCATCGAGAGGACTCTACCTTTCCATCTACCCAATATACTCTTGATTTTTTCTAACACTCCATCCCAAAACACACCTCTCTTGTGACACCCTTCCACTAGCATCCCCAAGTATTTAAAAGGTAATTTCATCACATCATAGTTGAGAATTGTTGCAAAGTGTTGAACCACAGACCGATCGACTCCCATCCCACCAGTTCTGCTCTTCAAGAAATTTACCTTAAAGTGGTAAACATGCTCTTTAAGTTAAATACGCTTTTAGTTTTTGCTTCGCAAAAGAACAAAGTATCATCTGCATATTAGAGCATGTTGTATAGACATCCAACCAACGAGATAGGTCTATAATCACAGAGTTGTTGAGAGTTATCCCTCCACCCTTCACCTCGTAACTAAGCCATTTACTTCGTACAAAATCCTTAAACCTTCCGTCCCTATACCAAACATCTAGACTTGTAAATGGTTTCAGGCCCCAATCCATGTGCAAGTCTTTTAACACTAAAGCACAATGGTCAAAAACTAATCTACTGATGATAAATTGTTTACTATCTGGCCAAACTTCCAACCACTCCCTCAACACCAAAATCCTATCAATTCTACTCTTAACTGACCCATTCGGTTCGTACCAAGTAAATTTTCTACCTACCATCGGAATATCCACCAGGTCAGTTTTAGTAATAAAGTCATTGAACCCTCTTATATCTCTATTATAATTAGTCACAAAAAGTAAACTTTTTCTCTCCTTCTGCCTTTGAACATAATGAAATCCCCTAATACGCACCGCACCCTATTATTGTGTCTCCTTCTAAACTCGCTAATCTCCTCCCAAATTAACTTCTTTTCCCTCAACGAGCCAGAGCTATAAACGTTCACGCCAACCTTCCACTCCCCTTCTATAACAAAACAATTATTTCCATTGTAAGAACTTAATAACCGAAACCAGTCTCTTCTCCACATTGTAATAATTCCACTTGCATTATTGCTAGAATCGATTTCAACCCATTTGATATCATTAGAACTCCAAAGGAGTAATTAACTCTCCCTATTGAGCTCCTCACACTTTGTCTCTTGTAAACAAATCATATATGCCTTCTCTTTACTAATTAAATCTCTTACATACTTTCTTTTAATACTCTTTCATATCCCCCCTGATATTCATGCTAACAATTTTCATCATCTGAAACATTGTTCTCTATCCTATTACAATAATGATGACAATAATGGTGACGAATCAATGATATTTACTATAATGAAAATAACATGGTGATAAAAAAATGTTAATTATGACAATAACATCGATAACAATGATAAAAATAGTGATACAAATTTGAGTATAAAAATTATTATCATAAATGTGAGACTACTGCCAACAGAATAACATATTGAAAATGAAAAAAAATAGAGAGTATACATGATGATAAATACAACACCAAAGATAACGGAAATAATAATAATAATATTTATAATAATATTAATAATTACAACAACCTAAAATGATTATGACAATGGTGGTGTTGATATGTGGGCTAAAGTTATCCACACAAACCTTTAAAGAGATTAGAACATGTTGATGTGTATATTTATTTAATTTCTTCATGAATTTGGATGATTATGAGAAATTTGGATTCAAGTGAGAGGAAGGAAGAGGAAGTGAGGGAGAAAAGTAAAAGTGTATTGGTTATAGAATATATGTTATTGTAGAAGTGAATTGATTAGTAGGTAGGTGGTGTATGATAATGAATTCATAAGAAAAATCCAAATTGAATGAATGGATTTTCCGCCATGCAAGTCCAAAATGAAGTTGATGTTGGTGGGGCTCAGAAAATGATGTGCATTGGTTGTGAGTAACGGATAATGCATGAGAAGGTCAAGTTGGATCTGCAAAGTACAATCTCTGAAGCACATGTTGGATTTATTGCAATACAAAATGAAATGACAACACTAATTTGCTTAAGAGAAGAAAAATGTCTCACCCTTCAATTCACCTTCATTCTCCCTCTATCTTATCATGCATTCACTACCTCATTCATTATCCTCTCCCATCACAAAAACCCACACATTCTACAATTTCTTACCCACTCTCTTTTTTTATAATCCAAAATTATATTATTTTTATTAAAAATAAATAAAACAATTAGATGGTTTTTTTATGTAGATTGACAATATGTAAAAAATTTAAATTTAAATCATTGAAGTAATTTAAACATTAAAGAAAACTAAATTTGTAATACAATTAGATTTTAATGATGAAAATAGGTTAGGAATTTTTGTATAGAATACAAAACTACAATAAAATTATTAAATAAAAAATTAATTTTAAAAATAAAATATAATTAATTGTTATATTGACAAAATTAAATATTATTTTATAGATTAAAAATATTTATATTTAAATTTATTATTAATAAAAAATTATAAACTAATTTTTAAATTAGTATTCAATTAGTTAACAATGTTTTAATTATTAATTATTTTATATTTTAAAATTGATAGCTAATTAGATATCGATCACACTAATTTATAATTTTTTATTAATATTAAAATATTTTAAAAATTAATAATTTTATATTTTATGAAATAATATCTAATTTAATTAATATAATAATTAATTATTTTTTATTTAAAATTAGTTTTTATTTAGTAATTTGTTTAATCTACTTAATCTGATATACTACTCAAAAAATATATTAACAGAATTTTTAAAAGTATAATTTTGATATTAAAGAGAATTGATCCAAAAGGAAATAATTTATTGAAGAAAATTAGAACATTTAAAACATGAAAATAATTTTTTGGCGTACAAGCATAGTATCCTTTAAATGAAAAGTGTAAAGTAAAAAAATTATTGTTAAATCAATTTAAGGAAAAATTCAATGAAAAATATAAATGCAAGAGAAAGAGATTAATTCTAATAAAATACAGAACAATAAATCATAAAGTAAAGATAACGATTCAAAAATTTAAAATAAATATAAGATAGCAGAAAATTTAGAAAGTGAAATTATCAAAAAGTAGAACTATAAAATTGCATCTAGAATTCAAGAAATTAGTGAACCTGAACTTCGATATTTCCCTATCTTATGTTTGATTTTTGCAGAGAGATTTTGTACGAGGTCTTTTTGTTCTCTTCCCACAAAATTACACAAAATTACATCAAAATTCCATTTGTAAGCATTTTGGAGGATCTACAATGTTCTACCAAAAGTTTCACTGATTGTAATTTATTGGGGCACATGTCTGTTTGGTGATTACAATCTTCTCGTGTTTTTATGAACCAATCGGAATTTGTCATTCCTAATAAGAATCATGATTATCAGACACCACGACTCTAATGAATAAAAAAAATTGTCCAAACACCCGTAGGAAGGTCAGTAATATCTAGAAAGGTATAAAAGTATTTAGAAAAAAAAAGGAAAATAATTAAACTAGCTCCTTTATAATACGCGAAATATTACAAAGGTCGTAGGAAGTGTGAAGAGTTAAAGGGTTTGGCCCAATTGCTGTGTTAATTGAGACATTAATTGTTATGTTATGTGGGGCTGTTTCTTTCTGTACTTCCATAACCTTTTTAATATTCTTATACTTCAATCCAAAAAATTATTTTATTCTTAAAAAAATCTGATTCTTTCTGTACTTCCATAACTTTTTTAATATTCTTATACTTCAATCCAAAAAATTATTTTATTCTTAGAAAATTCTAGAATGTATTTTTTTTATTGTAAAATTTAGAAATATCTTTTGCATTCTACAGTAAATAAAATATATTTATATTTCAAAATGTATTTTTTAAAGCCAAAATGATTTTTCTGTCTACGTATGGGATACCAGAAAAGTTATGGAAATGCAGGAAGAAACAATCTATGGCGGAATGGTTGAGTTGAGTCAAAATCATCCAAAATTGAAAGTAGAAACCTTGGATTTGCTGATCTGCCAAAACATGCATCCAAAGATGCTTATCCCATCATATCTAAAGCCATGACATCTGCGTGAAACGCATCACTTGTGTTCATATTTGCTTTTCTTCTTACTTCACCAGGAACAATACCAATAATCCTCTTATGTGTTAATCTTCAATTTTTACAACTGCAGATATACATTATAACCGATTATTTTGACCAAAACTCATTATATTTTCATATTTTTTAAGGTTGTAATTGATTATATTCTTAATATAATTGAATATATTCCCAGTTTCATTAAAATAAGAACATTTCAAATACACGCCTATTCTTTTCATATTTAATTTTATTTAACTTTCCAAACAAGAACATTTCAGTAATTATTTAAATTATGAAATTTTCATCTTTTATTTTTTTAAATCGAGTACAAATTTACAACTTATTTCATCCAATTTAATCCAAGTTTACTTTATACTTTATTTCTTTTTCTTCAATTGTTCACTTTGCATCTTTAATTCAAACAAATACTAAAAATTGACAAATTCCAGTTTTTTTAACTAAACCTTTAACTTGTTAGTATTTTACATTCTGCTTAAAAATTTGCATTTGACATTTTATATATCTCATGCCAATCGCCGAATAGAATAATAATTTTACATAAAAACATTTCCAAGATAATTGAATTAAAAAACATCGAGTCCACTTTATTATTCATACGAATTCGATAGAGGGATCATAATTGATAACAAATTGTAAATAAATGCAAGTATAAGACAAATAATATATTGGTTTCCTTTATTTAAAGTATCCCTATTTAAAATAATAGAATAAATTCCTGTGAAGTTTTATAACAAAGTTAGAGGTATGTATTATCTACACCTGGTTAAGTTACTGGGAAAGTGATGTGGGTAATTTTGCTTTGTAAAAAGAAGGCCGCCTCAAAGTTGGTAAATTAGATAGAGCATCCCCTCACTCATTATTTACTGCTCCAAACTCCAGAGGTTACTAAATTTTAATTCCTTCTATACTTTCTACATAATACACCACACTCTGTATCGTTCCAAAGGTTAGATCCTACTTTCACAAAAGAGTCACTCTCTCTACTACTAATCTTGCTACTAATCCTACCACTATCTAACCCTCTATGCTGTGAAGTTGTGTTAGAATGCAAACAAGAATTGTATACAGGACGGTCTTTCTCCACACTTGAACCTGTGGAAATGCACAAACCAGCTGCATCAGGAGAAACAGAATCGTATCGGTCCATATCAGAGAGGGGGGAATGTCGAGAGTTTAAGGGGGAAGATGAGGATGACCAGGATGTGTCAGAATCTGAATTCTTCCACGCACTGCTCCACCCATTTCCCGAATCACCAAATAGATAATCAGTGAAGTCATCTGTACTGGCTGAATCACAGGTACTATCTGTACTGCAAGAACCTTCATCAGAATTGCTGCTAATGAGGGATGAACTATCACTCGACGAGTCTTCCTCTAAAATCTTTTTCAGGTGGTGAAACTTTGAATAGAAAGACTCCAAGGCAGGTGAACCATCTGGAGAGATGGAACTATCGACATTTTCAGCAACACCAGAATTCGTAGATATATATCTTGCTTTCGTTGCAAGAGTCTTTCCGCTAACTTTACTTTTTGAATCCGAGGATAGTATTCTGTTCCTAATTAATCTTGGAGCCCTTGGCGAGCACCTACAACGTGATTCAGACAATCAGAGAAGCCAAGAGAAAATGTAGTTAAAATTATCATTGAAGCCACCAATTAATGTCTTAAAAACTGGCTGGTTCGATTGGCCAGACTTCAGAAGAAAAGCTGGCTTACCTAGCATATAAAAGCATATATGCTCCTTTTGTCAAGACTCTCTCCAATTCAACAGCCGTCACCTGCAAGACATACATACGGCAGATGGTTAAATCAAGTAAAATACAAGTAAAAACCACAACAAATGTTCTGTACATCTCCTTTTGTTTCGTAATACAACAGCGATTTAAGGACACATTCATCCACTGAACACGACAGTAATTTCATCCCAGAACAAAATTATTTTGGAAGGAAACTGGCTTGCAGAGCTTCCAATCCTGCTGAACCTCTTGCACCACCTTTTTCATTTGTGTACCTTTGCATGAATTCTTTCAGTTTAATTGTGGCAATAAGGTGCTCAAGACAGGGAAGACAGAACAAAACAAAAGGGCGTCACTTGCCAAAGACTATGGAGAGACCAGACACAGTTGCCAGAGAAGACAGAGGTAACAGCAACAGCAACATAGGAGAGGCAGAGAGAGGTTTGAGAAGAGACAAGAGAAACAAGGGGATGTCGCAGTTCATAGGGCTTTTTTGGAATAGCCTCTGCCTCATAGCACTCTACGGCATCCGCAACAGCTGGCTACACTTAATGAATTTGGGACAGCTGTGAGAATTGGATTATTTTGATAATCGATTATTGATAATACGATTATAATCAGACAGTTTTTGTTCAAGTATCTTTGCTTAAGTGATTTTAGGATAACAAAGTGTGTTTGGGTACCCAAAAAATCAGATTATACATAAAATTGCCAAAAGGCCATATAGTTTCATTATTAATATATTATTCAAATGCATGGGTAGTTTGGGAATTACTTTCTAAAAGTAAAATAAATTGTCCCAATTTAAGCAAAAAGTTGGACTCAAAGATGCAACAAGATATTATTACCTTTTAGAAGAAAAAAAAACATGTTGGAATTTAAGTTGTGTTTGAAATCTCATTTCGCTTATAAATATAACCAAATTAATAATGTATAGATAGATGCAAATATCAATTTTCAAGCCAGTTTTGTGAGTTTAAATTCTAGGATGACTACAGATCCTAACGAAATTAGATCCATCATATCTATTAGACCATCCATAAATATTTATTTCCATGCTTGAGATGTTTAGTCTTTGGCATGAAGAGGTGTATTAAAAATTCTGGATTGACAAGAGATATAACTAAATTATGATATACTCATATTAATAAATTATAATATATCAGTACGTACAAATTTCATATTTCAAACTGATTTGCCTAAACAAGATTATTTTTTAATAAACAGCTGAAATACATAGGAAAACCACTGAAATGGGGAAATTCCATCTTTCCCAAATACACTCTTAACCTTTCCACTACAGCAGCCCCTGTAGTAGCCAGGGGATGGTCTGCCGCTACAGTAGCACTATAGCATCCCACTTATATCCCTGACTTTTTTTTTAATTTTATATTTGTAATTTGTAAAGCATTCTTGATAAATTTTGGTTCTACATTGTTCACTCCTCAGCGGACTTGAATCAATTAGCAATAGAAATAACAGTATCTGTTATGATTAGAGTATTAGAAAACTGTTAGTCAGTAACTCCAACAGTTACACTGTCAATTAGTGGTTAAAGAAGTAACTCAAAGGATAATAAGGGTATAACTAGGAGGAAAAGGGAGAGTAGAAAGCATCTTCAGTTTTTAACTGTAGTTGGGAGCGAGAGTCCAGATCTCTCAGACACCTGGAGGAGTCTTTATTGACATCTCATCTCAGCATTAGTATCTCTAGCCTTCAATCCAGGTCAAGATGGAGATGTTCCTATCCTATCAAATGCTTTCCATTTCTTTCTCCGATATTCTAACCCAGTGCTATCATATATTCAGTTTATGAAACACGAAGGTCCATGCACTACTAATTAAGAAAATCATACCTAGAAAAGTACATTTGGGAACCAAAAGTGAATTGCTCTTATAATTGGGAACAAACGCAAAAGGGACTTACCACACTGTCATCAACCTTGAACCACCTGTTCTGGATATTCTTCACATAGGACACATAATGACCCGAAAAGGCAGCATTCATGGTATCTAAGTGAACAACTACCCCATACAATCTGTATACGGGTGATTTATCACTAGTCCCACTCATGAAAGGTGCCAAGTTAAGTATTTCAGGAAATTGAATAGGCTTGTTGAGCTTCCCAAATTTCCCATGCTGCAATAAGACGTAACAACTAAGCAAAACTCTGCATACATGCTGCATATAATGCAGGCAAAATAACATTGTCTTGGAATTGAATTCATGACATACCTGAAATCTCTTTAATGCAACAGTAAGAACATTGGGTGCCTCTGAAACTGTCAGCTTCTTCTTGGCCTTCTCGTAAGATTTGCATCTTCAAATGGAAATAGTTTAATAACACAAGGAAAAACTTTTGAGTACAAGTACTCCAAACAAAATTCCAACTAAAATCCAAAATAAGAAAACATTTGCATACCACCCAAAGACCAAATAATGATATGAGAGACGATAGCATTTTGAATGGATGCCAAAAATCATAATTTTGTAAAAAGCTAGAGTCATAACTTGGTTGCCACAATAAAATAAGCTTTACAAGGTTGATTTGACAGATTATCTTGCATGCCAAACATTATGGCACAGGCTGTGTAAACTTGTGAGATTAGGTTGTGCAATGCTTTCTTCTATGTACAGCCAAGAATCAAAGAAAAATAATGCATTAATAGTGAATCCGTCATAGAAAAAATTTAAACCAAAAACCATAAGCGTTAATTTTCAAATTCTGATTTAACTGAAGATCACTAAAAGGACTTGCCCACTTATAATGGCCTAGGATCCATATGATATAGGCTCAATGAAGGTAGGCCATGTACAAGGCATTCTAACACTTGCCATTTAGCACATGCCTAAACATTTTCCCTAATTATGCAACATCTTTTAGTTAATACTAAGTTGATTCTTGAGAGGAAACAGAATTAACTTACAAAACCTTACTCATAATGGCACATAAAAAGATGATAAAATTAAGAGGCATTTTATTGGGGTGAGGCTGTTCTTCCCTTGAGAGGAGACATCCCAGACCTAACTTCTCTTATCCAATTTAAGAGGTCTGGTTGGATAAGTTTCACCACAGACACTTTCTAAGAAAAGAAAAATGAAATGAATTTTTCCATTAACTAAAATTAATTCATGCACAGGTTAATTTTTAAAGTTTTTTCATATTAACTTGTCTAAAAGATGGTTTTTAACTTGTTTCAGTTTTTTCTCCTAAAAGTGTTTATGATAAAAGTTATTCAAACAGGCCGAATGTCAAAGTAACAGATCTACATGATCCTATTATGTGCCAACAGTTAAATTCTAAAATTTTGGATTTAATCTACCCTAAAAAATCTGTAGTCCCTTAACTCTCCCTATGAAGATAATGGTCAAAATGCACTCAGAAAAGGTTCTTTTTATTTTCATTGTATGAAAAAAAGGGCAGCCAAAAAATCACCCAACCTGACACAGTGGTACTTGTTTTCCCCATCCAGAGTCTCAGTGCTTGTAAACCGTTGAAGGGCATCCACCAGGGTTGTTATATCCCCTTCTATCTCAACAGTCAGATCCATCATCCTTTCTTGACGCTCAGACTTCCCTCCACATTTCATGCATTTTATCTGCCAAATGAGGAGAATGTTCATTTGTCCCTTTTACTTCCAATTAGCAGATTATAATGACAATAATAATATCATTATCTATTTCATAAACATGTGCAGACGGCTCCGCATTTCATGCATTTTATCTGCCTAATGAGGTCAATGTTCATTTGTCCCTTTTACCTTAATAAGCATATGTCAGGATGACAATAATAAAAAAATTATCTATTACACATGCCAACACTGTATTACACTTATGACAGGAGAAAAGGAAAAACATAAAAGATAATTGAGAATTACTTTTCCAGATAGAAATAAAGATTACCTTTGATCGAAGGTAACCTCCAAATGTTAGACCCATTAAAGTAGTGTCCTCTACCAAGGAGCCCAATGCATTAACCCCAGCTTCCATAAGGCAAACAGATTGCATTGTGTCAATAACATGCCTGTCAATTGTCAAGTGTGTCATCATTCATTTAAAAGGAAATACAAAACAATGTTCAGGCTATATTACGTGGATTAAAAGGTGAAAAAATACCTAAGAAATTCATGTGCATCTTCTTCTCTTCCATTAGTAAGCTGACTCCCAATATTCTGTAAATGAGAGATTATGCTCACAGGAGATACTGAAGATTTTGTATCCTTTGACTTCAAAATCAATCTTTCAAATTCGCAGGTGAAACACCATTTTTTATTTGCACCTAAAATTTGCATAGAAGATATTTAAGCTACAGAAACACTTACAACTAACAACACAATATTCAGTAAATAACGTAGGTGTGATTCCATAATGGAACTTCTGATGGCATACATACATGATTTAGAATGTAATCCTTGAAGCAAATAAGCAGTCAGTGGCGGTGTAAATGCTAAGCACTGAAGTACAGCATTAGCATAACAACTGCAAAGTTAAAAAAAAGGTGAATCTTCCACCAAGCACAGTGGAGGAGCAATTGATTCAACACAAGTCGAATAACCTAACTATTCAAATCAATCATTGAATAATAATGTAAAATATAATATCCTTATCAGCAAGGCAAGGAGACAATAATACACACTACAGAGCTATACTGCAAAAGTATAAATCCACATATAAGATGGAACCAATTATCTTTTAAATGTTTATCTTAAATAATTTGAAAATACCTGTTTCCGCAATTTATAAGTCCAAATGGGCATAACTCCACCTTGTTCGAGTTATAAAGCTTGACAAACAATTCATACGGGAAAAAAACCTGCAACAACTATAAATATGAGGTAATAATATTTCGAAGCACAAAAGAATGCAAAAAAAAAATGTTTTAGAAGAACCTTGTCATTGTGTCTTTCACCAATATCACTACCAACAGATAATGGAAAGTTCTTTGACATATTTGATCCTCTAAACTGATCAACAACTTTCAAAACAGAAGTTTTTATGTCACTTTTAGAATTTGCAGAACAGCTAGCAACACGAGAGGAAGTGACAGCACAAGTTCCAAATTCAACCTCATTATTCCCATGTTTTGTACTAGTATGAGAATGCTCTTTAGTTTCAGAAGCTAAATTAGAATCAGCATGGTCAAGCTTCAGGCATCTAATCTCAGTAGACTTCAAGGTGCTGCAATGGTTTTCCACAACATGATTTGATACCTCAGTGACAGTCGATTGCAAGTTATGGATGCTCAAAGCATCTGCACAAACTGAATCTTTGCCAACACTGGAGGATTGAAGGGAGAAAGATGATGAAGGTGGCCTGGAGCTGTCTTTAGATTCCAAATGATCAGATTCAGAACCACTTGGAGTAACATAACTCCTCACATTAGAAACTTTGCTGTTGGGGAAAGAGAAATTCCTCCCCTTTGAAGAATTCATGTTGTCATTCTCAGACCCAATACAATTTGGAAAAGCATTATCAGATACAGAACCCTTCATCTTGGTATCTCGTACATGTGAAGGAGGAATGGCACTGAATGAAAAGTGAAATGAAGATTCAGAAACAATCCTTTTACCCGCTGATTTATCAGAATAGGATGGATGAGTGTCATTCTTAGAATCATCTTTAATCCCATCAAGTGCTTTATCCCAGAATCCAGGAATCACTGTAGAAGGGTCATTTGTGTTCCCCTTATACACACTTGAACCCGAATTGTCATTTGATGCAAACTTACTCTCGTCTTTACTAAAACCAGGTCCAATATGATTTGATTTATGCATTGTAGAAAAACCATCTATTGAATCAACCAAACTAGCAAACTTTGGTGAAGAAGACATGGTTACACCCTCGCTATTGTCATTAGTGTTGTCAGGAATGTCAAGGGTGGAATCAACAAAAATATGTCCATCTGATCTGTCATGCTCATTTGAAATGACACTCTCACAGACAGAGGAATCATCAGATGAATCACTGGAACCCGTGGAAGCTGAGAATCCAGAAAAAGAGTTACTGGACAAGTCCGAATTGGAATCTGTTATATGTCCTTCTGCAAGGGACTGAAATCTGATATTCTCATCATTCCCAGATAAAACTTTTGGAGAAAAGCAGATATCAGAAATTGGAGGCTTTTCAAAGGATGATTTATAGTCTGTGTTTTCACATTCTGACTTCTCACCAGAGATTCCAGAGTAGCCTTGTTCTACCACCTTGCTGCCAAGATCACTTGTTACATCATAACTTCGGTGGATTGTGCTGGGAGGACCGCATTCTAACTTGTGACCTTGCCGCCAATGAACAGTTTGGCACTCAAAGGAACTGAAACATCACAAACCAAGCATGCAACACTATAAATTGAAAGACAGTGAAACATGCAGACCGAAAACAATGAATTGGGACCAAGGTAATACATAATGTCAGAGTCAGCTAGACCATTCACCGTAGTATATAAATGGGATAGTCCAAAAACCAAAACTATGGCTTAATATTCTCCCCACTAAAGAAAAATTATTTTTAAAAAAACATTTTCTCTTCCTAAAGGTTTCCACATGAACATGTAAAAAAAATACAATCTAGTGATCTCACTGTCGTCGAAGAATGAGATGAACATGAACAAGAGCTCCTGTAGGATAGTACTTAACTAAAAAGCCAGATATTTTGTATATTTATCTTGGTGAAGTGAACACAATTTAAAAAATGTGGAGTTTGTTTTAGAAACCACAAGATACAGCACTCCAGAAAACGAGATAAAAAATCATATTCCCAGTTTCCAACAATATTTAATAAAAGAACTGAACTAGTCGGATTCTGAATAAATGAACCCCATAATCCATGCCACATTAAAAATAACACTCTTATTTAAATTATTCAGCACAATTGCAAAACGCACCAGTAGCGAACGGATTTGCACTGAGCGCAGCGCGCAGTGGCGGGAAAATAGCACAAGGCACATTGATTGCTTGGAGTGGCAGAAACCGCCGTGCCATACGCAAATGATGCTTCTTTCTCGGCCCTGGCAGTTTCCTCTGCGGCCAAAACCAAAAGTCTCCTAATCTCCCTCTTCCTAGTCTCCGAAACCTGCCATCTACGGATAATTATGAGGCCGATCACCGGCAGCACTAGACAAAGCACCAGAAGGATCAGGCTCGAAAACCCTAGATCCCCGGTGACACGCATTTATCCTGCACCCCACACACATCCAGCGCCACCAACACACCCTAAGCAGCTACTATGAGGAACACACATAAATTGGTCCAACTGCCGTGCGGAAAACCCCAAGAAATCCTCAACCGAACCCCAAATGAGTGGACCGTGATAAATACGCGGCAACCCGTGATTGTGGGATTAACGAGGAGAGTAGAGTCCGTGAGTTGGAAATGTACGTGGATCGTGGATCATAATCGCGAATAAAGTGGGGATGGTACTGGAAATTGAAAACGACGGAGCGAAACTCAGTGTGGTGGTCGTTTTGTTGCTATGTTAGGTTGGGATGGAGAAAAAGTTTGTAAGGAAGGAAGAAGAAAGAGATGATAGAAAACGCGGTAAATGTAAATAAAGAGGGTATCTAATAATTTAATTTAATTTATTAATTATTTATTGATACCGATGGTTTGTCGAGGGAAAGGAATTTGGTCGTTGGAAAGCGTGAATTCTCCGTTGGTTCGTTGGATTCTTCGTCATCTCAAATACTGTTCCTTGATTCGGGTCCAGAATCTGGAAACGGGTCGGGTATGGGTTGGTGTAATAGAATGCAAGGCACGTGAAGGTGGGGCTTTGATGATTTGAGATTGGGGCATGAGGCGGTGGAGGTGGGCCCAGGATGATGGTCGTAAAAATGGCTTCATTCTAATTCTTGCTTTTGGTGGAAGAGATTCCACGGAATTAACCATTTTGCAAGTAATTATCAGCTTAGGTGTGGGTCGGTGCTACTGCCCAAACATGCCCTTTCATTGTAAGCAAAGGATACTTGACTTCATTCATAACAATTTTTACCATTCACAACTCTCTCTCTTCTATTTTTATTTTTAATTGAATATTTTCAATGCATTTAAATGTCTAACATTTATTTGTGACATTTTTTTTTGACTTTGAATTGTCTATTTTACAAGTTTGAAACTACAAGAAAAGGAATAAAGGAGTTGTCTAACTTTGAATTTAAGTCCCACTTGGATGTTAAGGAAATTTATTGAACAAGATCATGGATTATTGTAAATATTTTAATGTCTTCAATTTATGGGAAATAAAAGTAAAATTTAAAACCAAGATCAACCCATTAATAGTAACCAAGGATGATTTTTTTCTATATAATATATTAAAATAAAATAAAAATGACATGTATCAAAAAGGAAGAAGGCAAGTGATCATGAACATTTATGAGATATTTATTAAGAAATTATTGGTAGAAAAAACTATTAAAACAATTATTACTATTACATTTTAGTATGATTGGTATGCATTTTAAACGTATTTTAATTGAGAATTTTATTATTTATTTCTTAAACAATGTCTTTAAGGCATTAAGTATTAGAGATTTTGAAACATCTTACTTATAAAAGAGTTGTTTTTGAAAAAAATAATAATATATTGACAATTCATCAAATTATAATTAAAAAATAACAATTAAATTAATCAAATCACAATTCCAAAATGTGCAGTTTTCAAGATATGTTGCATGTAGTATACTTTAAAGGACCTGGTACTTGTCATTGCATACACAGAAAAACATACTTTTAATAAATAAATAAATTAATTAATTAATATTTTAACTATTTTCATTATAATTTTTAATTTAAATATTATAATATTATTACAAAGGGCTGTTCAATAGTGTTATTTACTGTGCAGTGTTAATACAACTTTTTCCTACTTTATAATACTAAACTTATATCATTATAAAACATGCCTTTTCAACTTGTAGGTTTCCAGACAAAGGAGAACCTCACAGAAAAATGCTAATTAATTAGTTAATTAGGCAGAAAATAATTAAAGTTCATTTTGTCTCTATTTAACAATTAGTGTTGTAAATAAACTGTAATTTTCTTTTTTAGTATTAGATTCAGATTCTTTAAATGACAATTTGAATTCAATTTTTTTAAATATTTAAATTATATTTTATAATTTATTTTAATTTAACTTTTTCTGCTCATTTGGACCTAAAAAGTTACACAAAAACAGTATTCTGTTCATAGAAAAGTGCAATCAAACCTTTTTTTGACAGCCGAAGTACAGTCAAATAGTTAGAAAATGATAAAAACGTACTAAGTACATATTTGACTTTTTTTCTCTTTTCATGACCACCAAGTCCATATGTTATACTCATGCTTCATTTTTTTCCTACCATATATTTGACACATCTTGAAAGTAAATACTTTTTTTAATAATATGTAAGTTTTTTTTTGAAAAAAATAATAATTAGTACATGATCTATTAAATATATTTTTTATTGTATTCAAAATAATTTAAATATAAAAAATATTACATCAATTGTTTGTGAAGGAGTCAATGAGCTTGCCATGTCCCTATTGATGACAAATTTGGTTTCACGTGGTGAAAGAGCTATAACTTATATTATTTTGTGAGAAGGTTGTGTTGCATAGTTAAAAAATTAGTTATACTTTTCCTATCCTCTTTTGTCACCTAACCAATTTGAGTTTGTGAAACCAATAATGTTCCACTTGAAATAAATTACCAAATTCAAGAGACCTTTGCACATGTCTTGAGATTCTCTTACTTACACTCGTGTTCTATTGATTCTCCATAAATACTATTGACTAAGCCCCAACATATCTCAAGATCCTATTTTTTTAAAGAGTGTATGATTTACATAATCTTATTACACATATTTTATACTGTAAATTCCACATTTTTATAGAACTAGGTGTACTGTTGAGTTTATTCAGTACATCCGTACTTTGTTTAAGAAGAAACAATCCCTTATCAGTGAGCAGAAATTCCAAAATCAAAAAAAGTGAGAGAGTGTTCCTAAGTTTATCATTTCAAAAAAATTTCCATTTGTCTTTTAAAATTTGTATTATTTTCTCTCATGGTCAACATATTACCTGTATGTACACACAACAACAAAGTTATTGTACCCAATCACCTCTTTCACATACATTCCACACTCAACACTCAATAGAGCCAGATTTTTTTTTATAGATATTGGTGATATGTTAACACTACAAAAAATAAAAAACATTAACTTCACAAATCAATAAAATAATATTTTAATCATATTTAATTTATTTTTTAATTTAAAATATTATATTATTATAATAATTTACTGTGTGTGATGTAAAAAAAAAAAAATCCTTTTTCAGACAAGAGTTAATCAATCCTCGTCAATTTTATTTTTCTTTCAATCCATAAAAAATGTTTGTTAATTTGGATGATCTCGATGTATATCGTATGATCTTAGTGATGTATAGGTTATCTCGATCATGAATAGTACAATTTAGATGGTCCTAAGAGTCTAAGTGTATTGATCATATATCTCAGTTTTAAGTAGACTCATATCAATATCATGTAGGTCATTTCGACCATGTATGATCTCCTTGTTCGATGATCTCAACCTAAATTTTTGAAGATGTTATAAGAAAATGTTGACAATGTATTTCATGTAAACGATCTCGACATGTAGATTACACTCTTTAGATGGTCTCGGTATGATTTTGGTCAACCATCTCAGTCGACCATGTACAATACATTTGAGACGGTTGTGAGAGTTTAAGTGTTTGAAGATGTTATCGAAAAGATGTGGGTCTGTCCCTTTGATCTTCCTTCTCATCACCTCTTTCTCCTATTTGAGAATACAAATTTATTCAGTAATTCTCTATTTCATATCCGTCTTCTCCTTCTAAAGATAAGGGTCATGTGCTTTGGATACTCTTGGGTCTGTGATCCTTTGATCGTTGGTCATATTTCTTGTAAGTATCATTGAATTTATGTTTTGTTCCTACTCGGTCCTATAATGGACGAAAATGGTTTTGTATGGATTAGGAATGTGTCTTCTTCTCTACCTTGTTAATTTTGAAGAAGTCTTTCTCAAAGCTTAGTCGAATCGAAAGTACATGTAAAATTTTTTTCACCACTCAAATTAATATTTAAAAATCAAAACAACAAATAATATTTGAAAATTGGCATTCACTTATTTATAAAGATGAATTAAAACATTATTTATATTAAATTTAAATTATCACAATTTTTTAAAATCAACTTAATTTAATTATAACAACATAAATAAATTAAATTTTGAATCGAAATTTAAACTTATCAATCATTTTAAATTTCTAATATAATGTCGTTCCAAACAATCAATCATATCAGTTGATGATCACAACCGGGCAAGACACTATTCTACACCCCTCTCATGTTTATCATTAATTATTAACTTAATTGTTTTACATCATAATATGTCACAAGTATTAGACACCAAACATATAATAAAACGACTAACAGATTTGATTCAAAACTAATAAAATTAAAATTTTATATTAAAATTATTTTCTATTATACTAAAAATGAAATATACAAATTTATTGTACCGACTATTTACCTTTAAAAAATTATAATATGACTGTGTTGTTTGAAATATATCAATATTCACTCATTAACTTTTATAAATTATTTTTTAATTATTTATTATAATTAAATAATTTAATATGTAAAAAATTAATACTTTTAATTTATGGAATTAAATATTTTTATAATATATACATTTTAAAAATGAAAAATGGAAAAAACTGGGTAATTGACTTACTTTGGCAAGCAGAAGTGAGGTAAGGAGCAAGAAAAGGAACTTGAGGAAATTGTTTATATTTATAAGCAAGAAAGTATCATTTCTCATTTCGAAATGAGGGCCCATGTATGCATGAAAAAAGTGTTGGAGTGCCCGTGACCGACCGCATCTCCTGCAATATCAATGTAAGGACAAAAATTATCCTAATCCCGCCAATTATTCAGATCACCACTACTTTCTTTCCCTCTTTCTAATTCTTATCCTTTCACTTCTGCTTCTCAAAAATCTTAGCTTAATCACTCAATTACAATGCCTAATTAATCAAAACAAATTTAAAGGTCCAATAATTTCAACAAACACCACTCTTCTGCTATAACGTACCAACACTAAAAACACTCCACATCTGCCCAAACAGCACCCTTCTGTAACACTTTAAATTATCAATGCACTCAACTCCATACTATAGCTCTTCCCAAATTCATATAAAATAAAGACACTGTGAAAGTATCATTGAATATTCCTGGAGGTCCAGAGTTATGCATGGAAAGATAATATCAAAAGTTAAGAATAATAATTAAATTTGCAATGTGAGAAGGATGTTTATGTAAATTTACAACCACCTCTTGTTTCCGCCTCTATATTAATGGTCTCACTCCCCGCCATGCATGCACACCAACCACTCTAATAGCTATTAGTAGTAGCAGTAGATATCTTCATCCACACCAACAATGGATGCTAAGTTCAGCATTGTCTTGTTTTTGTGTGTAGTTTGGGTAATGAGTGGCAATGCCACTGACCCTTGTGCCTCTCAACCGGATGAGTCCGACCTCAACGTCATTCCCATCTACAGCAAATGCTCACCGTTCAAGCCACCCAAGACAGACTCCTGGGAGACCAGAATTGTAACCATGACCTCAAAAGACCCACTCCGGATCAGGTACTTGTCCACCTTGTTAGCTCAGAAGACCGTCTCCTCCGCCCCAATCGCTTCGGGCCAAGCCTTCAACATTGGTAACTACGTCGTCAGGGTCAAACTGGGAACCCCAGGTCAACTTTTGTTCATGGTTTTGGACACCAGCACCGACGAGGCCTTCGTCCCTTGCTCCGGCTGCACGGGCTGCTCTACCACCACCTTCTCCCCCAAAGCCTCCACCAGCTACAGCCCATTGGACTGCTCCGTACCCCAGTGCGGTCAGGTCCGTGGCCTTTCCTGCCCCGCCACAGGAACCGGCGCCTGCTCCTTCAACCAGTCCTATGCTGGCTCCTCTTTCTCCGCCACGCTCGTCCAAGACTCCTTCAGATTAGGAGCTGATGTTATCCCTAACTACTCCTTCGGTTGCGTCAACGCCATCACCGGAGCCTCAGTTCCGGCCCAAGGGCTTTTGGGTCTGGGTCGCGGCTCACTGTCGCTTCTCTCCCAGCCCGGGACAAACTACTCCGGTGTATTCTCTTACTGCCTCCCAAGCTTCAAATCGTACTACTTCTCCGGGTCGCTCAAACTCGGGCCTGTGGGCCAGCCCAAGAGCATCCGGACCACCCCGCTTCTGCGTAACCCCCACCGGCCTTCTCTTTACTACGTGAACTTCACTGGAATCAGCGTGGGGCGCGTCCTCGTACCTTTCCCCAGCGAGTATCTTGAGTTCAACCCATATAACGGATCCGGAACCATAATTGATTCGGGCACCGTGATAACTCGGTTCGTAGAGCCCGTGTACAACGCGGTGAGGGAAGAGTTCAGGAAGCAGGTGGGTGGCACGTTCTCGAGCATTGGAGCTTTCGACACATGTTTTGTGAAGACGTACGAAACACTGGCACCGCCAATTACCCTTCACTTCGAGGAATTGGACCTGAAGCTGCCATTGGAGAACAGCTTGATTCACAGCAGTGCCGGATCACTGGCTTGTCTTGCGATGGCGGCGGCGCCGGATAATGTGAACTCGGTTTTGAACGTAATTGCGAACTTTCAGCAACAGAATCTGAGGATTTTGTTTGATACCGTGAATAATAAGGTTGGCATAGCCCGTGAGGTTTGTAACTAATTAGGTGGATGTTATTGTTTTATTGTAATAGTCCTTTTCTTATCTTTTGGTGAATAAGCTTGCCTTCTGTGTCTTTGCCTTTGGAAGAAGAAGTTATTGAATGTGAAATAGGAGTAATATATATTACCTTTGAAAGTGTTAGTTCAAAGACAAGTTTATAAATGTTATATGGCATGATATAATTTTATATTATTTCATTTGATAGAAAAAAATATTTATCACTCCATGTTGTAACCAATTCATGATTTTAATGATGTTTGATAAAGTTAATAATGCGATATGAATTAGTAAGGATGTTGCTTAGTTGGGTAATATATGGGACCATTTACTTCCAACCCGTGATAAGTGGTTAGGGAAATTGTCTTTTCTTTAGGAATCTTGTTTAGTTTATGCACGAAAATCGTGAGTCCGTGAATGGGTTCACCTTGTTTTTATCTGTATTTTGGACACACGCAAGAGGCCATATAAATCACCATTAGATTTACCAAAAAAATGAGAGTAACGGACTTGATTTATTCGGTGTAATGCATGAGATGATATAATCGAGTAATTCTTGGCTACTATCATTGAGAAATAGTATTTATGTAAACTTTTAATAAACAAATTGCACTTTTTTTGAAAAAAAATAGAGTAACAAAAGTTAAGCTGAGATTACATTAGTATTAGTATCATGATAAAAAGAGACAGAAAATAATCATATAAAAAGTGCGATAAAAGCTTATAGTATACATAGCTTTTTTACTCGTTAAAATTCCATACCTACGCAATCTATGCTCTATTTTTCACGGAGCACTCGACATTAAACGTATTATAACTTATAAAAATGACACTTTTTGGAAACACTTCACTAGCCCAATTTTAAAAGTGATTTTGCAAAAGATACCATTTTTTTAATGATATATTTATAATTTTGTTTTTCGTTCTCTCTTTTCTTTATCATCACAAAAAAATATTTTTTTAGACTGTATTACCATAAAATTAGGTGATAGAGTAATTGTTTAAATCTCCAAAGATCATCTTCATATAAAGTTTTTACAACATAAGTCGGATTATAATTATTCTAACTAAGAAATATGCTAACTTCTTTTGCTAGAACATTTAGCGCGTCATATTTTCTCTACGTCTTAAGGTCCGTGTTCCTAATTTGTTATCTCATTTTATTATTTATTCTTTAATTAATTATTATTTTGACCATAGTTACGCATATTGTGATTTATTATATTAGTCACTAAATTATTTTTAGATAATATGTTTATTTTGGATTAATTGTAATAAAATTTCTCTATATTTATGTAAGATAGTTGTTAATAGCTAAATCCTAATTTTCTTAATTAATCTTAAAAATTTGGTAGATCAAAATCTTACCTATCACTACACAAATTTTTAAATCTGAGCAAAGAATTGCTTAAAACTATGTCATTATCCTACCAACCCCTACACTTTCATTTGTACTTTGTTTTAGTTTAACATGTAAAGAAGTGTTTTATACTTCAATACTCTAATACCAAAATATGACTTCTTATGCCTACTTACCTCTTTATATGTATACACTACAATGTGACTTCAACATCTATTTTCATAACATAAAATTTCATGTACCAAATAAGATATTTAAAAGCTTACATTTTTGTTTGAAGGATTGAGATTTGACTTCTAACACCTATTTCTAACTTGAAAAAACTAAAATTTCATTTGAAGGATTGAGATTTGACTTTCAACACCTATTTCTAACTTGAAAAAACTAAAATTTCATGTGTTGAATAAGATAAAATTTGTAAAAACATGTTACCTTCTCCGTATGTAGGATCAAAATACAACTTCCAATATCTATTTATGACTTAAAAAAAATTGTCTACATGTACTGAATAAGATAAGATATTTAAAAACTTGTTGCCTCTTTCCGTATGTATGTAGGAAATTTGATAGTTTATGAGATGAAGATCCCCTAGGGCACTCGTTCGTCCTTTCTATATTTTTGTACTATTATTTGAGTTTGCAAAATCTCAATGTAATTTATTGTCCCATTTGTAATTCAATAAACGGACAAAACAATAGTTTAACAAAAAAAAACACATCAATGATTTAACTGTAATTGAATAGTAAATTTTTAGCATTTCACATTCTTAGAATGATCCCTCCATTTGGTGTTTTCAGTCAACATGTTCATTTGCACAATTTGGTAAGTGAGCACCACTTCATCATAATATATTGAAGTTAACATCACATGTTATCTTAGTAATTGTGATGTCCTAGCTTGTTTTTTTTTATTAACAAAGAATAAATAAAATAAAATGAGACACTTCAGGGGTGTCTCAACTCTTATACAGAAAAATCTATATGAAATTTCTTAACACTCAACCAGCTGAACAAACACTATAATACGTCAACTAGATTGACATAGACAGAGCACAAGGCATGAACACAACAAATACAATTACATCAACCCTCTAAAGGAATCACATTCTCACGAAAGAAAACAAAATATTCTAACAACTAAGCAGGTTCTTTGCCAACAAGTAGAAGTAAGCCAAACACCTGAGAGCCATAAACATCAAACCGTGAGAGAGATATGAAAGCCATAGAACCTGCACAAAAACACACAACAACTTCCAAACTTGGACAAAACGTTAAACATGAATCACCAAACATCAATTTCTCAAATACATCATACATCATAAAGGTTATTGTTCTTACTAGGGAGATGAGACTTAGAGAATTATTGAAGTCTTCGTCTTCCTCCTTCGGTCGGGCAGTTTGCTAGGGCTTCACTAGGATCTTTCTCGCCTTCGTGCTTCTCCTTCGGCTCTCGGTCTCGGGTGAATACCGAATGGGGGGATACCTGCAGAAGGCACTTTGACGCTCAAGTCAGTAAAGCGGGTCATCGGCACTCAAGTAAGTTGCACAGTAATAAATGACGTACCTTGTTCCTTGGAATGTGTGTTATTTAAATTATTTTAATGGACTTACCTCATTGGGTCTGATTAGTGGAATGGATCTCACTTAGGGTTGCATTACCTAATCCTTAATGATGGTTTAGCTTCACTAACCTTGGTTTGAGAGTTAATGGTTGCACGTGTCGGTCGACCGGGCCGCCCGTGGTGTCTCTGCCAGCTCGATCAGAAAGACTGGGACATGTCAACGTGTGTCTCGGTCATCTTGGGCAGGAAGACCAAGACACGTCATGATGTCGGTCGACCATACCGGTACCGTTACAATCACCAATCTGAGTAAGAGAAATACGTCAATCTTTCATTTATCGTAACCCAAGATCCATTACTTAGAGATCACTGAGTAAAGACTTAAAACATGGGTCGAACAAAGGCCAGTGACGAATGGTATGGGGGCACGAAGGTTGGACGACCAATATATTTCAAAAACAAAAAATAATATTCGCCCTCATATCTTGTCTAAAGAAGCTGAAACACAAAACATTATTTTCTTTTTTATTTAAACAGAATAATAACTAAATAAATAAATAAATCAATGATAAAAGGGGGAAAACAGTTTTTAACCAACATCCTAATCAGTTAAATGAGAAAAACAGAGAAATTTTCAGATTCAGGAAGAAACTATTTATGAATGAAAGAATTGAAGAAGAACATTGGATCGAAAAATTATTTTCTGTTGGTTCAAAGGAGAATTTCTAACTCTTAAACCAATCCAAAACCCATAATCGCCTTTGAGTAAGAACAAATTGTAGAGAATTTTAAAAATATTCCAACTCTATACACTAAGTTATGATCTCAGCATAACCTTCCAAAAAAAAAAGTCTAAAGCATTAAAAAGAACCCAGACACCTTCAGGTCCGTGCAAACTTGCTTTTACCTCTTCACATAAAGACGGATAACGAATCGCCAATAATCCTAACTAAATACAAACCCAAAACCATTATACCAACGTATTTAAGGAGCATCCAATAGTTAGTTCGAAAAACATATATTAATTCAATAATATTACAATTATTATAAACTTATAATGTAAAAAGATAAATTTTAAGCATATTTAAAAAAATGTTTTTATCCTTTATAATATTAACATTAAACTATTACTTTAAAAAAAATTGAATTTGAAAAATCGGCTAAACTATTATTTTAAAGTGAAAAGTTAAATTTGAAAAATACAGTTAAACTATTGTTTTAAATCGAAAAGTTAAATTTTTAAAAATAATTAAACTATTATTTTAAACCAAAAATTTGAATTTGAAAAACACTTGTATAATGGTATCCCCAAAACTACTAAACATAACTCCAAAACCGAATCCGCACGTTATACATGTAAGCTACAGTGAAAACACCAACTTGGGAAGATACATCTACATGAAAATATGACATACAAGACAATTACTCAGGGGAAAACATTGCAGCCTAACAAGTAAAGACATGCATTAAAGATAACATAAAATTGAAGAACTTGCATTGAATTGAAAGGAGATATAACAAAATGCATTTAAATACAAGAATGTAATTGTGTTAATATATTTGTATTACATATATTATTCTGCCAAACAAATTAGTGTTTTATTTTTTTATAAGACATCTATAAATTTACCATATATTAATTTAAAAAATATAATTATTATAAACTTATAACATATTATTATATAAAAAGTATTTAAAAAATGCTTTATATTAATAAATAATAATGAAAATTATTTTTTTATCAATAATAAATAAATAAATTAAAAGAGACACTTCAATAATAATAATAAAAGTTATATTAATTAATGAGAGAACTTTTAAAGCTACACGATGTTAACAGTGACAAAACTATAACATGGAAGGATGTTGGGGAGTAAAGATCTACTCATGTGATCCTCCAATAAAGCCTAAATTGGTTCACTGTGGAATCTAATGGCTCTTTACTTTAAACGACCCTTCCAAATCGTTCGTACACTTTCATAAATAACCCTAAACAGCATAAATGAAACATTAATCATCAGAACCAGAAAATTGTTTCTCTTGATCCTTCTCTACATTCACACACAGGAAGATGTAGTAGTAGTTATGAAAGTTCTCTCGAAAGTACAGTGTTTTGTTCGTGAAAGTGACGAATAGTTTATTTACCCTAATTCCACCACTGGTGCACTGCCACACCCTCATCCCTTAACTGGCCATACAGAGCCAAACACTCCCAATAGGCTCTTCCAGAGTTGTTTCCTCTTCTGCTCCTTCCCAGGTTACACTTGCATTCCAAGAACAGCTCGTCCACCAGCCCAATGGAGTTGCTCTTCATCATATCCTCCACCACTTCAGCATTAGCTTTCATCACCACGTACTCTTCCTCCTTCACATTCTTCCTCAACCAATCCGAAATCCCTATCTCCTCCTTTTCCTCCACTTCTTCCGCCACCAGCTTCACATCGTACATCTCGAAATGCGTGTTCCTCGTCGGGTACTTTTCCGTAAACCACTTCGCTCCGTTTCCTTCCTCTTCCCCTGACGACTCAACGTCGATGAAAACGCGCCGAGGGTAGCTCTCCAAAGAGTCAGCCATCAAATCCGGCAAGAACCGCGTGCGCTTAAAGTACTTCCGCGACTTCCCAGAGGCCGCTCTCGGCGGCTCAAGAAGCACGTCCTCCAGTTGCTGCAAAGCCGCTTTCTTCGCCTCCCTCGTGTAACCACACATCTTTCTGGGCGCAACCGGAACGGGGGAGTCCGCTTCGCTAACTGCTTTCTCTTGTGTTTCCTCCCTGACCCCTTGCTGGGTTAATTCGCGGAGTATAACCGACAGAAACTCGTCGGTGCTGGTGGAGGAGATTTCTCTCAGCAAGGGTGATCTCATAATGAATACCAAAGAAGCCAATATGAAGAATGCCAAAAGTGGGAAGAAGACATAACGTGTAGAATTCATGATAATAGAAAAATTAAAGTGATGTGGGACAGAAATTCAAGTAAAAAAAATTATCTGTGTGTTTGTGTTTAACAAGAAGAAGAAAAAAAGGAGAGGCAAAAAGGTGTATTAGCGAGTGCAAAACCTAGCAGCGGTGTGGTTTCCACCGACATGGGCAACACGTTTAGTTTTCAACGTGGACCAAAGTGTTAACAAGTCCCTCATCCGCTGCACTTCCATTTCTTTAATTTCGCCCAGATATGGAAGATGGTTTTTGTGGATCACAGATATATATCAGTGGAAATATACGTCTGGATCGACAATTCCCATCGTGAAACGAAGAAGGAAGACAGAGAAGAGGAACTATTAATCTTAGCTTTTGGGTGGGGTTTCGATAGGATGTCTTTTCAAAGATTATATGGAAGAAGCTTCCGTGGAACAAAAGCTTGCCTCACGACAATTCAGTTACACCGTTCGCTATTTAGGTTTATCTCTTCACAAAATTCTGCATTTCATGCGTTCATAACTACGTCCACCACCGTGGATTTAGTCCTCTCACCTTCTTTTAGGTTTAATCTGGTTTGATATAACAGAAACAAAGGTCATAATAATTTCACACCACTAAAAAAACAGACAAATTCAATTCAACAAAATTTGATAACCCAATTGCTGAAATAGTCAAGTGCCAGAAAATTGACAAAAATAGACATTTAATATATGAAGTAGTGAAATTGGGTGCAGGAAATTAATTAAGTTCATTAATTTATTTTTTTTAATCAAATTGTTAACCTAGTTGGCAACTTCTCTTCAAATAAAATATAAATATCATACACTATGTTAGTAATCTCAGTGTATTGTATTTAAACGGTTGTCAAATTCAGTTGAATTTTTTATTCATTAAAAAATGATAATTAATATTTTTTTTATGATAGATATATAGTAATTATTTAAAAATTATTTTAAATTAAATTAACTGAATAAGAATAAGAATGTTGTGAAAATTTTTATTTTATAAATATATAATATCAAAAATTTAATTTTGTTTGATTTAAAAAATCATATATAAAATTGAAGAATTAAAACTAAATTTTGTTTTGAAAAAAAAACTTATCTTAAATCAAGTTTTGCTATATTAAAAATATATATGAAGTATTTTAAATAAATTGGATTAAAAAAATTGTTTTAAAAATTTTGAAATTATGTTTATGACTTACAAAAATATTTTTAACTTTAACAATATTTAAAAAATATTAAATATTTTAAATTTATCACACAACTTATTTTTAACCTAATTTATTTAAAATATTTTTAAATAAAACAAAATTATATTTTTGATATTATCTATAAAATAAAAAATTTCACAGCATGGTTGATTTCATGTAATTTTAAACTATTTCTAAATATATTATATACATATTTTTATTTTAAAAAATATTAGTTATACTTTTTGAAAGAAAAAAAGAATTCAAATGAAGTTGTTAATATAGTATACATTTTATTTGAACTAAAGTTATCAATTTTACTAAAAAAATAAAATAAAAATTAAGTGGCAAATTAATGGATTTAAATAATTTCTTACATCTCATTCCCTACAAGAAAATCATGAAATAGAAACCAATTTTAGAGACAACAAATAATTAGTTAGTATAGTAACTAAATTAGAGACCATTTTAGAAACTATTTTTTTTTGTTATTTTCTTGGTATTGAAATGGCTTGTAATGCCACTGACATTCACTTGAGTGAGCGAAAGTACATTTTGGACCTATTTAAAGACACTGGCATGATTGGATGTGCTCCTGTTCCTACACCAATGCTTCACAATACTAAACTCTCATCCACAAAAGGCATTTCCCTTGGAGATGTACAATCCATTTCTTATAGACGACTGATAGGACATCTCATTTATCTGACCAACACCCGACCTGACATCTCCTTCTCAGTTAATCACCTAAATCAGTTCGTCTCACACCTAACCAATGAGCATCAATTAGCAACAATGTGCATTCTTCACTATCTTAAATGAACTCCTGGCACATGTATATTCTTACACAGTAAATCTCCTATTCAATTAAAGGCATATAGTGATTATGATTGGGCTACATGCCTTGAAACTCACAAATCCATAATTGGTTTTTCTATATATTAGGGGGAGTCTCTCATATTTTGGAAATCCAAAAAACAACAAACCATATTTAGAAGCTCATCCAAGGCAGAATATCATGCCCTTGCTGCAACCACTTGTGAGCTTCAATGGATAACATACTTGTTGCATGATTTACACATTCAACATCAGCATCCAACTCTTCTCTATTGTGATAACCAAGCTCTTATCCAGATTTCGCACAATGAAGTCTTTCATGAACGCACTAAACACATTGAGATCAACTGTCATGTTGTCAGGGAGAAACTCAACAGAGACCTTCTCAAACTTCTCCCTATTTCTTCCTCATTACAAGCTGCAAACTTCTTCGCCAAGCCTCTACCCACTACTCAATTCAACATTCTCTATTGGACTTTTTCCTTTCCACACTAGTATAAAATATAAATTATACGACGTCCTATAAAGACGGTCCGTAAAGAACAATCGTTATAAAAGAGATGATGACATTTTTGTAGTTTTTCGCAAAATTTCAGTTCTTTAATGACGGTTCCCGCCTGAACCATCGTTATATGTGTGTTTCTATTATTTTTAACGACGATTCACTTCCTGGTTGAACCGTTGTTATATGTCTCTTGGAGTGTTTTTTTCTGCGCGGGCTCCCTTCACTCTCTCCTCACTTCATTTTTTTCCTCTCACTCCATTCACCTTTCTCACTCTCACTTCACCTTCATCCCTTCACCTCCCTCACTCTCACTTCACCTTCATTGCACTAGGCGCTGCTTTGTCACCTGCCCTCAAACACGCCACCCCCCTTACGCTCGCACGGCCAACCCTAAGGTTATGTTGCCCGCCTCCCTTCCTCCTACAACCGCGCACTACTATCGAAGGAGAACGCTGCTTTTGTTCCTCATCTCATCCGTGCAATTCTTTTCTGCAGGTTAGGGTTTTAATACTTTTTACTATTTTTAATAAATTTGTGAATAGAACGTGTTTGTTGGTTCTGAGTCTGAGGTGTTCGACCTTTGGCAATTTTGATTTAGAGGGTTTTAAATTAGATAATATTTGCATTGTGAATTAATATAATAAACATAAAATGGGTCTTGAGATACAAGATGGACGAACAAGGTAAGGCAATATTGTAAAATTCATTAAAAATAGGTAGAAATTGATTTTTGATCCAAATTTTTTTGTGTGATCTTAATTTAGTGTATATTTGATGGAGGAGTCCTCAGATTGAAGAGAAGAGTGATAGATTTGGAGTTGTCAAAAATTATTGTGGCAAAACTTCAAACGATCATAACTTTTGATAGAGAAGGCGGATGAAGATGCGTAAAAAATGAAAGTTGTTCGAAACGAGGTAACAAATCTAGTTGTTAGAATTCCAAAAATCCATCAATTACTATCATTTTTTTTTATTTTTTAGTATTATTTGGGTATTTTTTAGGTATTTTGAGGTTTTAGTTCTCATACTTACACTTATCAAAAAATTATGAAATTGTACATGATGTTTTCTAGTATAAATTAGAGATTTATCAAACCATTATGATTACATTATACATTCACAAATTTATTTATTACTCATATATTACATTACATAATCTTATGCGTGTGTTCTAACTTGAAATCTTATTATTTCAGTGCTTATTTTGAGTATAACATGTTAAGTGGTGGGAGAAATGCAAGTGCAAATGCAAAGAAACTCAATTGGATGTACCTTAAGGTAACTATGTATAACACTTTAGAATTACATCAAATTTTTTCATATATTTATAGAACCTTTTGTACACTTTTATATATTTGAATTATGATATTACATGTATTATTGTTTTGGAAATTTGATATTTTATGCAAAATTATATTAGAGTAAAAATATAATAAAAAAATATTTTTTTTAAAATACACTTATAACGACGATTCTTCATTAGAATCGTCTTTAAAAAGCATATATAACGACGACTTTAGTGGAGAACCGTCATTATAAGTGTATTTTTTAAAAAAAAAATTATTGTTATTTGGTAGAACAATGACGATTTTAAAATCGTCGTTAAATTAATTTTATAACGACGATTCTGAAATCGTCATTATAAATAAATGATTTATAACGACACTCACAATAACAACTATTCTAAAACTGTTTTTATATAATTTTTTAACCGTACTTAATGTATTGTTTTTGTACTAAATGCCAATTTTATTGTTATGTTTATGTTGTTATGTTTATCGTTGCATCCTTGTATTTAAACCCCTTTTAGGATTTTATGTAATTTTCACTTCTCAATAATATTTTTCAGTTTTCTTATCTTTCACAATTGCTTTCTTCTCTTTCATTTTTGTTCCCACCAAAGGTGTGGAAGCGGTTCCTTATTGCCTCTGTAATTGAAGCAGGAGAGACCTGACGAGAGCATTAAAACGAAGGACTTGTATTGAAAGGTATGATTTTGTTTTATTATTTCTTTTTCAACTTTCAAATAAATCGGTATGCACGAGTTTTATTTTTAAAATATAAAAATTGTTCTAGCGATTATTATTTCTAACGTTTTATTTCTTTCCAATTTCAAATGTGGCGGCTATCAGGATTTCAATACAAGAATGTGGCGACTAATAAAAATGGAGGAGACTTATACACATGTCCTTTCTATTTGCAGCATTCCATTGGATTTCATTTTTTCTCTTTTTCTAACCCAAACACATTCAAAAACATTTTACAAACCTCACCCCATGCTATTAACAATGGATATATTGTTATTAAATGAGAACAACTTGGGACATAACATGTCAAAATAAATTATTTTTTTTATTAAATTTAAATTATCAATCCAAATAAAATATTTTAAAAATAAAACAATTTAAAATGAGATGGATTTAAATTTAAAATACACGAATGTTTTAAAAATTGTAAAAGTTCCTGTTCACATACAAGGTTAGAATAAATAATAATAATAATAATAAAAAGTTAGAGTCATTAAGTTAGCACAATTTATTTAAAAGAAAAAACTTAAAATTCCAGCGCACACGTACAACTTCTCTAAAAATTGTAAAGAAAATGAATAAAGCAAAGTCATGCATTAGAATACTATTTGTTTATTTTAAAATCGTATTTTGAAGTACAATTTATTTATCTAAATAATTTTTTATAAATCTATTCATTTTAATATTTTTTTATAAAGTTACGCCACTTCGTAAATTTCTCCCAATTCTTGTTATTTATCAACAAACTTAAATTGTATTTGAGATTGATTCGGCAGCATAATCGAACAGGGCCACCTAAAATAGTATTTTGATTAAGATTTTCTTACAACAATTAAATTCCTAAAACAATATTTTGATTAATATTTTTTTACAAATAATTAAATTGTATCAATGTCAGACTAATAATATATTATCAAGAATGCTCGTGTTAATCCAGATCCATTAAGATTCAAACATAATTTTATAAATAGATTCATCACAACTAAAAGAAAATACGTATTTATTATAATATTTATACTTTTAATATCAAAATAGCTTACTTGCACGTTAAAAAAACTTTGTATAGATACTTTTTGCGGACACTAAAACCTTATCACGCCATTGATAAGATTGAGATTGTCATCATGAAAAAGAATAATATTAGTTTCCGATCCTTACAACATTATCATCACCTAAAAATAATCTCGCATCACAATATAAATTATTTAATATAAGAAAAATTTAAAGTGTAGCCAATAAAAATATTGGATATATATATATAATATTTAAATGAGAATATGATTACTCTTCATATGTGTATATGCTTTACAAATAATTATTTAATATAAGAAAAATTTAAAGTGTAGCCAATGAAAATATTCACTACAGTAAAATCATGAAATAGAAACCAATTTCTAGAGACCAAAATAATTAGTTGCAATAGTAACTAAATTAGAGACTATTTTGGAAACTAAAACAAAAATTGGTTTCTAATTTAGTTTCTATTATTTTCTATTATTGTTAAATAGTTTTTAAATTGGTCTCTAATTAGCAACCAAGGTTTTAGAGACTAAATTTAGAAACTAAATAATTGATAGATAAAACTTGGTTGCTAATTAGATACTAATTTAGAAACTATTTAACAATAATAGAAATTAATTTAGAAACCAATTTTTGTTTTAGTTTCTAAAATGGTCTCTAATTTAGTTATTATTGCAACTAATTATTTTGATTTCTAAAAATTGGTTTCTATTTGATGATTTTT
>Ga0123342_1001751_pt1 | contig 36603 bp, 18 predicted proteins | sample Turbeawhitnodule_FD_89960 | JGI IMG/M metagenome (GOLD analysis project Ga0123342, IMG submission 89960) | Root nodule microbial communities of legume samples collected from Mexico - Turtle bean Mexico white nodule | ecosystem: Host-associated > Plants > Roots > Nodule | place: Mexico: Nepantla... | reverse complement strand
TATTTATATTTTTTTTAAATATTTTATATTAAAAAAATAAAAAAAAAAATATATATTTTTTTTTTTATATATAAAAAAAAAAAATATAATATATATATATATATATATATATATATATATATATATATATATATATATAAATACATTGTTTGTCCCTGGTGTGTAGCTACAAAAGCCCGTCCGATAGGGAATTTGAGATTCTCAAGATTATTATTAATAGTGGGTAACCAAATCATCTCTGCTGAAATTGTAATATAAATTGTAAAAAAATAAAATAATTGACTTAAACTTAAAAAATGCATATTTTATATTTTAAAATTATTTAGATTTTTTAAAAATAAGAGCAATATGAAAAAAACTTTTCTTTCTTCCTTTAAACTTATAAAGTATATATACATAAATTTCAATAATGTTATGAGTAGAAGAAATGAAATGATGTGAGTAACGGTTAGGGTCGAAAATTCAATAATGTTTGTCCTCATCAGTGCCATCATCTCCATTTGTCTTATCCAGATCCCTGATTTCTCCATCACTCTCCTGCATCTCACCAGAATTTTCTCTTACAGGACTTGACTGCCTTCGCAATGGTTCATCATCTTCAGATTCCGATAATGCTTGCCTTCGCCGGGCTATGCTTGAGGATGGTGCACCCTAAACAAGATCAAACATTCTTATTATCATTGCCTTAATCAACAACTAACTAACTAACACAGCTAGATTCCAACCAGAGAATAAATAATAAATTACCATCTCCTCATCTGCATCGGAATCTTCAAGCCCCGCTGCAGCAAGAAGACCATGAGCATTTTCCTCCCCATGAGTCTGAGGTTCCTCTCTGTAGACGTCACCTTCTTCGTCCTCCATTTCTTGTTCATCCATCATATCAGCTTCCGGTTCCTCCGTGTCATACCGTGATTTTGAGTGCTTATCCTTCTTTCTCTTCTTTCCACTTTTTCTTTTCTTCTTCTCACCGGTCCCTCCCTCTTCATCATCTGATCTTTCTCTCCGTTTTGAATGACTGTTGCTCTTCCATTGCTCCTACAAATACAAATACATGAATATGGCTAAAACTATCCTACCTTAATGGAAACCTTCATTTAAAAAATAATGAAAACAATATGCAACACGTCCTAGCCCTTCTACTCTTAAAAGAATACCTACAAATCCTTACCTTAACACGCTTAAAATGTTCTTCCTGTTGTTGCACTCGCTTTAGTTCATCCTCTTGTTTTCTCCTTTCCATCTATTTGGCATTAAAATAAAACGGGAGTGAGTTATTTATATAGAGAAAACATGTAATGTCAACCAAAAGGCATGCAGTAGATGCTGAGCAACTAAAAACAGCGCACCTGAAACTTCCTTTGCTCTTCAGCCTTTCGTCGGGCTTCCTCTGCAAGTGCAACCTGACGAGCAAGTTCTTGTCTCTGCCGTACCTGCTGCTCTTCACGCTCAGCAGCTTCAAGATGAACTTTAGCAGCCGTAAGTAAGTGGGTGCAGTATCCAACATGAGTGTCAATTTTCTTCTCATCAAACCCATGAATGTGTAGGTTGGAAGCAGCAGACAACTGACTAAATACACGAACAGCATTTTGCAGCTCAGCAACAGTTGCTCTCACCTAACGTTAAGAAACCAATATCAGTTAGAAAGCAGTGCAATCATCAATAAAAAATAAAAGGCAGGTAAGGGATCACTTAAATAAGAACTTCCAAAAGGAGTACCATCCACCAGAAAACAAACCCTCATGAATTAACAGCTTAAGCTATTATTGTGTAAAAACTATAACTCTCTTAAAAGTTATAGCCCGGAATTCAGTTAATTAATTACCTTGATCCATAAACAAAAAGTTATTATTTAAACGACAATGTTGACAACTGTCCCCGGTAAACTGGTTAATAAAAGTAAAAGGTGTTTAGTGAATAAAACTTTATTGCATTGAAAAAACATAATGTTTCTTCACTAAAACTTTCATGGCACTCGTTAGCACCCCTTACAAAGAAAATATGCCCTTGTATCGAAACATTATTTACTAAGCAAATTAAAGTAATAAAGTGAAAACACTGCTCAACACTAGATTGTTATATTATACTAAGCATCCTAAACTATATAATAATAGTGAAAACAGAAGAAAAAAAACATCTCCTACACTACATATATTTAGCTTTCTTAAACAGAACAAAATAATAGTGAAAACATAAAATTATCTTCACTTAAAAAGGGTTCATAAACTCAATATATTACAATATGAGGCTAACTAGAGTATACTTAATAGGACACAGGTACCATACAACATGGACATGAGAATTTTAAGTGAAGTTTTCCATGATCAAACTAAGTGTTCCTTATGGTTCAATTTATTCAATATTCTCACTTTCAAGAACCCTGAATAATTGAAGGTGAAAACAGACATCCTACAATCATTTAAGAAAATCTCCATAAAACCTCAACAGATCTAGAAATATATATTCAATGGATAAAAAAACTACCTCATCCGCAGTCCTCTTTGCTTTTTGCAATGTTGATGCTGAAAACTTTTGCATTGCAACCCCAGCATCAAACCTTAAAGTATAGTTTGAGGGTGCCAAATGGATGGCTCTCAGTAGAGTTTTTATACAGTCTTGCCACTGTTCAGCCTCATAATGGGTACGAGCTAAATATAGAAGTATTTGAGAGTCTGTGTTATGATAAAACTTCCGCAAGCAGTTTTGGTACTGCATATAATAAAAAAGTTTATCAGCATTCAATTGCTGTCATAAAGACTTGGGGAATAGGAACTTGAAAACAATAAAGGGATACAATCTAAAGATAGGATAAGTTCACCATTTTCACAGCCAAAGCAAAATTCCCCTGAGCAAAATAAACATGGGCCAGATTTATCCAAACATCAGGCATCTGGACAAAAACACTACCACTGGCAGCTTCTTGAACCTACCAAAAATTAATGAAGTAAGTAACTCATGGATAAAATTTTAAGCTCACTATAGTCCAAGGTTTAGCACACATATAACAAACCTGTGTAAAGATATCCTTTGACACATCAAAATGGCCTTTCTCTGCTAACACTACCGCAGCACCATTGGCAGCATATAAATTAGAAGAATGCTGAATCAGAACCTACAAATGTTTTGAAAATAAAATACATATCAAATAACATAATTCCACTAGTAGGACAGTATAAAAATTATACATGTAAAGAATAGGCAAAATATGACACCTCAAGAAAATGTAATTAAAGAAGTGTTGAATCAAGGTAATCCCCTGCATGTTAATAAATTGCATCTTCTAATACAGAGATATACATACGCATCCACAGACAAGCTATAGTTGGAAGTAACAAGTGCACTCATAAAATAGTATTTAATTGTATTACACGATAAAATGCATTAGAGGTATGGGTATTTGTGTGTCTAAGGAGTTGCACTCAATTAATATTAGCCTAGGAAAGGAAATAGTCTTTACTAAAGGTCTGTTTGGATAAATTTTTCTGTAAACACTTACAAGAGAGAAAAAAAAGATGTAAATGCAATAAGGTTTTTAATAAGCTGACTACCTTACACACAAAAAAAAAACGCTTTTGGACAAGTTAATATAAAAACAAAAAACTCGTGGAGCAGTTTATTCAAATAAACCAAAGTCTATACATATGGATGATATGCAGAACCTACAAACTACAGTCTCTCAAACAATGTTATTAAATAGCCCTTATAGTATCACTATATTCTCATTATTGAATAATAAAGTGAATATTTTCCCCTTCTAAATTCAACTATCCAACAGCTATTATGTTGAGAAAAAAGGAACTGACATATAAGTTACAACTAAAAATATCAAGCTTGAATCCTTTAGTCTTAAAGCATGGGCAGCACACAAGCATGCAGAAGAAATGCAAATATCTAGTTGATTTTATTTCTAGCATACTCTATCTAGTGCTTAAGCTGTTCCAAACTGACTCTAGTTGGTTTATTTCCATGCATGTCAAGTGTATGAAATGCTATGATTAATGGAAATTGCTATGATTAATGAAAATGCAAATATATGTTTACAAATCAAAAGTTAAGAAATAACAAAAATGCAAAAAATAACTCTTATTCTCAGAGACAGTAAGAAAGATGAAAAGACCTACTCTAGTATAAAGTTCTTTGGCCTTTTCCAAATGAGTAGCCTCTAGCTTGGGATTTCTCTTTTCATTGCGAACTGCTGCAAAGTAGTTCCAGTTTCCCTATTCAATTCACACCCATTGTCTCAAATGAATTATCATAGTAACACAACACTATCACGATGAAGATATAGGTGGGATGAAGAATAGGTAGATGCCCACACATTCTTTCCACCGATATTCTCACAATTGTAGCAGGAACAGGATTACATAGAATTGGAATACAAAAATAATAAAATGAAATGTCAATTGAACAGCAGACATACCAGAGAGAGAGTAGCATATGAGTCCTTGCCATCCGTTGCATCACTTGCAGCTCGGAGTGTTTCTTTTGCCTTTACCCAATCATCATTTTTCAACTCCAACTCACCAAGCATAGATAATGCATTGGGACACTTGTCATTCACCTTCAAGGCATCATTAACCTATAGAAAGGAGGGTCAAATAGTAAATCTACATAATTTATAAATAAGAAAAGCAAGAAGGTCATAGGGATGATAGTAACCAGTTCAATGCTTAATAGAATGTTGTTCCGATCTTTTGCAATTGCAGCTAGCCTCAAATACGCATCAATATAGTCTGGGTACTGATGACAAAAGATAATGAAATAAATAAATAATCAAACAGTAAATTGTGTCACATGTACTAAAATAGTCATCAGAGTTAGTTATCATAACCAAGTCTATTCATTCATAATTGCATATGCATCTAGATGCACAAGAAGCTACACTCATGGACATACCTTGAACAAGATAAGGCGATACAAAATGCTGGCAGTTCCAGATTCATTTAACTGTTCAAGTAACCTAGCCAGGTTAAAAAGTACAGTGACTTTATCCAAAGGCACTTCTACATTATGACCATTGCTTTCAAAGTCATGAAATAATTGCATGTCCTTGAATTGAAGAGTAGAAGTAGCAGCATCTACGGAAGACTTTTTTTCCTCATTGATGAAAGATTGCCAAATACCATCACCAAGAGCCTCCTTAAACGTTTGTTGAGCAAGCTGACAAATTGAAGAAAATAGATCTTAACAGTGGTAAGTGTGCAGGAGGAGCCATAATATGAGCTTTAATTCATTTAAAACAAGTGTACAAACCTCAAATTCACCCCTTTCAAACTGAAGCACACCAACATTATTTAGTAATTCAATTGGTACTTCTTGACCTCCCTTCTTAAAAAGAGTACGAGCCTGTAGCACAATTACAATATCTATATCATAACAAATTATGAAACTTCAAAAGTCTATTCAGAAAGATAAAATTCCAAACCAAAAAGAGAACATATGATAAGCTCTTCACCCCTTACAGTTTTAAATGCATCTAGTGCAGCTCCTGTGTCGGAAAGAATTAACAATTCTCCCAGCTCAAGAAATGCCTGCAAGACAATGAATCTTTTTCAAGAACAAACCAAAAGCTAAATCTAGATCAAGAATGTTGGTCTGATTATCAATTTCACTTTTAGCAACACCGAAGGAATCAATTCGAAATCTATTGGATTTTAATTAATGAAATTATATACAAAGAAATGAAGAATCACATCAGAAAAAAGGAAGAACTAAGCTAACAACAATATTAATTGGAAAAAAAAAACTTCGCCAAAAACAAAGGAGACAGAGCAAATGACAATTTGTATTCTAATATATCTAGTCTCATATTTAGTAAAAGAAATACTAAATATCTCCTCTAACTCAAATAAAGGCATAAATAACAACTTGAACCTAATAAAGTTTTCCATTGTAGAACAAGGACTCAAACAAGTAATCAAACAAGTGTAGCAAAACATTATACTGCACAGCACATGGAACCCTAAATAATTAAAAATATCTATGCAAACGGTGTTCAATAAATTATAAAAAATACCAGAAGCATTCACCTGGGCATCCCGGGGATCAATTTTTGTAGCTCTCCTAATAAAGTCCTGCCCTTTGTCAGTTTGACCAAGCTGAACATATATATGCGCAAGCGCCTATAAGAAAAGACAATATATCAATACAACAATATGAGAGAAGGAAAAAAGAACATCCAGTGACAGATAAAAAAAGATGATCTAGTTGTTCTAACAGCTTTCACTTCATACACAAACTTAATCATCAATTTCTTTTGTACCCTAGTATACAACTTTCTTTTACATTGATTACCCTTTACTATCATTCAATAACTTTCAGTGAAAATTTGGGGAAATTATAAAAACAATTTTCTATTAAAAATGTTTTGAATTAATTAATAATTAACCTAACTGGTCAATGAGTAAGTAGTGAATGACCTCTTTGGTGTAAGAATGTTAAATCTTTCACATTTTGTAAATCAATCCTTCTTTAACTAATATTTTTACCATGAATTTCCTTCTTCAATTTTTCCCAAACAGATTTGAAGAAAACAATTAGTGATATGCTTGTTAGCATACATAAATATATAGATGAGCATGAAATTTGGAGTTATTGAAGTTGAAAAATGCATGATTTTAAAGATTGTTCTACACTTTATGGTCTAAACAAATTTCTCCAAATAGAAAGAGGCGTACTCAACTGATTTTATTCAATCTAGCACCTTTCACTATGACATACCTAATGTTAGATGTTAAATGACTCTTAGGTTGCTGCTGCAAAAGCATTAAGCCCTAGAAAGAGAAATGATGTAAAAGAAGGGGGAGGGTTGAGAACTAAAATTTCTTTCAATTTGAAGCACTTACCTTCAATGTCTCACAATTATCCGGGTATACCTCCAGGACCTTTTCAAAGTTTGAGAGTGCACTTTTAAAATCTCCCAACTTTACCTGCACTTGTCCCAGACCTGGAAGAAATAAAAATTAAAACAGTGAACAATGTTGAAGCAATGTTGTCAAAATGAAGATTCATATAGGACCGGGAAGGGGTGAAAGATAGTTAGTTGCAGGATTGTAACATAGATAGTAAGAATCTACTAAAGTGGAAAATTAAACACAAACTAATTTACAGAAAATATCATAGATACTGAAAATAACTTCTAAATCATGTCATCAAACAAAAGCAAAAAACTTAAGCGTAACACCCTCTACTACAAATGGTCATATTATTCGCATAAAATGACTCTTTCAAAAGTCATAACACAAACACCAAAGAAAATAGTCCAACTGTCCCATTATAGAATCAAGAATAACAGTCATTCACAAGTTACATTTTTCAATTACTGAAACATGAGACCTAATCATACCACAAAAAGTCATAACACAAACACAAAAGAAAATAGTCCAACTGTCCCATTATAGAATCAAGAATAACAGTCATTCACAAGTTACATTTTTCAATTACTGAAACATGAGACCTAATCATACCACAAAACCAATAACCAAAACATGATTGGATGTTAAAGAACACAATAAACATCAGCTATTAAAGTGTCAATAGGCAGGTACAGAATCAGTATATCTGCTAACCATGTAAGCAATGAAGATTTTACAGCATTGGCTTTCATATCTAATAATTGTGCATTCAAAGTTGCAGAAATGGTAGAGTTTCAAATATTATGGACCAACTGACCATAATAAGGAAATACAAATTCGTGGGGCTTGTTGACTTCCTTGACAGATGCCATGTAATACACCCCAGCTTTGTCATAGTCTCCCTGTGGTGAGAAGAAAAAATCAGTGCCATCAGCAATATTACAGCTTAAAGGTTGGAATGCCAAGAAGAACAAAGTGATAGTGACTTATGAACCTTTTCAGAATCATTCTTAAAACACAAGAAAGTCAAGAATAGGGTTGTAGAAAATAAAAGAGAAAAGGGAAGTAATTGTTTGAAAAAGAAAAACATGGATCTGTAACCATTTATTGCAGATGTAGATCATCATAGGGCTGATGATGGATCATCTATTTTGCAAGAGAGCATAATAAAAGTTGGATGGAAGGAGGATGCTATTCAATGTCTACCACACTAGATACAGAGAGACTTTCTATGAATGTCACAACCGAACACAGTATATAAGGTTTTTAATACATGTTAATGAGAAAAAAGAGACTGTTTTAGACACCAATCCTTATTTATTATCCTTACTATCATTCTATCTTCAATCTATGACAAGAAGAATGAGAATGGTATTGGTATATCTCTTTCCATGCAAAGTTATTTCTTGAGGATTGGTAGCGAGTGTTATGAATGAAACAAACAAATGCAATTAGTGAATAATCACGTAAAGATAGAACACTAGAATATGTAGAATAGCAGAAGTTAACTCATAACTTAGTTGATTGATTACAAAATATTCTCCTACGCTACCTACCAGAGCTGAGGCTCCTTCGAGAGCATTCGGTCAAAAATCAGACCACTAACATGATTCTTAACTAGTCCCCTATACCTTCCATATGGGAGACTTACTTGGCATGGACCTAAATGTTGACCCATGTGCACCCTCTGTCATCCAGACTAAGATTTCCATCAAGTACAGTTCAATAAATTTATGACCAAATATATAGATGCACATAGAGGACTAGAGCATCGCTTCATATTGGAACTTAAACATCCCTTCAACCTCCGACACAGTTCAACCAAACATATATACCCAGTAAAGTTTCAGAACAAAATTGTCAAAGGAAAATGAAAAAATAAGCTTCAGACCTTGCTATGATATGAGCGTGCTAAATTGTAGTATGAGTGAGACTTTGTTGGCCCATGATTGGTAACAGCCAATGCAGTTTCAGTCAGTTGCTCAACTAAAAAATGTTGACCAGTGAAGAAGAAATGATTTGCAAGATAATTCAGAGCCATTGCACAATATGGGTATATCTCAAATGCCCTCTGCATTTTAACCATTCCCTTTCTGATTCCAATAGCTGTTTCATGTTATACAGTATCAGAATATGTCCACTAAATGAGAAGCTAATGGCAATTAACAAATATGTATGAAGTGTATAAGAAAATGATAAAAGAAGAAAAGGTGAACCTTCATTAGTGCGCAAGTCCATTATTGCAAGGGCAACTAGAGCCTCAACATTTTCTGGATCTAGCTGAAGCAAATAAAATCACGAAGCATATAAACATCAGGAGCAGTAAAATAATAAAATGGTTGAACCACTAGTTATTAAAAGATTCACTTGCATGTAAAACTCGCTCAAATGCCTGCTGAGCCTTTTCAAATTGACCTAATTTGTAGCGACATAGACCTATGCCAAGTCTCACAGCTGCCGGGCAATTGGGAAACACTTGCAATGCTCTCTTCAGGTTTGCAAATCAAATAAAAAAAGGTGGTGTTAAGATGTGTTCAATGTACAGAAGAACTGTCACAATTCAAGTAATAAGCCAGGTGTAATAACGTATTTGGTTTCTACAACCTTTATTACATTCACACATTCAATATTTGTTTCCATAACTTAAAGAAATCAGTCATTCAAATAAAATATCTATCCACAAAATTTAATACCATTCATATAATTCATTGACATTATAGCTTAAACATGACAAGTTACAATAATCCCAAGACTATCCCCAATCCACTTGAATTATACATGCATGTTGCTGAAATTATATGTTAAGAGAAGGGGTTCACAGAAATTAAATCCAATCAAAGCTAGTGTGTGCCACATTGATCTAGTTCCAAAGGGTTATTACTTGAAGAATAAGTAAAAAGGAGTTTTGAATATTACTTTTTGTAATACCAATTGTGCAAAGGAAGTTACATTGCGTAGACATAATCTAATAAATATAATAACTATTTGCACACATTAGAGCTAAATTTCATGAAACAAATCTGCCAGAAACAAATCAGTTGCACTTACAAAGTAAAGAAAAAAATAAAAGGAATATTTTGTCCCAAATAGTACAATCTACAACAATACTCAGCATATTAATGTAAATCCTCAATGACGATAAAGATGTCAATGAACATACATAAATGTTGGACATATCTAAACTGTTAATCATACATAACTTCTCAACAGCAAAGAATATGGCTCTACTACCAACCTTATACAAATCAAGTGAATCCGAGTATCGTCCCCGGTTGAACTCAACACATGCCTGTAGATATTCAGTAGAGATATTATAAGAAATACAGTAGGTATGATGAAACCTCAAACTGGCTCCAGGTTTTAGTATTCACATTCTGAAAACAAACAGAATAATAGATAAACAGTATATGACAGCATGCGCTTTTCAAGTTTTGAGTAAAAATGCGGCAGATGTAGATTCCTCGCATGTAGTGACCAACAAATATAGATATTTTCCGAAAAGTTTGTAGCAATGTAATAAGAATACAATATGCAATAAGATTTGAGACAAACCAGCACAATTGACACTGAAATTAGAATTATTGAGCAATTACGAGAAAGAAGTTTTAGAAAATATATTTCCTGTTCATTCTAGAGTAAACATTTTACACTCCTTCCGCATTTTGCGATTATACCAGAAACAATTGAAATTATGTCCAAAATAGGAGGAAAAAGAAAATACAACTACAAGAAATTAAAAATTGCATCAGCTAAGAGAATCCTCCACTCTCTAAAGAGAAGTCACGGGAGCCACAAAGACAAGTCTCATGAAAAAAAAATTAAAGAACAACAGGATCTCACAAAATAAAGACAAAAGGATCAAATTTGAAAAATAAGCCACGAGAAACACCTATTCAATGTTGAGACTGTTTGATAAAAAAAAAATGTTCAAATAAAAAATAGTGAATGAAGAGAAGACAACTTGGAACCATCTGACAACTCTTAAAATTATGTGTTAAAATCAGAAATGCTAAATTTTTTTCTGTGAGAACACAAACTTAATATATCTACTATTATACCTGGCCCAAAAGAGCAGGAACATTATCACGGACTCCATCTAACACAATCTTAAATGCAGCAGATGCCTGTTCTACTTCACCCTTTGCTAGCAAAAGCTGACCTGTGAGAATTAACCAAAACATTAATTTTGTTAAGTATCTAGAGTACATGATACATTCTTGTTGACTACATATGGCAAACATTTTGTTCATAAATCTAGATTCTCTAAACTTGTAAAACATATATAATGTAAAAACTATACCATCATGGACAAATATTACAAAATAATCCCTGAATTTATCTCGAACATCAAACATGTTTCAGCTGTAAACCCAAAAATACAGGAATTTCTAAACAGTCAATATGTCAAAAATATACACAAGATTGTGATCAACAAAACCATATGATGAGATATAAAACATGATCAAACGAAAATCCTTTCACAATTTAAAAAAAAAACAAACAAATTCTAAAAAAATTGAGTTTTATGAATGTTGTCTCAAAATGGATATTGGATATTTTGCTAGGATGTCAACAGGCTACCTAAGATATTGCTATAACTCAATCCAAGATAAACAGGTACAAATTTCAATGTTGTAAAATTACTGATCACAATCTAATTTCAATTAGACATACTTAACATAAAACATAAGCAAATTTATACATTCACCTTTCCCAACCCAAGTGGAGGGCTCATGCATGTCAATCCTAGATGCTTTATTGTAGTACTGTGTTGCCAAAATAAAATGCTCCTCCTTTTCTCGTTGTTTTGTCTCTATTTTTCCAAGGTAGCTATAGTAAGCTCCAAGAGCATTTAAGATAGCAATCCTCTCATATCTAACATCAGCATAGTAGTCATCAATTTCTGCAAAATGCATTGAAAACAATCAAGAAGGTTAAATTTACTAAATTCATCAATCAATAAAATTAATAGGCCAAATCCATACAGAAGATTTGTACCAAAAATCTATGAAGAAAGTATACCTGGACTGGATCCTTCCTCCAAAATCTGGCGAAATTGATCAATTTTTCCCTGCTTGAAGTACTCCCTCTGCACCATGATATTAGAAGTTCAGTTGAATACAATTATTATCCAAGCAAAGAAAACAAATAAATAATGTGCAACCTGTATGTTTAAATAGGGGATGTAGTATGTATAAAACTACAGTCGCAGTAGAAATGATGTTATGAGTAAATAGTAGGCTCACTAATAGTGTAAATAAAGGGGGTTCTACACAGTCAGTTAATAAAAAATGACTATGTCTGCAAATTGTAAATTTTTTCATACAGGGAGCATCGAAAATAAACTGGTCATGCTTTTCCATATAGAAATTATTGTTTCCAGGCCTTACAATGTCAAATGCAAACCATAGTAATAATGAATAGGTAAAATGGTAATATATCAATTGAGTACATGGACAGATTGAATGATTTTTCTGGTAGAACGATCAAATATAGAGTTTTTCGTGATTGATAAAATTAGAGCTCTCAAGAGTTTTATATTATTTCTCCTCTGTCATGTGGATGTATTGTAATGATACACCATATGCTATTTTATGTATTAAAACTAATTTTATGCATTGAAACTAATAAGTTAATTTGACAAAAAACAAATGTCAATCACCAACTATCATGAACTTTAACTTGCTACAAAAAAAAATCAGAAAAACAAGCAAAACGGCGTAATCACATGTAGTTGCAACTCATAAATAAACGCAATGGGAAATTGAAAGCGCGAAACGAACCGCAATGATGAGCCAGAGATCGAGAGGGGCTTGTTCAGCCTTGAGGATGTCGAGGATGTCGGAGGCGTCACGCGGAAGCTGATCGAGAGCAACCCTAACCTCCTCCTCCGAATTCTGCACCGGTATGTACACTGACGCCATTGATTTCCCAACGCCGCTTCAAAACAATTGCGGAGTGTTGAACCCTAACGAACGGTCTTAGATTTCTTGAGTTCGTGACAGAGGAAACACCCTCACACGCCACAACAGAACGCGCAATAAACCCCTCTTTGCTTTGCGCATGAACTCTCAGAAGTATCTTCTGAGACTCAATGACGAGCTCGATTCGAAACGATATTCAAATTCAAGAATTTCTTTCAGAAGAAAACAGTTCCTTATATACTGTAATCATATTTTCAAGTAAGATAGAGCATATAACAAATATTTAAAACATATTATCTTTTTAGATTAGATTTAAACTGATTCATTGTGTTATAAAATACTGAATCTAGTTATTTATATTTTAAAAATAAATATTTTTGTTTATTTTATACAATTAAAACTATAATAAATATTTTTTAATATGAAAATCATATTATAATAAATATGTAAACTTTCACGTGTGTAAAATTAAAATTAAAATAATTGTCTTAACTAATCGGTCCTTTAAGAGTTTTTCTTTAACTAGGATGATATATGGAGTTTACAAAATATATATTAAATTTGAGATAAACTCAATATATAAAAATATTAATAATCGGTAAATATTTTAAGCTTAAATTACATTTTAAATTTATATGATTTATTTAATTTTAAATTGCATTTTCAATAGGCAATAATATTTATTTAACTCGGTAACAAAAATAAATACTATTATTATAAACAATATTTTAAATTATAAATATTACAAAAAATATATTAATGGATAATTATTATAAAAAATTGTCAACATACTCTTACCATTATTTTTATTGCATGTATAGTATTCCATAGTTGTATTAAATTATGTATGTTTTAAAATTTAAATTATATTGTAGCAATAATATATATAGTATTGCTTCGTATAAAATATTCAATATTTTAACTTATTTTATCTACAATATTCAATTCTTTTACCAAATTATGTATACGTTTTATAACTTGAATTATATTATATCAGTAATATATAATATAGTTCATATAAAATATTGAACAGATACAAGAAATAGTTTCATCCTTTTTTTCAAAATTATCATAAATTATCTAGAAAATGTTAAACTTAAAAATGCAGTGTCTTAAACTGAAAACGTAAACATGTAATGAAAAAAAGGAAATTTCATTTAATTTTGTAAATTTTAGTTTGATTGATTTTAATTTTATAGATTTTAGTTTAATGGAATTTAGTTTAATAGATTTTAAATTAAATTTAATAAATAGATAAATTTAAATTGATAGACTTTTTATTTTATATTATTTAAGTGGGCTTTTTATAGTTGGATATAGACCTAAATAAATAACTTATTTTGTAAATCAGACTCAACCTATTTAAAATACGTGTTTTACGAACAAGATTAATCTACTTACCCCTCCTAATTGAAATTTATGCCCGTAAACTTGATTTATATTGTAATAAAAAGTGAGAGTTCAAATTTAATTATTTGAATTTATATAACTTTCTCTTCTGAGTCACATTTGTAAGACCAAGTTATATTAAACTACCCTTATTAATTTAAAAATTAGATTTTTTAAAAAAATCATACAAAATATTATATATATATATATATATATATATATAATTAAAAGATAAACATTTTAAATGAAATTTGAAATGAATAATAAATATATTCTTATATATTTATATATGTATAACTTCTTCCTCATTATTATTCAAACTCTTATAATATCGTGATTTTATCCTCTTGTTCTCTTTTCTTCCAAGTTCATGTATCATCCTCTAAATTCTTTGTTATTCCTTTTATAGTTTTCATTAGCGGTATATTTGGTTTCTTCTCCCATTCAAATTTGTTTCTTCTCCACTCCAACTTTCACTCTCAATTATGTTTTTGCCACCTACCTAACTCATTTATTGTTTTATCCTTATCATGTAAAACATCATATAACTTAGTAAAACTTTTCTTAAATGGTACCTATGTAACCGATTATCATCCCATAACTTAATAGTATCTCCTTTACCAATCTTCCACCCAATATTATTGTTGAACCAATTACCATTGTTGTTTTTTCCACATACTTTCCTCAAATCTCTCCACTAAATTGACTCCCCTATTGTATTTTCATTCATTTCTAGATTCCTAAAACTCATACTTAAATTCTATAACATTTTCACCCCTAACATCCATTTTCACTTTGCTAAGAGAGTTATACTAAATGTATCAATGTCATTGATTCTTTTTTTTTTTTTCAACACAAAAAAATGAATTAAAAGGGATACTTCAGGGGTATCTCATGCCCTTATACAAATACCAAAATCACACCACCCAACATCCTATTCCATAAGAGCTTTACAATCTTCAAAATGTTTAAGATCAAGGCTAAACAAAACCTATAACAAATATGGGCCTAAGCTTCACAAGGACAGTCACCACTCCCTTACAGAAACAGAATTATGCATCAAAACCTGCTTAGATACTAAACCAATGCAAACCTTCATTTCCTAGATAAGCTTACCTTAAGCGTTGCAAGTCTTGTTATCATCATGCATTTTCCAGCCTTAACTTTCCATTTTGTTCTTCCTTATGATGAATTTTCTAACCTTATGATGAATGTCCTTGATTCCTAATCCTCCCATATCCCTATCTTTACTTAGATCCTCCCACTTTATCCAAGCTATTTTATTTTCCTCATCCCCATAAAATTTTCTTTGTAGTTTCACTATCTCTTTACTTACCAACCTTGATATTTTAAAAAAGGAAAGATAGAATAGTGGTATAGCAGACAAAATAGATTTTATAAAACACACTTTTCCTGCAAATGATAAGATTATTCTCTTCCACTTAGACAATTTCTTCCAAATACCATTTAGAACTTAATCCCAAAACTGATATTTTTAGGGTTCCCTCCCACTAGCATACCTAGATAGGAATATTCATTTGATTACAATTGAAAATATTAGAAAAGTTACTCACCTCATCACCCTCAATCCCAACACCTCAGATAATGCTTTTATGCATAAAATATTTGTAGAAATTCTTATATATTTTTTCTAAATTTTGTTTTATTTATTTGTGTATATGTAAAATTAACTAATATACATTTAAATAATGATCAATATGATAAAATGTATTTAGTACTTATATTAAAATCGAATTTATAACTAACCAAACTTTGACAGTTTGTTAATGACTACGTAGATAATTAGTATTAAAATCATTGTTATTTCATCTCAAATTTGATGAGGAATGACAAGAGTTTAGTAGTCCAACATGTACCATATGATAATCTTAGAATTTGACAAACAAGAAACTCATTCACAATTTTTTTTAATATCATTCCTCATATGAGGCCAATAACTATGGTTCTAACCCCTGCATGTCCACCAATTTTTGAACTATGAAACTCCAACATCACATGTTCTAACAATTATATAACTTCAAGTAATACAACTCTATTTTTGAACAACAACAACCTCTCATGAACACTATATTTTCTTGAAAGCAATTTTTCCAAAAACCGTTCCTGATAGAGTTTAAGCCATTTGTCATCTTGTTTGTGTGAATTTAATTAACCGAGTAGAGTAATTAGCAATTATAGGTTCAGAGAAAGCCATAAACAAAATTCTTGAAAGAGCATAAGCTAGAACATTTTCCTTATAAGGATTGTATTGGATGGAGAAATCAAATGGAATTTGGAAATTTGGAATTGTTAAGACTAAAGCAGAAGTCATGGCTTGTTTCAGTTGATTAAAAGTAGCAAAAGCTAGTGAAGTTCAATGAAAATAGTCTTGCTTAAGTATATATTTTAAAGGGGGAATGCGTGTGCTGATAAGTTGCCTAATTTAGAATTTATTCATAGAGAATCATTTCATTGGTATAATAGAATCCCAGCTAGTTTGTTATTAGAATTCTTTATGAATAGTTATAATCTACCTATGTATCGTTCTTGTTAACATATTAGTTTTGGTTTAGTCCTTCCATATTTTTGTATTTTTATTTTTTAATAATATTTTTTTTCATGTAATGACAGATTATTGTTGTTACTTGAGGTGTCAGCCTAGCTGAGATGTCAAATTGCATAGTGATGCTTAACATGAAAACTTTTTATAAAAAAAGTATATATTTTAAAGGTGTTGCAATTTGAGCATAAGACTTGACAAATCTTCTATACTAGTGAGTGAGTTTAAGAAATCCCCTTAATTGTTTGATGTTACAAGGTTGGGACCAAAGTTGAACAACTTCTAATTTAGAACTATCCATGGCAACACCATCATGCTTCTAATATCATGAATATGAGCACGATCAGGTGAAACATTAGCATCTCCCTACAAGATAGTAAACTTACTATTCCACAAGAATTTCAGTCGTAATACAACATATATGATGCCTCATAGTCTTCAACCAGATAGCCTCAAAATCAAATCATCACTAGAAATAGGTAACAAGAACATTGGAAATTTACATGTTTTCCCTTGAACTTGCAATGTAAGATCCTATATATAACCCCATCAGTAGTCAAATAGTTCCCATTGCCAACCATTACTTTAAATAAGGAAGCAGGTTCAAGAGGTAACTTAAAAAACTTAGAATAGAAACTTAAAACATGAATAGAAATTATCAGAACTCCCCATCAACTAGAATAGAAACTGACATTTTATCAATATATGCCATAAATTGTACAGTACCAACTTCAACCTCTCCTTTCAATGTATTTAAAGATAAATGATCATCAACATCATGCCCTCAATTTCAGTAACAGATTTGGACTCATTAGCAACAATGTTATCACACTCCTCCACTTCTAAGTGTTAAAACATGAATTGTCTCTTTGGACATCTATGATTAAAGGTAAATTTTTCATCACAAAAATAACATAAACCTTTTTTTCTCTTAGGAACTAGGTAAAAGTGCAGGTAAATTTGTCTGTGATGCAGCGTTAGCTTGCACATAATAGTTGTGAGTAGTTGAAGAAATATGAGTATCTAGTAGCATAATTATTAGTAACGATTTTAGGCACAGGTAGATACCTTTCTTCAAACAACTTAGCTAAAGCTACAACCTTAACAAGGTTAGAGGAGACATAACAAGAACATCAAAATGCAAAAATTCCAACGAAATATCCTTGATCGGAAGGGAAGCATTCACCGAAATACCTTTTTGGAAATTGTTCAAAGAACTTCCATGAAAGTGAGAATTGTTCTGCAAAAAGTAAAGCCAAAGAAGCCTGAATCTATTCCATACGAATATTTTGCTCCTGATCTGCATGCATGTTCACCGCCGTTTGCAATTTTTGCAATCTGTGTTCTCAGTCATGGAAGCCAAGAAAACCACCAAAGAAAATGTATAGAACTTTTATTGAATATGCTAGAATTGTTCAGATTCAACAAAACGAAGTACAATTGATAACAACAAGAAGAGATACGTCAGATAATTTCCAGAACTCGCAGCACGTATTAGAATTTGAGAATCGAAAAATTGAAAACTTATCAGTGAAAAGAGAATTAGAGAATTTGAATGAAAAGAGTATATCAGAGAGAATTGTTCATAATCCCTTCATTTACCGTTATTATGAACTAAAGTTCGAGAATAGTATCGCTACGTCTATCAGGTATTATCGTTTTGGAGGTTGGTGTTTTGTACCTTTAAAGGTTGGTGTTTTGTCATGATTTTGTCTTTAAAAACGTCTAGGTAAATTGAAGAAGAAAAACTTTTGATTTCGATTTTTTAGTGATATAAGACTATATTAACAATATCAAAACAATAGTTTTCTATCTTTTCACCCTCCATCGTTGAATCATTTGTAAGGTGTTCTTATGTGCCAACCAATTGTTCCTTCCTCGTACACATTACATGCACGCATGATTGTTGGTAGAACATGTTGCATAAGAAAACAAGATACAAAAGTTCCAATCGTGACTGTTGAAAAAATTCTCATTATTTTTTACCAGCGAAAATATAGATGTTATGAAGTGTTTGCAATTTTTTATTATGTTACTTTAATTTCTTTTATAAATATAAAGTAGACGAAACATAAAAAGAATTTACCATTTTTATTTTCTATAAAAGTATATTATCAAACTATACTATCATATAAGTGTACTGTTTAACCCGCGAAGAAAAATAACATCATCTTATATCAATAGTAAAATCTATGTTTTGTAACTAAATCAAACATTAATTAAACACTAAGAGGAATGGAGAGGTAATACACCCACATAAAAGACTTAATACTAATATATTTATTAGGTATTTACATGTTTATTATTACCTCACGAATATTTAATATATTATAACAAAATTATTAAATAAAAATTAATTATAAACAAAATAATTAGTTACGTTGATTAAATTAAATATAATTTACATACTAAAACAAGTATTGGTATTTAAAGTAAATTTTGTTAGTTAATTAAATATCAAACTAGAAAGTAGTTAATAAATTTTATTAATAATAAAAATTACTTTAGATACTAATAACTTTTTTAGTCTTTAAAATAATATCTAATTTAGTTAATATAGTAACTAATTTTTTTTTCTTTACAATTGGTTTCTATTTAATGATTTACTTGTCTTGTTGGTGGGTTCTTAAAAAATATTTTAGAATGTTAATTATTTTATAAATCTACAAAAATTTGGAGATGTCAAATACATAGACTATAATTGAATTAAAAATATATATTTTCACTACCAGAAAATCACTAAATAAAAACTAATTTTAGAGATAAAAAATAATTAGTTACTATATTAACTAAGTTAAATATTGTTTTATAAACTAAAAAAAATTATAAGTATGTAAAATAGTTTTTATTATTAATAAAAATTATAAACTAGTTTATAAATAGATTAACTACCAAGATTTTATCTAATAACTCTAATTTAGAATACCAATTTTAAAACTACTTTATAATTTTTTATTTATAAAAACTATTTTAAATACCAATAATTTTTTAGTTTACAAAATAGTATCTAATTTAGTCCATATATTGCTTAATTATTTTTTTTATCTCTAAAATTAGTTGTATTTTATGATTTTGTTGTAATATTTATTTATATACAAATATTGAAGGGTCAAGACTTTTTCATACAAACTCCTCCTATGCTTATATTAAATAGTAACTTTCAAATGTGAAAGTATTTTCATATACATATACTTAGAGAATGAGAAAGGATGATAAATATATCTAAAATAATTGAAAAAAAAAGATAATGATACATATGAAAACTATAAACAAATATTTTTTAGTAGGATTCATGCATATGCCTAAAGAGATTGAATCAGTTTGTGTTTAGTATTTTGTGTATGTCTTACCTACCAATAATGGAATCATGCTTAGCCACCATTATGGATAAGAATGCATCTCAAAATCTTTACTTCATATTATGCATGGACCACTTCATTTATTGCTCTTTCCAAGTGCTGTCCTTTTTCTTTTTACTTTCACATTTTAATGTATCAACAATGGATAATTCATGCTCATCGATTTCGTGATAGAAAGCATGGAGTCTATGATAATATGAAAGAAAAAATATTTAAAAAAAAAGTTGTTTGGATTAAGTTAAATAAAGTAAGAAAGTTTATGAAAATCTGTGAATGGTGTTATGAGTGAGTGTGAATGAAATTGTATTTTTTTATGGATAAAAATTTAAGATTACAAAATTATGAAAAAGTAATTTTTAATTTATAAAAAATATTTAATTTAATTAATATAATAATTAATTATTTTTTATTTGTAAAATTAGTTCTTAACTTTTTTCTAGTAGCGTAGGTCATTGTAGGTTATTGATGACAATATGGTGATTGAAACCATTAAAAAAGTAAACATTGGATGGTTTCTGTTAACAATTTATATATAAGAAGATTTATATGAAGAAAAAGAGGTAGAAGATAAGCAGAAAAAAACAACAAAGTTATGAGCATAATGTGACAACTCCTACAGTGAATAGTGTTCAATCTCCAAGGTCATCCAAAAGTCTCCATTTCATTTACATGCAAAAGCTGTGAGATTATCAAGTTGTAGGGCCAACACAATTAGTCAATCGATTTAGACTTTGAACAACTCAAACCAGAAGAAGAACCCTTTTTTCCATAGAGCGTGATCTTGACAACTCTTACTACATTGATAGTTTTACTGGTATGGGCGAGATCGACACTCGATCTTCCTGACCGAGACCCACCCAGCTGTTCGAGACCTTGTCCACCTGACCGAAACTAGGGAAATATGGCTGAGATCCGAGAGACTTGGCCGAGACCACGAAAACTTGGTCGAGACTAGGGGAATCGTCACGATCGGCCCATACATCCATTAACGCTCAAATCAAGGTCAGTGAAGTTAATCCATCATTAAGGATTAGGTAATACACCCATAAGTGAGATCCACTCCACTAATCAGACCCAATAAGGTAAGCCCATTAAAATAATATAAACAGCACACATCATAAGGAGAAAGGTACGTAATTTATTATTGTACACCTACCTGAGTACCTATCACCCGTTTTACTTACTTGAACATCGGAGTACCTTCCGCAGGTACCCCATTTGGTGTTCGCCTGAGATCAAGTGCCGAAGGAGAAGCACGAAGACGAGAAGAACCCCAGTTCATCATCCAACAACTTGCCCGACCGAAAAAGGAAGACGAAGACTTCAATAGTTCTCTAGGTCCCGTCTCCCTAACAGGAACAATAACTTTTATTTTTTTATTAGAAAAAGAATAATATTGATAAATAATAGAAAACAAACTTAACAAAATAAAGTGAAAAAAGTGCAAGAAGTTAGTGGTGTTGAACCTGATGAGACACTCCTTGCCAATTACAAAAGTCCAAATACACAACATAACATTGCATGTGAATCAAACAAACTATAGAGCCATTTCAAATCATAGGGTCATTCCTGCAACTTCCAAACAATCCCACTTGAAGCATGAAGAACTGCTGCATTCTTGTCACCATAAAAAAACAAGTGAGCATTAAAAAACCCTTTAATTTCGTTCATTCAGCACTCAATTGTATGTACATTCTTAACGTTTTAAGAAGGAAGTTTGCAAATAATACATCACCAACTGTTAAGAGTGTGGAATAGGAACACAACCTTTTAGATAAAAAAAAATATATATTAACAAACTCAACTATACAATCTCTAATTAGTTATATAAAAAAATATTTTTATCATGCCATATAAAAATTGAAATTTTAAACAAAAGAAAAGAGTTGTATACATAAAGTTGTCAATGTATCATTTTTCTTAGAAAAAATTATCTTCTTCAATACTTGTAGACTAACTGATGAAGACTCAGACCAGTTGTGTGTGGGTTGGAATGTCCCTGAAATATCCTTATTTAATTTTATTTTTTCTAATAAAAAAAATAAACTTATACATTAATTAAAGAAACTGATTTTTTGAAAAATTGATAATAGATAGCTTCTATTATAATTTTAAGTGATTCCATTTAACCTTTTATAAATTAGCTAATATATAATTTAATTTTGAAAAAAAAAATTAGAAATTAGTTAATATCACCACAAAATATTCACGACATAATTAATCTAAATAGTAATTAACTCCAAAATCATAAACTATGAATTTGGAGACCAATTATCCATGAGCCAAGAAAAAGCGATCAATCAAGGCTAAAATATAATTTTAGTTGTTTTCTTTTGTTTAATCTGCAACTTTGATTTTTCTATTTTGAAATATAAAAATATGATTTCTTAATTTTAAAAAAATTACTTTTATTTTGTTCAATGTTTAATTTTTGTTTTCATTATTTATTTCTTAAAGTTTCTTAGATTTAGTTATTTAAATAGTTTTTATGGTATTTTAAATGAATATGTTGGGTTAATATAATCGAAGAATTAAACATAAAAAAGTGAAAAATAAGCTAAAATTATGAATTTTTAAATTATAAAAAAAATCAAATATTTATGTTTTTAAATGAGAAACTAAATGGATTTAACCAAACTGTAGACACAAAAATAATATTTAACCTTAAAATTTAAACTCCACTCCTTACCTCATAAGAGAAAAAGACAGTTTAATGATCAATTGTTTAAATTTTAAATTTGATAATAAAATTCTTGATAGTTAATTATATATTAATTTAAAAATTATTTATTAATAATAGTAACTAATTTAAAAATTAATAATTTTTTTTAATTTTTAAAATAGTATCTAATTTAGTTCAACAACTATTATTTATATTTTTAAAATTATTTTATATTTAATAGTTTTTTTAATAATGTTATATAAAAAAAATATTTATATCAAATTTGATAAGTATTATAAAGTTAGTTGTTCTTGTCTATCTCTGATTGAAAGGTGTGGTAAATTAAATTTATAATTAGCAAATTTTTTACTTGACCGAAATTATCATTAGATGCAAACCACTTATTCGTTAATATATATTTCTGGTTTTAATAAAATCCATTTTTTATTATCTTATTCCGACTGCATGTGTGGTCACGGTTTATCGATTTCAATGGCTAATTTCAAGCACAAGTTTATTAAGATATTTTCATGGATTTATTCATTAATTAATTATTTATGTAATCACATTTAATTTAAAATGTTAAGAATTATAAAAAAAATTAAAGAAAAATATAAAGGGTCTTGAGCTTGTTGCACATCCTCACCAAAATAACTTTTATTAACTTATTTATTTTACCACTCTTGTCTAAATATCGTTTCAAAAAAGATAAAAAAAGGGTCAAATTTAAGAATGGACTCAGATGAGTTTGAAAGTGGGTATGTACAAAAACCTAAAATTAAAGTATTTTGACATTTTAAATTAATATCCATTTCTAAATGAGATGATAAACCTGAAAGAATAATTGTAACAAAATTTAAATTTAAATATTTACTTGGAAAAAAAAATTAAGTGTAAAAGAGTAAATAAAACACTATTGCTTTATTTTAATGTTATGGGTATATATTTATAAGTATTAAAAAGTAAACTTTAAATTTAACTCAACTTCGTATAATCAATTTTATAAAGTGAGGTTGCACCCACTTATATACTATAAAATGTTTTAATCTCTAGTTAATGTGAGATCTCGAACAATACAACAATGCTCACTCCAGCATAGAGTATGAAGATGATTGAGCGTGTGACCTCTTTGGTGGGTTGATGTAACTGGATTTGTTGGGTTTCTATATCTTGTACTTGGATTTTATCTTGGTTTGTAATGTAATGTTTGTTGGATCCTTAGTTAGTAGGGTGTTAGAAAACTAGTTTTTGGTGTTTTGTATAAGAGTTGTGACACCCCTGAAGTGTCCCATTTTATTTTATTTATTCTTTGCTGATAAAAAAAGAGAGTATGAAGATAATGTTGATATATATATATATATATAAATATATATATATATATGTATATAAAAAAAAAAAATATATATATATATATATATAATATGATGAAACTGAACCTTAATTTTACTTACCAAGTGCAAGGAGAATGCAATTTATTGGAGGAACAATATATGGAAAGACCTTAAATGAGTTAAAAGCAATTAAATGGTTTTATATATCTTTGAAAGAAAAGAAAAATAATAAAGACAAGTTGTTGACTGAATTTAAGAGAAAGTGGTTAAAAGATCTTATCAATTATAATTCTTAGGTTCAAGGCAACACTACAGAAAAAAAATCAAATCACAGTTATATACCAATTTAAAAACTATTTAACAATAATAAAAACTAATTTAATTTTTTTTTTTAATTTCTAAAATAGTCTCTAATTTAGTCACTATAACAACTAATTATTTTTTTAGTAAAATTAGGAAAAGAATTATGAAATTGATGCAGAGGCAAATTGATTGCATTTTCCATTGGGTACCTGTCTTGGCACCACAACCTTAGTTAACCTAACAACTTTAGGTCTAACTATGACAGGGTTTGGAGACTCCATGGAATTCATATTAAGGTGGTTTTGGGAGCACCATGGAGATTGAACACTGGACATGCTAGCAGTTGCCACACTTGTGCTTGGAACTTTATTCTTCTTTTGCTGCTTCTCTTCTAACTCCTCCTTGCTCAAATGAGTATTCCAGAAGTTCTTGATCTCATCTTCACTGCGTCCTGGTAATCTTCCAGCAATCATAGACCATCTGTGTCACATAGGGTTACTCAAACAATCAATCAATGGACCCTCAAAAACCAGTGAGGGTGTGTCAAAGAAGCATAGGATCATACATGTTTAGTTTTGCTCCTTCTAGATTATAAAGGTTGAGACACATCTCAAATATCTTATTTAATTTTTGCTCATAAAAAAATTTGGAACAACAAAATTTATCACTAAAAAAACTATCACCGCTACAAGAAAATCATGAAATAGAAACCAATTTTTAGAAACCAGAATAATTAGTTACAATAGGAACTAAAATAGAGATCATTTTAGAAACTAACAAAAAAATTGGTTTCTAAATTAGTTTCTATTATTTTCTATTATTGTTAAATAGTTTCTAAATTGGTATCTAATTAGCAACTAAAATTTTAGATACCAATTATTTAGTTTCTAAATTTAGTCTCTAAAACATTTGGTTGCTAATTAGATACCAATTTAGAAACTATTTTACAAACCAAATTTATTTTTAGTTTCTAAAATGGTCTCTAATTTAGTTACTATTGCAACTAATTATTTTGGTTTCTAGAAATTGGTTTCTATTTCATGATTTTCTTGTAGTGCACTATTAAAAAATTATTAAATAAAAATTAGTTTTAGAGATAAAAAAATAATTAGTTGTTATATTGAATAAATTATATATTATTTTAGATATTTAAAAAAATAATTGGTATCTAAATTAGTAAATAGTTTTTAAATTGGTATCTAATTAACTACTAAAGTTTTAACTACCAAAAAATAATTAATAATTAATTAAATACCAATTTAAAAAATATTTATCAATAATAAAAATTAGTTTAAATATTAATAATATTTTTAGTATTAAAGTAATATCTAATTTAGTAAATATAATAATTAATTATTTTTTATTTTTAAAATTAGTTTGTATTTAATGATTTTTTTTAAGTGTATAAAATGTTTTGTTTTTAATAGATATAAAATTTGTGTGATTTGAATTAGGTATAATTTTTGTGCACATGTTAAGCATGGAAAAAGCAATGTGTACTAAGGAGCCAGTTGTTCTACACCTAGCATTCACTTGCTTTGGCCCTATATAGGTATAAATATGGTTAATATTGTCTCATAGATATAATACATAACATATAATTATTTATGTTAACAGTGTCATGAGATTATTGAGATGTTTAATGGCAAATAACAATTTGTTAATAATGTCAAGAGGTTATGGATTTTCACAAATGATTAAGTATATATGTAAATAAAATTATTTTTCACAAATAAATAAAACATGTTGCAATATACAATTAATAGTGTCATTTTTCAAATTTATTTGAAAAAAATAACTTTTTCAAAACAAAGAGACAGAAGAAGAACATTCTTGCCTTGAAAAGGAATACTCTTATCAAAACCATTTGAACAAAATTTATTTCTTTTTCTTAAGATTCCTTGTTTCTTCTCATTATCAAAGAAAACTTCAGACAGAAATAGTTGTTTTTCAACCTATAGTCTATTTTTTTAAACAAAGAAGACAACTATTTAACCGTTGTATTATATTCAGTTTAAGAAGATAATTATGATAAAAACCATTATTTTATACCTCTTCATAATTTATATATATGATACATGTATGAAGTATAAAAACTGTGATTATAATAAAAGTTGTCGTTTTATATCTTTTAATCTGAACACACATGGTGTTCTAAAACAACGATTATGGTAGATAATCTGAATACATATGGTGTTCTAAAACAACGATTATGGTAGAAGTCGTCGATATACACTATTGAACTAAGTAGTATATTTACTTCAGATTTTAGAAAACTTTTCCAGAAACACTATTATTTGTGAAAAAACAAAAACCATCACACAACCTTAAAATTCATGTTAAAGTGAAAAAGCATGGGGAAGAAAAAATGAGAAAGGTTGAGAATAATGAAGTAAAAGCAGTACCTATTCCCCAAGAGCTTATGCAGTCTGATTATGAGTTCTTGCTCATCCCAAGAAAAGTTCTCTGTGGGGATAGAAATGGTTGGCTTCAGATAGTTCAGCCATCGATGCTTGCAACTCTCACCACATCGTTTCAACCCTATTCAGCAGAAGCAAAAACAAAATGAAAAATCAGATATTTTTTGAAGAAGATGATTCTTTGCATATTATGTACCAGCTCTTTGGGGAAGGTCTCTCCAATTTCCTTCTCCAGTGAGTTGAACACAGTTGAAGAGAATCTGGTCTTCTTCAGAAGACCATGCTCCTTCTTTTTCACAACAGTTCTTGCTTTCCATGTGGGAACTGAAAATGCATAATTTGTGTACTATTCACTGCATTTATAACTGTAAGGAAAGAAAGACTCCAAAAGCCAAGGACAGTCACTTCATAGTATTTGTAAGCTTGCTTGTGTTTTCACCTTCACTTCTGATTCTCACTCTTCTGTATAATACCAAAACAAAAACCATGTTCATACGAAAAACTGATATGCTGACAGATAAATTGTGCAACACATGCCACAATATTATAAAGTTATTTAGATTGTTCTTATTTCTTCCACTAATAATATAATACTTTTTATTTTACATTATTTTAAATTTAATATTTTTTTATGTCTATTAATTAGTTTTATGTATTATTAAAATTATTTCTAATGAACCCAAAAACAAAATAAAAATAGAATTTGCTATTGCTTATTTTATTAAGTATTTATTAAAATTATTTTTGCAAAAAAGGTAAAAAGTTATGTTCATGAAAAATCGAAATCTGACCTGGTTTTCAACACCAGAATTAAAAGATGAAGGTCAAATTTCAGTTAATAGGAAACCAAATTATAAATTGTAAAAAGTCTAATTTCAGTAAAAAATTATTAAATAAATATTAATTTTAGAGATAATAAATAATTAGTCATTGAATAAACTAGATTATATTTTAAAAATTAAAAAAATATTAATATTTCAATTAATTTTTATTATTAAGAAAATTTATAAATTAAATTTTAAATTAGTATCTAATTAACTATCAAAATTTTAACTATAACTATTTTAAATTCTAAAACTGATAATTAAAAGATTGATATTTAATTAGATACTAAATAATTAATTAAATATCAATTTATTAGAAATTAATTTATAAATTTAGAAACTACTTTATATATTAATAATTTTTTTTAATAATATATTATCGTTAATACATTACTTAATTATTTTTTGTTTTTAAAATTATTTTTATTTAATAATATTTTTAAGTAGTGTTTGATAAATAAAATAAATTTAGGTTTAGCTGGATATTTTTTTTATAAGTATTACTTTAGAAAAAAAAATTCATACAACTGTTTTAAACTTTTTCTCAAATTGAGAATCATAGAATTCCACATCTAACATGTGAGCCTTTGGATTGAATTGAAAAATATCTTTTTAATGGGTGAAAATGAATTAGGTTTTTTTTTTTTTGTATAATTTGTGGGTGTTGGTTGAGTAAGTTGAAGATTTTATATGATTTTGAATTTTATTATTCAAATTCATAATTATTTTTTTTGTGCAAAATGGGTGGTGGAGGCAACTGATAATAACAATTTTTTTTTTTATTGTAATACAATAACATGTGGGTTGAGCTAATCACTACAAGAAAATCATGAAATAGAAACCAATTTTTAGATACCAAAATAATTAGTTGCAATAATAACTAAATTAGAAATAATTTTAGAAAATAAAAAAAAATTGGTTTCTAAATTAGTTTCTATTATTGCTACATAGTTTTTAAATTGGTATCTAATTAGCAACCAATGTTTTTTCTACCAAATTTAGAAACTAAACAATTGATAGTTCAAACTTTGGTTGCTAATTAGATACCAATTTAGAAACTATTTAACAATAGTAAAAACTAATTTAGAAATCAATTTTTTTTTTAGTTTCTAAAATTGTCTCTAATTTAGTTACTATTGCAACTAATTATTTTGGTATCTAAAAATTGGTTTTTATTTCATGATTTTCTTGTAGTGAATAAAAATAAAAAATAAAATATATTTGACTAAAAAAATACAGAAAAAAAAACGACGTAAATGAGTAAAAAGTAGATAAAAAATAAAATGAGAAAAGTATAAGTTAATCTCACTTTTATAAATTTATGCTTTTTTTGTAACTAGGTGAGAAATTAAAAAATATATATTTATCGAAAAATCATATTAAAAAATTAATAGAAGAACAGAGTTTTACGCCTTTTATCATAAATAATCATTGTTAATGTTAGTTATCTTAAATACATATAAAATATTTTTTTTAATATAATTGATTTCATTTTTAAAATAAACATTACCCAGATTTAAAATATGGAGTTGTTATAACATTAACTATATTTTCACTGCATGTTTTAATATATGGCTGGCTTGTGGGACAATTCCTTGATAGCAGATGTGCCCAATAGCAACATTAAATCCCTAATTATATCATATAAATATAAACATAGGATTCGCTGGTTTGTGGTTGACACAAATTGGGGACCAATTCTGCCACTGATTTCTTATCCTTTATTATGGGTTCCAAAGTGGTGGGTCAAAGTTTACTTCATTATTGGTACATACTAGGTGTAAAAGGCATAAATTTTTAATGTCTTAATTTTGTAACGATCTATTGAGATGAAGGAAAAGTTTATTAGATATGATTAGTGGATTTTTAACTTATAGTTTTAATATGTAAAAATGATTTATTTTACTTCTTAATCAAGTTAAGCAGTGGTGTCGAAATTTTGTTTGGACTGGTGATATTCTGAGAAAAGGCATAGTCATTGTGAATTGTGATACAATTTGTTCTCCTATTGAGAATAAAGGTTTGAAGATTATTATTCTTCGTCATTAAAATAATGCATATCTTCTTAAGTTTGCTTGAAATTTTGCTTAGAGCAACCGACTTTGGTCTTTTCTCCTGAAAGTCAGGGTTCTTAAATCAAAATACGAGTTTAGAATGGTTTATAGATCCTCGTCTCTTTGCTCCGGAATTAAGCAGTTCTATTTTACTATATTTGATTATACTTCTTGGACTGTTGGTACATGTACTTTTATTAATTTCGGGAATGATAAATGATGTTTTACTACTTCGTTAGCAAATATTGCAGGGTTATCGATGATGCTAGTATTTCGGATACGGTAGATGTCTCATTTTTTTAATCATATCATGGTTAGGGAGGAACATGATATCAATCTTTAATAAGGATGATCTTCTTTCTTTTATTAAGAGTAATGATAGTCCTTTGGTTAAATTGATTAAGCTTGCTCTGATAATTTTTTTTATTTGGATGATATGGCGTATAAAAACTTATGCTCAAGTTTCTAGGGCTATTTTGGTAATTAAAGATTTAACTTGTCTAGTGGGAAATTTGTCTAAAGCTTCAATGAAGAATGATATGTTGGATTTCAATGTGATTAAGTTTATTGGTATTAATACTCGTAGTGGTAAAGTTCTTCGTCTTCTTCCTGTTAGATGATAGTTTTTTTCATCGGGCTGGGTTAAAATTAACACTAATGGGGCTGCTAGGGTATCCTGGTCTTGTTACTTGTGGAGGTATTTTCCGTGGGAGTATGGGAGAGTTTATTGGTGCTTTCTCTGTGTTTCTTGAAGTTCATACTGCTATGGTTGCTAAGTTTTATGAAGTTATACATGCTATGGAGGAAGCTCAAAAGATAGGGCTTACCAATGTTTGACTTGAATGTGATTTTGTCTTGGTTTGTGTTGCATTTACTGCTACGACTAACGTTCCGTGGATGCTTCATAATCGATGAAATACTTGTCTTAATTACTGTGGAAAAAATCAGGTTTAGGGTTACTCATTTTTTCGTAAAGGAAATGCATGTGCTGATAAGTTGGCTAATTTAGAATTTATTCATAGAGGATCATTTCATTGGTATAATAGGCTTCCATCTAGTGTGTTCTTAGAATTCTTTATTAATAAGTATAGTTTACCTATGTATCTTTTTTTTAATATATGAGTTTTGGTCTAGTCCCCCATATTTTTGTATTTTATTTTTTTAATAATATTTTTTTTCATGTGATGACCGATGATTGTTGTTGCTTGAGGGGTCAGCTTAGCTGACATGTCAAGTTGCATAGTTATGCCTATAATAAAAGCTTTTATAAGAAAAAAGAGAGAGAGATTATTTAGTTAGAAAATAAATAAAAACAATTTTATTTATTATTTTTTAATAATTTATTATTAAAATAAAAAAATCAAAAATGCATCCACAGTATAACATGAATCTTATAATCTATTATATATATAAAAAAAAATCAAAACAATTTTATTTTAATAGTAGAATCAATTATGTTATTTTGAAGAAAATATACACTATATTGGATTTGAGGTTCCTTTCTATGAAGATTTATACGGTATAAAAGTATTACACTATTTACGCGATTGAATTAATTTCTACAATGTATTGTAGTATTTTTTAACATATGTTTTGTTTAGCAGAATAATAAGTGTATGCATAATAACATTCTAAATATTTTTATTGTGGTTAGACGATCCATCAATAAGTTTATATATTTAACATTGATTAGAGTGTAATTAAAGTCTTACCAAATTTTGTGTTCTATTTAAAAACAGCATATATTGTTAAAATGTTATTTGGTCGAATTTAAACTTAAACACAATAATATTGTCTAATGAACAATTTTATAAATAAGGAAATATATGATTCCAACAAATTTTGGAAAAGTTTCTTTAATTAATCATTTTACACCAAAGTTAATAAGAATGAAAACAAATGTGATAATAGTTTATTTGTAAAATACTTTGCATTGTTTTTATATTTAAAACTCAAAGACAAAAGATGAAACATTTTGTTCATAATATTTATTAAGAGTGTGGTATTAAGAGTTGCATAGAATCTTGATCCAATTCTTGAAAGTGTCTTTTCATATACTTTAACTCACATAAGTCATTTCAGTGACAAAAAAATCATAATAATACAAAAGAATTTGTCTTGTGTAGTGGTTAAAGTTTCTTTGGTCACGGAAGGAATTTGGTTTTGAATCCCATCTATTGCAGATTTTATTTTACTTTATGCTTCATGGCGCCACTGGATTTAGTTTTAAGTAAAGTCTTGTATTTAAAATTTGTTAATAAAAGAATAATATAAAAAAGAGATTTCGATAGAATAGTTAAAAAATTAGTCATCTTCATTAAAATATTTTGTAGCAAAACTTTGATAAGATATTTTTATACATTTACATACATATATAGGAAAAATATATGCAAAACAAAACTTATTATTTTTAATCAAGCCTTCCGACAATCTTCATACTTGAATTTCTATTTTTATCTTAATTGAATGAATTGAAACAATTTTTTTTTAAATTTTTCAGTAGTAGAAATAAGTTTTTTTTTTATAATTAATGAAATTTTAATTTTTGAAATAAAATATATTTTTCTTATGCGAGCTGGCCTAGGAGTTACCTCTTATGCGGGGGGTCAGTGAAATGAGCTCGCACTCCTTGCATAGCGGGCCAACTCGGTTTGCATTTTGCGGGCCAAATGCGGGGCGAGCCTATGCGGCACAAGCCAACCCGCATTGCCACCTTTAACTATTTATGAGGTCTACCTCAACAGGATACAACCTTGTCTTCTGATGTTACAATTTAAGGCTAAATAATAATAAGAAGAAATACAGTGTGAATTATGTCACGTTCATCTTGGCTAACCATAACATATGTACCTTATGACTAGAAGTACGTCTTCAACAATGAAACCTTCATTGTACATTTAATATTGGCTAAATTTGTTGACATGTGGAATCAAAAGATTGTTTATAATTTTGTTGATTAAGTCTCATCTTTTAGATTGTCTACCAAACAGAACTACATGATTGCTGTTGAGGATCTCTACATCTTGTTAGAAATCCAAGTGAGTTTGAATCCCACAATGAGTAAAAATGAGAAATGCAACATATAAGAAAGAAAACCACCAACTCATTATCTTAAGGTTTTGGATAGGAGGTGGTGTCAAGTTTCTTATATGAGTTTGCTCACAACCCATTAGTGTTGAATCTCTCTAGTGTATCTCCCTATGAAAAGACCCAATATTGTTATATAGTTGATGCTTTGTCTTAGTGACTAGCTTAAAGAGTGAGTGAAGACTCCTAAATTTGAAGATTCCTTGAATCAAAAGTCTTATAGATGTCCAACACAAACATATTTAGTAGACGTTACCACAACCTTCTACCTATAAGGGCCTATATTTTACATTAGGCAAGAGTTACTGAAGATTCTTAAAGGTGTAGCTACCAAAAATTTCGTACAATCTTCACGAGAAAACCTTTTAATATGTCCTCCTAAAGCTGAAGCAAAAAACAATTATCTCTTCATGCCAAGTATTTAACACAAAAAAAGAAGATCAAGTTCTAGGAAGAGAGGAAGAAGGAAGTTATTGAGGAAAAATCTTAGGAAAAGGCACAAGCAAATGAAAAGGAAGTAGTTGATGTGTAAAAGCTAATGCCAAAGCAAAAGTTGATGTTAAAGTGAAGGTTGAAGTTGAAACCAAATTTGCACTAAAGGCTCTAACTCAAGTTGTTACTGTTGGCGTGAGTTATTAGAATCACAAGAAAATATGAGCATTAATTGTAAATAGTTATCAAATCCCTGTGATCAAGTACTTAAATTACTGAGTATCATGTATACTACTTCAGCTCGACGTGAAGAACGCTTTTCTCCACGGAAATTTTAAGAAGAGGTTTATATGGATATCCCACCAGGCTATATGCCCTCTTCCAGAACCAAGGTGGTGTGTAAGTTAGGGCGGGCATTATATAGATTAAAACAATCACCTCGAGCATGGTTTGGAAGGTTTAACTCAACTATGAGAAGATATGTTTTTAACCAAAGTAATGCATATCACACCATATTCTTAAAGCATCAGCAAGGAAAGGTAACAACTCTAATTGTTTAAGTAGATGACATGATTATTACTGAAGATGATACTGAAGAAATTTCAAGACTACAAGAGCAATTGACAGCTGAGTTTGAGATGAAGAATTTAGGTGGACTCAAGTTCTTCTTGGGAATAGAGGTGGCGAGGTCACAAAGAGGAATTTTCTTGTCTCAAAGAAAGTATGTGTTAGACCTATTGGTTGAAGTGAGGCTGCTGAACTGCAAACCAGCAGATACTCCAATAGTCCAAAATCACAAACTCTCGCAACACATAAACCAAGTACCTACGGATAAAGGAAGATACCAAAAATTGGTGGGAAAACTTATCTATTTGTCGCATACTCGCCCTGATATTGCCTATGCAGTAAGTGTGGTGAGTCAATTTATGCATAATCCAAGTTAAGAACATATGGATGCAGTAAACTGAATACTTTGCTATTTAAAAGCCTCACCAATAAAGTGGTTGATGTTCTCTAAGAATAATCACTTGAATGTTGAAGGGTACACCGATGTACATTGGGTAGGAAATGTTTCAAACATAAAATCTACATCAGGATACTTCACATTTGTGGGAGGGAATTTAGTTACATGGAAAAGTAAAAAAGCAAAAGGTAGTGACTTTGTCTAGTGTTGAAGCTGAGTTTAGGGGCATGGAAAAAGGACTTTGTGAACTATTCTCAGAAGGTTAATGATGGAGATTGGCTTTGGTCCTAGTATGGAAATGAACCTATTATGTGACAACAAAGCTCCAATTGATATCTCACAAAATCCTATTCAACATGATCGAACAAAGCATGTGGAAGTAGATCGACATTTCATCAAGCAAAACCTTTAAGAGAAAATTATTCGATTTCCTTTCGTCAAGTCGAAAGACCAGTTGGTAGATATTCTTACAAAGAAGTGTCCGGTAAGAACTTCCATGACTCCCTTGACAAGTTGGGCATTAAGGACATTTATGCACCAACTTGAGGAAGAGTGTTGGCGTGAGTTATTAGAATCACAAGAAAATATGAGCATTAATTGTAAATAGTTATCAAATCCCTATGATCAAGTATTTAAATTATTGAGTATCATGTATAGGTTAGATAATTCCTAAGTTGTCTCCTTCTTTTATCTATTTAGACTCTGTAAATAACTCAAAGGAGATACATATAAATAAAATACCTTCTGTTTTGACAGTTATTACTAAAAACAACATAATACAACACACATATACTCATTCTTGTTATTCCTATTAGTAGTGTCTTCGTAATAACAAACATAGTGTTTGTTTAGATTATGTTATTGTCAATTCAAAACTTATAATATTTGTCACTATTAAAACTCTTCTATTGTCCTTACAATAGTCTATCTATTATTTCAATTTTCTTTCTCCACCAATATTAAAAAGTAATAAAGATAAAAAAAATATACATATATATTCACACTGAACAATTTTATATCATCATTTTTTACTATAAGAAAATCATTACATGTAAACAAAGTTTAGAGAAAAAATAATTAGTCAATATATTAATTAAATTAGATACTATTTTAGACTAAATATTGGTATCTAAAATAGTTTTTATTATTAATAAAATTTATAAACTAATTTTTAAATTAATATCTAATTAGCTAACAAGATTTTAGCTACTACTTAATTTAGATAACAGTTTATAAATTAGTTTATAAATTTTATTAATAATATAAACTATTTTATATACCATTAAATTTTTTAATCTCTAAAATAATATCTAATTTATTTAACATCTAACTAATTTTTTTCTTAAATTTTTTTTTATTGAATAATTTTCTTATAGTATTTCAACTCTACTATTTTATTGTTATCTTTTTTTTTCACAATTACTTTTTCTAATAATCACAATATTCTTAAAAAGACATATTATCAAATAGATTTAAGATTATCAAAAACATCATTTCTAAAAAAAATAACAAAAACATCTTATTCTCTTTACATTCATCCATTTACAAAACGACAAACCATTTGTCTCTCACCTCACTTTGTTCTCTCTAACCCAACTTTATCTTTTGAAGATACCAATCTCAAATCACCTATTTCTTCTTACCGTCACTCCTCACTTTCTGCCTCCCATGAACCCCCACACATTAGCATCTCCTTCCTATGAAACATCATAGTACATGCATGTTTCCTTTAATTTATTGATTCTCACTACGAGAAAATAAAAAATAATTAGTTGGTACATTTAGTAAATTTTTTATTTTTAAAAAGGTTCGACGTAGTTGAGGAAAGAGAGAGATGGCTTTTATAGGATAGATAGTAGTGAGCCAGGAAAGTTGAAAGTTGGGATATCCACTATTATTGTTAAATAATTTTTAAATTTATATCTAATTAGCTACCAAAATTTTGCTTCCAAATTTACAATCTAAATAATTATTAATTGATAGTTAAAACATTTGTAACTAATTAGATACCAATTTATTAAGGAAATAATAATTTGATAATTATGGGTTTTTGACCATTAGGCAAGTCGTGCCAATTTGGCACGACTTCATATGCACAAATCGTCCCAATTTGACACGACTCTGCCATGTCATACTGAAGTTGTGTCAACTTGGCACGACTTCTGCCATGTCATAATTTTTTTTTTTAAATTTTATTGTTTATATATTGGGTTGTAAGTTATGTAATGTTAAAAATTAATTTGATACATAATTTCCTAAGAGTGTTAGTTTTAAGTAACAAAAAATTGGATAATCGTGTATCACAATTATTCATTTATTTTTTTTCTGAAGTAATAATTTTTTTTATCACAATTCAAATAATACATTTTTTAAACCTGTTTATTTTTTTTAATGTCATTTATATTAAAATATAAAAAGGTATAAGTACTGTAATTATTTT
>Ga0123342_1001750_pt1 | contig 36613 bp, 10 predicted proteins | sample Turbeawhitnodule_FD_89960 | JGI IMG/M metagenome (GOLD analysis project Ga0123342, IMG submission 89960) | Root nodule microbial communities of legume samples collected from Mexico - Turtle bean Mexico white nodule | ecosystem: Host-associated > Plants > Roots > Nodule | place: Mexico: Nepantla... | reverse complement strand
TGATCTGTAGGAAGCCGCCCATGAAAAACTTTCCAAAGGACAAAAGTTTTGGAAGGCGGAATATATGAAGACCAAATAAATTTACCCCAACCACAGGAAACCCCTGGATCCAAGAAAAAAGTCATAGCTGATTTAAGAGTGAGACGACCATACTCATCTAGAATCCAATTAGGAATATCCTGTACCGCCCCTTGAGAGACATTTTTTAACATATGTAAAATCTATTTTTTTTTCAATTGACATCTATTATAGTTATTATTTTGTACTGATTATGTTTTTAGCATCCACGTCAATATTTTTTTTTTATAAATAATTCTTTTGTATTATTCTCTTAATAATAAATAGGAAATCTTTCTGCCAACATTAACTGTGATTTTTTTTTGTTAATGTAGTTTGTAGAATTTTTCAAGCGACATCAGTCGAAAAGTCAGAAAAAAAATCCAACCAATATCATAAAATTAATTCTAAACAATATCAACATAAATAATTATAGTCGACATTAACAGAAAACAATTTCAACCAAGAGAAAATTTTGTCAAAAATCACTTAAAAAATATGATGTCTTTTGTTAATGTAGTTTGTAGAATTTTTCAATGGACATGAATCGAAAAGTAAAAAAAAAAATCCAACCAATATCATAATATTAATTCTAGCAATATCAACATAAATAATTATAGCCAACATTAACAGAAAATAATTTCAACCAACATTGAGAAAACTTTGTCAGAATCTCTTAAAAAATATTGACGAATCTTGACAAATGACATCAAACAATATCCATTAAAAAAATATAATTAATATTGATGTTTCTTAATTATTAACAATTATTTGATATAAACAAAATTATATTTGGTGATTATAAATATTTTATTCAAATAAGAAAAATTAAAAAAACCAAAAAAAAAATAAAATAAAACATTTGAACAATAATTTTTTTTAATTAGATAAATTTAAATATAATGTATACAAATAAATTTCTCGTTCAAGGTTAATCTTTTGAATTGTTAGTTGTATTAAAGATTGTTAGTTCATAATTATGAATAGGAGGATAAAGTTATGTTAAACAACTTCACATTGTCTTTTATGACTTGTACATATGTTATGCGTATTTTCACATATTTAACATGTTGTTCACAATTATAAATCAAGAAATAGAATACAAAAATAATATATGTCAACCACAAAATCATATAATTAAAGAGGAGGATGTGTGCATCAATATATATGTTAAGATGAAAAAGAGAAAAACAGCAAGTCTTAAAAAGTTAATATAAAATCGGATAAAAAAAATACATTAATAAAATAAAATAACAATGTTTTTAACTAAAGCTTTAGGGCTCTAAAAAACAATTTAAACCTTGAAATATCAAACAAGATTCTCATTTATCATTATAAATCTGTCTCTGCTTTCACATAAACAAGAAAATAGCAAAATCACATTTTTCTAAAAAAAAAATTTTATTTGACACTATTTTTTCATCTCACTCCCACTTTATAATATTTTTAATAATAAAAAATAATTAAAAAAATTAAAAAAAGAATAATATATTTAATTTTTAAATGAATGTGGATATGCCTAAAGTGTTTTTGGTTGGTAAAGTGTGAATGAGAAGTATAGGTAGATAACATAATTGTTGGGCATATATGAAATGCAACTCTTTTGTAAAAAAAAAAACAAGGTAGGTGTCATGGTGGTTTGGAGGATAGTAGTACTCATTATTTTTCAGTAACATTACTTTATGATCATTATTTACTTTCATTTCCTAGGAAGAGGTGTGAATATATGTTGTTGGTCCTCTTTCTATTCAACTAAGTGTATAATCCTAAAATAAAACACAGCCAAATTCTACATATGAAGATAAATTGGACAACAAATAAAGTAGGAGAGATGAGCTAGAAGAAAATGAAATTAACCTTATAACACATATTTCATATTTAATAACATCGCATTAAGACATTCTCCTAATTATGAGAGACTTATTATAATAGGTTATAAATTAACTAGAATATTAGTAACTCACAAATGTAATGAGTTGCTTCCTTTAAAAATATCCAAAATTATTATATGTATTAAATCTTAATAATTATATTATTAGTTTAGGTATGTACTTATGAAATTCGAATACTCCTCTTAACCGACGTGTCAGACATATGTATCGGACCCCACACTTGTGCGATACTTGTAAGTCACATATCAATGAAGTGTCCAATTCAAAAAATATTTGTTGAATTCTTGAAAATTCTAACACGGTTCTAACACAATTTTAAAAATGAGAAATACATTAATTTTTTTAAAACTTAAATTTATTGTATAAACTTTTATTATGATTATAAAAATAAGGAATAAATCCTTTTGAACCAACCATAAAAAACATCTTTCTGCTTCAAAGAAAATGTGAAATATATTTATACATATAATTTTTTACTATCAACTTGTATAATTCATAATTATATAATATATAGATTTGTGTCACGTGTCTTATATTTTAGAGATTATATATATCTTCATGTTGTATGAATGTATATGCTACCTAGGTAATACTCTCAATAATTATGCTATGTATTATCACGAATAAAATATTTGTCCTTTTCTTCCCACTTTATAAATATTTTCGTATTATTTTGGAATGTGATGATACTCAGATAATATGTAGATGGAGAGAAAAAATAAATTAAGAAAATAATTAATTTTTACGCTGTTACAGAGGAGAGACGTGTTTTTTTAAAATTAAAAAATCTGTTATTTAAAAGTACATGAAACTTTCTCAATTTAATTTAAATAAACTAGTAGTTTAAGTTCCTATATACTATCCTTTAATTATATATTTATCTTATGCTTAGAAATATCAATTTGCATAAAACTTATTTAAAGTTTGTATTAGAATATTGTTTTATTAACTGACAATAAGAATATATATAAAAAAAAAAAACTCTATGTTGCTACTTTAAAGAAATAAATTCATATTTAAGTAAAAATTGGAATAGCAACAACCCATGTGAAACATGTACACGCAGAGACCAGTCACCACCTTTTAGTCAACCACTGCATTACCTTAGGGAAGCCAATAAAAACGTTGAGCCAAGCATATATTATAAATGTAAAACGTGACAAACGATAATTTTTTCAATTAGTAACAAACAATTGTTGTTAATTTTTTTCTATTTTATCCTCCAGACTAACTTTTATATTAGAAATGGGTAAAAGTAAATTTGAATCATATTAATCATCAATAATTTGCATTAATTTTTTAAAATATATTATAACTTAAAAATAACATAATTTTGTTTATAAGACCTACGTGTTTTATTTTATTTTTTAATTTTGACAATCCATTTACTAATAATATTTACCTATCTCACACTTATATAAAAAAAATATATTCTCTCACTTCTATTTTTGCTATTATTTAAAATAAACAGTAATGTTATAATTAATTATTATTTTTATTTTAAGGTTTATATATTTCTCATGAAAAATATGATATACTATAACTAGTCAATGTTTCTTTTTTTACTTTTAATTACAAATAGTAACATGTTGTACCAAGTAAAAATACATAAAGAACAAACGAGGACAAATACTAACAAGAATCAAGATATGTTTTGTGTGATGATTATTGGGCAAGTAATAAAACACCTAAAATCAGAAAAAGGTGATAAATAATAGTTAAGTGAAACAACATAATAAAAAGAACTTAGTGAATCTATATCTCAAATATTACATGTACACTTGGTACAATGTATAGATTTTTTTTATGGATTCAATTTATTTTATCTCCAACACACTCCTCACGTCAAGAGTGATAGTTCGTGGGACAACATATTATGGGTGATCCGATAACAGTCCGATAGCGGGTGACCTAATAAGCCTACCAAATACTCACTAAGATAAACTTGAAATGACTTTGATACCGTATTAAGAAGTGAACTTTAAACCTAACTCAACCTCATAAAACTGACTTATAAGGTGAGGTTTACACCTACTTATATACAATGAAATGTCTTCATCTCTAGTCGATGTGAGATCTCTAACATTTTTTTTTTCTCAATGTCTATAATGAAAAAAATTCTATTATTTTTCTTTTTCTATGTATGTTACTTTGATAGCCTTCTTTACCATTACAACAGATTTCATATTAAAAAATAAGATATACATAGATTTCATTATTATACGTCTTGTAAGGATGGTAAAATATGTTGAGTTTGGCAGGTTAGATCGCCAACCGTCATTATTTAAATAGGACAAGTCAATACTTTTACTTGTCAACCTGTTGGGTCACAAGCGGGACGGACACCCTCCTTTGATTTTTGTACTTTTAAATAGGAAAGTCATGTTTTTGGAATAAATATTGGTGATTGTTAATAATCTATATTAAACTTTATTTACATTAATATTTTTATAATATTTTTTAGTATTGTTGATATTTAATTTGTTTTGTTAAGTATTAAATATTATTTGATTAGAATATTCAAGTTTAATTTAATTTTATTGATTTCTATTGCACTTGTTGTCTAAAAAATAATATTAATGACTACAACTAAATAAATAGGTAAAAAACAAATGACAAGTTACCAATTCCAAATTCTATAATTTAGATGCACCAATTATATTTATCTAACTTTTGACAGACCAATAACAAGTTAAGTAAACAATGGGTTTAGCCCAAACAAATGGAATTATTCATTTTTCCCTATTATCTATTGATGAATTTGTTTTTTTTTTACATAATACACATTTAAATCCCTCCAGTAAATCTAATTTGGATATATAAAGGTTGAAATCTTAATTTTGTATCACTCATATTCCACTTTCCTCCCCAAGTTATTATCTTTGACCATTAATAAAAATTATTTTGCAAAATAAAATTTGTTTTTGCACATGAAAAACAATAATATTGTTTTCATTGTGTATTTGCATATAACAAACAAGCAATTAATTATTGTTATTATTAAAATTGTAAGCAAAAAGCAGAGGAGGAAGTGGTGTGGTGGACGGAGAAGAAACGACACCGTCCAATGCATACATGCGGCTGCGAAGATCTCTTAAAGGAAGTCCACATTCTGGGGGCCCCACGACGAAACGACCATATAAAACACATTCCCATCCACGACGCTTTCAGAAACGGAAAAAAAAAAAGCGTTATCTCTTTCAAAGCCCCAAAATCCTCTCTTGTGAGCTCAGATTAATCTGTGCTCACAATGGCTTGCACGCTCGCTGATTCATTGCTCCTATTCAAGGTTTTCCTTTCTCTCTCTCTCGAGCGTGTTTCAACTTTCAAGCAAATGTTAACCTTATCATGGTTCCATTTTTCAGGGCTCTTTTCAGAAACCACTTCGCAAGAGAGACATTGCTGCACACTACTCCCCAGGTATGCACCCTCTTCCCTTACCGTAATTCAATTTACTGTTCCTTGTCTCAATTTAAGCTCAAGATATTGGAAATGGACGTATTCGATGATGAAATATTAACAATTATCACAAATATTTCACTCGAATAAGATTCTCTCCGGTGAATTGTTACCATTACCTGGTGGTATCAGTCATCAGTATCACTTAGTCATGAAATTTGAGAGTTATTCTTTGATAAGCTGGCCTGGAGTCTTTAAGGTGCCATTATGTTTAACTTTTAATAGGCATGAACATGAATGGTGTGTGGAATGGGTGCGTTTTAGCTAACTACTTGGCATTCTTCTTCCACAGGTGTATTTAGTTCAAACAGTGATGGACTTATCCGGAAAGGGTTCAGGCGTCAAAGGAGTTTTGTTAATAGGAATAAGGTTACTCTCATACGTGCTGTGGCAGTTCCTGTACAACAACCAGCTCCTGTGGAAAGTGTGGAGTATAGAAAACAACTGGCTGAAGACTACGGTTTCAGGCAAATTGCAGAGCCGCTTCCATCTGATGTTACTTTAAAGGATGTCATCAATTCCCTTCCTAAGGAGGTGCTTTATTTTATTTTTATTATTATTATTTAGATCGATGTAATGCTTCATAGCAGCATCATTGAACATGAATTTTGGTTTAATTGTAGTATGCGGAGTCACCTCTTAAATACTTTGTTTTTTTGTGAAATATTTGTTCATGCGCTTAAAATAGCATTCATTGTGGCATGTAAGTTTATAATAAAACATAAATAACAGCAGTGATGTTTTCTGCACATTATGAGAAAGATAAAATGTCTTACCTTTTTTTGCAGGTCTTTGAGATTGATGATGTGAAAGCATGGAAATCTGTTTTGATATCTGCCACTTCTTATGCATTGGGGATCTTCATGATTTCCAAAGCTCCCTGGTTTCTTCTTCCTCTGGCTTGGGCATGGACTGGGACTGCAGTAACTGGGGTTAGTTATAATTGTATTTCTTTCTGGTATCTCAGATCCTTCTCAATCATATCTCTTTAGAACTTGGCCAACATGTTTGTTTATGTTTTGTAACCCTCTTTCCTCTTTTGTCATACAGTTCTTTGTTATAGGGCATGATTGTGCTCACAAATCATTTTCATCCAACAAATTGGTAGAAGACATAGTTGGAACCCTGGCTTTTTTGCCACTGATTTATCCATATGAGCCGTGGCGATTCAAGCATGACAGACATCATGCAAAAACAAACATGTAAGCAGTTTGTCTTTCCTTCTATTTTGTATTCTTTTTATTTTCTAAGTGCATCCTGTATGTATACTGTAGAGGAACTCAATAATATTTTTATTTAACATGCAGTGGAAAACATGTTTTTAAGTCCTCAAATCCGCCCTTGTAAATTTATATATGAGTAGGTCAGTGAAGGAAAACAATATTTTCTGCTTAAAACTGATAGTGGGATAATGCATCATTCTGTTGTATATAGTTATTTTTGCAGTATACATTCACACTCTCTGCCCCAGATTAACTCAAAGTCAGATGACACCAATACTGAAAGGATAAAATACAGGCTTTATATGACATGCATAATGCACTGTAAGAGACATAATGGTGACACCGTGTTATGGATAAAATCTTGCACCTTGGTTTATTTACAGGATGCACACGTATGCTTTTTTTAAATTCCTTTGTCTCTGACAGATAGACCTTGGAAAGTTTATATCTGCAAGGGATAAGAAGCAAAACGAGATTCAGTAGGCCAGAATTATTAGTGTATGTGTTGTAATTGTGTCTTCAGGCATTTCTGTCTTAATGCGGTTGAATGGTTTGATAGTTAGTGTGTGATACCTTAATGTTAGTTGTATGGGACTTGGGGTGGTTATATTCATAGGATAGTTTTACTAATTGCTGTATGTCGAAGGAGGAAACTCCTTGCTGAAGGAAAACCATCTGTTGTCTCTCCTGTACGGTGATGCTGGCCTAAAACTGGAAAGTTTCCAGTAATAAATACATAATTCAGTATGCTTATTTCCGAGTTTAACTGTCTCATAGATTCAGTAGCTTCACTGTTTCATTACTTTCATTTAACTGCAAGCCATTTATTATGCTACAGGCTGTCCGAAGATACTGCTTGGAACCCTGTATCGAAGGACGAGTTTGAATCTTCTCCCCTTTTGAGGAAAGCAATAATATATGGATATGGTCCATTTCGATGTTGGATGTCTATAGCTCATTGGTATAAGCTTATAATGAAATCATTTATCATTTAATCTCTTAGGTCAACTATGGCTTGAAATATCTTTGTGCAGTTCCTAAAGTACTGCTTCATTAGCTAAAAGTGCCTTGATTTCATATTTAATTACCTTTAGCTTCAAATTAAATCTTGATATGCGGGTGCATTCTAACTCAGGTTGCTTTTGCACTTTGATTTGAAGAAGTTCAGACCAAGTGAAGTAAAGAGGGTGAAGATAAGCTTAGCGTGTGTTTTTTCCTTTATAGCGATTGGGTGGCCATTAATTATTTACAAGACAGGAATCATGGGATGGATAAAATTCTGGTTGATGCCATGGTTGGGCTATCACTTCTGGGTAATTTCAATTCTATATTGTAAATTCTTTCTTTGTTCACCACTGTTTGCTCCAATATTTTTGTTTTTTTTTTGTTTTTGTTTGGATGGGTAGTAATGACTTACGCATATTTATCCAGGGTATTGTTGAAGCCATTTTTAATAATTTGGAAGTGGGTTAAACTTTTCCATTTATGTTCTGCATTGGTGTTAGTTAAGCAAACTCCTCCTATGGTCTTATTGTCAGCCCGAAGCCTCAAGATGAAAGGCTTTTAGGCCTTTGGCAGCCAATGTAAAACTTGTTGAATCTTTAACGTTGGTCTCTCTTGATAGATTATAATAGAGTCCGATCATGTCATATAATGGATTTAGCTAGCCTGACTTATGTATGATAAGCTTTTTGTTGTAGTTCTGCTGGTGGTAGTTGGCAGTTTGTGCTAAACTTGAATTCAGATATAAAACAGCTCGTAACCTTATGTTTGGGGACTGAAAAAAACCAGACTATACCTGGTTGTAGTTGTATGCTGCCAGAAAACTGAGGCCAATGTCATAGTTTTAGTCTTATATTATAGCCAGGGATTGATGGGATTGTGGGAAGGGGTCCAGTAAGGACCTGGCCTTCTAACCATGGATCTACACTTATATTTTCTATTATATTGTACCTGGTATTATTTTATGCAAATGAAAAATTGCATGTGTGGTCTCTGACTTTGTATTTAATCGATTGGAATGTTAATTTACAAACTGGTTGTTATTCTTAAACTAAGAGATCTTAATGAAGTATAAGTTTTAAAAGAAGTCTGTAATATTCACATGAATGAAGAAGATAGATTTTCAGTATAAACTTGGATGAGCATGCAGTATAGTAAAATATTGAACAACCCACCACCAGTGCCTATTCGACCAAGTAAAGTGGAGGTTGGTTCCTGTTAAAAGTAGATTTGAGATTCAAGTATTGTGAATAAGAAAAAAGGGGGCACTAGGAGAGCTTTGTCCCCTTAAATGGTTCTACTTGGCTCAACTGAACTTGGTTAAGGTCCAGTGTCACTTTTGGATACTGAGGGTCTAAGACAAAAAGACGAAGGTATTACACAACTCAAGGCCAATGAATGATAATATTTAATTAATAGCCAGAGTATAAAATCAATTTCCCCCTTCAGTGAAATTTTTTACAACGATTTAATTGTGGCTGAATTTTCTTGATATAATCAATACTCTTGCCATGTCTCTTTAGAGTTAAAAGTTATAATTAGAAGAGTCACACTATCTATTTATTTTGCTGGCGATCACAGATGAGTACGTTTACCATGGTTCATCATACTGCACCGCATATTCCATTCAGAATCTCAGAAGAGTGGAATGCTGCACAAGCACAGCTTAATGGAACTGTTCATTGTGATTACCCTAAATGGTAATGGATTCTTTTTACTTCTTTCTTTAGTTATGTACGTTTTTCTGGCCTATAAATTTACACATGGAGGTGGAATATACTGCATAATTGATGAGTTACTGCCGAATGTTTTTATTTCATTACTCATCTGAAAAAGATTGTTCTTTGATTCTGTGAATAATTTTTAAGAATTTACCCATCTTGTCAATTTGTCTAAAATGCAGGTTTTCAAAATGAATTCGATAGCATTCGCATTAACTAACTGCTATTTATTGACTCTTTTTTTTTTCTGAACAGGATCGAGATCCTATGTCATGATATTAATGTCCACATTCCACACCACATATCCCCGAGGATACCAAGCTATAATTTAAGAGCAGCCCATAAGTCCATCGAAGAAAATTGGGGAAAGGTAAGATAGAAAATTGCCAATATATTGTTTTTTGTTCTTGTATTGGAATGAAGGCCACTGTTCTACTGTTCGCTTTCAAAATATATTATCAGCATCGTTATCATAATTAACAAGTAATGGCTTTTTTACTTCCTCTCTAAAGAAAATGAAATTGTTCGTATATTCTCTTTGCCACTGAAACTTATTATAGATGTAGTCCAAATAAAGATGTGGAAGTTTTGTTTATTCCAACACTACAGTTGTCTCGAATCCCGTACGTTTAAAATCTCTCAAAGAAAAATCACCGTTGCTAATTCAATTTTGTTTTGTTTGTGTTGGATCGACAGTATCTGAATGAGGCTAGTTGGAATTGGAGATTGATGAAAACAATCATGACAGTGTGTCATGTGTACGATAAAGAGCAAAATTATGTTGCGTTCGACGATGTTGCCCCTGAAGATTCTGGTCCAATTGCATTTTTGAAGAAAAGCATGCCGGATTATGCTTAATTAGGTCCAACCTGCCTTTTATCCCATGAAATTTTGTATGTATCAAATTAGGTTCGTTTGCCATCGGTTTTCTTTTTACATTTTCGATCTTGTTTAAAATTGTTATATCTTCATATCTGGTTTAGTAAGAAAATTGCTTGTTGCTCTCAAAGTTCACACGTATTAGGGTAATCGTGTTACGAAGTTGCGGATTATCCAAGGCGAAGCCACCGAGATGCATTCATTAAGTTAAAGTAGATGTTGTGGTAATCTGAACAGTGGGGTTCTTGTTATCACGTGGGAAGAATAATATATTATAAAGTTGTCTGACGGATAAAAAAGCACGTGAGTGGATTGAGCCTACTGAATTACTTGTGTACTGACAGTGTTTTGTTATTCATTATTGCTCTTTTGGTTGTATAATATTATATTGCTGAAATTCAAGCATACAGTTTCTTACTAAAAAATAATATACAGTGTCTTTTTATCTAATGAAAACTGCATATTTAACCATAAATTGTTTGCAAATTTAAAAGTGGAAGTGTGGAACGTTCTTCTAAACATAAACAAGTCCTTCCTCGTGGACACACCAAGAGAGCCCGATCGATCTTGTATTTTTTTTTTCCTGCTAAATAATGTTATAAAGTTTGACTAAATTATTATTTAGAACTTCGACAAAGAAAGTGTCTGGTTGTTTATCGTGGTTTACCTCGTAGTAGCTAATATTTCGGATTTACGTGAGTATTTTATTATGTATACTATTTGTTGAGAAAGTGACCAGTGACGCTTTATCTGAAGCCATTCTTATTCAAAGCAAATCCTTAAGGTGCAGCAGTTACAACTTACAACTACTCTCAAACAGGGGATGGGACTTCACTTAGCATGATTCCCTTTACCTTTTTTAAGTTCAGTGAAGTCACTTTACCAAATTGAAACAGCAATGTTGGCTGTGAAAGAAAAAGGTCAAAAAAGTGTTCGGTAGAGCTGGAAAAGGAAAAGAGACAGAATAAGGGGACTGGTTCGAAATTAGAATCTGCAAGAGATCTGAAGTGAAGTATGAAATCCGAGTCACAAAAAGAAACGGAAAATAAGCAGTCCATATATCATCTTTCTCTATAGATATTTACATATACCATGACACCTTTAGTATAGGTAAACCTACATGTATGACAAGTTATAAACTACTCAATCCCGTATATACATACAAGTTTCAAAACTCAATACTATCTAGAAACCCAGAAGCAGTCTGATTATAGCAAAGCAAGGTAAGCTAAAAATAAACAAAAACTAATCATACAAGTGGTGGTGTTGGAGTCTCCCAAATATCAAACACATTCTCCTCACTGTGAAGGGCGAAAAGCCTGTCCCCTCCAATGGAAAAGTCACATATTGAACCCCCGTAGCTTCGTCTGAGCCTAGAGGTCAAAACCCATTCAGGGCCACAGAACACCGAAATGCAATCATTCATGGATGAAAAAAGCTGTCCCCCATGCAGTGCCAGTTTAGGGTAGCAGGGTTCCTCCGGCATCTTCCCCTTCATCAACCTACTTCTGGAGCTCCACCTAATGCTTGTGGCAGCAGAACTTCTCAAATCCATGAACCCCAAATCCTCAAACTCATTAACCACACAGATGGAACTATTATCCTCCATGGCAATAGCATCCCTCACCCGTTTCTCATCCACGGCAAAAGGAGCCCCCACATCAGACCAACACCACACCATCTTCTTCTCCCTGAAATCCAATAGACTAATGTAACAGTTGTCCTTCCTAGGAAACATAGTAGCCACCAACAAACAATTATTCCCTTCCAACCACTGAAGCTTATCAGCATCCCCAAGAGACCACCCCAAAGGCTCGTAGAAAAAATCAATCTGCTTCCCAGTAACCTGGTCCCAAACCCCTACCCCATACTCATTACTCCTCCCCTTACAACTAGAAAATATCTTGTAATCTGAACTAAAACTCAAGGCCCCTGCAGTGTAACTCTTCATCTGATTCTCATGGCAAACCTGGAACTTATACCTAAGCTCCCCGTTCTGAGAACTGAACAGCCCCATCCCCCCATCACCCCTCCCAAGCCGTTCGCTCACTCCGATCACAACCTTGTCGGAGTCAACCCATCCAACATCATTAACCCTCTGGTAATCGAGATTGAGAGGAGGGTGTTCATCCAACATCCAATCATACACATGAACCATGCTGCCATGAGCAACGCAACAGCCACCATCAGGGCCTGCCCGAATGGCTGTTCCGTCACCCGGGGCCTGGCCCTGCAGAGACCGCGACAACCTTAACCTGTTGCCGTCGAATGGGCCCCACCTGGCGGCGCGTACGTGGTCCAAGAGGCCGTAGTAGAGGGCCTCCCTGTAGAGGAGCTTCTCCGGGATGTTGGGTGGGATGTGGAGTTCCCCGGTTCGGAGCAGATCGAGGAGAATCCCGAAGCAATCCGGGTTGCGATCGAGGAATCTCTCGCCCTCCTTGTTTGACGATAGTATCAGATTCCAATTGTCGTCGAACATTGCACCGAACATCGAATTGCGCCCTGCATTGGCGAGGGTTGTTGCCGTTGTTTCCATCACCCTGCCACCCACGTTGAATTTCACCCTGTCTTTCTGAACCACCATCACTCGATTCCTCCCAAGATTGTGGCTTTTCCAGAAACCCAGGTGGGGAAGTAGGTGAGTGTTCAGTTCAACAGCTCTGCGCTCTGCGGGTTTGAATTGGATGATGGATGAACAGGGAAAAACATAGAATGGGTGAGAATAAATAGGAATGGTTTGGTTGAAGATAGGTGAGTGAATAATTACAGTTCAAGGATTGGAATTGAAGCAAATTGTGTATATGTGTGTGTGTGTGTGTGAGAGAGAGAGAGAGGGATCAGAGGAGAGATTAAGCTACAGGAAAACGATGAGATTGTGTGAAAAACTGGACATGGGGATTGTTATTCTAAGAGACAACTGCTTTTAAAGAAGGGTTTTTCCGAAACTGTGTGTATAGAATTTGGTGAAGGAATCAAGAAGGGTTGAATTCAAAACAGAATTGACTCAGTTTCATGCCTCCCACTAAGTCACTCTGTTTTTCTTCTCTCTCTGTTTTCTTGCTTCTTCTTTTTCTTTCCTTTTCCTTTTGTCCCTTCGTCCTTGTTCTTCCATTTAAAATAAGAGAAAATATAGTATGCAGCTACCATGTAAAACATTTTAAGACCTCCCCAATCCCAACTTTTACTGCACACAACTTTAGCCATAGTTATCTTCACACTCACTAATTGATTGTGTAAAACCTTTTATGCAGTATAGATATTAAACACTAAAAATGTAGTTTAATTTAGTATACTTGTGTTAATTTTTCGTATCAGTTCTGCATTTTAATTTCTGTATGTTTTAGTCCTTCTATTTCTCTTTTGTAATGATTTTACATTGTCAGAAACAAAAACAAAAAAGATAATTAATTAAACCAATTAATCTACATGCAATGGAATCCAATGATTCAATGATAGGAATCTGAATAAAGCAGGGGGTATCACACCCTCTTTTGTTTATAGTGAAGGTTGAGATTTTATGAGCAACTTCTTCTGTTTAGTCTTTCAAATTTTGTAACCAATTGGGTCCAATTCCACATTTATTGATTGGTAACGCGTCCTTATCACTCTTTAGTTCACCCCAATGGGCTTTTCCAACCCAAATTTCACCCTAAAAAGGGTTTTCTAATCCACTGGAATTGGAACCATAATCATCCACTCACTCACTTGATTAACACATAACAACTATTATTAAAACTTTCATTGGAATTAAAAAGGGAATTCATCGTATTGGAGTGCATTATTCTGTAATTTGTGAAAAGTCATTTCAACAAAAAAAAGTTTTAATGTAGATTTATGTTGGTGGTTAAAATTACATGTTAATGTCATTAAATATTAGCATTAAAAGTAGTAAAACGAACTAAAAAGTAGGGATTACAAATTTCCTCTAAAATTAAGGTTTTCTTAATATTCATTAAACTTTAAGATATAAAAAAGTTAAATATATTTTTCGTCCATATCAAACTTCAAACTTATTAAATACTTATAGTAACATAAACTATTAAAATGAGTTTTTACTAATGTTTTTTACATAACAAGTTAATTTATAACATTTATGTCACTCACCCCAGTTCATACTTAAAAATATGTTTATCATGAAAAAAAAATTAACAAAAACTCATTTTAATAGTTTTCTTACTACAAATACGAGGAGGTTTAAAGTTCGGATTAGAGACGAACATCAATTTTAGTAAAAGACATAATTAACTCTTAAAAAATTGTCTAGTATATTGATTTTAAAAATTAATATATTTTATATTATGTAGACGAAATTATTCAAACTTTAAGTAGAAAACAGTATTGAATTAAATCATATTAATGCTAGGATAAATTTAACATATATTAGTTTAGTAAATATTTACAATTTAAAAGAAATTTAGTGACTATATATATATTTTATTTTTTTTATTGACAAAGAATAAATAAAATAAAATGAGACATTTCAGGAGTGTTCCAATCTTTATAAAAACACCTAAAACAAGTTTTCTAACATCCTACAAAATATATATATATATATATATATATATAAATCTACTCCAAACTTAATTATGAAACAAACATGAATTAAAAAATATCAATATTAATATAAATATCACGTATATTAATTTTAAAAATTATTGTATTTTATATTATTTTAGCATATAGTTGAGAAATTATTCTAATAAATTATTAAAAAATAAATTAGTGTTTGAGTTAAGAATAATGTTAGAGAACTAAAATAGAAATATCATAAGGAATTAAAACACATTATATTTTTTCCCTACTCTTACAAATTAAGATATGAAACAATTCATGGTTTTTCTGTTTCACGTATGATATTTAGGCACTACAACTAGTAAAATATGAATATCCTTTATATATTGCTTTTATTAATATAAATTTGAGATTTCTTTTTATGTTTGAGTTTGACTTAGTCACTCATAATTTATTTCCTTTTTTTTAGTAATATTTTTTCATATAATATTTATTTGATCTAACATAAAAAAAATTTATAAAAAAATACTTCTTCAGCATAGGCCAATTATCGTCTTTGCATTCATAATTTTTATTTCTTTCATTGTTACACCTCTCCGCTTTTACTATCAAACAACCAATATGTAATTATAATACTATATTTGCTAAATTTTTTTTTCTAAATTTGCTATTTAAGTCGCGACTTTATTTTTTTAATAAAGTCATCACTTAAAGTCATAACTTCACTTTTTTAGTTATATTTTTAAATTATAGTAGTTTTGTTTTAAAAAATAATATATTTTTTTCAAAAATTAAGTTTATATTAATTATGTAGTGAAAGTGAGTCTTGTTCTTGTGATTTAAAAAATAAAAAATAAATGAAATAAATTATACTAAATATTTTAAAGTATGTTATAAATGCAGATGATATTTTAAAATATACATGAATCGAAAATAATGTAGAAGTAACTATTAATTTTTAACATTATAGGAATAACCATTTTACTTATTTTTATGTCATTTTTATTTAAAAAATTGTATCTTTTAATAAATACAAAATAATTTATATATTTATTTAATAAAATAATTAATAAAATAATTGCTTCTATTTTAAAATAAGTAAATAACTTTTTTTTTCTAAAATAACAACCACATAATTCTTTTAATACTATTCTTACAAAATTATATATATTCGTTAAATTATAGTATCTTTATATTTTTAATACTATTTTACAAATTTACATATATCCTTGAAATTATATTATTTAAATATTATAAAAATATATGTATTTTCACTAGTATATATAGTTCAAACTTTGCATTTTTAATATATCTAACTCAATTTTGTATTTTTAAGTTTTTTTAGTTTGATTGTATGTTTTTTAGTATCATTAATTTCAACCTCACTTCTTAAGCATGTTTGTTTCGACATTACTCCTTAAGTTTCTTTAGTTTGACATTGTACTTTGATTATATGTGGCTCAACTTCATAGTTTTTTTAGCTTGATTTCACACTTGGAACATATTTAATTTGATAAAATTCTCAAACATCTAATAATGGAAGTATTTAATATAGTCTTAAATATTTTCTCTCAAATGATAAACTAGATTATCAAAAAACAAAGTATACAACACTTTTATATTGGTTTACATCAAACACGTGAGTTACATCTAGTTCTAACTTAGACGACTTATTAAGACGTTCTACAAATATTTTTTTTTATAAAACAAGTATACAAATTACTCTTATTTATAATAAATACACAAAACACTTCTAGTTAGTCTGTTTTGATCTTTTCTCAAGTCTACAACCTCAAATTTTTCACAAGAACAAACAATTTAAAATTCAATGCCCTCCCACATACACTTAAAACACTTAGACATAATTATTTAAGCTGAGAATTTAGTGTATGTCTCATGTGTTCTTCATGACCTACTTGAGTATTCTCATATAAGCAGCATTCAAACTTCAAGTTATCCCATTGATATTGTGATCCTTATTTATTACACAAAACTAATGTTTCACGACTTGATTAGTGTTGATAAATGACAAAATTGAAATGTTGATTTTCCTTTGACATTGTAAAACTAAAATTCTATTTTCGTATATGAATTGCACTTAGTTAATTAATGTTATTTGAACATGTAGACTTATTAATTATACCTTTGTTTTAATTATAAAAAACATTTATGTTATAGCTGATTACATATAGGTAATACATTACATGAATAAAGTTATGTATCATCTAACATTAATGGATGATGTATGATTATTGGTAGGTCTAATGAGCTACAACTTGCATGCATCACACATTAAAAAGTTCATAAGAATATAACATATATAAGTTACATTCAATATTTGTTATCATCAAAACACTTTAGAGGGTTACTTTAGTGGTCCTCAACAAGTTAGAGAGTTTAGGTCTCAATAATTTCTAACTTGGTTTCACTTTTTTTAGCCTCTCCTCACTTCACGACTTAAACATTTCTAGCCTCACTTTACACCTCTAGCCTTTTAACCAGCCTTTACACCATGAACATATTTAGCCTAATTTTAAACCTTAAGCATCTATAGTTTTGTTTCACATATTTATTACTCACGTTCGGGTTTTGAGCATATATAGCATAGTTTCACACTTTGAACATATTTAAATTGATTTCATGCCTAGAGCAAATGTAGCTCAATTCACACGTATAACATCTTTGACTTTATTTTATACATTTAACTTGACATTTTATCTTTATCATATTAAGATGGACCCCATGGCTATAATATATTTTAACTTAACTTTGACCTTATAACATATTGACTTCATGCTTAGAGATATAAGTAGCTTAATCGACACCTAAAACATTTTCAATTCTATGCATGTAATGTCTTGTAATTCAACATTGTGTCTTTGACATATTAAACTAGAACTCGTGGTCATAACATTTTTAACTTGTTTTCAAACTTATAACACCTTTAGCAAACTTTATGCCTTTAGTGTCTCTAGCTCAACTTCACAACTTCAAGATATCTAACTTAGTTTCATGCCTTAGACATGTCTAACTTGACTTTGTGCTTTGAGCAATGTTTTATTAACAAGTCACTCTACTTGAATTTCATAAGTTAAACATCGAGATTTTTTTAAACATAAGCATCAAGCTTCAACAATAAAGGCATAGAGTCACAACACCTATTTGTACCTAGTACAAAGACCATGATATTAATTAAGAAAGATGCACAACACATTCTACCAAATGAAAACATTAAGTTACACTAATGTTCCAACCTCAAGTCCACTAAGATAATACTCTTAAGATCAATTAATCAATTACCATATTTAATGTATTGTCAACTTTGATAATTGTCCTTAAAACCACAAACTTCAACATCTAAAACTTTTAGTCAAGGTTAAGTTATACTAAACATGGCTCCATATTATATTATAACACAACACAACATAATCTAAACATTACCTTGTAAGAAGATGGATGACAAATCAAGTTATTCACTTTAAAAGGTTTGCAATATCAAACTAAATATTTAAGACAATACCTTATTTTTTTTAAAAAAAAAGTTATTGAAATAAACATCTCACATTCAAATTGACTTATTCACATAGATTTAATCATTAAATTTAATTTTTATACTGTGTCAATTTCATACATATGTAACCATAACATTAAAATGAGTTTTACACAAGCTTCAAATCTTAGAATTTAGTTTTCATGATGGATGCTTTTAGTTTTTAAGTTATTGATTATTTATTATTCAATTTATTAGTTTGTTGCTGTTTTTCTTTATTAAAATAATCACCAAACAACGTAATGTTTCAATACAAGTCTAATTATTTTAAGAATTCAAGAGGTAACTACAAAAATATAATTTAAAAATTTATATAAAGGAGTAACTAAAATATAAGGTTATCTGTATTTATACTTTAAAGAATAATTATTTTTTTCTCAGGAGCACACTATTAAAACAAGAAATCAATGTAATCTGAAATTAAAAATTTAAAACTAATTTTAGTTTATAAAAAAGTAAAACTTAAAAACTAAGAATCACCCTGGACTTGACCTTATTATTCAAGTTAAGTGCTTTGGTACTAATAAATAATTTATGTGTTTTTTTCATTATTATAAAGATAATAGTGCAATAATATTTTAAAATAAGAACTAAATTAAATTATTTTTTTAATATTTTTAAAATAGGTTTTTCTAATTTTCTTAAATTCAACCTCTATCAACATGTTATAATCCCAAGGAGTAAGTTGTTTAAAATAAATCATCTTTGTGGATAATGTTTTCTGATTTTTGTAAGAAAATGGTACAATTTGTTTTATTAGATAATGAATAATTTTTTTTATTTAGTTATGTAGGTAAGTTGTGTCTTATTAATATATATATTTTTTTTAAATAAATCATGTTTATTATAGTTTTTTTTTTATCTTTTAACACAATATTTCAGTAAATTACACCTTGAAATAAATGTTTTAAATCCATACTATTAAATTAACACAAATTATTTACAAATATCAACATTGTTTATTTATTTGCGTGATATCCAAAAATATAGAATCATAGCATAAAACAAATATTCCTAAAATACAGGCTATTGAATTCAAGCTATTTAATTTATATTTTTTCACAAATTTTAACTTATTTCTTAATACCATCAACTTATCTATCTAAATATTCTTAATGAGGAGAAGAAAAAATATATAATAACTCCAAATGTAAAATGAAAAACTATTTTTTAAAATTCTATTGAATAATTCAAAATTATTATAAATAAAAAAAATGTAACATCTAAAATGTTGATGGATAATTTTTTAACCCACCAGTTTTATTTAATATTAAATATTTAAGAGAAGGGTAAATATTAAAGTTATAATATATTTTACTAAAATAATGCCTTTTTACCATTAATACAAATTAAACAGTAAAATAAGTAATATAATTAAATTAATATCCTTACATGATAGTATATCCGTGTGTACACACATGTTAAACTCCAATACATTTATTAGATTGGGTGACATTTATTTTCTATTTGTAAATTGAAAAAAAAAACTCAATACATATTTTCATAAAGAACCTATAATATTATAAAATTTTAACTCAGAACAAAAATACAAATGTATTTTTTTTCAGTAACATTATCTGAAAACTGATTTCATGAATTCAAACTTATACTGTATATTTTAGTTATGAAAATAATAATAAAATAAAGATAATGAATTTTGATTTCAATAATCACATGTTTTTATTCTCTTTTTGGTGAGAATGATTTAGTTTCCGTAATGGAAGATAAGAAAAAGTCAAAATAGATCAGAACTTTGACCACGCGGTTTAGATAGAGTGACTCAATTAAATTAACACGACCCAAAATTTTAACGACTATATACTCAGTTTTGGGCCCAAGCCCAGACCCTACCACCCATAATTGTGGTGATATACATAGAGAGAGAATTTAAATTAATAAAGGAAATATAAGAAAAAAGAAAAGGAAAAACAGTGGTGTAGGGTTTTAGTAGACACAAGGTTCAGCTATTACTCCTCTCTCCAGAAGCCGAACCCCTCTGCAGCTTCTTTTCTCTTTCTCTTCTCTTCTTCGCTGTTTCAGTTCTTTCTCTTCCAAATTGAAGCTTCTAGAACTACATCAATGACGGAAACATCATTGATCGAAATAGAACCTCCGAATCCGTTGGATCCTTCAACCAGTGCCATCACTCCCTTACCGAGAAAAATTGTCTTTATTCCTGTCAAGAAGCCATTTAAGGGTTTCTCCCATGATTTTCACATAGAAACCCTAAATCCTTCCTCTTCCGAACCTGGAATATCCGGTTCCACTCCCAAGAAACGCGACTCTTCGGAATTTGAGATTGGCTTGGATCCGGAACTTACCTTTGGAATTACCTTCCGCAGAATAGTGAGTTCAATTTCGTTTCAGAATTTGAGATTATACTTTTGTATGTAATTAGGAACTTTTGTTCTTGCCAGGGATTTTTTTTTTTTTTTATTTCTTGTAGCGAATCCCTTGAACTACGAAAAAAAACATAATAGTTTTGTATTATGGGTATTGAATGGCTTCTGCATGTTTTAGTTTTTATAATTTTTTAGTACTGAGATGCTGTTCATAATTTTCAGGGTGCTGGATTGCGCAATTTGGGGAACACTTGTTTTCTCAATTCAGTACTACAGTGTTTGACATACACAGAGCCTTTAGCAGCGTATCTTCAAAGTGGGAAGCATAAAACTTCATGTGAGCAACTTTACACTTAGTGTGATTATTTCGATGAGAATTCTTTGTTAACTGTTATTTGTGTTTTGGTGTGCTAGAGCTTGATAAAATTAGTACAGTTGAACAATGTAATGTTTTATTTAGATTTTTCAATTTTTTTCTTTTAGTTGGCTGTTATGCATATGTATGAAAAAACTGAGTTTCTCATTATATTGTGCAATTACTGTAGGTCGCGTTGCCGGATTTTGTGCTTTGTGTGCCATACAGAATCATGTTAGTCGGGCACTGCAGTCAACTGGGAGAATATTATCCCCAGAGGATCTGGTTGGAAATCTACGATGTATCCTTATGATTCATTGTTTGATTTATGGGTAGAAAGTATTTTTTTTTATTTATGAATGGAAAATTATGATTCATTTCTTCTATGTCGTCATCATTATCATCATCATCCTAGACACTTGATAAGAGGTAGATCACCGTTGCTCAATGAGCAGAAGAGAATGTTGCCATGGAGATTTTAAACAGTGAAACTTAACATCTCTCCATATAAATGTATCAGAAAATAACTTGGCTGCTTACTCTAGAGTAATACGAGGATTGATTTTTTGACATTTATTTAAAAGAAATATTTGTCCTTATGCTTATTCTTAGAAATTTCTCTATTACATTACCTTTATCATATTTTGAAAGTGAAAGAATAATTTAACAGTATTAGAGAGTTCATCATTCTTTAGCTGATAAGGTGATAAGGTTAGACAAGTTATACTTTACTATATCTAAATTTAAGAACTAGATTTTATGTGCTTCTCTGTTAGATGAGGCATAATACTGTTAGCTAGAGTGGTTGTTATATTTTTTAGACAATAATCACTATTTACTGTCTCCTATTTTTATTAGCTTGAAATTTGTAATTCTTAACATTAAATTAGGTATATCACGAAATTTTCGAAATGCAAGGCAGGAGGATGCACATGAGTATATGGTGAACTTACTTGAGTGTATGCATAAATGTTGTCTTCCTTCTGGAGTACCAAGTGAATCTCCTGGTGCTTATGAGAAAAGTTTTGTCCATAAAATCTTTGGTGGTCGTCTCAGGAGTCAGGTATTTGTTTCTTGCTTCATGGTGAAATTTCTGAGGAACGTGATTATTAATTGAGCTAGGATTCACAGAAATGCACAGAACAGAGATACGATATGACATGCACATTGGGATATGACCAATTTTAAAAAATCAAAGGGGATGGTACTCATAAAATTAATATAGTTTTAGGCTTAAATATATTTTCATATCCTGAAATATTGTCATGTTTTCCATTTTGTACCTAACCTTTTTTTGGTTGATTTTTATCACCATATGTATTTGTTGTTTTTTCTGTAGTTAATTTATTTTATTATCTGTAAAATATATATTTATTTGTTTTAGAATCTATAATGTATTGTTTATTTTGAATTAGTAAACTTGAAATATCTTGATAGGGACTTAAAGAAAATGATGTACATCTAACATGAACCAAAATAAAATAGTATTTTACCAGGATTGTTTCAAATAAAAGGTTGAAGTTAAAAAAAAATAAAAAATTCTAGAGGGGCTAAAGAGCAAACAAAGTTTTTAAGGACCAAAGATAAAATATGATTATAATTCAAGGACCAACTACATATTTAAGCCTCAATTTTACTAAATGAAGATTTTAGATTATATGAAAGTTCTTATTTTTAAATGTACCCTATAAATCAAATACTAGGAAAATGTTCAAAGTTGTCTTATTATTGTATAATTCCAAGTTGTATCAGTATACAAGTTTTAATATGAATACTTCATTACAATAATTGAAAAATTCCTTGGTTGCTTTTGCAGGTGAAATGTCACCAGTGTTCTTATTGCTCTAACAAATTTGATCCTTTCTTAGATTTAAGTCTTGAAATATTCAAGGCAGATTCATTGCAAAAAGCACTTGCAAATTTCACCGCTGCAGAATGGTTGGATGGAGGGGAGAGAGAATACCATTGTCAACGATGCAAACAGAAAGTTAGGGCTCTTAAACAGCTAACAATTCATAAGGCACCTTATGTGCTTACTATTCACTTAAAGCGGTTCCATGCACATGATCCTGGACAAAAGATTAAAAAGAAGGTTAATTTTGGCTGTGCACTGGACTTGAAACCTTTTGTCAGTGGCTCATATGTAAGTACAATAAAGTATATTTTTTAAATTGATATGAATTATCTTATTTTCTGTGCTAGTACCTCTATTTTCTTTTTGGTGTGATAAATTCATAAATATATATGTAATATTTGTTTTTGCATGGGTTTACTATGCTCAAAAGGACATACACAGTAGAATTCATGTGTTTCTTGTTTTGAAATAAGTGACATGCAGTTTGACTGTTATGTGTTTCTAACTTATTGTGTATTAATGTTAGGTTTCTTACTTTCAATCTTCTTCCATTTGGCAGGATGGAGATGTGAAGTACTCTCTATATGGGGTTCTGGTTCATTCCGGTTCCAGCACTCATTCTGGACACTATTACTGTTATGTTCGCACTTCAAATAACATGTGGTATACTTTGGATGATAACCGGGTACTGAAAATGTGCTTTATAGTTTTTTTTTTTTCTGTTCACGATTCCTGCATAACTTGTTAAATAATTGTTCAATGAATGAAATCTTTCTAGGATTGGGGTTAATAAAGCAAGACACAATTTTTTTTTTTATTGAAGTCAATTATTTTTATCATTTTAACTAAATTTGCACTGTTGCAACAGGTAAGTCATGTCAGTGAACGGGAAGTTTTAAATCAGCAAGCATACATGTTGTTTTATGTTCGTGACAGAAAAAGTATTGTTCCAAGAAAGCCTGTTGACATTGCTAAGAAGGAAAATGTGAAGAGTAATGTGAATGGAAATAAAGAATCTTCAACTTCAAGCCATGTATTGATGGAGTATCCAAATGTTCCTGCTGAAAATAAATTTTGTACTGAACCATTTTTGACTGAAGAGGAAAAAAAGAAAATGTCAAATGTTGACTCATCAACTTCTGTGAAGGACGCTCTTGTTCATCATAGTGTCATATTAGAAGAAAACCTGATGCAAAGTAAAAAACATGGATCTGAGCTTCCTTCCAATACACAGGCACATGATTTACCAGATGGGCTCTCTGTGGCTAAAGCAGAACTTGGATGCCTGTCATCATTAGGCCACTCTGGAAAGGATTATAGTCTCCATCATAATTTGAAAGGTTTAGCTGCTCCAGTTGGAGAAAAAGTTTATTTGTGTAAGGAGAATATAATTTCAAAAGAGGACATTATGGATTCTCCTTCATTAGTGCCATTATCCACTAATTCACATACTTGTGAACTTGCTACTGATGGAAAATCTCAGTCTATGAAGGTAAATAATTTCAGTATTTTCCAATATTTTACTTGTTTCTATTTCAGTTTTGTAGATTACTGAACTATCTTCACTTAGATTGTTAATAAAGTTAATGACGATGCATCTCAAGATTCAAGCACAAATATTACTATATGTATCTATTGTTCTGAGCCTGAATTATTTATGTGTTGACTTTTATTTTTTTTAGCCTGGAACTTCTGCAACTGGTTTGGTGTGTGAGCAAACAAGTAGTAAGGTGAATGGAGATCTGGTTGGTTCTCAGGGACTGCATCCTAACGAGTCAGTAAATAGATCATTGAATTCAGAAGAACGTGATCAAAAGTCTGTGAAAAAATTGAAAAAGAAGTTCCTTAAGTATCAGGTATCTGGTATGCATCTTCGTCCAATATTCCTATACATGACATACTTGGGCCCACGGAAGAGGAATAAAAAAAAACATAAACGCCTCACTTTGAGTAAGAAAAATCCGAACAAGGACAAATTGGATAAGCTTGCTTTCTCATCAGAAGATTGCAAACCATCTACACGTGGAAAAACTGATGAATATGTTTGTGTGTCAAGTTGTTCTGAAAGTAAAGCAACAAAGGCTGGCTATAGATCTGGTGATAATGTTAAATCTAATGATGAATCTCTGACAGAAAATAGTGTTGAAGGAGAATTTCGGAAGAGAGTTGATCGGAACTGTGCTGTGCTTGCATCAATGACACAAATTGAAAGTATATCTGGGAGTGGTTCAGTAGTAAATCAACTTAAAGCTAGACAGGCTACTAATATACAAGATAGTAGAAGAGATCAAATGCATAATGGTTTAATGAGTATGCTCACCCGAGGTCTGGAGGAGACAGTTGGTAAGCTTTCATAAATATTTCCCTTTAAGTTCTGTCTGGCAAGATACGGAAAATATTTGTTCCACACCCTTTGGTTTTGTTCTTATTCTAGTACTGTGTAAGAGGAAATTGCTTAATTGTTTGTGCTGTCTTTGGATAATAATATATTTTTTTATGGTCAATTATATATGTCTGCTTGTACATTTTAGCATATAGAAATATACTACACAAGTTGATTTTTGTGTTAATACTAGTCCACCTGTTCATGCTCTGTTAGTGTTGATTGTTTGACCTGGTGCCTTAATATCCACTATTGCTTTTTGAAAAAAAAGGAATCTTGTGGTTTATCAGATTTCTAGAATTGATTAATTTAAAATTTTGAAGTACCCTTTTTTGGCTCGAGAATTCATAGAGTGGTATAGTTTTTTTTTTTAATTTTCCTGTCAATAAAATCTCAGTCATATTGAGGAATGACAAACTTGCTCACTTGTTTCAAATCTCACACCTTCATTCACTTCTCTCTATTCATGAAACCCATTCACTGCTGAGTGGTTTTTTCTATGCTGTGGGGGCAATAGCAGCTGTGTCAATATTCACATGTTCCTAAATTATAGTATTAGTTATATGTAGGTAATGTGGGATGAAAGTGCTTAGTTTCGAGGATTTTATACATAATAAATGTTATGATTAGATATCAATGAATGCTGAATGCTTCAAGTAAACCAATCAAATGTTTTCTGTATTTGTGTAATCAAAATGTTACTTTGAAGATGATCTGGATTGTTCTGCATGTATTTAATGTTTATCCATAGTAAAACTAGCCACTTCAATTAATAATAGTCAATTTGTTATCTAATGGTTTTGTAAAGTTGAATTAGTCCCTGCTCTCTCTTTCTCTGCACCTATGAAAGTCTGGCAACTTTTTGTTTGGTATATAACAACATCCCTATTCTTTATCTGGATACAGTTGCACGTTGGGATGATATAGAATTACCATCATCACGGCCCTTGGAGTCAAAGAATGACAAGTTTGTCAGCATTGGATATGTTGGGGATGAATGGTGAGCTCAGCTATACATTGTTTCTTTCTTGGTTATTATTTGTAGTAACGTGGACTGTTATTAATTTGCATTTTTCGAAGGCTTTACCTTTTCACTATCTGTTAAGATTTATCTTTTCCAAGATTTATGTGTTTAGAAAACATTTTCTATTTAATAGGATGCGATGTATGCTTTTAAATAGTTGAGATGCACGTGATCCATTCCTTTTGCTAATAATAATTTGTACATTGAGTTCAAGTGTACAAAATATGGTTTCCATGGCTTTGAAACAGGAGCTGTTACCCGCCACAATATTTTGAGTTTTGATGGGGGATGGGGCTTAGGATTTGTTATTGCTGTGTTGCTGGAACCATTTTGATCCAAAACTTTTGCATATATTTACAAATTTGTATCTTTCTGCCCCAAAAATTGCAGGGATGAAGAATATGATAAAGGGAAGAGGAAGAAGATAAGGGGCATCAAACATAGCTTTGGTGGGCCAAATCTTTTCCAAGAAATTGCTATTGAGAAGTCGAAGTTCAAAAGGGCAAAGTTGGACCAATCTTGTTCAGGGAATCCTCCATTTAGGATATGATGTCCTAACTATTTGCCTGCTATTGTCTGCGGGCATCTTTTGTAGCAATTTTGTCAAACGCTGAAAGTGTAATGAAGAGAGCACCTACCTACCTTATTCTTTTCCCCGGTACAAATTTTTTAGCTGGATCGCATGTCTTTGTGACAGAGGCGCAGAGGGTTGGGGTTTTATGCACTTGTGTTCATGTTCAAATTATCTCATTTTCAGACTGTATTTCTGTTGTATTAGCTGCATGCCGTAGCTCTGAAATTTTGTTCATGGATTTAAATTTGTTAACACATTCTGTACTTCAAATTTATTACTAAGTGTGTAACGTCTACTGAACTTGTACTTTGCTTTTGGTTTAAGTTTGGATTGGGTACTAGAATGGCATGTACAATTAATTTATAGGAAGATTTGTTTAATAAATTATACACTAATTCATAAATGTAAGGGCTTTCGTTTGGATTACGCAGAATAAATTGCTTATCGATTAATAAATTAAATTTTAATACAGAAAATGGGATGATTGAAAAAGGTAGTATAAAGTTTAAAAAATAATGCGAAAATTTATAATGGTTTATTAATTATAAAGGCTAAAGTAATATGAGAATAACAGAAAGTACTCCGTGAATCATCGGTAGAAATATATATGCATTTGTTTATTTTCTTTTTTCCCCATAAGGTTGTGCTTAATTTGAAAACTTTTCTAAAATAAAAGGAATATTCAGTTTTGAATTAATGAATTAAAAGAGGAATTTTGTTTAACTGATTCTCGTTCATAAATGTAATCACAACTTAACAGTGCCGGTTAGTTTTTTATAGTAATTTTTTTATTCCTAAAATACAATATTAGAGTTTATTTTGAAAGGTTTTGGTCAAATCTCAATTATTTTCATGAGGAATGTAGAAATTTAACTTTCCTTTATTAAAATAAAAATTTTACTTTAAAAAAATACTCATTAAATTTATTTTCACGAGTAATGTAGAAATTTAGCTTCCTTAGCTAAAATATTTGTTTTACTAAATAAACACTACAACACTCTTGTTAAAATTTTTAATTTAATGTGACAATAAATTGAATATTTTTATTTCAAGAAATTACAGAACATTTCCAGAAATATTTTGACTAATCAATCAAAGAAACTCCAAATTTACTTTCCATGACACGTGATTTTTGATATGAAAACAAAAATTCTTCAATGCTCAATATGATTTAGAATCAATCATTACATGTTTATATATATTTTTCTTTTATTTTCATCAAACGATTTTAGGAAGATTTTTTTTTCACTTAATTTTTTTAATTTTCTTTTCTAATTAAAAGTGAGAGAGAGAAGTTCAATTGTGTTCGGTTATCATTGATTTACCCTTCATGCTGCACAAACTGAAGTTGTGAGACGATGAATCAACCACCATACACATGTTCTTCCTCCCATTTTTAAACCCCTTGCCCAATTTTTAGGAATGATCCATAGGATGCTAACTATTACCCTAAAATAATAACAAGATCCCTAAAATAATGAATGTGATAAGCCCAAGAGCCTAGGTCCATGAGGACTAGTAAGAAACTTACTCACCTCAATGATTTTGTCAGAAAGATCTGGGTTGAAGCTTCTTCCTCCACCTCCATCAAGAAGCTCAAGAAGAAGAAGAACTGATAGAGAATAATGGAAGACTGTGACAGCAGAGTTTGCTATAATTACCATTTTTTTTATTTTCCCTTATTTTTTTATTTTCTGTTACTTAGAACTATAGATTGTCAAAGATTGGTGATTGTATAATCTGGATCATGAATTAAAGAAAAGCAAAAAAAAAAAAGGTTACATTTTATTAATTCTTAGCTGTTAGTTTTTGGGAGTTTCATTGTCCTCCAATTCAAGGAATGTTAATTTGTTTTTTTGAGAAAATGGAAATTTTAATTTGATCTCTAACTAGGTAAAAAAATAATAATTCATTTAATCTTTTGAAATCTTTAGTTTCCTTTTTTTTTTTCATTTTAAATGGTTTTTATGTGTGGTTTTCATGTATCTGAGATTTAAACTCCTGGATGTATATTAGTCTACATTGATATGCTCAATTTGCAAACAAGGTATATGGATAACTCTTTTTAGGAGTAACTCAACTTTTCAAAAAATTTATAATTTTGAATTTTTTTTTCTAAAAAAACATAATATAAAAAGCAACTTAAATTGTTAAGTTATTTTGAGAGAACAAAATATTGTATATATAATATTTATAATTTCGTGTTGAATCGAATCTTCAATTAGATGCTTATTATTGAATTAATGATATTATTTATTTTGACCAGTTTTTTAAGGAATATTATAGACAGAGATGCTGTAGTGATGAAATAGAGATTATACAAGTATATATATATTTTTAAAAAAAAATAAAAAAATAAAATATATATATATATATATATATATATATATATATATATAAGGTTTATATAAATGTTTTAAAGTTGAGATAAATTGTGTGTACGTGATATACATAATTTAATAATAAACCTTTAAAAAATTATTTTTATTACTTTAAACATATCTTTGTATTGTTTGATTATGTTTGAAAATTCGTTATTGTGAGAATAATATGAGTATTTGAATATTTTGATTGGAATGAAATAAAGTTGTGTGTCGGTTGAAAAAGATTGAATGTTTGATTAAAATTGAATTTAAAGTGGTATATTTTAATTTACATTGAAGATAAGACGATTAAAATAAAAAATTTCCCCTCTTAATTTTTCGTAACTTTCTTTTTATTTGATTTCTTGAATTTAAATGAGATTATATGATATTATAATTAATTGTATACCATGTTTAGCAAAGTATGTGAATGATGTGTTATGAATTATGTGAATTTTATTTTATATTGAGATTCTGGAAATCATTGTATTTAGATATTAAAAGTAATATGGATTATATGAATTGATTATGTGTATGTATAAAGTTTATGAATTGATATATATTTATAATTAAGGAATAAGTGTATCTGATGATATGCTACATGAACCATTATTATAAAGAAAATATCTTTATTTTATTTTCTATTATTTAAATTTACATATATTAGGATACTATGTGGTAGGTGGTGAATGAAATAAGAGTGACTTAGATTCGTAGAACACGTATGAGTGAAATGTCAAATTTAAAAAATATTTATTGGATTTCTAACAATTCTAACACGATTCTAACCTAATTTTTAAAAGAAAAAATACATTAATTCTTTAAAAATTCAAACTTATTGTACAAATTTTTAGTATGATTATAAAAATAAGGAACAAATCCTTTTGAACCAGCCATGAAAAACATATTTCTATTAAAAAAAATTGAAATATATTTATGCACATAAATTTTTATTGTCAATTTATATAATTTATAAATTATATAATATATAAATTTGTGTTATCATATCCTACATTTTAAATTATACATATTTCTGTTTTTATATCCATATCATATTAATGTTCGTGTTAATGTGTACTGCATAGTTGTTTCACTATTGTTTTATGAGATTTTGTGCATAAACAAATTACTCTAATCATGAGATTAAGATTACGAAAAGAATATACTAAATATATGTTAATATATAGTGAAACATGCTTAATATAATTATTATATAATTATTGATGATATATTTATGAAAATAGATTGTCTTAAAGTTGATTTTGATTTTAAGTATTAAGTAAAAAAATCTATTAATATAAATGAGATATTTTTGCTTCACTAGTTATTTAAATTACATATATTAAGGTTTTAAGTAATGAAAACTTTTATACCATTTATTATGATACTTTATAAGAAAGACTTACTACCTTCATGTTAATATAAAAAATAAAAAAAAAACTTAGAATGAATACGCATTAAGTCATCTTAATATCATTGGAGATAAAATTGAGAATTTCATGTTAATGTTAAATTATGAGTGAGGTTTAATTTATACTTATTAAGAATTTTTTATATTAATAATATATTATGATAAGAATTATGTTATTAAATAGAATAATTTTATTTAATAATTTATAATTATTCATAATGAAAAGCTATTAATGTTATAAATAGTTGAAATTAGTTTATTTCTATGACTGTCATAACAATTCGCATCATAGGAAATCAGATATTATTATTTGTAGCATAAAAATCTTTATAATTTTATTATTTCTAAACTAAAACTTCTAATGTTTCAAAGTACTTAAATTTTAAGAATTTTTTTATGATGTATTAAGATTAAAAATAAAAAAACTATTAAATTGTAATTATTATTTTTACATCAAAATCTAATAAACTCTTATATTACACCAAAAATTTATTTTTCAAATTTCACTAAAAAAAATCATTAAATATAAACTAATTTTAAAAATAAAATAATAATTAGTTACTATATTAAATAAATTAAACACTATAAAGTATTAAAAAATTGATATTTAAAGTAATTTTTATTATTAATAAATAATTTTTAAATTGATATTTTACAAAATATTTATTAATAATAAAAACTATTTTAAATATTAATAATTTTTTTAATTTTCAAAATAGTATATAATTTAGTTAATATAGTGATTAATTATTTTTAATTTTTAAATTAGTTTTTATTTATAATTTTTTTTAGTTTTTCTTAAAAAAAATTATATAATTAAAACGATTTTAGACTTTAGTGACAATGATTGAAAAAAACAACTATGTTTAATAAATTAAATTGAGATCTTTGATCATTAAAAATGTTTCTTTATAAGAAAAAAAGTAAAAAGAAAACTGTTTATATTATGAATTAGAGTTTTTATTATTAAATGTAGATATATTTATTATCAGGCTCTTACATATGTGTGACTCTAATAACTTAATATTTTATAAAAAAAATTAAATACCAACCTTTTTATATTAAACTGAAACACAATTTGTGTTCTCATCTTGTGAATAATATCCTTCACTTTCACTATATTTTTAATATTAAAAAATTATTTTTATCTCAAAATGTGTTCTATACATAATTTAAAATTAGCCATTTTAATTTAGTTATTTTCTAAATTTGAATTACTTTTATTTTATTTTAATTAAAAAGTTAATAAATATACAAAATACCTACAAATTTAGCTATCAATGTTAAAGGGACAAGACAAAACTTATGATATCATCACGACATTCATTTATATTTCTTAAACTGTGTTTCATGAATTATTAAGTTAATTTGATTCTTTGCAACTTTATCAAAGGCAATTGTCATTTTACCTTAATCTTTTAGGTCTTTCTAGTAATATTATACGGGCCCTTACAAATATACATAACTATAAAAAATAAAAATTCAGAAATAATTATTTTAAATAAAAATTAACGTAAAATACAAAATTAAATGAATTTAATTTTCTATATTTAAACAGTTTTGTTCACTGATTAATTACTGTTGATTTGTAAATGTCCCATTATGCTATAGAAACAAAAAAAACCCATAAAATAAATAAATAAAAACTAATTTAATTTGGTATGAAAATTGGTAATACAAGTATTAAGAAAATAAACTTTAGAAAGACACCTGATAACTTTAATTGAAATGCACACAAGTTAGCATGGTTTTAGGAATTGAGAAACATTTTGTAGAAGATCAAATAATGACTTCTCCCATCTTTAATCATGAACTGTACTATGATGTTTGAAAATAGTGTGAGAATGCTCTCAAGTATTTCAACCTTCTTATATACTCCTTCATCTCTGCCATGCATCATTTCTTTTTCTACCAAACACAAACTTTGACCACATATTCATCTTTACATGGAATATTTCATAACACTCTCTTTTATTATCTTTATTAATAAAATAAAATAAAAATACATTTTTCCTCTTGTAATTTTTATCTTTATTAATAAAATAAAATAAAAATACATTTTTCCTCTTGTAATATTGATTTTTGTTTCTAATGCTCCAAACTTAGATTTTCTGAATGTTTATATTAAAAAAACTATTGAAATATGTTATTACTAATTTTTTTTATAATAACAAATGAATTTTTAACATTAATTATATTATAACATTTACGTTATTAATAAAACATAAGATATTTTAATATCTTAATTCATATTTAAAATCCATTAACACGCAAAATAATCTGAAAACGATCTATTCTAACAATTATAAGTATCATATATTTATAATATCTGAAGTAAAAAAAAAATTAATTTCACGTAAAAATACATGGACGAAAAACATATTTAACTCATTATAAAGTTAGAGCTAAATTACTATAATTCATATATATTTGTTAAAAAGGTATTGAAATTTAAAGATAAAAAAGGCTTGTAAGATAATATAGATTTGGATTAGTTGATAGTAAGATGGAAGTTATGAGTAGATGAAGTGGTCCTGTTTTGCAGGAAGATTGTTTATTTGACGTGGTTTGAAATATAAGTATGGTGGCATGATTAAGGAAAAAAGATGGAATACATAATGAGAGTAGAACAGTAATGTCCACATTAAAATATTAGTGGGGGATGGTATGATTATTCAAATTAATTTTGTGGGTTGATTTCATGTTACTCACCCTTAATCAATGCAAATCATTACCTTCTTCTCTCTTTCACCACTCAAACATTTTATGCTCATTGCCCCAACTTGGACCTTTCTTTATCAACTTTGACCTTTATCATCAACACCCCAACTTCTCCTCTCAAAACATCAATGAAGCATCTTATGTTCTTCCTTCTTCTCATCCATCACTCTTTTTTACTCTAATCATCTTTCTCAACATCCCTCATTATGTTAATCAATATTTACGTGAACTTTCAGATTTTATATACTCAAATAATCATGTTTCACAAAAAAAATTATAAATATATATAATGATTAGTAAAATACAGTCACTACAAGAAAATCATTAAATAGAAATCAAATTTAGAGACAAAAAATAATTAGTTACTCTTTTCGTACGGGGGGTTGGGACCTAGACAACTATTGAGATAATTTTTCTTTTTCCTTCTATCGGTCGGTCGTACTATCCTTCAGTTTCCTGCCTTGCAAACTCCTCGTTTTTCCTTTCTAGCCTTGACTCTCGGTCTTCTCGTAATTCAAACTCGGAGGGTACCTGCAAAAGGCACTTCGACGCTCAAGTCAGCAAAGATGTTCGGTTCTCGGTTCTTAAAGCACGGTATATGATGGTGTACCTGATTCTTGGAATATGTGTTATTTATATTATCTTTGGTGGGTTTTTCTTATTGGGTAAGGTTAAAGAGTTAGAACATGTATAGGGCTGCATTACCTAACCCTTAATCATGGATTAGCTTCGCAAACCTTGATTGAACGTAATTGAACTTGTATTATCGGTCGGCCTTATGGACGTGGGCCTTTACCTTGGTCGGTCTAGTGATGGAGATCGAGACGTGACATCAATCGTACGACCCTTACCGATACAACTGCTATATTGACTAAATTAGATACTATTTTAGAAAAAAAAAATATTGGTTTCTAAATTAGTTTTATTATTGATAAATAGTTTCTAAATTGGTATCTAGTTAGTTAGCAAAATCTTTGTTACCAAATTTAGAATCTAAATAATTGGTAGTTAAAATCTTGGTAGCTAATTAGATACAAATTTAGAAATTATTTATTAATAAAAAAAATTTAATATCTAAAATAGTATCTAATTTAGTCAATATAATAATTAATTAATTTTAGTTTATAAAATTGATTTCTATTTAATAACTTTTTTAGTATGGAGTGTTAGAGATCTCAAATTCATAATATACATGTCTACAAAACTTATCTCATAAAACAATTTTATAATTTTAAATTCAACTTAAAATTTATCTTTTAATAATAAATGAAACTAATATAATAAGTAAAAACAATTGACAAGAATTAACCCTTTATTTGTTCAATAAAAATATCATCGCAGCATTCTAAAAGAATGTTAATCATTTTCCAAATTTATTTCTCCTTATCACGTATTTTCTTTTGTTGTTACAGTAACAATGGTAGAAATTAAAGTTATATATAAATTTTATTTATTTTGTCACGTTAACATTCTTTCTATATAATTAAATAAGAACTTTTTGATAACATATTATATTAATTTTAAAATCTTTAATAATTAAGAATAGAATATTATTTTATATATTTCGAATAATCATATGCATGATTACAGAAAATAAATTAATTTTCTATCCACCAATAAAAAAAATAAAACACTCTAAATAATTCTTTAAAAATATTTATATGAAATGTGGTATTGAAGGAAATAAATGATCGAAGTGTAAAATTTCTAAAAAATAACTTTCGCATTAATAATATAATAAAAAATGTTTATTTAAAATGTTATTTAATTATAAATTTGTTATCTCATATAATAACTTATTGAATTTTACAACATTGTATTAAAATAATTAAAGATAATAGTTTTAATTGATTCATAGTCATGTCATATCCATTAAAAATTTAATGAGTAGTTTTGATATTATTATAGTAAAAAGAGAAAGAATTAAAAAATAGAAATCAATAAAATCTCACACAATATATTTACAAATAAAAAGTATATATTTACATGTTATAATGTCTCGCTTAACTAGTATGGTAATATAAGACATCATAGTTATATAAAACTCTACTATAAATATACAATATAGGTTCTTTAATCATAATACATTATCATCAAAGCTTCTAAGATAATAATATTTAATGCTTCCATTATAACTATTATTATAGTTAGATAGTACAAAGATAACATGCAAGGAAACAATAAATGTAGAAATATATCATCACTCATAAATATTATGATTAAGTATCTATAATGTGTATATCAATATTATGAATGTGAATCATTTAGTCACTTACCATGTCATACTAAACATAATGTATTCTATAAAAGACTTTAACTTATAAACAAGTTTTACTAAATAATAATCATTTTTAGTTAAACGACGTATTTGCTTGCATCTACAATTGTGTTTACCAAGTTATATGATTTAAAATTCTTAAAGAAATACACTTCAAGTAAATGAAGCTTACTATACATTTTTTACAATAAATAAAAAATCAAATTGTCAAAAAATTTAGTCTAGCCTGAAAGAAGAAAGCAAGTATATATTTACGTGAGATTTCAATTAGTTTGTTATTAGAATTCTTTTTGAATATGTATAATTTACCTATATATCGTTTTTGTTAACATACGAGTTTTGGTATAGTTCTCCCTTATTTTTGTATTTTTTTTTAATAATACTGTTTTTATGTGATGACAAATTATTGTTGTTACTTGAGGTGTCAGCCTAGCTGAGATCTCAAGTTGCATAGTGATACCTAAATGAAAGCTTTTATTTTTTTTTAAAATGTATTATACTCTAAGATACAATATTTTGTGTTTTGTGTATTTTTTTAGCCAATGATTAATTACCTTAAAATGGTTAAAAAAATATAAACTATAGCATTTTAAATAATGAAAAGAAAAAGAGGGAAATTTCTAACAACAAAAAGATAATTTTTCACGTTAATAATTCAATAAACAAACTTTTATTAATATTATACCCTGAAAATACATTTAACTATTATAATACAAGTTCTACATATTTCTATACAATAACTTAGAGTTTTTAAAAACATTCCTAATACATGATTAAGACTTGTAGAAATACAAATATTTACAAATTCATAGCTAAAAAAAAACTCTAAAGCCTTCAACCTTTCCTGTACCTGTATGATCATATGCTCATTGTCTCCTTTACTTTTCTATCTTGCAGAGGAAGTTCTTAGTAGAGGTATCTCTAAGCTTGTGAATGATAAGAAGATTTTAAATATGGCTAGTCCGAAAGGTTATCTCACTCCCTCTCATATTTTGTATGCTGATGACATTTT
>Ga0123342_1001749_pt1 | contig 36621 bp, 20 predicted proteins | sample Turbeawhitnodule_FD_89960 | JGI IMG/M metagenome (GOLD analysis project Ga0123342, IMG submission 89960) | Root nodule microbial communities of legume samples collected from Mexico - Turtle bean Mexico white nodule | ecosystem: Host-associated > Plants > Roots > Nodule | place: Mexico: Nepantla... | reverse complement strand
TGACATTTCTCACCCACCATCATAAGTTTTCTCATTCCATTTTCCTTCCATTTCTCCATTCCATTTTATGTGTTTGTCTCTTAGTTTCTCTTCTTTGTTGCTCTTGGGTTTCCCTCATAATCATGAGTATGGTACATCATTTGGGAGGTCATGACCACCATTGATGTTAACCTTGTGCCCATTTTCAATTTTGTAATTGCATCTCATCCTCACCATATCTTATTTTTCATCTTTACCTCTATGAAGTGAACATTCACACTTACTTAACCACTTGGTTAAGTTTGTGTGTAGTGAGAATCTTTCTTATGTATTCACCATTAATTGTTAAAATCTCAATCTTAAGTAAAAGTGTCACCATAAATGAAAACATCTATAAATCAACCCACATAAAATATATTTATGAAAATATGAATTTTAAATATATACAAAATATAGGGTCACCCAGAGTCATTCCACATGTTGAAATCTTTTCGTTTTTAAACATAAAATCATTGTTTAACAATTATAATCAAAGCTTATTGTAGTTGTTAGAGCCCAATAAACCATTCAGGTTGTTTTTTTATATCATCAAAACATTAACTCTTCATATGATCTTCTAGTCATCAGATCATCTAGTGGGTCATAGATCGTCAAGTGTTTTATCAGATCATCTATAGGGTCTTAGACTGTCCAAGGTCTCAACAAATGCAATGCCTGTTATGTGGATTAAATTCAAATTTTCTATTAGTTTTTGTTATCATCAAAACATAAGAACATAACTTCACATATAATCACTACTAGAAAATCATTAAATAGAAACCAATTGTTGGTTTCTAAATTAGTTTCTATTATTTATAAATAATTTCTAAATTGGTATCTAATAAGCTACCAATGTTTTATAGGCTTAACCTAATAATATGGTTTATATTTATAAACTAGTAATGGATAAACAAGTACCTGATCAATACATACATTTCTCTGCCCTTATATCCACCAGGAAAGAGAAATTGTAGACTAGAGAGTAGAGTGAGTGTCACCTTGGATCATCACTCATCTAATTGGATCTTTAAAGTACGAAAGAACCATCTCTCATAAAGATAAATAACTAGAGTCATTTAATCTAATTGAATCTCTATAATAATTCATTGATCAAGTTACACATATTTTTTCTTTAACATAGGTGAAAATTACGTAATTTTAAGATTTTATTTTAATTTTTTATATTATTCAATTATTGAAAACATTTGCGTTTTTATACTATATTTATATTCTTATTGATAGAAAAAAATATAAATCTAAAACTAAATACACTTCATTTATAAGAATTTCAAGATTTGGATAATGTTTTATGAATTTTAAACAAATCTATCAATTTATCTTTTTGATGTTTCTATATCTAATTATTAAAATTTAACATCAATAAAAATGGATAGTTGTAAAAAAATTAAGTAGAAAAGTTACATATTTAATTGATAATACACATAATTACAATTGATCAAAACGAAAAATATTAATAAATTATGTTAATATTAAAATAAAAAATTTGCTTTAGAAAATTTTCAAACAAATTATCAATGATATAAATGAATCAAATAACAAGTCATGAACACTTTAATATTAAGCACGTTATAGTACATTAATTATATTTTTTTATCAATAATAAAAATAAACATAAAAGGAAGTATTAAAAGTACCCCAATTCTTATAAAAAAATCTTAAACTCTAGAAACAAATACTATAACATCTCTAAAACCATATTACTTTAAGGAGTCTAATCATAAAGCTAACACCAATTACACTATTGCTACCTAAACCTCACTCTCTCTCAGCAACATAACATCTACCAACAGGAGAATAAAAACAGAATCTCAAATCTATATATAACAAATGATCAATACTATAATTCGGTTTTTATGATCGAGCCTAGACGTTTATGTGGGTCAACCGACACATCAGTACATTAACACTTAAATCAAGATCAGCAAAACTAAATCACCATTAAAAATTAGGTAATACGTCCCTAAGTACGATTCACTCCACTAATCTGCCCAATAAGGTAAACTCATTAAAATAATATAAATAGCGCATGTTCCAAGAATAAGATAAGTCATTATTGAATATACTCTGACAACCGAGTGTCGAGTACTCTTTGCTGACTTGAACATTGGAGTATCTTCTGCAGGTACCCCCATTCGGTGCGCACAAAACGCCTGAGTCAAAACTAAGAAGGAAAAGTGAAGAACGACAAAAGAAAGAGATTGAAGAATAACACAATCGACCGATAAAAAAAGAAAGACGAAGTTTCTCAATAGTTCTCTAGGTTCATCTCCCTACCAAAAACATATCTGATTCAAACAAATCCAAAAAAGAAATTAACCTTTTATTATCTTTTACTTTTGAAAAGACCACATTTAACTTAGATAAAAGAGATGGAAAATTTGATAGGTGAATAAACTGAGACAATAAATTGGTACAGTATTATAGTGCAGTACTTGTTCATAATTTGAATAGTATACCCCACATCATAAAGAGCCTCTGCAAAATCCAGAAGCATCCCACCGACATATCAATGTCAACTTTCATGCAAATGATAGACAAGTGTATTAATCACATTGTTTAGAGTTCATATTCTTATTCTGTAACTTTAGATATGAATCAACATCTAAATCATAAATTAACTTGTATTTAGGAATATGATTTGGTAAATATAGTCATAATCACAAGTGTATATACTCATTATTTAACAAAGATGAAGATATGGCTCATATTTCATATTGGTAAAGTATTAAAAACAATAACTATAAAAAACAAGAATGAATATAATTTTACTTTGAGACTATATATAATCAAAAACTCACATTTATTATCTGACACATCTACCTACCAAAAAAATCATATGGCTACAAAAAAATAACTTTTATAATTTTAGATGGATAATATTAATAAAATAAATGAAAGTATACTTATATTTAAGTTTAAGTGGTCTTTGGTGTAAAATAAACTTAGTTATAAGAAATTTAATATTAAAAATATTCAATTTTTTGTATTTATTTTATTTAAAAAAATACGTTTTGAAATTATTTTTTGAGCATTTTTATCAAAAAGAAGATCACTTGTAAAGGTGAAAAGTTTAAATTTTTTATTAAAAAAATATTGTGATTTTTTGAGATAATTTAATATGATGCGTAATTAAAGTTTTGTTAAATTTCCCACTTTAGTATTTAATCATAATAAAACTTTATGTAAATATATTTAAAACATTTATACTCAATAAAATAAACTTTAGTATTTCTAGAAATTGTAATCCCCAAGATTTATTATTCTCTGCTATCTTTTTATCCAAGATTCCTTAATTCGAGTATAAGAAAAGACATTAAACAACATGAATGTGAGTGGTATTTTTCTTTTGGTATAAAATATATGAACTTTGGCACATAGCTAATCTTTCTCCAACTAGTTTGATTTGTTTAGGAGTAAAATAACATTTTCAGTCCCAATTTCATTTTTAATTTGGAGATCAAACCTTATACTTAACTAAGTTGAATCCTCTTTTATCAACAATTTTTGTGAGGTATCTTTGATATTTATTTTGTTGGAGTTCTAAACAAACACTACAACAAAATCATCATGAAATAGAAATCAATTTTTAGATACCAAAATAATTAGTTGCAATAGTAACTAAATTAGAGATATTTTAGAAATTAAAAAAAAAATATTTCTAAATTAGTTTATATTATTGTTAAATAGTTAACAACCAAGATTTTTTCTACCAAATTTAGAAACTAAATAATTAGTAGTTAAAAGCTTGGTTGCTAATTAGATACCAATTTTTAATTTAAAAATCATTTTTTTTAGTTTCTAAAATGTCTTTAATTTAGTTATTATTGTAATTAATTATTTTGATCTCTCTTTTATTTCATGATTTTTTTTTAAATGTCTAAAACAATTACAACAGAAATTGTTGAATAGCACTATAGCAGTGTATTGATCTTCATTCTCCCAACAACCCAAATATTTTGTAGTGATGAATCACTGTTGGCTACCAGAAGAGCCTTTCTTACTTGCAATTATTGTGATACATTTGAAGTTCTTGGGCATGAATAACTTTGCCCAACTTAGCACAACTCATAATGCATGACAGCTAATGAAGACAATTTGTGACCACAAATACCTTTGGATATACATTCTATATCTACACAAGATAAATACAATATACTCTCTGAACCCAAAAATAAACAACAAAAAGTATCTCCACATGGTTAACAATATCATCCACATGTGGTTAGCATGGTAAATCCAAAGCTCTTAAAAAACTCTCTCTAGCTTTGAACTATAATATGCCTCACTTTCCCTATCCAACATATGCAGCAAAAACTCATTCCATGTATCAACTGGCCCTGGCAAACACCAGTGAACACAGTCATTCAGTGTCACATTTTTGTCCCTAGAATGTCCATAGTTGTTGGGGTGTCCATCAGGCCTAAGAAACATAATTTCAGTTGTGTTCATCATCAGAAACTGCAACCCCCTCTTTGTGGCTACCCTTTGTGCTTCCATAAACTCCTCCACTTGTGTCATATACATGTCTAGAATGTACTCCTCAGGCTTCATTTCCTGCTTGGTGAATGGCCTGGTCCTCACACACTTCCCTCCCTTGTTCCAATCCCCATTCTCAAAGTGTGCTGGGGAGAATGTCCTAAAAAATGTGACCCCCTTGTACCCTTCAAGGTCATTGAGAGCCCTGAATGCTGTCCTGAATGCCTTCCTGTATCCAAAGAGGTGTGTGAGGTCTGTCACATTCTCCATCCCACACTTGTTGCATCCCACAAGTTGTCCCTCTTCATAGAACAACAGAGGCCTGAAGAACCATTGCCCTGATGAGATTATGACAATGTCAAAGTCCTCAACCTGACTGGTCCATGCTTCATCTGCCTCATCCACATACAGTCTCATGATGCTGTTGAAGGAGTGACCTTTTGGGTCAGCATCACTGGATCTCACAAAATATGGAGACCATAGATTGGCCAGGGTGAAATTGTAATCATGATAGATATACCGTTTGAAGTACATCACATCTGAAGAATATCTATGAGAAGCATCCTCAGGTTCAGACACCTGAAAGAGTAAACCACAAGCATGTTTTATGATTGATTATCTTCATATGAGTAGAACTTTTTAACATAACCAACAAGGTTTTGAAAAACAGTTCACAACCAAAATTTCATAATTTAAAAACCTGGAAACATAATCATGCAAAAGCAGACTCATTAACAAAGTTTTCCATCATAAATACAACTAGTGAATGATTTCTCAAAAATTGAGATGAAAGGGTAGATTGAGTGGTATAATGCAAGGATGGAGCTATATGACATACACTTTCAGCTTCTATTCTCTTGAAAAAGCTAGAAAACAAAGAAGGTATCTCACTTACATGACTTAGGAGGCACAACAAAGACTGCATCTGGTTTCTCCCAACTGAGTCTCCAACAAATACCATTTTCTTTCCTCTCAGAAGATTTAAGAAATGAGATGCATTGAAGAGTGGAAGCTCACATTCATCTGGCTTCCACCTCCAATGCAGGTACTCTCTATCAGGTCTCCCAAACTTCATGCAATTTTGTTGGTCTATAATCCAATGGCATGTTTCATTGGTGTAGTAAGGTGCTGCAGAAGTATGCATCCATCTTCCAGAAAAGATGTCACACTGCTTAATTTCTGAGGCGTTCAAACTGCTGCTGACACTTACAGAAGATACCTCAGGAGTTGATTCATGTGAGTTCCTCATGAGAGAAAGAGGGAGCATGATGAGAAGAAGAGTGAAGGGTACCAGGAGAAAACTTTTGGCTGTGGTTCTTGTTGTGTACTTCCCATTGAGAACCTCACTGCCCCGAACCTTCACTGTCATTGCTGAGTTATATTCTGAATCAAAACTTTCGCTGAATGGCTCATATAAATATGAACTTTATTCTAGTGTTTGGTTAGGATAAACCTTTCAAGTCTTAATTCGTTTTTGAACTAAACTCTCTCAAGGAGTGCCTTATTATATCTAATTCAACTTCACCAATTCGTGATTTCTCTAAGTCTTGTTACAGTGTCATAATCCATTAATGATATTTTGACGTGTACATAGATAGATGGAGAAAAAAAAAACAAAAGAAGAAGAAAAATCAAAAGTGATGTTCCACTATTTTTTTCTATGCTCACTTTCAATGCTTTATTGCACAAAGGGGCAATTGCTTCTTTGCTAAACTAGTGGCACAGAACACTCTGGCTTCTGTTCTGCTTCTAGATTTGCATAAACAATAGTCCTTTCTCATGCTTATGCACATCTTTTAAAATGTACACACAAAGACAAAGAACCTTTGAGGATGCTAGCCAATTCATAAACAACTAGGTCTGGCTAATAAAACAATGTCAAAAACTACAAAATGAAAAATAAAATAAATCTGTTGTTAGAAACCACCAAAGGGAATCCAAGAATATAATAGTCCCTTGTGCACTCATTGTTTACTACCATTTGTCAGTTCCTTTGTGGAAGTTAGAGAGAACCTAAGATAAAAGGGAGAAGCTAAAACTGGTAAGAAAAGATTACTATTATTTTAAAAACAAATGAACAATGGGATCTTACAACTTACAATTTAGTTTTTCAAAGAAATAAAAGTTTGATTTAGCTCTTGAATACTTGAAAACTTTAACCATTATAATATGTTGCTAAGTTTTATTAAACCATTTCATGATTAAGTCTTAAGAAACAAATTTACACTAAATTATGTTTTTTGAGTAGGAATTTGACATTGAAGTTAGAATATTCAGATATCAATATATATTTTTTACACATTTCAAAGATCAGATCATTTTTTTTCAAATTGGTTATTTCTTCATTATTCTCTTTTATGAAAGTACAGGTAGATCCTCTGATCTATTTTCATGCTGGTTGGTGAACCAAACTCCTTCCAAAGCATGAAATTGTAAAGTTTACTCTCCATAAATTTGTTGTACATGTTTTGATCAAAAGAACAAGCAATCTGTTTTTATCCCAGCAGAAGAGAAAAAAAAAAGAAGGCTGAGAAGGGTTCATGATTGAATGACAGAAGCAAAAATCAGCTGAAATATCAGTTGTGCTGTGTCTCCTTTATTCCTTTTAATTATATTTTAATCCCAGCACATTTCTTATCCAATTTACATGATTTTTTTTATACAATATTTCTATACCATTGGTTCTGGTTCCTGTATAACAAATTATTCATCCAATCATTAATGCTACATCCAAAACAAATTATTGTGTAATATTGAGACCAGATATAAAAGTGACTAACACAACACAGTATACATTATTCCCAATCTAAACAGTAACATGTATAATAAGGTTACTAATTTTCAATTGGAACCAATGAGTAATGCATCAATCCATATAATAGATTATAATACAGTTTTTAATTCAAAATTTTAAAACTAGTTTGTGGGGTTTCTACTTGTATATTGCTCAATTTTTTTATTTCTGTTAAATATGGAATTCAAACCCAGACTTAAATTCTTCTGAATGTTGTTTTTTACTCAGGTGTAGAATTTGACATCAATGATGAATGAGACCTTAGTTTTTAACCCCTCTAGCTAGGAAGAGGTAGTGTTTCAGTGTTATTTCTATAAAAACCAGTGGCATGAAAGAAAGATTTGTTCTGTGTTCTTTTGTATTTTCATTGTTAAGTATTATTACAGTGTTGAACCCTTTTGATTGTTTTAAGCTGATACAACAGGCACTCAAAAGATCATGATTCTACTGCTATTTATTCCACTAAGCCTTCATCATCAATGACACCAGCAGCAACACATTGTTGAGACAGCAAAAGCTCATGAGAGCTTTATGTGTGGTGTTTTGAACAAAGGGTGGTTCAAGAGACAGGAATATTGCCGACAGATTATTGATTTTTCAACAGATGTTTCTGTTCTATATTTTGGACATAAAAACAAAATACACTGAATTGTAACTTGGTCTCATTTTAATCAATGATCAGATCAGTTTTACATACTTATTTTAATCATATTATTCATATAAAATATTAACCGATCTCAATTATTCACAATACTTAAACCTGAAACCTTATTTAAGAGGATTAAGTTTATTATCACTCAAACCAAATATACGTAGTGATTCTAACACATTTAAGACACTATAGAAAACTATTTAACAAATAAAATTGTAGAAAAATAAAAAAAGGACTAAAATTACCAATTAGCAAGTGAAATATAAAATTACCCAAAAAGATAATATCATGATGACTTGTGTGGTCCAAAGTTTTTGAATTGGTATTAGAAAAAATGAGCAAAAGGGTGGGTTTGCCAGAATGTATAGATGAAGTTGGCATATTTTGGAAGAAAGTGGTTGGTAAGGGAATAAAATAGAACTGAGGGAGAGTGAAACATATAAAAGCCAACAAAGCAAGAACTTTTAGCAAATCCTCATCTTTTACAAGTGATTGTTTGCATTATAACATCCAAAATGCCCAATTTCTTAGATCATTTTTTCAATTCATAATATATTATGTGTACCCATTCTTCATATTTTAGATTACCATCATTAATCATTCAACTATCTTTAAGCCCTACATGCATAATTAAAAAGTTAGACATTTAACCATGTTGATGATTATGGATATACATCAAAGAGTTTATTGATATTCAAATAGAAAGTTGCACACCAACATTGGAAACTTATACTTATACCAATAAAGATGTATAATTTAATTGGTGTAAGAAATTAAATATATTTTTGTTTTTTAAATATAATTATGTTTGTTTCTTTATTTATTTTCATGAAAAAAATCTCTTTTTTTTTGTCATCAAGGTTTGCACCCACTTATATCCAACACACACCCCTCACGCCGAGACTGCCAACTTATGCGTGAGACTATATATTATGGATGGTCCGATAGCGACCCGAAAGCGGGTGACCTGATAAGGCCAACAAATACTCGTTAGGATAGGCTCGAAATGACTCTGATACCATATTACGAAGTGGACTTTAAGTCTAACTCAAACCCATAAAACCGGCTCATGAGATTGAGGTTTGCACCCAGTTATATACAATGAAAAACTCTAATCTCTAGTCGATGTGGATCTCCAACAATATTCGTTAAAAAAATGTTCTTTGTTAAACTAATTTCATGATTTTCTTAATGAAAGTTACTTATTGAGACATCTCAATTCTATATGACAATCATTTGTGGGAATACCATTTGAACTAACTTTTCTCTTGGTGGGGTTCATCATTCATGATAACTCAAACATTGTCTAAAGCTAGCCAAATAAGTGGTTAAGATATCAGTTTCTGTATAATTATTTTATCATAACAGATCAGACGGAAACTTGAATTTTAGCCTCCAAATAATGGAATTCAATAATGATAATAATAATAATAATAAAAAACATTTGAGAAGGAATTTTAACATTTGACTATGATATCACAACCTGTTAAAATATGCAACGATTACATGATATGACAAACTAATTAATTAAGTCAAACATTTTGATTTGATTTTTTTTCACCAATAATCTATCACAATCAAATTTTAAATAGTGTCAAGTATTTTTTCTTTGAAAAGTTACTTATGAAATTAATTTATGCAAATTACCAATTTTTTCGCTATTACGAAGCATAATAATTGATGTATTTAATATTTTAATTAATTTGCTTTTTTAATATTAAAACTTTAACATTTGTAATAAACTTTTATCTTATACTTTTGCTTCTCTCTCGGATTTGGCTTTTTAAAGTTTTCATCTAAATTAGAGTAGAATCTCGTGCTTTGTATGGTGAACCAAAACAAAACAAAAAAGAAAAAGAGAGAAATAAAAGAGAATAGATTATTGATTTGAGAGGAGAAAAAAAAGTGAACTCGAGAACACCAATAAGCAACTAATAACTTAAAGAAAACGTTTTATATCTTAAAAATAAGCATAAAGGAGATGCCAAGAATTTACTATTTGATTATTTTTTTAAACTATTCAAATTGTGCTTTTAGTTATTTATAGTAAATTATCTTGCAAACTCAGCATACAAAAAGAGTAAACGAGAAAGAATATAAGAAACAAAAAAGTGAACCCACATTGTATTGGTAATTGATTAAATATATTTTGTATTTTATATGAAAATAATAATAAACGTTTGATTCCTTTAATAAAAAAAGAGAGAGGTGTATGATAGAAAGCACTTACTTTTGAATACAAATATTTATATATGGATGGATTTGGCATTAATCAACTTATTACTTCTTTTTCTAAATTTGTGAGCCATTTTGATGTAAATAATAAGACTAATCATGTGACTACATAGTTCAATTCATCTACCATAAAAAACAATTCAATTTGTTCGGTGTTTTAAACTAATAACAAGTATGAACTTAATAATCATGCATCTTTGAACATATTAAACATACTTCTAAAAACATAGAAAGAAAAGAAAAGAAAAGAAAAACAAAGAATATTGATATTGAATATGAAATTTTATATTTCATATGCATACATATATCATAATTATCACAATACATCATTATTATTTATACAACTATCATAAACATTTGGTCAACAACTCGTTAGCTACCTAAATAACATACAACATTAAGTAAATATTTACAATATTTTTCCTTAATTTATATTAGTAATAAATTTGACTCTTATCGTCTATCTAATTAGTGAAATTTTCAAATATTTTTACTCCTTTTATAAGTAATGGGATGTTTAGTCAAGCATACAATTGACTTTTTGTCTACCAACATCTTCATAACCTTTTTTCTTCCAGTTTTTATTTTTTTTCATAGTTCTCAAACCACAAGGCTTGAGAAGCTCTCATTGAGGTTGCAATGTATTCAGCCTCACATGAAGACAATGCCACCACTAGTTCTTTTTTAGAACACTATAAAATAGGTTCTCTATAAATCACAAACACATATCTATTATTTTTCTGATCACTTCTATTACCATACCAATTTGAATCACAATAGCCAAATAATCCCATCAGAAATGTTTATGTCATGTCTTGGAAACCACAACTCATATCCTAAAGTTCCCTTAACATATCTTAATATTCTCTTAGCTGCAAGCAAATGAAAAAGCATTAGATGAATCGTATATATGTTAATTAACCCCAATCCATCAGCTATGTAAGATCTACTACTGCATAAAAGTCTCAATGAACCCATAATCTATTTATTCAAGGTTGCATCAATTATCTTATCACTTTCTTCCATCTCTAAATTTATACCACAACTAGTTGGTGTTTGAACAAAAATACAAATCAACATATGATTTTTTTTTTCAATATTTTAGTTGCACGCCTCTTTTGATGCATGTAAGCTCCATCACTAGATATAAATTCTATTTCCAAAATTGGATAGCAATCCTATATTTGTCATCTTAAACTCCTATATTTTTATTGCAATATTACTAGAAACTAGTAGGTCATCTACATAGAGTCAAACTATTATCAAATCACTTATAGTAACTCTCACACAAACTCCACACTTTTGTTGTATACAAAACAAAGCAATCTAATTTTTTTCATGCTCGAAGGGCTTGTTTTATCCCATATAAAACCTTCTCCAATTTATACACCTTATCTTCTTGTTCTGTTGTAACTTATGTTGTTGACTTTTCTGCTTTTGTCCTTCCTCATTTATATATGTAGGAAGTGACACTTTGTTGTAATTAATTTTTTCCTTTTCTGTTTTAAGAGAATACACCCAGTTTTTCTTTTGTCTATTTTTTGATCTTATGATCTTGCATTGAATATCATATCCAATATGTTTTGTCACTTCAAAACCAGGAGGTTGATCAACATAAACTTCCTCGTCTAGTGGACTATTTAAAAAGGCTAATTTTACATCAAGTTAATGTAATGACCAACTTCTAAAGTTGGTTGTAGCAACCATTAATTTGATAGTTTCAATTATTTCCAAAGTGAAAACACCTCATTGTAATCGAAGACAATTTTTTTGCAAAAATTCCTTTGCAACTAGCCTACCTTTGTATTTTGTAACGTTTTAGTTGGGTTTACGACCTTATAGACTCATTTAACTCCAATAGGCCTTATTATGTGAGATAATGTGGCAAACTCCTGTGTGTGGTTTTTCTCTATTGCCCTCAACTCCTCCTCTATTTTTGCCTTCTATTTAGGTTTCTTAATAGCTTGATCAATATATATTGACTTTGTCTCTGTCATTAGAGCAAAGTGCACTATGTCTCCATCTTCATTCACTACATAGTTAGAAATAGATCTAAATTCCTAAAACTCCAAGGTTGTTGTTTATTTCTCTAAGGTCTTTGTGGTTGAATCGAACCTATTTTTGCACAATTGGACTACACATGTGGCTTATTATGAACCATTTCTTCACAATTTTCGTACTACACATCAAGCTAAATTGGAACATACATTTTATGACTTCTAGTTGTAGACTCCTAACTCTAACCTTTACTTTTCTCAACAATAATATCTTTGTTCATTACTAACTTTTTCATTACAGAGTTGTATAATTTGTATATGTGCCTGTTGAATGATACATTGGAAACATCATTGGCTTTCTCTTGTTACCCAACTTCTTTCTTCTTTCATTGGGTACATGTCTAAAGCAAAGAGAACAAAATACTTGTAGATGACACTACAAGTTTTCTTCTCAACCATGTTTCCTATAGAGTCACATCATGTAGGTTTTTAGTTGGACTTCTGCTCAAACAATAGGTAACAATAGATACAACTTTTCCCCAAAATTGTTTTGGAATATTCCTTTCTTTAAGCATACATATGTCCTTATGTATCAACATTTTATTCCTTCTTTCAACTTTTCCATTATGTTGAAGAGTATATTGATTCGTAACTTCATGAATTATACATTCCTTATCATAATAGGAATGAAAACCTTTTGAGTTATATTCACCACCCATCTATTCTAAAGGTTTGGTTCTTTGGTAAAGGAAATTTCAAAATTAGTTTTTTCTCGCTACCATAAACTTTCATCATATTTTGCTTCATATTCATGTTATGTCCTTTCTCCACTAATTGTCCAAGTGTAAAGAAATTGGTCTTCATTTATGGTACATAAAGAACATTTGTTATGAATGATTGTTTTTTATCTTTTCTTTGAATCAAAATTTCACCCATCCCTTAAGCTCTAACAATGCTATTATTAGCAAACTTCACTTTTCTTTTAACTTTTTCATCAAGACTAACAAACCAACCTTTATTTCCTATCATGTGATTTGAACATCTAGTGTCCAAATATCAATAATCAAAATTTGTATAATTTGATGTTGTCACCATGAAAAGAACATGATCTGAATAAGAATCATCACTATCACCTTGTGTCATTTGAGTTTCATCCCCCTTCATTTATTTTCCTTTATTGTTGTAGTATTCATCTCCAAAATGGTCCATTTTTTACAAGCATAACACTATTTTTTACAATCATAGCAATTATATATTTTTCTTATCAAAATTTGTATTTCCTCCTCTGCTTTGATCACCTCTATTCTTGGCCAGTTTTCCATGACCTCCATTATTCTTATGATTATCAATGGAATTCTAATTTGAGAGCCTACTAGAACCTTCACCACAATCTTTCATTTTCCCTTGTTTTTTCTAGCCCAACCATCATTTCTTCCAAAGTTAGTGCTTGTAAAGCCTGAAATGAAACTTTGTCAACATTCCTCTAAAAAAACCTTTGTTCATAAGCTTCAAGAGAATTTTCCAACTCCTTCACCTTCATCTTTTCAGGATCCTTTGATTCCTTAATTGCCACCACAACATGGCCCAATTTGAGAGTTAAAGTTCTTAAAACATTCTCAATTATTTACTGATTTGAAACATCTCACCATAAACTTTCATTGAGTTCACTAGCACTCGAATTCTTTTGAAGTAATCCACTACCAATTCTTGATCAACCATGGATAGCAACGCATAATATCATTGAAGCTTTACTTCTTGATTTTATCAGCATCTCCATATGACATGTTCAAAATATTATAGGCAGCCTAAGCTGAATTTGCCAAAGATATTTTCTCAAAATTGTAACAATCCACACACTGATGGATTAAGAAGAAAGGTGTGCAATATTTATTCTTAGATTCCTTGTGAACTGACATTTTCACCTTCGTAACACTTTCCTTCCAGTTCTTGAACATCATTCTTTACAATTTTCAACACTTCTTGAAAATAAAACATGACACCCTTTTTGACACTTCGTTAATCAAAGTTCTTCCTATAAGAATTGGAAAGTTAATAGAAAAAAACTAATTAGAACTTACCATGATTACACTCTAAACCTAGTTGAATTACACACTATAAAGATTTTCAAAATAGATAAAAATATCCGCGTGAAGCACACAACAAAATACCTCACAAGCTAATGGACATCACACGTAGGTCTTTAATCAAAATAACTCTAAATACCACTATTAGTACACACTAAATACTCAACAAAACAAAAAATAAAAATAAAATAGAACAAAAGATATAGATATTGAATATGAAAGTTTACATTTTATACACATATCTATAAATAATAATACACCATTACTATTTATATAGAACTGCTATAAGTTGTTAATAAACAACCTACTAACTATCCAACTAACATACAACCCTGATGACATTATTTATAGCAGTACATATCACAAAATTTAGAGTTTAATTTTTTAAGATCAATTTTTTTTGCATTATTAAATCAATAAGAACGAGTATTCTTCATTGTTTTTTCTAAATATTTCAATTAAAAGCAATCTAATTAATTTTCTCCTCTAACGAGAGTTTTTTTGACAAATTATTTAATTTATGGATATCTCTCTCTAATATTTAATATTTTATTTTATAATAAATATAAATTCTTTTACAGCTAATTACGTATACATATTCAGAAATGTTTAATAAATAATTACTTACACGAACAGCGATTTGTAATTTAAAGCAAATCACAATTACATGACAGACATAAAATATTTTTTAACAAGTAATTCATATAACTTTCAATATAAATGTTCTAAATTAACGTCAGCTCGGAAATAATAATAATAATAATAATAATAATAATAATAATAATAATAATAATAGTAATAGTAATAATAATAATAATAATAATAATAATAAATAAATAAAAGGGGTTTAAGGAAAGAAAGGAACAAAATGAAACAGATTAATTAAAATATATATTATTTCCTTTATTCAGTTATTGTTTAAAGAGGAAGAAATTATAAGAAATTAAGTGGTATCCTAATATTTTGATTTCCTTTTAAATTGAAAAGAAAAGTGGTGGAAAATTTATGTTTAGAAAAAAATGACTAAAATATTATTATTTCAATATTTTAATTTAAATATATTTATATTCCCTTAAACATAAAGCTTATTTTTTTCTCGAAATTAAAATTGATATTTTTATCCTGTATTTAAAAAATATTCGTTTAAGTCCCTTTGAAATACTGCAAAAACTTTTACTTACATAAATTTCTGTTACATATAACTAACAATTTATAAGTTGTCTAGATAATATCATATTTTAAATTTGTATATTCATATTATTAAACACTCTACCGTTATTTGCTTTTGTTTTCATGTATTAATTTGACAACATTTAGATAAGAAATGTTTAAATACTTTTTTTTCAAACTATAGGAATTATAAGATTTGAATGATAAAATTAAACTTAGCTCAAACATTTTGAGAGACATTGATGTGAGTTTTTGAACTGAATATTTGAAATTGTCATAGAAAAGTGTGAACTAATTCCTCTAGCAACCATGGCTTCTTGAACACTTTTGATGTGAGTAATTGTGTGGTGGTGATTTCTCTTGAAATGATTGTTGTTCATCTCTGAATTTCCCTTGGCTTCACTTGGCAGTGAAGTCATTCATTGAATATTTCTTCATTCAATTTTTCCCATTTTCATACTTCACGTTATGGTGTGTTTCTTTCACACATGTGACATGTCATTTGATTCAATTTTCATAACACGCCACCTTATATGTTCTAGGCATTTTTATACCACAAGTTTCTAAAACATTATACAAAACACTTTAACAGAAAACGAATATGGTCATAGTTTCAATACATTGCATGTCAAATCCGTTGTTAATTCAATGATTAAATAGTCACTTTTAAATTCTTTTAATGTATAATTTACTTCACAACAATCCTTAAAAAGTATTAAAATAAAAAGAGCCATAATTGAATCTTCAATGTTCCACACAATGACTTGTTCCAAACATATTTTCACTTCATCTACATAGGTTGCTTATGACCCTACCACCCATGCATTGCATTACTAAACTGCTCCCGAACCACCCTCAGTTTGAGGCAAGTCTTGTTAGTAAATGGTTGAAGCATTGAACTGCAGAAACATAGCACAAAATTGTGAAGATATTGATTAATTTACTTAAACTACATAAACTCTTTCTGGTTTTTCTTGTTGAACTTATGATGTCGTACATTGATATTTTCGATGTTTTTTTCAAATATGTTAATATGCATTTGGTGGCTACGTCTCCTATTGTTAATAAAGTTGCTAAGCTTTGGTGTTTGTCAGTTCCTAATCTTGTCCAAAATTTCTTGGTCCATGATCAATTTATTTTTGTACTACGTGATAAATTTTTTAACTTTGCAGGTGTTTATGGTGTTAACATATACTTGGATAGACGAGTTTTTTGGAGGGATCTTAGTTTCTTCACAGGGCCTTGGTTTATTCTGGGAGATTTTAATGTTGTGCTCTCGATGAATGACTGTCAAGGGGGGTGCCTCCTAACCAGGTTTCTTGTATTGAATTCCTTGATTGGATTAATACTAATGATCTTTCTTGTATACCTTTTACTGGATCTTGTTATACTTGGTGTAATGGAAGGAGAGGGTTGCATATAATTCATAGAAGGCTGGATAGGGCTTTATGAAATGGAGTGTGTCTGGATGAATGAGATTCTTGTACTTATCAGGTTCTTGTTAAAAGTTGTTTTGATCATTCCCCTATTCTTGCTAGTCGTGCTAGTAATTCTTTGAGGAATGTTAACAATTTTCGTTTCTTTTCTATGTGCCTTCAGGACACTTCATGTCGAAAGCTTATTCATGATTCTTGGGCTAATAACTGGTGCATAGGAGATACTTACTATATTAGGACAATAGGCTAGTTCGTTTACTTTTAGTTTTCTCTATTTTTAGTTCATTTTTTTTTTACATTTCAAGTTCTATCCAAGTTCTTCGTTCTTATTCTCATTCTCTCACGGATCTTCTTCTCCTGTATTGATTTACATTATGAGTTTTATCTTTTAAGTGAATTTAATTATGGAATTGGGTAACAGTGTAAAGTCATGTTAGATAATGCTCTGTTTTAGTGTTTTCCTCTTCGAAATTCAATTCAAAATTATATTTTTTTTATTAAGTGGTTTATAAGAACATACAAATCGATTGGTTGTGTTTTCTTCATTAATAAAGAATCCAGATTTATGTCCCTTGCATAAACCATGATTTCGGTCCCTCTTTTACGTTCTTGAATTGAGTTCCACTTTTCTTTTTTATTAATCCTTTTAATTATTTCTTGTTAACATTTTTAGAATTTATCTTTTCAATTTACCAGTCTAATTCGTTTTCCTTCATGTTAATTCAACTACAATTTACAGTTTTAATCATGCTTTATTTGACATTTTCTACAATTTAAGTTCTTGCACTTTACAAATTCTGCATTTTAATTTCTAGTCATTTACATTTCTTGCAATTTACTTTTCAATCATTTACAAATCTCACAATTTAAATTTCAACCATTTACTTTTCTGCAATTTACTTTTAGACGTTCTCACTTTTTTTCTTTTTCACTTTCCAAGGTATAACCATCAAAGAGTCTGGTAAGTGATTGTTGACTACGCGGTCTAAGAGTTCTACTTAGTTTCTTTTGCACGTTTAACTTTGCATTTTAATTTACATTGGTGTTTTAGTTTTAAAGATTTAACTACCAATTTTAGAATCTAAATAATTGTTAGCTAAAAACTTGATAACTAATTATATATCAATTTAGAAACTAGTTTATAACTTTTTATTAATAATATAAACTACTTTAAATATCAATAATTTTTTAGTATATAATTTAGTAAATATAAGAACTAATTATTTTTTTATTCTAAAATTAATTTTTATTTAATAATTTTCTTGTAGTGTAAACCTAACTATTTATTTTATTTTTAATGAGGTTTTTAATTAAAGTTTTGAAATTTTTTCAAGGACTAAAATTACAATAAGTTTTCAAGTTTGGATAACAAAGTGTAGTAGGTTATTAACAATGAAGATATACCACGTTGGGTTTATCAATAACAATACTGAAATAATTAACAAGTTATAAATTTAGAGGCATTTTTAAATTTTTAAATTTTGAAAAATATTTAAATGATAGTGAGCTACATTTTACCCTTAATACATTCTTACAATATACAATTAGCAAAGAGTATCATCTTCATTGATTAGAAGCATTACCTCTCTTTGACTAAAAAATACAAAAAAAAATAATTGTTGAGCCAATAACACATCATGGGTTAAAGTGTCCTAATTAGCTATTTTAATCCATAAAATGAAAGAAGAAGATGCAAAAGTAGCATCATCCTCTTACTATTTTTTTCTTTGCTAAAAATGAACTTGGGTGGTCATAACACTAAACTAACAAATCAAAAGTATCAATTAATTAGGTCATGAACCGACATTATATACATCAATCATTCATCATTTGTATATGTTGTATTTGATGTTGCACACTCTCTTTTTTTGTCATTACCATATTTTTGTTTCCTTGTTTACTAAGTTTATAAAGTAATAGGGAATTGTAGAATTAAAATTATAAAAATATATTTTATATATATTCTCTTTTATCAATTGTCTTATTTATTTTCTTAACTTTAAAACTGATGAGTTAAAGATAATAACAGTATATACACATGTCAAATTTATAGTTAAATATATAAAAAAACTAAAAATTCTATTTCAACCAATTGTCTACTTTGTACCTCTGCTTTCTTTACTTAGATTACAATAAAATTATGAAATAAAAACCAATTTTAGAGAAAAAAAAATAACTAGTTGCTATAGTGACTAAATTGGAGACCATTTTAGAAACTAAAAAATTTTTTGGTTTCTAAATTAGTTTCTATGTTAAATAGTTTCTAAATTGGTATCTAATTAGCTACCAAGGTTTTAACTACCAATTATTTAGATACTAAATTTGGTAGCAAAAACCTTTGTAGCTAATTAGATACAAATTTAGAAACCATTTAAAAATAATAGATTTATAAACAAAAGAATTTATAGTGTAGAAAAATAAAATAAAATAAATTTATATCTTAACTAATTTACATAAATTCTTTTGTAATAACTTTTCTAAAAAAGATTACTCTTAATTCATGCATAACTTTTTGTTTATAATTGTTTTTCTTCTGAAAAGTTGTTTATAAGAAAGTTTATCCGATCATATTCAAACTAATTAGCAACTAATTAATGAAGGGTAAAATTGTAGCAAAGTGTGGGAAAGGAAAAAAGAATAGGAATAAAGGTATGATTGGTTTATGGATAATAAAGTGGTAGTTGTGATGTATGGGAGCTTAAGAAATGGACAAAGCAAAGAAGGATGAAATGCATAAACTCCACATATTGTGGGGTCTATATTCCCTTATCCATCATCTTCATAGATACAATAGTTTATTGGCATTAGGGTTTCCACGTGGACTTCATTTTGAGGATGTTTAGTTAGTTGAAAGTTATAATATGCAATTGATGCTTCATACAAAAGTTTGGTGTACTCATTACTCATTTCAAGTTTTGCTTTATGCTCTCTTTCAATCCCACTTCACCCTTATGCTTTCTCAAATCATTTGTCTAATAACATAACATAGGAAGATTAGGGGTCTTAGTTTAAGGTCCAAGTATGGCATCAACATGAATGAAAACTTGCATAAATCAAGTAGGAGAAGTATTGATTCTCATGAAAAAAAATGTTAAATTATAAACTTAGTCTTCTTCAATTATTGATGTAATTCTAGTCACATCTTTCAGAAAATCATAATTTTTTTTACACAATCTTAAATTTTAGATATTTTTTCTTATATTTTAATAGATTAAATTATTTTTATAATACAGTACCAGAAAATCATTAAATAGAAACCAATTTTAGATAAAAAAAAATTGTTCACGACAAAATAATAATTAGATAGAAACCAATTTTAGAAATAAAAATAATTAGTTGTTATATTGACTAAATTATATATTATTTTAAAAACTAAAAATATCATTGGTATATAAATTAGTTTTTATTATTAATAAAAATTATAAATTAATTTTTAAATTAGTATCTAATTAGCTACCAAAATTTTAGCTATCAATTAATTAATTAATTATCAATGTTTTAGTTACCAATTTTAGAATATAAATTGGTTGATAGGTAAAAAATTGATAGTTAATTAGATACTGATCTAAAAAATAATTTATAAGTTTTATTAATAATAGAAACTACTTTACATATCAGTTATAGCGATAATTTTAGCTATCAATTAATTAATTAATTAATTATCAATGTTTTAGTTACCAATTTTAGAATATAAATTGGTTGATAAGTAAAAAAATTGATAGTTAATTAGATACTGATTAATAAGTTTTATTAATAATAGAAACTACTTTACATATCAGTTATAGCGATTATTTTATGTTATATATATATATGATTTAATTAATGCTAAATAAAATAATAAATATATAAAATTAAAATTTTATATATTGATATTTTTTTAAATACAAAAACTAAAACCAAATCCTACATTACTTATTAAGTTAAATTATAATTTTAAAAAAAAAGTAAAACTAACTGACATCATAGACTATACATGATTAGTTAAAATTTAAATAAGTTATCTTAAATTTATCGATTACATAATAAAAAAATAAAAAATCAATAATAAGATTGTTAAAGTAAGTATCTAACTTAACTTTTTTTCTGCTTTTAACCTAACAATCACTTTCTTTATTGATTAAAAATAGCTAAACAATGCAAATTACAATACTTATATAATAAGTAAGCATCACATAAAATACCCAACAACATTTTCTATTAATAAATGCATCTTATTTAAGTGATTCGTGTAAATAACTGCGATGCAGATATTTTAAGAAGTTTAGATACTTCAAATATATGGTTGTTTTAAAGTATTGGTGACAAGTTCATATCACCATAATTAATGATTAATCAATACTTTAATTAAAGATTGGTCTATTTATTAAGGAGAAATTTGGTGAATTTCGTATCAGTATTTTGTTACTTTAATTTAACTTACTTTACTAATGAACTTTATTTTATTACAAAATTAAAGGGATTGAAGAAAAAATAAATTGAAAAAACAAACAAAAGAAAATTGGACCTTTTGAACTGGTTTTCAGCCCGTGGACAAAAGCCCTAAAACTCCACACCATCATAATCTGCAAATGGTCCCAAGATTCAAAAACAAAAATTACATTTTTTATTTTTTATTTTTATTTGATTTTTTTATCTTTTGTTTTTTTTTCTTTGCTTTAATCCTTTCTTTTGATATGCTTAATAAAAAAAATCAAAAATACATTTCTATCTTGTTCCATGACATGACATGTAGAATTATGACATCATTGTTTCTTATTTAAAATAATTAAAACTATTATTCTATCTCATTAAAATTATTGCTCTCATTTTTATTTCACAAATTAAATTTTCAATCACTCTTTTTATTAGCACAAACAACTATGAAATGCTCACTCAAAATTCAATTATTTAACAATTACTACTTAAGACTTTCACTTTGTGACATTGAAAATATAGGGTAAACATAAGTTAAATTATGAATATTGATACATTGAAATGATTTTCTACTATTGAGAAGTGGCATTGAAGAATTACAAATTAGAATCACTAAGTACCATAAATATCATTCCAATTTCAATTTCATACTAGATCAGGTCAGAACTGGATTATAAGGTAAAAAATAAAACTTAAATCTTATCTAATAAAATATTGATCACAATAATTAACATATAATTTTTTTATTTAATATAATATAATTGTGTATATCTTTTTACTACTAGAAAATCATTAACTAAAAATAATTTTAAAAATTAATTAATGATTATATTGACTAAATTAAATAATAATTTAAAGACTAAAAAAATTATTTGTATTTAAAGTAATTTTTAACTTGTATCGAATTAGCTACCAAAATTTTAGGTATCAATTGTTTAAATTCTAAAGTTAGTAGATAAAATTTTGGTAGCTAATTAGATACCAATCTAGAAATTATTTATCAATAATAAAAACTACTTTATATAACAATAATTATTTTAGTCTCTAAAATATTTAATGAAGTAACTAATTTTTTTTATAATTGATTTTTATTTAATTATTGTTTTGTAGTATTTATTTTAATATTCAGTTCAAGAGTCTATTTAGTTTTTCAATATCTCAAAATTTACAGAAGACAAACTAAAGCTGATATCAAGTTTGTTTTCTCAAAGTTTAGTTACAAGAACATTAAAAGTCACAAGTAATGCACAAAATATAAAGGTGAGAGGAGAAAAACAATAGTAATGTGCTAATAAATTGTGATGGAAAAAGAGAATATTTGTTAATATTTTTGGAAAACCAAGTTGTATTTGTAAAAGGTTTGATTTATTTATCAATAATGTTTGGCTCACATGTCTAGCAAATCAAAAAGACCAAGCCCACAAAAATATTTTGGACTATCACACAAATTATTCAAAACAATTTTTATAACCTTCACATACTTCCAAAAAACATTAAGAGATTGTTAGTGAAAGCCAAGTATGACAATTGGGACCACCCTAGAGATTTAAATGGGACTCACAACACATTAGTTAGCTAAAACAACCTTTCAATACAAAGCACAATAATTATGTGTTGCCTAACTTGTGTGTGAAGTCTAGGCCCACACACAAAAAAACACAAGGTACACACAAGTTTGTTTGGTTAATCCACTTGGTTATTCTTCTACCATTCTACCATTTTACATAACTAGATTTTTTTTTTTATTTGTAATAAATAATAAATAAATAAATAAGAATCATTGCAGGGTTCAACCTTTATACAAAATTACACAATAATCAACTTCTAACTAAAATCGCCTACCTAACTAACGAAAGCACTAGTCAAACTAACAACCTTCTTCAAGAAACCACCCTCGTCAAGGTTCCAAACATCAATCAGAATAGGAAAATGAAACACAACAAGATTTTGCAGAAGAAGAAATCACCCTCATGCACGTCAAGGTTCCAAACATCAATCAGAATAGAAAAATGAAACACAACAAGATTTTCCATAAATCCAAGACCATAAAAAAGTATACAATAATTTATCATATATGTGAAAAAGAAACCCTTGAACATGTATGTCTCTCTACAAATTAAAAAATATATATTGAATTTAGCATAACAAATTTTATCTTCAAAAAATGACAAAATAAAAAAGATAGGTTGTTACAAGAAAAATGAGTTAAAGATGGTTAAAAAATTTAGCTTATAGCTGATCTCATTCCCTCCATCTTCAAGATTTGTAGCAAGAAATCACTCCATGTGTCAATGGGTCCTGGCAAGCACCAATGAACACAATCATTATACAATGTTACATTCTCATGTGCCCAATGTCCATATCTACTTGGATGACCATCTGGTCTCATTAACATTGCTTGTGTGGTGTCAATTAACTTCAATTTCAAACCCTTCTTTCTACCTTCTTTTTCAGCTTTCTTAAACTCCTCCAATTGGATCATATAAAGCTCCAAATTTGTGCCCTCTAATTGTGCCTCACTACTCCTAAATGGCTTAGTTCTCACACAATTTCCTCCTTGATTCCATATCCCATTTTCAAAATGAGATGGTGCAAATGTTCTGAGAAATACTGTGCCCTTGAAGTCTTCCAAGCTATTGATTGCCCTAAAAGCAGTCCTAAAAGCCTTTCTGTAGCCATAGAACATGGTCAAGTCAGGGACATTTTCCATGAGGCAAAAATGGCACCCCACAATCTTTTTCCTCTCATAGAACACCATTGGTCTGTAGAACCAGTGCCCTCCATCAAGAATGATGTAGTCAAAATCTTGAACTTGTGTGGTCCATTTCTCATCATGCTCATCAAGGTAGAGGTTGAAAAGACCAGTGTTGCTTGGACCATTTGAATCAGCCACTTTGGATCTTACTAGATGGGGTGTCCAAAAAGTGGCCATTGTGAAGTTGTAACTAGGGTACTTCCATCTCTTGAAATACTCATCACTTGTGTATGATACATCTATTGGCCATTCCACCTGAGAAGTTCACAAAATTTTAATTTAACAATTTATGGATATTAATTCAAATATTAAAATATACTAAAAAAAATTATCTCTACTTTTTTAAAAAAAATAAGTTATAAATCTAAGAATTTTAAAAAAAATATATTTTAATATTATTTTACAAAATAAACTTTAAATTTATTATAGATTCCAAATCGACTAGAGATTAAGAAATTTCATAATCTATAATTAGATGCAAACTTCACCTCATAAGCTGATAAGCCGATTTTATGAGGTTAAGTTATAGTTAAAATACACTTCTTAATAAAATTTATCTCAACTTCACAAAACCAGTTTCTAACATAAAATTTAAACTCTACTTATAATATAATTTAATAATAACAAATACCAATATATGTCAAAACAAAAATATATGAAAATTATTCGAATACTTTACATTGTTTTCAAAAAAAATTAATATGGGTTTACCTTTTACTTTAGACAATGTAATGTAATTATTATTGTTTGATCTTCAAAAGAAATATTACTAAATAATTATACATGACTCCAAGTACTAATCTAGTTAATTTCTATTCCTAATTTGAGACAATATTGTTAGTGGATTTATACTTTTATTAATTCATATGTGGTTATATATAAGGTTTGAGTTTTATTATTGTAATAACCAAAATAATATTGCATTTGACTTTACTACTTCTTTTTTATCAAATTTATACATAGCTTAAATAATGATCTTTTTATAAATAATGATGAGTTTATAATATTTACTGAATTGTTAATTACTATATTAGTTGAACTCCCCCAAGAATTTATTATATATATTAATATAAAGTATTGAAATCACTCCCCATCACCATTAAGAAGATTTCATTAAACTTTCGATAAAATTATCTACTAGGAAAAGTTACACATTTTATACATATTCTTACTTTAACTATTAGTTAATTAAAAATTAATTAATCATGTAATAATATTTCATTTTGAGTAAAAGAAAGATAGGAGAAGCAGATATGCATAATTTTAACCTGAAATTTCTAAAATTGGAGTGACTCTGTCTATTTCTATGTAATATATGTACCATGTACTATGTACTGAAATTTAATTTTCTAAATTTAGTCCAAACATTCGAAAGTAACATCACAGTCATAATCATTGCAATTTGATCCAAAAATTTCTGTCCCCAGTAAGGTGCATGTGTATTACAAAATCGAATAATCCAGCACATAGCTAATTATATATTATTTGACAGCTAATAATAATTAATATATATATATATGAAAAATTATGAAGGCCTACTACATTTTGGTTTGATTGAAAAGAAGAAAAAAAGTAGAAAGAAAGTATTAATAATTATAATAAATAATGAGATTAAATAAATAAAAGGAGAAAGTTAATGTGTGTTCAAAACTTTTTCTAGTTCAGGCTAAAAAGTTAAAGAAGTTATAATATCTTTGTAAAATTCAAGAAATTAATGATAAGATTAAATTATTCTTTCTTTTATATACTTTAATAATTATTTCCTAAATGAAAATAAATACTAATTTTACAAACAAACTATTCAGAAGTGCAGAAAGAAAATGATAAAATTGAAAAAAAAAAAGAGAGGGATATATATGCTTTCTAAACATTCTAAAATAAAATAATTTAGGGAAAAAGAACAAAAACAATATAATTTCTTTGAAATAGAGGGAACAATTCCTTTTTATTATTGTCTCTATCATCTAAAAATACCAATTTATTGCAAATACAATTAGGTGATAATACACACAATAATAATAATATTAATTATGTTTATTTTTTTGGTGAATAATGACTCTATAAATTTGTTATTGTAGTTATCCACTTAAATAATTAAAGGGCCCATAATATGTGTTTGTCATATTAGATTCCACAAAGCAATTATTCATTTATCACAAACAAACACCTTAAGCCCAAAGGAGTTGTTAGTTGGATTTGTCACACAACATCAACAACTACTTTACACTCATTCACTTTTAGGTTTGTTTTTTTTTTTATTAATGATATTATAAATGTAACAAAACTTAACCTACATTTTTAAACCACTTTTTAAAAAAATGTAAAAAAAAAAAATTAATTATGAAGATTTATATTTTCTCAAGTCAACCGTAAAGGGTGTAATTAATAAAATTATTTGAGTGTATTTTTATTTTTTTTAACCACAATATTAATAAATATTATTTATGGTTGAAAATAATAATTAACATGTTTTAAGTACATAATATAAATATTCCTCTTCTAACATGATTTATTCCATGTAAAAACTCACATTATCAAATCAACCCCTAAATCACTTTATTATAGAAGATAACTTGTGTGAATTATTGTTGGTCTTTTATTTTGAATTTTAAAAATGATAAATGAAAAAATATTTTTCTTTTCGAAAAAATATTTCATTTAAAACAGAATAGAGAGAATAATTAACTTCAAATATATTGACTTTTATAGTGATTATATGATAGAACATATAATTATATTTTTTATAATAAAAAAATTACCTTATGATTTAAATTTTTATAATCTCACCTACTGGGGTCTAATCTAAACCTTAATAATATATGTGTCCCATTCAGAAGGGGTTAACAGGTCAAAGACAATTTATGACACAGCTTGCTGGCAGGTACACTGATATTAATGACAATAATATATATCTCTCACAATTTTAATCATAACATCCAATTAATAATCCAAAGATCCAATTAAAAATACTTAAAAAAAATTACACAGCCACATTAAAAAAATTATAAAAAATATTCATCTGCATGTCCATATAAATATTTTCTACAATGAGAAATTGTCTTGTGAGAGTTTGCTATCAATAAAAATAAAAATATTAGTTTAATATAGATTTTATATATAATTTTTTCAAATTGAAAACATGTTTATTTATTTCAATTTTAAAAAATTATGTTTATGAGACCATATTAAAATACTATTTTTATTAATAAAAATACTTTTAAAAAATCTCATTTAAATTGGGTAAAGAATTAAAAGAAGAAATACTACTAAAGATGAAAAAAAAAAATTACAACAACACTCCTTAAAATTTTCCTAAATTATATTTAACCATTCTCTTTTTTTTCACCATTTGATAGTCTCCCCTATCAGAAATATAAGTGTGTTTTAACCTTAAGAAGTGCATATATATTAATATAAAAAAATGTGATGATATAAAGTTTTTGCAACAAAAGAAAATTGTGTAACTTGTTGAACTTTTACAATGATAAATGTTCTTGACAAAACTTGTGGGACATACCAAAAGAGAAATAATACGAAAGCTTCAATATGCATTAATATATAGTAGAATTTTGTGTTTTTTTTTTCTTTGTGTATATCTTCTAATTGGGACGTTTCAACCATTTCTACTAACTTAGCTTTGTTAGGGATTCAATTATTATTTGTTGTAGACTTAAAGGATGGATTAGGTGACATAAATTTGTATTCTTAAACTATTTTTTGTAGTGGCATTTTAGGGTTTCGTGTTTTTTATTTTATTTTTCAATACAAAAATGTTTAATTTTATCTTCTCAATAATCAACAATCTCTTGTTAATATCTTATTATGAAAATGTGTCACATAGTTCCAAATGGAAGATTGAAAAGAGATGATTCCATTTTAAAAATAAATAAATAAATAAATATATATATATATATGATGCATTTCTATAAATGAACAATAATTTATTTAAAAATTAGAAACAAATATTTTCTCAGATGTATAATTTATTTTAGAAATGAAAAAAACGAATATTTTCTCAGTTCAATACACTACTATTAAGTCTTTTAGTATACTACTTGAATATAATATTTTTAATTTAGAGTGATGTTAAAGGTTTTAAAAAAACTAAAAGAAACCCTATTATTTTAAAATTATAATTTTAAATGAAGAAAGTAATAAATAACTCTCTCAATTCACGAGTGTTTTGGAAAGTGTACCTCTGCATTGCACAGTCTGCCATCAAAATAAAAAAAATGAACAAAAAATAAAAATAAAAATAAAATCTGTGGGAACTCAAAAGTAGACAAAAGCAAAAACCAGGGGCATATGATGAAGAAGAATGATGATAGTTTCACACTCGTACTTAGCAATCAATAATATTATTATTTTATTTTAAATTTTTATTTATTTTTATTTTTACTAGTTAAATATAATATTTTATTGTTATAAGTGGAAGTAAGAGAAAAAGATGGATCTCAGATAATTATTATTGATTCGAATGAAGAAACACTGACTACACTACACACCAGTGCATGTGACCAGAGTTTCCAGACCAAAGATTCGATTCCTTTTGGCATGCACCCTTCATTATCATTACTATATCTATCTTACCACTTTCTGTCACTTAATTAATTACCCTTTTTAAACAATAATATTCAAAATATTAAGATAACCCTTTTCATTATTAAATAGGTATTGGAATAATGTTCTAATTAGGAGTTAAATTAAATATTCATTAACTATACAAGAAGTACATTGTTTGAATATTACTATTTTCTCTCCCTTTTTTAAAAAGATTTCATCTCTTAAAATTAGAAAAAAAAATACTTAATTTTTCAATAGAAAATAATTATCAATAAATACTTCACAGTAAAGGATTGTCTTGGTTAAGAAAAAATTAGAATTTTTTGTATGGGACTTTGAACCTTTTTGATACTTCACACAGAAGAATAATGATTGCTTTTCCCTATAGTGAAAATCTCATAAGCACAAAAAGGAGAAGAAGAGTTTAATTGAATGAAGGCATTTTTGGCTTTAAACTTTGGTTAAAGAAAAAGTTTAATTAAGGCTTGCAATGTAATCAGATACCTAATTAATTACGTGACTCCAAAGCAAAACACATACACAAAAAATCAAATAGAAAAAAGACAAAAAGCAAATGAGAAAACAACAATGGATGATGATAATAATGGTTTGTGAAGAAAAGAAATGTGACACACTCACTCAAGATATTTTTTTATTAAATATATTTAATATATTAATTATACACACTGTAAAATCATAAAAGAAAAAGAAATACATAAATTTGTAAATTTAAGGTTTAATCAGTTATCATCTATATATCTAAAAGAAACAGTTGGTATATAATGCTGAACCATCACATCAATGGAAGTAGTATTACTGATTTAAATTTTTCAAAATAATATTCTGTGTTCAAAAGGTTTAAAAATGCTAAAAATATACCATAAATTATGAATAAATTATCCCTTATATATCAATATTGATTAAAAAAACCACCCTTAAATTGGATAACATTATAATTTGTGCATGTTAATGATGTTTTTTCTTTAATGATGTTTTTTTCTTGTGGATGCAGAAATTTAGAATTTTGCAGGTAGATGATGTTGTTGGAATACTTACCCTAGAAAGAAGACAAATCATGGACTGCATCTGATTCCTCCCCACAGAGTCACCAACAAAGGCCATGGATTTGCCCTTAACAATTTCTAAGAACTGAAAAGGGTTGAATATGGGAAGTTCACAGTCACTGGGCTTCCATCTCCACTTCATGAACTCAGAGTCAGGTCTGCCATACTTCATGCAGTTCTGGTGTTCATGAATGGCCCAACAAGTCTTGTTTGTGTAGTATGGTGCCTTAGGGTTTGGCACCCACTCCCCTGTGAAAATGTCACACATCTCCACATGTGTTGAGGGAAGGTTGCTGTGTGCCATATCCTCATCATGAGTAGATGCTTCAATGTGCTTGTACTTGTTGTTTTTCATCTTCAAGAGTGATGATGAGTGATAGCTCAAAAAAGGGTACCACAGAGGGGTGATTGCAAGTGCTAGGATCACCAAAATTGCTATGAAGGTCACTTTTGGGATCATGTGCTTTGGGGTGGTGGTGTTCCCAAAGAGATGCTCACTCTCTTGGAACTTCATGATGGAGAATGAGAGAAGAGAAAGAGACAGAAGAAGAAGAAGAGGGAAATAGGATAGGGTCATTAACTTGTTCTTTATAATGTGTGTAAAGTGATTTATTAAAGTTGTGTATGAGTTGTGATTCTTTGTTTTATTTATTATATTAGGTATATAAATTATTGTTAATTCAACTTTCATTTATTTTTGTTTGCAGAAAAAAATCCTCATTCTTGAACTGTGGAACATTAAATGCATGGATAATAATTAATCTGTGGTGTGCTATTAGTAAATAGTTTGTATATATAATCATTTAGTAATACTATTCATTTTAGTTAATATTTATGGAACATAATAAATGTTATACATATATCACTTTTCTATTTACATATTTAGATTTCAAATTGTTTAAAAAAAAAGTAACTTTACAAAAATTAGTTGTTATCTTAAATATTTATTTCCTATAAAATGGAATTATTAAAATGGAGGTAATCTTTTCTTTTAAGTTGTTAAAGATAATTTGATTTTCTCTCTGTTTCTCAATATGTTAATAACACTTTATATATTTTTTTATTCATTAAATTTATGAAAAATATCATAAAACCGTACAAGATTGTTAGTTGTTTAATGAATCACATCCATGGTTTTTTGTATTTTTGTAGAATAAAAAATTATAAGAAAATTTGAATTGCGCTTTAAATGATTATGTTTGATTTTTTTATTCTTATTTAAGAAGTTATTTCATTTTATACAAGATGATCTATCAAATTATATGGATATGGATGCAAATTTTCGGATATTAAATAAATAAACATTTTTTATTTAGGCTAATAATACTATAATTTTCAATTTGGATGTATGTTAAATTTGTTATACATTAACTAAAATCGTATTAATGAAGCACATTAATATAATTAATTTCTTAAACCAGATTAATTAGGCATATTTGACTCTTTATAGTTACTTCTTCCATATAAGTAAAATTCATTGGGTATAATTGAGTCGTAGCCGTATATATAATCAATTTTATGTTAAAGCCGTTTGACATTATTAAAAGAAGTTTTTAAAATGTGTTTTGAAAAAAAATTATAAAAAGAAGGATATACATAAATGAATAAGTATACTAAAACCTGAAAAATTATTAGGAAATGATAAAACTTTTCTTGTTGATTGTATCTATAAAGTTGTATCTAAGTTACTAAGAAGACTCAAAGGAGTGTTACAAAAGATTATCGACTCAAGAAAAACAGCTTTTTTTTGTAAGGGAGAGGCCTTATGGACAATGTGTTGATAGTTAATGAGACTCTGGTTGAGGTGAAAAGGAAAAAATCAAAATGCTTCTTTTTAAAATTGAAATATTATGAAAAAACATATGATTCGGTACGATGGGATTTTTTTTATTATATGCTAGGCATACTAGGGTTTGGGACTAAATGGATTAGATGGATACTTAATTGTGCGCGTATGCATCGTGTATGCGCGTGTATGCATCGATACTTAATTGTGTGTTAATGAACACCCATTTTTTGCATCTGGGAAGGGAGGTGGGTGGAAACCATCGGAGAGTTAGCTTCTGGGGAAAAATTATTGACAAGATCAGTTAAAGATTGGATAGATGGAAAGTGAAATTTTTATCTCTGGCAGGAAGAGTTTGCATGATTAAATTGGTGTTGTCATCACTCCCATTATTCTATATGTCATTCTTCAAGATGCATTTATCTGTGGTGAATACAATAAAGAAAATCCAAAAAGTTCTATGGGGTTGGGGCAAGAATGGAAAGAAGATAGCATGGGTTGCATGGGAAAAAGTTTGTGAATCCAGAGAGGAGGGAGGTTTAGGATTTAAAGATATAAGGCTCTTTAATGATGCTCTGCTAGGAAAATGGATTTGGCGTTTATAATTAGATGAGGGAGGATTGTGAAAAGAAATCCTAGAATCAAAGTATGGAGGATGGAGAGAACTAAAAAGAAATGGTATAACTTCGAAGGAATCTCTCTAGTGGAAGGACTTAAAGAGACTTTGGTTGGCGGAGGAATGGGGGAACGACTTTGAAGAAAATGTCACCTGGAGAATAGGAGACAAAAAATTAATTCGATTATGGGAGGATAAGTAAATAATACAAAAGCTCTACGTTCTAAATTCCTGAGACTTTTTTCAATTTCCTCAGATAAAACAACTTGTCTTTCTTAGATAAGTGGGTGGGACAATAATAAATGGATTTGGAAGATGGAGTGGAGACGAACTTTATTTGAATGGGAAGTGGGTGAGGAGAATAATTTAAAGCAACTCATTGATGACAAAACCTTAACACAAGGAATAGGGGATCATTGGGTATGGAAGGCAGCTGAAAAACTAATATACACGGTTAGCTCATCCTTCAAGAGAATAAGAATGGAGGTAGAGGGGGACTTAAAATCGTTATACGATTCTTTCTGGAGCATTAAGGCCTTACCTTCTATGATAACGACTGCTTGGAGAGTTCTTGTAGATAGAATCCTAACAAGGGTTAATCTAGAAAAGAAAGGGGTAGGATTGGAAAGCAATGTTTACATGCGATGAAGAAGAGGAAACATGGAATCATGTTTTCTTTAAGTGTATAGTTGCATGGAGGATATGGTACATGTGTAGACAGTGGATATGGGAGAGTATGGTGCATCATTGGGAAGCTAGAGCTCACTTTATGCTTTTTATGTTAAGTTGGGCAACACAATATAAACAAATTGTGAGGATGTATGTGGATCGCAGTAGTAGGGAAAATCTGGAAACAAAGAAATCTAATTATTTTTAAGAATGGTAAAGTTGATAGTTCTGAGATCTTTAAATTGGCACAAGTTAAGGCATGGTCATGGATAACTAATAAAGAAAATCTAGCTAGGCTTACTTACTCCCAGTGGTGTATGGAGCCAAAGGAATGACTGAAATATACCATAAGAACATGAGGGGGTAATAATAAAGAAGTGGAAAAGATTGATAATAATAGTTTGTGGAAAGAAGGTGTTTATTTATTTTTTAGGGGGTGATAGTGAGGTAGGTGTGCGTGATTCATGCATCTTTTTATTATTGTGTATTACTTTATGCAGGAAGTATTATTGTGGAAGGTGCCTTACAACAAACATATGGATTGACACATTTTGTTTCGTTTAGTTATTTGAACTGTCACTACTAATTCTACCTCTAGGATAGAGAGGTATCTGTGTTGATTTTGTAGGAATAATTATGTAGATTGACTTTATAGTGCAAGGATACTTTTTGTCCATTTACTTAGATGGGTGAAACGGCATTGTTGAGACAAGATTAGCAGTATAGATTTAGAAATATGGAAATGTATTGTTGGTTGCATGTGAAGTCTATTATGTCTTTTTTATGGCCTATTTGCAGTTAGATATTAATCAAATGTGGAAATGAATAAGGCCTTGAGCTTTCAATGTATAAGGAGTGGGACATTCCTGAAGTGTCTCTCTTTTATTCAATTTATTTATTACTTACAAAAAAAAATGATAAAACTTCTCAAAGGTTAAAGGCAGAAATAAATAATTAAATCAATTTGGAAAACGAAAAGTAGTAAAGTGAAAAAAAACTAATGACAAGAAATTAAAAATACAAGACGAGGTAAATGATTAGAAAATTAAATGACAGACGAGATAAATCACAAGAAGTATAAATGGTATAAAATAATAAAAAATGAGAAATTAGTTCTAGGAAATGAAAAAACATTAAAAGAAATATAGTTTTTTTTAATGAACAATTCTCTATGTTCTTTTTTATAAGGCCTTGTTACAAATGTTTCGGTCTTTCGTCTTCAATCTTTGATATAATTTCACTATAAACGCTTAAGTAAATTACAAGGTACAATTATTTAATGAGTTCTCAAGGATTCATTACATTTTCCTTAGCAGTTACACCTATTCATATTATCTGAGTTGGACTCTTGAGAGTACAAATAGTTAATCTAGGTTCAAGTAAGGTCAATTTCTCTTAATGATGATCCCAAAACAAATTACCACTTGATTATTGTTAATTAGTTAATGTGACACTCACTCAATCCAAATAGATAGGCATCATTGCAGGCCTTTTGACTTTTATGCTTAACCTTGACTTTAAGATTGACACCCCAAATTTTTCTTTATTTTTATAGTACCAGATCCCAGGACTGGTAGGGTGGTTTTCCTTGATCGATCAAGTGAGAATGTGCCTTCTTGTCCCTTTCACTTCTTCGTATGAGAAATTCAAAAAGAAATTAAATTTAGAGCAATTAAATTCTTCATATAAATCCATCTACAATATTTAGTACAACTTAAAGTGACTAAACTCTTAATATATATCGTTGTACGCCTTTTAGTACTACTTAGAGCAATTAAACTATTGATAAATATATTGAACATAACTTCAAATTATTAAACTCTTAACAAAGATTAACATATTAGTTTAGTATAACTTAAAATGATCAACCTCATAGATATGGACATGTCATATGGATATCCTGGATATTGTTGTTTCAATGATTGTAATATTAAATACAAAACTCATTAAGAAAATAATATATCATATGTTTTGTTTATAATCTAATAAAATAAACTAAGATATGGTGAGAAAATAAAGAAAGTTTGTCCGTTATTACAAAGTAGGTGAATGAAGTAACTTATCATAATGATAAGTTATGACAAGAAGTTACTGATAAATTTTGTGATAAGTTTATGATGAGTTAAATGTTAATCTCCAGTAAGATATAGTTAATACAAAGTTTTTTTAAAAATGTCTAGTGTAACAAATGATACTATTTCACTAATATGCAATTAAAGATTTTTTTAATTCTTGATTGAAAGTGAAGATCAATTATAATTTATTATGTGTATGTAATATTATATTGATATATGTATGTGTTGATTTATATGCATGTTATTGGGGGTGTAAATGCTTTAAAATTTTATGATCTTATTTTGTATAATAATATATGGTGTTGCACGTCATGCACAATAATAAATATGCACAATAATCTTTTTCTAACAATTTACTCTACATGTCTCATGCACGTGAGAATTTTAAAAATGTTTTATTGAAAAGGCTTCCCAATTTAAACAGTGATGGTTAGATCTACACTAATATTTATGAGAATACTTAATAAAAATTATTTAAAAATTAGAATAATTTAAACTGGTCAATAAATTTAAGTTAATAATATTGGGTGAGAGAGAGTTCTACAATAATAAAAACTCCAATAGTCAGACCAAAAAGGTCTCACACTCACGTGCATATATCCTCTAATTGCCACGTCATCTCCACCACATCTATAGGTTATAATTATTCTAATGTCATGATTGGATTTTTCATAATATATAATATCATCTACTTTTAATATATATATATATATATAAATATTTTGTACCGGTCGGCACCGGACGACCGAGTGGTTCGAATTAAATTATTTAATTAAGCGAGGAACGTGGTTACACGTGGAATAAACGGTTACAATTCTCGCTGAGTAGAAAACACATGTGAGCACTCTCTGAAATTTTGGGAACACTCCCTAGATCCCAGGAAACCATCTAACACGACCCAGGGACCACAAAACACGTCGCGAGCCATCAACCGCTTGACCCCAATGGCCCAAGCCCAGGTGAACGTACAAAAGGAAGGGGAAAAAGGAAAAAAGGTACGTTTTTTCATACTATCAAAGATTCTCACTGGAAAAGATTGCTGACTTGAGCGTCGGAGCACAATCGCAGGTACCCCCACCGGCCAACCGAGGCACACGAGGAAGTAGGAGACTTGAAGAATAAGACAACCGAGAGCGAAGCAGACACCTTGTATCGACGTGGATCAACATTACTCAGTCCCCAATATACATACAGGTACAATTGGCGCCCACCGTGGGGTCGAGTAATCACTATTCCCAGACCTAGAGGTACCAACACTCGAGGATGGGTTCAACGGCGAACAACAACAATGATACTGCCACGGAAGAACATAGGATGATACTCCAAACCCTCCAGATTCAGATGCAGGAGTTACTCCAGAAGGGAGTCACTGATCAACTACGTCAAGATGAAGAGAAGAAAAGACAAGAAGAGGAACGCCAGCGGCATGCGGAAGAGATGGCTCAACTGAAAGAGCAGAACAAAAGATTGATGGAAAGACTCGAGCAATCTGAGCGTGAAGGACATTCGCGTGCGCCTTCTCCAACACCACTCCAGTCAGGAACGAAGACAATAGCCCAAACTATGCCTCCCACATCACTCGTTCAGCACACCCATCAGAGTGTGAAGCAGGTAACCCCAAACAGGGTAGCAAACCCGAGAGGCCATCCGTTCACTGATGATATCATAGCCACCCCTCTCCCTGACAAGTGGAGAGGCCTAACGATAAATCTTTACGATGGATCCACAGACCCAGACGAACATCTGAATATATTTAGAACTCAAATGACCCTTTACACAACTGATCGGACGGTGTGG
>Ga0123342_1001748_pt1 | contig 36641 bp, 23 predicted proteins | sample Turbeawhitnodule_FD_89960 | JGI IMG/M metagenome (GOLD analysis project Ga0123342, IMG submission 89960) | Root nodule microbial communities of legume samples collected from Mexico - Turtle bean Mexico white nodule | ecosystem: Host-associated > Plants > Roots > Nodule | place: Mexico: Nepantla... | reverse complement strand
CTTGGACTTTTGCATATTTGGCCCATTCACAAAGGTAGATGCTTCCTCCGGATAATTTACTCTAAAAACACAAAATTAACAATAATAATAGTTAAGGCCCAAATAAACCCAATTATAAGAATACTAATTAAAACAATGGATTTATTTATTATTATAGTCCAATAATCTATGAATAAGGCTAGTAAGTGTGAATAAATATATGCTCATCACACTCTTAAGTCCGTTAGGACCTTTTTCTTAGATCCAGGAATTCTTTGTGTCTGGGGTAAACTCATTTGGTGTTCATATATACCTCATTTCAAAACTTTAGTTCTCTGAAAAGTTTTTCATAAATGAGCACATCCAGATGTTTGCATATATGTTCTATGTGTACGCTTTGTGAAAAGCAGGAGGAATCTATTCACCATTTATTTTTTGAATGTCCTAATGTTATGCATATTTGGAGTTGGGTTCAACAAATTTTCCTTACTTCTCATTTCTCTAATGTGGATGATTTTCTTTCTTTTATTAATAGTGATGGTAGTCCTTTGATTAATTTGATTAAACTTGTTGTGATAACCTTTTATATTTGGATGATATAGCTTATGAGGAATTGTGCTAGATTTCAGGTTAAAATTTATGTTTTTATGATCATTTCAGTCATTAAAGATTTCACTTGTTTAGTGGGTAATTCGCCCAAAAGTTCTATGTAAAATTATATGTTTGATTTCAATGTGCTTAAGTTTGTTGGTAGTAATACTCGTAGTTGTAAAGTTCTATCTCCTCTTCCTGATCGATGAGAGTTTCCTTCTTTAGGTTGGGTTAAAATAAACATTGATGGTGTTACTAGGGATTCTCCTGGTCTTGCTACTTGTGGTGATATTTTCCGTGGGAGTATGAGGAAATTTATTGGTAGTTTCTCTACTTTCCTTGATGTTTAGACTGCTTTGGTGGTTGAGTTTTATGGAGTTATACATGCTATTGACCAAGCTCAAAAGATGAGTCTTACTAGTTTATGACTTAAATGTGATTTTGCCTTGGATGACTGCATTTACTGCTATGACTAATGTTTCTTTAATGCTTTGTAATAGGTGGAATAGTTGTCTTAACTACGTTAGGGAAATCAGGTTTAGGATTTCTTACATCTTTCGTGATGGAAATGCATTTGCTAATAAACTTGCTAGCTTAGACTTTATTCATATAGAGTATTTTTATTGGTATAATAAACTTTCATCTATTCTTTTCTTAGAATTCTTTATTTATAGGTATAGATTACTTATGTATATATGAGTTTTGGTTTAGTACCATATTTTATTGTATTTCTTATTTTTTTATTTTAATAATATTATTTTTATACGATAACAAATGATTGTTATTATTTGATTTGTTAGATATCAAATTTTAAAACGTTTTAATAATGAAAAAGACACTAAGTATAACTAATTAATACTTTTATTTGTTAACAAGAAAATTGTTAAGGAAAGTACAACTGAACTTAGAAGGGAGAAAATAAAAAGGTGTAATAAAAAATGCATTAATTAATTTATACATAGAGAAGGAGTAGTTGTTTTTAGATAAGTTTCATCTTTCCAAATCTATTAAATAAAAACATGTCTTCATTACACATTTTATCATTAAATTAAAATGTTAGTATTTTATTTTATTTTCTCACAAATTTTTTATATTTAATCATCAAGCTTTCAAATTTCGTACATTTTATTACCCAAACTTTTTTCACAAATTTTACTATGAGGTCTTTTTCTAATTTTTACAAATTTTATCATCAGGTAGAAATCGTTTAACGAAAAAATGTGATAAAAAAAATCTTTATTTCCCAAAACTAAGTTAACATTTTATTACAAATTTAATATATATTAAGAAGTATATTAATGAAAAAATGTTTTTATTTTTATTGATGTAAGATTTTCAACCATATATTAACAAAATATTTGAATTCTTTGGAAAAACTGACGAAAAAACATTTAGATGATGAAAGTTTATAAAATGAGTATTGTTGAGTAATAAAATATACTGTTAAACCTAAATACTTATACAGAGATAGATCCATACATTGATTTTTATACAAGGACTAAGTTGCAAAATGAAATGAATAAACCATATACTTCCAAACTTTTTCTTTTTCTACTGATTCAAACAACTTGTCTACAACACTATTGTCCAATCAAAACAACTCAGTAATAGCTAATAAAAGCTGGCAAGCACCACAGAAACTGCAGACATTCAACTTCAGTACAATAATGTAATAATCTAAGTACTTATTCTATAATCACATCCAAAATTAAGCAAAAAGAATATGAACTGTTAAATAATAGAAGAAAAAAACCAAAAATGTTGGTTATTTCACAAATCACACAATGTCTTTTAGATCAACATCTGAGAAAATTTCATCGGAAAACAACACGTATAATCACTAAGCAACTCTAAAAAATAAACTACAAAATTTAACATGATTCGATAGTCAACTACAACTCACATCAACACAAACAACAACTATTAAGTTGTATTTCTTTCATGTTATAGATCCAATTACAATAAATCCAATTACAAAATTTAAATAAATATTATAAAGGAAACACAATGATTAAACTCACCAACTAAAATATAGTATTTAGTCAATCAATTTAATTGATCATGACTTTATAATAATATATGAATACACTCGATAATCTCACATTTCACAAAAGTTTAAGACATCTAAAAATACATCTAAAATACTCCATAGTTTCATTATTTAAGAATTTAGGGAATTGAACGTTTAAATACACATTTTTCATTGAACATCTTTTAAAACTAAAATTAAGCTCCAACTTCTAAAATGGAGGATTACCATTTCTCTTAATCTAGTATAAAAATTATAATATAGTAATTTTTTTGAGGATTGATTAAGAGAAAAATAGTAGAGTTGAAAAAAAGGGAAGAAGTTAACATGGAGAGAAAGAGAAGGAGAAAGGAAGATAAAAGGAAAAAGGAAGAAGATTGAGGAGGCGTGAGAGTTGGACGCGGAACCATACACTCCATGGCGAATATTTAGCTGAAAATAGATTCACCACACAATCACTTTCTCTTTCTCTCTCTAAAATCTACAACCCATTTTTTTCTCTCTCCTTTTCCGATTCAATTCAGCATGAACAACAACATCACCAGGTCTCAGGATCAACGCTCAAGACCTGCCAAGCCAGCCACCATCCATGGCTGCGCCCTCTCCGGTGACCTCGCCGGACTCCAGAGGCTACTTCGAGACAACCCTTCTCTCCTCAATGAGAGAAACCCTGTTGTAAGATCCCATTTTCCCCAACTGGGCATCGTGAAATGTTTTAATTTTTGCTCATTGAACTTTCAAAATTGGATCTTTCTGATGTTATCCGTGGAAAAACTTGTGCTTTTGTTTGTGGGTCAATGCAAATTTTGTTAATTGAGGGTTTGGAATGATATGCATGACTCTCGGATCTGCTTGGTTATGACTCATGGTGACTTTATCAACTGGGGTGATATGATTCCTTGTGTGGTTAAATGGTTAACTTGTGCTCTTATGAAAGAGTAGACTTAGTGGGGTGGTAGGAGAGGATATCAATTTCATATTGGAATTAGTTTGATTGTACTACTCTAGTTTGATTTGATCCTCGTTTTTGCTGTACTTGCGCCCCTTGTGTTCAATGTGTCAGCTACATTAAGAATTGAAAGGCGTGCTTGTCGAATATGGCAGGGTGTTACAGCTTATTGACAATTTCTTTTCATGGCATTCCTTTGAGGGGAAGATTATATGTTTAAACTTGTAATGGAAAAGGACTATTTATGGCTTCTCTTTGATGATCATCTGTAGGGGTTTTTCATCTTGGGGTTTACGTGACAAACATGAAATATGTAAGGGAATAGAAATGCATTATCATATTGATGATCTATTTCTCCAATTGCTCACTGTTTAGATTTTAGTATCAAGGTTTTAAAATGGAGGGGTGTAGTTCATTTGTAAATAAGCTTGTTGCTTGGCTTGTCTATGATCTATATGCTAGCATTTTGATTTTTACTTCACAGGATTTCATGTTATCCTCATTCATTATAAATGCAGATGGCACAAACGCCACTTCATGTTTCTGCTGGTCACAATAGGGCAGAAATCGTTAAATTTCTTCTTGATTGGCAAGGGGCAGATAAGGTTGAGATGGAGGCCAAGAATATGGTTGGTAGTCGTCAATTTTTTCAACTCAAGTTGTTTTTGGAGTATAAATACATAAAATATGTAAAATCTAGACTTCAAGTTAATTGCCTTGTAATTCTGAAAAGTTTTATTTATCTCTGCAGTACGGAGAAACTCCGTTGCACATGGCAGCAAAGAATGGGTGCAATGAAGCCGCACAATTACTTCTTGCTCGTGGTGCTGTTGTTGAAGCCAGAGCAAATGTGATTTTTTGTCACTTTCTATATCATTCAATTTTGTTGAAACCTAACAACAATTACTTTTATGCTTTATAGTAACATAAAAGTTTGTTCCTAACCCTTTCTTGCAGAATGGTATGACACCTTTACATCTTGCTGTTTGGTACTCTCTACGATCGGAGGAATTCTTAACTGTGAAAACATTGCTTGAGTACAATGCTGATTGCAGTGCTAAGGACGATGTAATGAACTTTGTTTTTTTTTTTATGTTATTTTAACATTTTGGGTGAAATTGTCATAGATGCTAAAGCCAGTGAATTGCAGGAGGGAATGACTCCTTTAAATCATCTATCCCAAGGCCCTGGAACTGAGAAACTTAGGGAACTATTACACTGGCATCTTGAAGAGCAGAGGAAACGACGAGCCATAGAAGCATGCAGTGAAACCAAAGCTAAAATGGACCAGCTTGAGAAGGAACTATCCAATATTGTGGGTCTTAATGAGCTAAAGGTACAACTACGCAAATGGGCAAAGGGCATGCTTTTGGACGAGAGACGAAGAGCTCTTGGCCTGCATGTTGGCACAAGAAGACCACCTCACATGGCCTTTCTTGGCAACCCTGGAACAGGTTTTTATAATATGCTCATATTGGTGACTGATTGTTTTTAGAACATCTCATGTGTTTTTTTTTCCAATCAAAATTGGAAATATGTCTTATTATGCACTTAATTTCATTTTCTCTGTTTACCATTTCATGCTACCATATTTAGGTCTCAACTGGATAAAATTTTCAGTAAACATTTCTCAGAAAAACGTAAGGTAAAATGAATGAAGTTTCTCCCACAACTTAAATGAGCGACTTCCTATATAAAAGCTGAAGTGCTAAGTTGATTTTAACTTATGGCATAAACTTGATTCTTTTTATTGTAAGTTTACACATGAGAAAAACTTAATTCATTTTACCATCTTGTAGTTTTTCTCCTAAGTGTTCATTGAGAAGTTTATCCAAATGGGTGCCTTATTATTGATTCTGTTTCTATTCAATTCTCATTTTTTTACTTCAGCAGTTTGGCTTGATCTTCCCATTGTATATGCACATGTTCATGAACACTGAATTGGTGTAGGGGTATGATATTTAGTTGAGATTAATTTATATATGACTTGTGCATTGAATAGGTAAAACCATGGTAGCAAGGATTCTTGGAAAATTACTCCATATGGTGGGAATTCTACCTACTGATAAAGTAACAGAAGTACAGCGAACCGATTTAGTCGGTGAATTTGTTGGTCACACCGGTCCAAAAACCAGGAGGAAGGTATGTTGTTGACTTTAAAATCCTTCCTATCTGTGAAACCAAATTTTCTGCATTGCTTATTGAGTTACTTAAAAACATTGCCTACAGATCAAGGAAGCAGAGGGGGGGATTCTTTTTGTTGATGAAGCTTATAGATTGATACCAATGCAAAAGTCTGATGACAAGGACTATGGGTTGGAAGCCCTAGAGGAGATCATGTCTGTGATGGACAGTGGCAAAATTGTAGTAATATTTGCCGGCTACAGTGAACCAATGAAGCGAGTCATAGGTTCTAACGAAGGTTTCTGTAGAAGGGTGACCAAGTTTTTTCAATTTAATGATTTCAACTCAGAAGAACTAGCACAAATCCTTCACATCAAGATGCATAATTTAGCAGAAGATAGTTTGCTATATGGATTCAAGTTGCATCCCAAATGCAGTATAGAAGCCTTGGCTGCATTGATAGAAAGGAAGACAACAGAAAACCAGCGTAAAGGGACAAATGGTGGTTTGGTAGCTACCATGTTGGTTAATGCTAGAGAAAATTTGGACCTAAGGCTCAGTTTTGACTGCATGGATACAGAAGAACTTCTCACTATCAGTTTGGTAGATTTAGAAGCAGGTCTTCAGCTATTAACACAGTAATCATTCTTTAGCAATCTGATAGATATTTTGGAGAGATTCATTTCAGCTTACCTCAATTTTCTGCAATGGATACACAAGTTTTACATCTACACAATGAGGAGCATAAATCTGCCACAATAGGTGATTTTTTTGGGAAAATTTTTCCTTCTGTATTTTTTCATTGATAATATTATATAAAGGCTTCATTCATGCTCTCTGCTATATTTTTTTTTTATCTGAATAAAGATTTGTAGACACCTAATGCAAATCTACACCTTGAGAGAAAGAGAAGTAAGAGAAAAAAAAGTGATTTGATAGAGAAATGAGAGGTGCCAAACGAGCCTTTATAGTGTTTATGTATCTATATATAAATTTTTATTTGCTTGTCATTGTAATTTTGTATGTTATTATTCATTGTGGGGCAGTAATTGGTGATGCTTATTTTATTTTATCAGTAATTTTGTTAATTAATAATGCTAAACTTTTATTTCAAAAATTTCCATAGAATTTCTTTCTTTAATAACATTTAATACCTTAACATTTTTTTCCATGAAGGCTAATAAAAATATATCTCATTCTGTTTCTAATAAAAATATGAAAGAAAGGGAATATCAACTATATTTGGATGTATCTGAATACTTGCTGAATAAAGAGAGTTTTTCTACCTATTAATTTTAAATAGATTTTTCATAGAAACGAAGGTTATTGTTACAAAAAGAAGTTAATACTTTATACTTCATTATTATATTTTTTTATGAGTTGTTCACATAATACATAGAATACAACGTAAAACCGACTTAACAATTTAATAATTATGGCAAAGTAAACATTCACAAATTGTTATTAAAGAATAACGAGCTCTTTTGAACCCAACTTAATTATCTATAAATTGAAAGAACTAATACAACTACTATAAATATTAATAAAATCAAAGGTAATAGAACTCTCAAAAACTTGAAAGATATAGAATGATAAGTATAAAAAATATGAGCTAAGAACAACATTTATTAATAACTAATAACTTTTCATAGAATAAAGAATATAGAATTAAGGATTTATCAACAACTAATAACCTTTCGTAACATATAGAATTATGTTGGGTATGAAATCAAGATTAATTGGGTTGAGCTTTGACGAAATCATTGTATTTGCAATTGGGGTGCAAGGACATAATGAAAACTTAATAGTTGTTCGTGTGGATGTAGATTACAGTTGGTGACCGAACCACGTTAAATCCTGTGTTGTTTATTTTTTACCGTTTGATTCGTGATTATGTGTGTTGCTTTCGCGTATTTTTTATTTATAAATTAATCAAATTACATACAACTCTTTCAATTAAAAAATATTTTTCCGGAAGAAGTAACCCTTAATGACCTATATGAAGACTCAACTTATTTGCAATTGCGTGACAAATCAATGGTTTTACAAAGATTATGGAATTCAAGCTATAAGACATGCACACTTCACCTAATTATTGACCAAAACCTTGTCTTGAAAAATAATCACACAATCTAATAAGCAAAATGAGCTTGTTCTACCCATTAACAAAATTCAAGAAAAAGAAATTATTACGTGCAAGCCAATGATATCAAACACTTAGAAAAAATTTGCTTAAAACAGAAAGAGTTTGTTTCCCCGAAGAAAACCCAACAAATGAAAACAAACAAACAAAAATAGCAAGACACAAAAGTTACATGTTCAAAGATTTTATTTTATTTTATTTTATATATTTTTGTCTGAATATAAAGGTGAGAGTTATTAAGTGATAAACCACCACTAATTATCTAAAAAAACATCATTATTGAAAAAAAAAATTTCTCAAAAAACTGGTCCTTCAGTATTTTTCAAACAAAGAAAATATAAAACAAAATTAGCAACTGAATATTTTGCTTTTTCATGGACATGTCAGTAATTAATCAACTGTTCAGTCTGAAATCGCTGCTAATTATATTTATTATTCTTTTAAAATTTAGTATAAAGTTGTATATTATTAAATATTTGATCATTTAGCAAAATATGAAACATTTGTTTTATGAAGAACAAACTAAATTCTATCATAATTATCGAAAATCATATTTAAGTCTAATAAATTATTTTAAAGACAATTATTTCGAAATTTAACCATTTATTTATTATACGTATATATTATATAATTTCCTATTAGGTAAGAGTAAAAAATATTGCAGGAAACGAGACATTCATAATTAAAAAAATAACAAAGTTAATAAAAGTTTACGATTTACACAAAAATTGTGTACATAAATAAATAGACTCCACCCGAAGCTAAAAAAAACTCAGATATTTTTCATTAATAGGTAAAAAATTTAACATTAAAAAATAAAAGATATTTATTAAAATTTTATTCCTCACTAGCGGTGAGTGTAAGTGGTAACTGCAATAACTGAACACAACATGTTCGGTTTTCGGTGACTGAGAGAAAAAAAAAAAATCCTATTTTTCTGGTTATCCAAACACTCTTTTCTGTGTCTATGTGGGTGTGTTGCAGAGCATAGAAGAAGAAAAATGGTGTTGGCTTCAATTTCAATTGTCTCTTCTTCATCTTCATTCATCTCAGATTCTCCTTCAACTTCTGCTCCCACCAGAAACAGACCCTTTCTCTTCCCTTCCTCAAACCGAACCCCTCTTTTCGGGTTCCCCAGAACACCCTTTTCAAGTTCTACCCTCAGAGCCTCATCACCCTCTTCTTCTTCCGCTTTTACAGCGCAGGAAAATGGGTCGCCGGAACAGTTCCTCGAGAACAATTCCATCGCGGATTTCATGCGGTTCAAAAGCGGGGTCGAAGGTGGTGGCAGTTCCGAGTTGCAGACAGCTCTTGTGAGCTACAGGAAGAGGTTCCCTTGGTCCCTTTTGCGCCCTTTCCTTCAGGTCCCTCTCAAGTTTCTTTCTTTCTTTTTTTTCTCTCTTGGGTCTCTTGTTTTTTATATTTTAGTGTTTCCTGATGTTGTGTTGTTTTTGGTGTTGTTGTAGGTTGACTTGGTTTCGACAATTCACATCGCCGATGAAGAGTATGTGTTTGTCTTTCTGAACATCTCTCTGTAGTCGTGTGTTGGGTGTGGTAGTTGTTAGGAGTTACTTAATTGTAGTGGGGTGTTAGTTATTTGTTAGGGGATGAAGAAGTGGAAGTAAGAAAGTGTTGGCAATGTCAATTTCAAATTTCCAAATATTAATTCCAGTGAGTGAATTCAAGATTTAATAATTTTATAAGTGAAAGGTTGTGATTATTGACATATGTGTATAGTCATTTCAAAGGAAGGTGACTTCATGAATTGTAAGAAATAAGGAATAGATACTTATCAGTGAAGTTTTTATAAGTCATTGTTCATTACCACCACTATGGATAGTTCTTAAGATAAGAAGAACAATGCCGTGTACTCAAGCAGAATAGATGCGAGAGAGTTATTACACTTCCTTTAACTTTTGAGATGTAGATTCAGGGAGGGTTTTTCTCAAGTTTGTTTAGAAAGTTTGTATTCTTATTTGAAATAGTGAGTATTTGTTGAGAGAAATGCTAACAACACACTCTTTCGAGTACACTCTAATATCGTTTGAAATTTATTGAAAATTACAAAGTTTTGTGAATCTATCTTTTATATAGTGTGCCTCACTCATGATTTGTAGTTTCAAAGAATTTTAATCAATTATAAAGAATGTGCTCAAAAGAGTGTTTTAGAAATTGTGTTGTTTAAGTGTTTATCGATGTAGACAATTGGGGTTGAATCGTGTTAAATCTGTGTTTTTTGCTGCTTTTATTTCTATAATTGTTTGTGTTCTATCCTTTAATCTTTATTGTGTGTGGAGATTTTTTCCCCAACGGAAAGGAAGTGAAAAAATTCATGTGGTTCTTGTGGTGAGGATGAGTATAGAGAAATATATTACGGTAGAGGGGGTGTTTGAGTTCTAAGATCAACTAGTGTAATATGTCAAAATTAAAGATGTTAAATTAAGAGTTTGATGAGGGTGGTTTCAGACATATATGTTCATGCAAGTCTAACAAACTACTGATTTGTAGCTTTCGTGGTTTTGGATAAGATTAATGGCATTGCTTATTGATGATTAAATTCAAGCTTTTCTTTTGGTATTGTCAATGTGAACTTCTATTGATAATATTGGTGAGCATAGGAGGGGTATATGTAAATGATTTGTTTAGTGATGTTCCTTGCTTGATAGTACTCCCTTTCTCCAAAATATGTCGGTTCATAATTACCTTGATGAACAAGATGATCATCGTGATATTCAAATTCAATTGCAAGTGTGCATTTTTCTAAACTGCATGCCAGACTAAATACAACCTGTTAGCTTTGTTGGTAGGGACAAACTTCCTAGGTTTTGTGAAGTCTATATGATCAACACTTTTCAAGTTTGGGCACTATTTAATATTTCTTTTGATAAGTTTGAGTGCTTTTTGTTGCACTGACTTTATGTGTTTATTTGGCTTTATGTTTTGATTTCTGAGGAATATTACTATTCATTTGGGTGATCTATTTTATATAAACAGGTATTTTCTGGCCCTCCAGAAGGAACTTGAAAGCTATGATTCTGTCCTTTTTGAAATGGTAGCTAGCAGAGAAAGTTTAGAGAGTAGAAGAAACGCTACTGCTACAAAAAGGCTAAAAGGTTCACGCACCAAGGGTTTTAACATTTTGGGATGCATCCAGAGGCAGATGGCTCAAATTCTTACACTTGATTTTCAGTTAGATTGTCTCAACTACCAGTCTTCGAATTGGTACCATGCAGATCTTGATTATGAGACCTTCAAATTACTTCAGGTTTTAAACTGCTAATTTTTATTGGTTAATTCAACATGGTGCATGATTATGAACTCTATTTGAAATACAACAATTGAAGTGTTACTGTTCTTTCAAGACAATTTATGATTCCATACATTGCATTCAGTGTCATTCATTCACATGTCTCATCATCTAATAACTGTCATTTAAGAACCATCAAATAATATGAACTACCTGCACTGAACTTTGAGCACTTGCACTTTATCATTTTTCCTTGTCCCGGTCTAATTTCATTCTGTAATTTCAGGTTGAAAAAGGTGAAAGCTTCTTCTCTTTTGCAAAAGATATGACCCTTAGGTCTACAAAAGCAGTATTGCAGGCAGCTTCAATTCCGGAAGATCTTGACCCTTTGAGATCCAAGCTTTTATGGGCTTCACGTGTACTTCCTATGCCACTTGTTGGCCTTCTTATCATTGGAGGTGTTTGCACAGATGTGGGAAGTCAAGCATCAGAATATCCAGAAATTGAGGCACTGTCAAGGCTTGATTTTAGTGCTGCAATGAAGGTCTTCCTTGCAAAGAGACTAACATCTGAGTAAGTTCCTCACATTTATCTCTTTCAATCCATCTCTTTAATTTTCATTTTGAACCTTTATAAACATTTTTATGCTAATTCTAGTTTCTTTAGAAGAAGTGATATATTAACAATTTGCACCAGTCTACAACTCCATTTTTTTGTCTAAAATTTTAGTTTTTTTTTTTCATAAAATGACGAAAATACCATTTCTTCATATCATGAATCACAAACAGGTTGTATATCATTATTGTTTCTTTAGAATACATTTTTATTTGAAAGTATAGTCTTTGTTGATTATCCCTTATTTTTCACTTGTAGACTGCATGTACATGTACATAATAAGATTAATTTTCTTCTGTTTAGTCACTATTAAAGATGATCACATATATTTGTAAAGGTTCACACTGGTGACAGCAGATGTAGAGGAGAAATCAGTTATAATTGGTGAGAGAAATAGAGTAGCAATAGAAGCCCTGAAAGCAGCAATGAACAAGGGACACAATAGAATTGCAATACTTTATGGAGGTGGCCACATGCCAGATCTTGGAAGGAGACTCAGAGAGGAGTTTGATTTAGTTCCATCAAATGTAAAGTGGATAACAGCTTGGTCCATAAGGAAAAGGGACCTAAATACTAATTCATTTCCATTTCTGAAGAAAATTGCCAAGGCTTCAGGCTGGCCATTGAACCGCTATCAGACATTGGCATTACTCATCTTTTCATCAGTCTTAGCAGTGGATCTGTGGTTCTGGGAGCTGTTCTTTGGCACTGCACTCAATTGGGTCTCTGAACTTGGCTCAGAACTTGTTCAGTATGTTGGTAATTCACCAATGATATGATCATTGGACTCAGAAAATTCATACTAATTCCCAAATAGGATGAAAAGAATTCTTGTATGTGGCACTGTAGATATGAAAAGCTTTAATTTTGTTTACAGATATGAAATCCCAGCTGTTCCCATTTCTCAAAGTGTTAAAATGTACAATTGTTTGCATTCAATGAACTTTATTGGCAAAATATATATTTAATTAATATCTTGCTTGATTACACCTAACTCTACTTTTACTATTCTCAAATAACAGAATTCTTCAAACTGTAGATGTGTTCATGTGCTCATTTTGGGTACAGTCAAACCAATGGAAAAATTTAGCCATAATTTTTACAATGGGTACATTTATATCCAATTTTATAAATTGGAGAGATATGTTTCATATAATTCGCGCATTATATAAAATTATTATCTTAGAGAGAGGTCAACTGGAGTGGAAGCCAAACGATGAGACCGATAATCTGTGATCGATCCGAAGAACCATTGTCAGATACGATTCTATTCCCCCTTCGTACTACCAATGTGATTCTTGTCTGGCTTTCTTTCGGGTGGGATCTGGAGATATATTTTTCATATAATTCGCGCATTATATCAAATTATTCTTATTTTTACCACATATATTATACATTTTTTATATGGAAAATATAATAATTTCGTAGAAAATATAATAATTTCATGTTTTAAAATAAAGTTTGAAATGAAAAATAATAAATGAATAATTAATTATGGATAACTATTGAATTTTATTTTAATTAAAATAATAATAATAAAGACAGAAAAATTACAAATTTTGTAGAATATATCATCTCTAATTGATGGTGGTTTTGTGAGGAATTGGAATAGAAAAGAAAAACAGATAAATATTATATAAGATTGTTGAAGATATCACGAAAGTATAACAAGTAGCAATCCTAAAAAGAAATAGAGCACGTAATAACAAGTAAAAGTTTGAAACTATAACATGATACATGATCAAAATGTCTACGTTAATGCAGAAGACAACAAAATTAAAAGTAATCCTAAAATTTAAAACTACACTCTTTGATATATTTTTAATATTCTAGGTTGGTTCCATTAACAAAGAACAAATTCAAGTTATATAATAAAAACAATATAAAATTTAGAACATGAAAACATACACAAAAATATTTCTTACATATTATTATTTATATTACCTATAATAGAAGATAGGGTTGAACATTTTAATTTAAGAAACATGTCAAAATGTCTACATTTGTGGAAGTTCATCTTAATCTTGTTGTTCTTCATATTAATCTATAAACATTTTTCATTCAAACTTTCAAGAATTATCAAATAAAAAAAATACTATTATTATTTGTTAATTCTCAAAGATAATGATTGGTGAGATAAGGTAGCCAAATCATCAAAGTTACAAAAATTTGTATCTTAGATTTGTTGTCTTGTGAAATCCATGTTCTCTTTCTATATATATATTAAAAAAACATGACATCATTTTCAAAGGTTGTGTGTTTATAGATTTTTTTTCTTATATGTTATTTAATTATTTTTAAATTTATTTGATATAGGACTTTTGAATTCTTAATACTAATTTTTTTTCTTAATCCACACATAACTTGTCATGCTTCATTATAATATATATGTATAGATATTAGTTAGAAATACATGGCCAAAAGAATGTTACAATGAAAATAATCTTCTCAATTAATATTAGATATTTCAAGTAGAATAAAGATAAAGTTATTTCATATTATATAGGTACAAATTTTAATTTTTTAAAATTATATTAAAATATATTTTAGCCAAAATTTGTTGGTCTCTTCTATCCATTAAGCTTGGTCTTATATAGCAAAATCAACTTACCTCTTTTGTTGTTCCAAATTGAGCATAATTGTTTGCTATTGTAGACAAAATTACCAAAAAAAACTAAATTCTAATGCTAAGACCAATTATTCTTTATTTAAATCATTAGAAAATTGATTTTTTCACATCTAAATTTGATGAAAAGAATAAAAAAAATAGCAAGTTAATTTTATCTATTTTATAAGAAAGAAAAAATCCTCACATAATAATAGAGAGATATGAGGTTAATAATTTGAAAGAGGATGGGACATATGAAAAGGACCAAAAGAGCATTTAACACGTGCACTGTCCTTCCCTCCTGTCTTTTCACATTCATTGGACACAACTCACACTTATATCAAATTTTAAAGTGTGATAAATAAATATTAAATACAAAATTAAACTCTAAAAACCAATTAATAATTTTATTTAACCATTAAGAAAGCTATTTAAAAGCAATTCATACATTTTGATTTGACTTTAATTTTTTAGACTAAGTAGTGTAAAGAGTTTTCATAATACTATTTAATAGTAAAAATAGTATTTTAAAATTATATTTAATTAGCTACAGAGTTTTTATACCAAAGAATCTAAATAATTATTTATAGTCTTTAAAATTAGTTTTTATTTAATATTTTTTAGTAGTGAAAATAGTTTTAAAAAATAATTAGTAAAAGTTAATCATTTTAACATTTATGGCATTCTATAGTTAGATTCTATTCAATGAGTTTAAATTAAATTGTTTATCTAGGAATTACTTTTAAGGTTATTTAATATTTGAATAACTATTTAGAGTTATTCATGTGATTTTGATTATTCATTATTTTATTTTTAAACATAATAAATGGTATGCCGTCATATTAGTCAGATCACTCATTGGTGTTTGTGTTAATCCCTTTACAATTATTATATTAGTAGATTTTTTTGGATAAATTTACATACTAAATCCAAGGTTGTCTTGTTCTTGTTCTTCCATTTTAGTGTCTGTACAAATTTTTGTAGTATTGCTTTGCTGTTCTTCATTTCTTCTCTCAGATATGGAAGAGAATTCTGCTGTGGAGCACCATTGTTACTACCCTCTTCCTGCTTCTGCTGCAAAAGCTGTTCCCAACCTCAGTGATGATGACAAGGAAGGAACTTGTGCAGAGGAAGATATTCTTCACAACAAGCCCAGCACATCACAGGGTAATCCTAGCATCAACAAATATGCACTTGGTGGTGCTATCTTGGCTTCCACAAACTCCATTCTCTTAGGCTATGGTGAGTTTTCACAAAATTAAGTTAAAAGAATCCAATGCTTAAGTATTATCCATTTCCCAGATCAAATCCCCAATAGATGGCAACATTCCAAGCACCTTGTTTCATAGTCGGTGTTCTTGAATCATAGTTGGAGTGTTGTCTCAGTTATTTGATTAGAAAAAGTTGTTAGTAATCTGCCCAATAAAGGCTCCCATTGTGTGTCAAAATGGATTATCACCTGGTTGAAGAACAACACCAAAAATACTGAAAGATTGGATTTAAGTTTTGTCTGCATTCCATGACCCCAAAAATTAAGAAAATTTGATAACAAAGTTGATGAATGTTGATGCAATTATGCAAGACTACATTTAAAAGTACTTGGTATTGATATTTTTGTGTGTGGGTGCTTGCAGATATTGGGGTCATGAGTGGTGCTGCACTCTTTATTAGGCAAGATCTTAAGATCACATCAGTCCAAGTGGAAATCCTTATTGGGTGCTTAAATGTGTGTTCTCTGTTTGGGTCCCTTGCTTCGGGCAAGACTTCAGATTGGATTGGAAGGAGGTACACCATAATAGTTGCTGCAGGAACATTCCTGATTGGTGCTATTCTGATGGGGTTAGCTCCTTCATTCCTATTCCTCATGGCTGGTCGTGTAGTTGCTGGCATTGGTGTTGGTTACTCCCTCATGATTTCACCAGTGTATGTGGCTGAGCTCTCTCCTGCTCTCACCAGAGGGCTTCTCACATCACTCCCTGAAGTCTTCATCAGTGTTGGCATTCTACTTGGTTATGTCTCCAACTATGTCTTTTCAAGTCTCCCAAATGACATAAATTGGAGACTTATGCTTGGTGTTGCAGCCTTGCCAGCTGTTGCAGTGGCACTTGGTGTGTTGGCAATGCCTGAATCACCTCGCTGGCTAGTAGTGAAGGGCAGATTTGAGGAAGCAAAGCAGGTTTTGATTAGAACATCAGAGAACAAAGGAGAAGCTGAATTGAGGCTTGCTGAGATACAAGAAGCTGCTTCTGCTTCCCTCAGAAACAAGGACAAAGAAGGTTCTTCTTCTGATTCTTCCAATAATTCAGGAACCTGGCATGGACAAGGGGTTTGGAAGGAGTTGCTTGTCACACCTACTCGCCCTGTGTTGAGAATCCTTGTGGCTGCCATTGGTGTTAACTTCTTCATGCAGGCTTCTGGGAATGATGCTGTGATATATTACAGCCCTGAAGTGTTTAAGGAGGCTGGGATTGTGAATGAGAAGCACCTTCTAGGTGTTACAGTCATCATGGGAATAACCAAGACATGCTTTGCTTTGATTTCAGCCATGTTCTTAGACCGGTTGGGGCGAAGGACCATGTTGCTGTTGGGCTCATGTGGCATGACAGTGTCTTTATTCTTGCTGGGCTTTGGTTCCACCTTCCTTAAGCTCTCTGGTGACACAAAGAATGAATTGGTCATTGCTTTGTGTGTGGTTGCTGTCTGTGCTACAGTTGCATTCTTCTCTATTGGGCTTGGGCCCACAACTTGGGTTTATTCTTCAGAGATTTTCCCTCTGAGGCTAAGGGCCCAAGGTTCAAGCTTGGCCATTTCTGTGAACCGTTTGGTGAGTGGGATTGTGTCCATGACATTCCTTAGTGTCTCAGAGGCAATAACTTTTGGGGGCATGTTCTTTGTGTTTGGTGGGGTGATGGCTTGTGCCACACTCTTCTTTTATTGCTTTTTACCAGAGACCAAAGGCAAGAACTTAGAGGAGATTGAAGCTTTGTTTGAAGATCAGACACATTCAGCTTAAGAGTAAACTTTAGATTAAAAGTCTTGATCTTTGTGAGAAGATCAATTTCTGAAGTTGAAGAAAAAACTGTGCTGTTGTTGTTCAAGAGATAGGCACACAACACAAGTGCAATTCTTTTTTGTTTAATTTATTGTTTTGCTTGATAAGATACATAGTGATTGATACAATGGGTAGATTATTGAATAGTGAAAAATTCAACATATCCTGGAATTATTTTCTCCCAGGAAAAATTGTTTGGAAATTGAAGCTTTAGCTTCTCTGTTTCATTGGACTAAGTATATTTTTTTTTATGAATCTAATTGTTTGTTCAGTGAGCATATGTCAACAAAGCATGTATATTTTGTGGTCTTCTATATTAATGATGTTATTGTTCAACCAGAGAGACTCTTCATGGATTTACTGTAGTACAAGAATGAATAAAAGAACATCCACATTTCAAAACTAGCATCAACCTACAACAATGTAAGAGCAAATTCACAATGATTTCCAATCAGAAATTGAAGGTGTCCTTGCCAGGTCTCAGAAGGAAATTATTGATATTGTGACTACTCCTTGAAAGGCAAATCCAATGAACCATAATTCAGATGTAACATCTGATCCATAACCTGATTTCTGTTTTACAAGAACAAAACCATGATCCCAATCTTGCGAACCATGTCTTCATCAACACCCTGAATCAGAAACACATAATACATTATGTCATATGTCACCAACACCCTGAATCAGAAACACATAATACATTATGTCATATGTCACATGTCACGGGTGTATTTGTATCAACCCAACATTTATGCTTGATATGTTCCTAAGACAGATCTCATAAATGCAAATGGATTATAGACAAGACAGAGACACATCAAAATTTATCAACCACCAATTGTTTATTCTATCAAGAAGGATTGAATGCCTCTGATTTACAAGGTTGTTATCAGAAAATGATCACGTGGCTTGTTGAATATAAATTAGGTAGGGTAGTGATCAATTATGAAAAAAGAAAAAGAAAAAGAGAGACATGTGTGTAATAATGTATGATCCTTAAGAATCAAGCACAAGTATATTTAGATTTTAGGCTATATACTAGTCTTATGCTCCTCATTTTCTGTGATGCAGACTGGTTCCAAACTCTACGCGTGGCCTTTTTCCATTAATGTTCAAACTTGACTTGTAGGCTAGCCTATCTGTTACTACCCTTATCAGATTTTGATGTGTTGTTGCTTAGTCCTGGTCAAATTTTGGTCCAGACAAGTGCTAGTTGTTGTCCATCTCATTCAACTTCCACTATTAACTGTTAGATAATAGTTATAGTTTGTATTTTACTATGTATAGCACTACAATTAGTCTTGAAAAGTTTCTAATAGCAAGAACCCTCATAAACAATTGTTTGTCTTTGAGTTTGTGATTAAAGATACTATAACCTTCTGAAATCAGTCAAAACCAAAAGGTCACCAATACCAATGAATGGAGAAATTTTCAATAAGATGCAGAGAGAACCACCTGTTTTAACATGAAATAAGAAAATGAGACAAAAAATCAAATTGGGCCAAATTTAGAGCTTGTGGGACCAAATTCTGTATGTATAATAGCTGTACTATCAGAAGCATTAACCTAATATGCAAGACAACAGATGTCCAAGACTGGAAAATACACAAAGAGAAGAATGGCTTAATTGTCAACTCCCTTCATCAAATCCATGACAATAAGTTAGAAATAAAAGATCTAAACAACAAGATTGAAACTTTGTTTTGACCCATCTTTTAAGGAGCATCATCTAATGCTTATTTATTTTCATTTACAAGGTTTGAATTGGTCCGAAGAAAATTAAACTCTGTTCTTTAGAAAACAAAAAATGCTACTTAAAGTCTATATGATAAAAAAACATTAACTACTTCAAATGGTGTGTTTTTTTTATCAGCAGAACAAATCGCATGTTTTTTTTTATCAGCAGAACAAATCGTGTGTATATTAAATGGAAGAAATAAATATCTTTCTTTTGCATCAATACAACCTGCTTTTCTTAAAATGAATAAAATTATCATTTTATTAACTGAATATTTTATAATGAAACATAACTTTTTTGTTCTATAATTTATGAGCTGGATAGAATGATAAAAAAGTGTAATTGTGTTCTTAATATCTTATTACTTATCACTGATGAGTAAGAAATGTATGGTTTAATTAACTTATAATTACATCATAAGACTCGTACATAGGAAGAAATTACATAATATATAAAAAAAACACACTTTATGTTTATTTAATCATTGTTATCAAAGTTTTGGCCAAATGAGCATGACTAAAAATATCAAAACATAAGGTCTGACAGCAATATAAAGTTTTGCAGCAACTGAATAACTGGGTTCTGGTTTCTAAATGACACCTGTGAACAGTGATTTCATAAAGACAAGAGAAAAATAAAAATAAATGGAAAAAGAATAACAGTACACATGCAGTTGTTCGGCATGGAAGATAATTGATTTTGACATGACTATGGCACCCATTTTTCTTCCTTTATTACATTTTAACTCATCATTAGAACCACTTGCTTCAGTGTGTGTACACAATTAACTCACTCACATGACCACATTGAACCACCCAACCACATCTGCATTAGTCCTCATACTTATGAATAATTAATGAGTTATCTTATTTTTGTTCATATTTTTCTATACTTCTCTTGAAAAAAGTTATAACAAGAATAGAATGTGTTTGGAGTAATGTTTTTTTTAGTTTCTCTAGAAACTTGAAATTCACCTGATATGCTGTGAAAATGCATTGGTGTACTCATCTTCTGAGGTAATTGTACACACTACACACAGTCACGTGTAGCAAGACACTGACCTTTCAAGAGAGCAATCTGCATTAAAAAATTTGTAGCCAAGCAAGGTTTTTCTTTCCCTTGTAATGTTGTATTCAGACATAGCAGTATCCAACTTGTCAAAATATACGTTGCACAGGTACTAATTTCATTATGAATCTTTTTGCTCAAAGTAGGTACCCTCTTTGAGATTATTTTCAACATAATAAGAGCTATTTAAATGGTACTGATTTTTGGTAACATGTTATTTCATATATACATATATGGATTCAAAGATCGAAGTTCTGATCAACCATATTATAGCATGTTACTTATTTGAATATGAAGCATGGTTAATTAAGACAAAACAGGGATGTGGTTAGTGATTACTGATTAGGAGAAAGATGCCATAAAATGTAGGAACAGAACTGTTCAGGAAAGGTCCAATTGAACAACCACCACCCCACTTTCATTTTCCCAAGTAGGCTGCATACCAACTCCACCCTCAAAAGTAAAGGCAACGAAACTTACAAAACTTGTTTAATGAAAAAGGGTCACTATCTTCCAAGTTTGGAGATTGTGGGGTCCAGTTAGGAGGCAGAAAAAGAAAATGAGACAACACAAGAGAGTCTGAAGAAGACAAAGGAGAACAACAAAAAGCAAAGCAAAGAAAAGGGAAACCCTCAAATCCATTGATCTTCCGAAAGGAAAAACTAAAGTCTCTTTAATGGCTCCTCTCCTTGTGCCAACTTTATAGAGAAATCTTCACTGAGATCATCACCTAAAAAGAGATACATTTAGAGATTCTCACATACAACTTTGTGTCCCTTATCTGCATCAGAAGGTACCAACCAGAAAATCTCATTTATAGTTAATTATATACATTCTGGAAGTAGTAGTACTATCCTTGCCATCACCAATGTTGCTAAGTTCCATTTCCAGCACCAAGAAGTTCTTTCAAAAGACTATAAAGAACTTCAAGTCTTTCTTCTCCCCGGGTTACCAAAGGCTTCCAAAAACTTCTCCTCATAGCCATTTCTCTTATTCTGTGGCTGCATCAAGTGCCATGGACATTACCAGCAACACAAGTTACCAAGAAATGGAGAAACTGTATACTGATTTCTCAGACCAATGGGAATCAGAAACAGAGAAAACAAGGACAAGAATGAAGAAGAAAGCTGTATCTGCATTGCCATCAAAGCAAGAAAGTGAGGTCTATAGTGGAAGCTACATTAGCTTGTCCAATGCAAGCCATGCTCAGAAGAAGAACAAGGTGGAGAAAAAAGAGGAAGGTGGTGACAACAACCAAAACAACAGGAGGAGCTTAACTCTAGAAAAGGAAAGGCATCCAAAAGAGTCATCATTCATGTCTATGTATATGAAGGAACACAGATACTGCATGGTGGAACAGAAGCTGAGGGAGTTGGAGATGTTGGACATGAACAATGTGGAGTATATATTAGACATTGAAGAGGTTCTTCATTACTATTCTAGACTCACTTGCCCTGCATATGTTGAAATTGTGGATAAGTTCTTCTTGGAAATGTACTCAGAGTTGTTTGGTCCATCTATGAGGCATGCTTCACCTTCCAGAGTCTCTAGGAACAAGCTAAGATATCAGTGAGAGGTCTTAGGTTTGTTTGGCTTTTGTCTTGTTTCTTAACTTCTTGAGACCCTCTAAAGATCATTTGACGTTTTCTTGAGTTGATTCTGTGTTTATTGACCTTCAATTTCGTGGATGGTAATAGCTGTTTGTGTTTTGTTTGTCTAAATAATTCAAAAGGTTTATTTATTTTTGTTCATTATTATATTTTTCATTGATCAAAGCATTTCATTGACATTAACTAATTACGATAAAATATTTTGTTCTGAAAATCGCTGTGTTTTCCAAAATAGTAAATATTTTTTAAGATTATTTGCTGGGTGGTCTTTCTGGAGACTGAGATGCAAGATTAGAGTTCTTTTTTATGTGCTTTCCTTTGGGAGTGAGTGGTATGTACTTGAAGGAAGAAATACAAGGTTTGCATTTATTTTCTCTCTCTAAACAAGATCATTTTTATTTGTTCTCTCTTTAGCATTTTTTTTATAAGCAAAGAATAATAACATTAGACTAGAGTATTTAAGGGATGTTTTAAAATAAGACCTATTAATTCTGTGCAATAGTTCTATTAAGCCACAATACAATTTTGATTAACCAAAACCCTCAACTTACAAAGATAAAACAACAGTCTAAACTCCTCTCTTCAATTTTACAGAGTTTCCCTCTCCTCCATCCCTGTACGACAACATCTACACATACCCAGTACATTAATGACATTGTATAATCACATAGATTTTAAGCAAACCTTTAGACATTGTACGAGTCTGAGTAAAGAGAATGTAGTTCTAGGAATTCTATGGATCATCCATACCCAAACATAGATCTGTGTCATAGAGAATAAATCTTCAATATAAGCCTTAATGTTCTTAAATATAATATTATTCTTATGGTTCATATCATTCAGACTATAGCTACCAAAATCCATATTTTATTTTATTTTGCATTTAGTTCAAATAAATGGGATTGTTGAAAATGTTGCATTAAACTCATTGTGTACTGATTGAATTCCAACCCATCTATCACACATCTGACAGACAAAATTTAATTTCTTAAATCATACAATGAGATGTGTTACAGTTCCATCTTCATATTGACAAAATATACACAAAGTATTAGATAATACTATACCCTACAGAACAATTATATTTTAATACACATTCTCTCATTCACTAAGTGTCAAACAATATGTTTAGCAGAAAAAGAACACTTGAACACTAATCAAATTCATTAAGTACACTACTATCATCCTGTAAATAGTTAAAAGTAGACTCTATACTTTCCATTTTCTATACTTCCCACTTCCATGAATCTTCATCTTCCTCTTTTAAATTTTTACCCCATAACATTTGGATAAGATATACTTGCAGTTGTGTTACATGTTTGCTCTCAATTTAGGATAAAAACAAATTTAAACCAAGAATGCTTTATTCCTTCTATTTGATTTGGTTCTACAATTTCTTTTTAGTCCAAATCACATTAATTGGATTGAAATTAGGTTGGTTTTACCTGGGTCTTAGATTATAATAAAAATTATTTTATATGTTTTTGGCATTTGTACTTTTTGTGAAGTATAATTGTGGCTCTATATTTCAAAAATTGAATAATTAGTTCCCAAACTTTAAAATGGTGCGAATTTAGTTTTAAAATACTTTAGGTCTATTATTTTTAAAATTGTATGAAGCTATTATTTTCTTGTAGCCATCTTTTTACCTAGAATTCTACGTGGAGGGTAAGCATTCCATGTCAATTTAGTTAACAAACATTAGAAAAATATATATGTATAAGAGATTAAAAACTTACTATATTTTTTATTAGTAAATTTACTACATTTAAAGGTATTAAAGAGACAAAATGTTATATTTAGATGAAATAAGTACATATTTAATTTGGTACTCATATATCATAAGTACATGCAGCTTTCGAAGGTTTTATTTGTGTGGATAATTTTTAGTGCAAATGTGAGGGGAAAAGTGTAAAGGGTCATGATTATCATAATTTGAGGGCATTTAAGCCATGATTCACTTTAATAGCTCAAATTTTCAAACAATAATCAACATTCTTTTTAATTTTTTATTTCTTTCTTTATATGATACCATCATGGTACTTACATAAATGAAAAGTAAAAAAAAGACTATGAATAGCAAACAATCCTCTTAAAGATGCACGTATAATTTATATAGGTGTTTGAGTTGTTATATAAACGACTCACTCATTTTGCATGCACTTTTGAGGAGGTGATGAAATATCATTTAACTCTCTAATAAAAAGTATTATAATTACACAATCTTAAATCTATTTTTAGATTTAATAAACATTATAAATTCAAAATATATTTTAGATAGTATATTCTAAAAGATATTTTCATAATTAGAATGTCTGAATTATACAATTCAAAATTCAAAATGTATTAAAGCATTTAAAATTTTACAATTAAAAATATATTTACATATTAATAAATATTTTTCAAATTTATTCTAAATTGTACAATCTATAATTTCTTTAATTTAAAAAAAAACATTTCAGTAATTGTTATATAAACAAAAATCATAATTTTGTCTACATCGTATTAATACAATCAATTATAAACAAAAATAAAATTATATTGAAAATTAAATTTGTCTACATCAGTGCACTCAATTGTATGCAAAGGTAACATATGTGTGTAACTCCCAACATTTAGGTAAATATTTGCATCCTACTAATATAACATGAAGACCATAAATTAGCATATGCATAACAATATATAGATTTATAGTTGGTATGAGACAATCATCTTGCAATTTCACCTACACCAGTTTGGAACGCATAATGTAATTGGTAAATGTTAGGATTATGAATTTTACAATCTGAAATAGATAAATTTAACTTATATCCTTTTAGATTGCACAATACAAAAGGTCATTGGATTGTGCATTTCAGAACTAGAACTGTAACATGAAAACAAAACACTCACCGACAACCACCGTCCAACATCACTACCAAGCACAACAACCACTACCACCACCACCATTAAACATATCAAACACCGCCACCAAGCACACCACCATTGTTCACCATAATGAAACTCAACCAAAAACACACAAAGTCACCTCATAGTGCCACACCTAACTTATTTACATAAGGGTAAATTTGAAATTTCAAAACTTAAGCGGTGCATGTTTAAAACATGCAAGTGTAAAAAGAATGAACCATAACTATAGGCCCAAGAAGAGTATAGAATTTTGATGACTTTTGCTTCTTGCACCCCTCATTTTTTGAACTACACCCATCATACTAGTCAATTGACATATATGCCCTTGAGGGTTTATAATGAAAGCTTAGTTTTTTTTCTCCCTCCTTCCCTTTTCTTCGTCATTGTTGTATTGTGTTGTGCCACTATTGGTTGCGCTTCACATCCTCCCCAATTGTGATTTACTTTCCCTCATCCATTTTGTTTCCTTCTGCTTCGTTCTAACCACCTTCCGTTGTCTATTACCATCATTGTGATAGAAATGATTGTTGTTGAAGTGTTGTAGGTAAGAATTTTTTATTTTTTTTGCTTTCCAGAAAGGATGGTATGGAAGAATACCAGATTTTAAATTCTATAAGGGGAGGTATCATCATTATGAATATTTCTGGAATAAGTTTTTCAGAACAACTTTCCAAAATACTTTTTCTGGATGATGTTTCAAAGTTATCATTTCGTAAACATATTTCGAAAAGAGTATTTTGAATAACTGTTTTGTAAAACTTATTTTAGAAATATTTTTTTTTTGTTCTGCATGATTAGGTGTAGCTCTTTAAATAGGTGGAGAAACATGGTTAGAACTAGAGGGACTAGTTCTCAAACTAAGACTAATTGTGTATGAACAAACGATCTACTAGACGAAGAGAGCGAGGTGGTGCTAGTAACATTGTTGAAGATGATGTTGTAGAAAAAAATATGGTAGTTGAGAAGGTCCATGTAGCCAAGGATGAACCTATCTTGGAGAGTCCGTGTATAATTCATTACTCGTCGGTTATGAGAACCATGTTATTAGACAATTATGAAATGAAGTGGTAGGTAATAATGTTCATATACATGCATTAAAGTTAATGTTTTATTTATTAGAAATGCTAAAATGATATTAATTGACAATTGTAAGATTATGGTGAGATGAAATTGGTCACACATGACAATAAAATGAATAAGTTAAGAGCTCCACATGATTATATAGAAGTTGTAATCGAGTTGCCAGGCTTAGTCGATCTTGTTTGTGTTAGGTATGACACTACATAAGAAGGAGTGTTGTTTGCCTTGTAGAGAGGTTGCATCCCAATACAACACATTCTCTCTCACAACCTAATAATACATATATATTCCTTCCTCGTTGTCCATTGATGTATCCAACTTTAATATAACAATAATAAAGTAAAACTCATAAATAACCTTTCTTGCACACTTCAACCGTTCATCACGAGTAACGAATACTTACATGACAACTTTATATTTCACCAAATATGTTTCACATATGCATGTTATGTAAATATTAAAGTGGAAGTAACCTTTACCGATACCACATCGGTTGACAATGAATCAATACATTTGTTTGTCCGACATTCATTATTCAATGCATTACAAAATATAGAATACTCCATATCAACATCATCTATGGAGTACTCTTCCTCCACCATTGACCTTCAGTCAAAATCACCATTTGAGTCTTTCCATGGAGTTCGTGCCTTTCAAATAAAACTCCCAAAGGCAAATTGGTATTTTTAGAAATTGAGGGAGTGCAAGTAAAAATTGTGAGGGTACAAGAAGCAAAAGCCAGTTTTGAAGTCCAATATTCTCCTATTGGGTTCCCAAATTTGGGCCCTTCTAGCCCTTTAACATATATATATAGTGGGAAGCAATGCATGTGCAATGGGATAGTGTGACATTGAGAAATGAATTGGTATGTGACATTGAGACACACACACACATTGAAGATGAATTGGAAGTTGAAGATGAAGGCATGAGCAGTAAAGCAAGTACAGAATTAAAGGTTTCCACTTAGCAGGCACATATGGTGGATCCCATCTCATCTCATCTCCCACCCACTGAGATCAAGGAATTGAAAGGAAAGGCAAACAAGGAATCCCAGTGACAGACACATGCCAATCATGTTCCAGGAGATATATTGTTCTTATGTGCACCTGCCTCATTCTTCAACAGAAGGAAGATTCCACTAGTATCCATTCATATTCCAAGAATATGGGGTCAATATCACTAACAAAAGTGAGTTGGAGTCTCCCCCTTGAGACAAACAAGAGGTGATTGAGGAGCCTAGACTTTCACCACTGTCTCACTCAAATGCCTATCTAATGGTAAAATCAAAGGGCTAGGACTCATTTTAGGGCTATGCTTTCAAGGAATATTGTTCTAGCCAGCTAGTATCTAGGGCATGTTAGATAGAATTACCATCATGGCCCAATTGACCTATTTCCTACCACATACTACTGCTATCTAACTTTAAGGCATTAATGGACCTTGCATCATAGATGCTCACTTCCTTCTCATCCAATCAATCAAAAGTTGCCCTAGCTACCTACCTTTAATTCGTACCCAAGCACCAAAACAGTATCAAAATTTATGCAAAATTTAAGACTTCAAGAACCTTGTCAAGGAGGCATAATATTGTTGACTAAGATATTTTCCACCTACTCTTTCACTATACACTTGACAGACTCACAATTCAAGTATAATCAAGTATTCTACACATATACCATTAGCATAAAAGATAAACAAACTGATATCCCAAGAACCTAGTCAGAATTTCGAGATGAATTCAACAGATGAGATAATTTGAGTCTGTGGAAACTATAGTTTCTGTGATGGATCAAACATCCCTTTGGAACAGCTTATAAAAACAGTTAAGAAAGATTAATGAAAGCACACGAACTTTTGTCTAATCAAAGTGTGCAAATGTTTTATCATGTTGGTTGAAAGTGAAACTCATTTGTTGACTTTTGTAGAAGAAGACGCGTGGATGAGAGGACCCTCATTGGTTGTACGATTCATATATGCATGCTTTTGATTTGTCAGCACACTGAACAGGAACAAGTTTGTTTTATTTTGTCTCGCTAGATACATAGCTTGCTCCTTTATTTTTTACACGTCCTTTTGCATTATGATCGAGCATCGTGACAAATAACCAATTGGTGTTGTAAAATATCCCTGAAGGTGGAGAAGAGAGTGATAGAGAGATTTCACGAAAGTGGTAATGGAATGCAACATCTTTGGTTTGGAATCCCCAGAAAACGTGGAGTGAAGAATGGTGCAAGTGATGTACAAGACAAGTTGCAAGTGGCATGCATGGTCCATGGAAACTGTCACCCAACTGCTTCAAGAGAAAGCCTCTCTCGATGGAGTGTACAAAGATGAACAGTTCCCATCTACAAATTCTTTTCTCTCTCTCTCTCTCTTTCTCTCTGTGTTTCAAAAAGGAAAATGTTAAACATGAGATCAAATGTATATGGATGGAAGGAAGAAAGAGAAGAAAAGATAAACTAAAAAAACTGAATGAAATTGATAGATGTGACAAATGATGTAAAGATAAAACATCTTCCTTTTACCAACCCAACCATTAGTGAAAATTATCACACTGCATGTTCCTTAGTAAAGATTTGAAATTACACCCAAATGCCAAAATAAATTTACATTATAATCCTAATAGTTTGAGTGTATAAACAGAAGAAAGAGGACAGAAAAAAAGTAATAGAGATATTTAAGATTACGACCAGAAATGAAGAGAACAATGAGAAGGAAAAAGAGAGAGAAAGAAAGCAAGTATATGATATAATAATAACTTTTGTACTATCCCTTATCTTTCAAAATATATATATATATATATATATTTATTTATTTTATAAGTAAGAAAAATAAATAAATATGAATCACTTCAAGAATGATTCAATTCTTATACATCTTAGACAGAAAGCTCACAACTGTCCAAACCACAACAACAGTCTTTCACAAACAACAAAAGGAATTACCTACCCAACCTAACATAAATCATTTGTTTTTAATCGAAAACATACAAATTAAATGATCAAGACATGAAAAGAAAAAACAAGCTAATAGAACTTTAAAAGGAATTCAAGACCAGACATTCAGTTGAACAGTTAAGCTAAAGAGAAAATTTCAAAATATCAATCACTTCTCCATAAACCCTAAACATATATATATATACACATTTTGAACATTAAAAAAGTTATATTTGTTTTCAATTCATTCAAGAATTGAAGCTTTTGAAAACCATAAGAGGTTGGTGGTGCAGGAAGAGGTCCTTTTTTAGGTTAGTTTTTTTTTATAGTGGAAGATAATGGTAACCTAGGTTAACGACGTGACACACAGACATAGTGTGTAGCAAAGAATCTTTGGTTCCATATATGAGTATATCCCTTTTCTGTTTTTCTTTTTGAGTCTCTAATGGTTCTGATGAAGGGTCATGGTCACACTCACACGCTCACAAGCCTGCATGTCTTGCCCCTTTCATCTACACGTAATAAAGTTGAACAGAGAAGATCCGTTTCCATGCCAACCTTCGCAACCATCGTGCCATGGTGTGTGCATACATTTGACAAATATATCTTACTAATTTCTACAGGACCATTATTAGGTCTTCCTAATTTTCTTCTTCTGCCTATGCATCAAACCATGTCAATCTCCTAGATCCGTGACAACCTTCTTTTAGGGTTTACTTTTAGTTGCTTAATCACCCAAAACTCTTTTTCAAATTCTGCAATATCTTTCTTTCTCTGTTCAAAAATTATAGAGGACCTTGTATTAACCTATTGTAATGAATCAACTAGGTAGATTGTAAAGTATACCTAAAACTTTAATGAAATATTAATTTAGAATTTTTTTTTATCAACAAATAATTAATAATTAAAACAAAGACACCTCAGGGTGTCCCAACCTGTATATAAAACCAACTCATACCAATTACGCCATATGATTCTTAATAATTTTTAGAAATTATTTATTAATAATAGAAACTATTTTATATACTAATAATTTTTCTAGTATTTAAAATAGTGTTTAATTTAGGCTTCAGGTAGCTTCTCTAATTTTGCTTCGCTTGTTTTTTCTTTTTCTTATTGGTGTTTTGATCCGTCGACTTATTTGTTTATGATGTTCTTTTAGGTGCATTCGTTGGTTTTGTGTAGGTAGCATGGTTGCAGGGTCTCTCTTTTGACTGGAGTTGTTAGTATGCATATGAGTTGGATCACTCCTTAAGTAGTTCGTATTTATTTATTTTTTTGACTAAAAAAAATTGGTTTCTAAATTAGTTTATATTATTGTTAAATGGTTTCTAAATTTGTATCTAATTAGCTACTAAGGTTTTTGCTACCAAATTTAGAATCTAAATAATTGGTAGTTAAAATCTTGGTAACTAATTAGATACCAATTTAGAAACTATTTAATAATAATAGAAACTAATTTAGAAACTAAAAAAAAAATTAGTCTCTAAAATGGTCTCTAATTTAGTCACTATAGTAACTATTTTTTTTTTCTAGAATTGGTTTCTATTTCATGATTTTCTTGCAATGATGTTATTTTTTTTAACTATAAAATGACAGTAAAGATAGGATCTTTGTTCACCATAACAATCACAACTGACACTTATTTCAGTAAATGAAGGTTTGGATGTGGATTAAATATAAATACTTAAATGTATCATTTTCATACCCAATGCATTCACTCATTGAATGTTTGAAATTTACTAAGTAATGTTCTTCTTTGCAATTTTTTTACGTTTTGTGTATATGAGTTGGACCAATACTCCTATTTATTTCATTTTTATTAATATTAAAAAAATAACTTGAACATGACATGTCTATAGATGTTCAAAATTAGAAGTATTGAGAAAAAGATGAAAGATGAAGTGTTGAACATGAAAAGTGCTTAGTTTATGGGCATGCCAATGTTGACCTTGAAGTTATGTAAATAATTAAGAAGAGAGGCAAAAGGCATGTGAGACATATTTGGAAGTGAGAAGGTTTTGAATGTGAGCTATCTGAGAGTTCTACGTGCTCTTGTTTTCCTCCATAAATATTTCCAAAAGAAAACTAATGGCAAATGGTCCTAAAGAAAGATATGCCACACTCATCAATCATATGGTCATTACAATAAATTTCTTTTTGGACCACGTTTATGGATGGCATGGATATTCATGACCATGTGCACCACCATCCATTCTGTATATCTGCATTGTACAATATGAAAGCTGAGTTTTGGGATTAAGTTTCAATGGTTTCACGTGCCATTTGGACCATATGTAAGTCCTTCACCCTTAATGTCATACTACTTGACACTTTCCCCTCATGTACCTCCTAATAAATAACCATCACCACACTTCCTAACCCTAAAAATAATATAATAACATTATATATATTTGCTATTTACTTTCTCCCTTCCTTCTCAAATGTAAACTTTTCAAAATTAAAAGTTGTTTATATTTGTATACTTCACCTATTTTTAATTATTTTATATGTATGTACATTTATTATGATGTAGAAAATGAAATGGTAAAATAAAATAAAAAGTTTAATAAGTTTTTTGGTTCTAATATTTGTCGTAATTAGTTGATGTGGTCTCTCTATTTCTTTTATTCTCAATGAGATCCTTTTTTTAAATGACTCGATGTGATCCTTTTTATTAATGTTGCTGCAATGACTAACAACAGAATGAAATGTGACATTTTAACTTATTAGGTGAATATTATGTGACCTTTGTAGTTATTTACTGAGGTGGAAAATGTTATTTTGTGAAGATTATTTTTGACAAGTCAAAAAACTAAAGAGACAAATCAAAAAAGAGAACTAAATTAGTGAGATTGAATATGTTCCAATTTAGAGAATACAAAAAGGAAGCCTCTTTTGGGAAGTGTGACTAGATGTGAGAACATGGTGACGATGAAAGAGTTGAAAAATCTCAATCATGCATCCTATCTAGTGTAAATCTGGGTTGTCATCTGCTAAAGATTGCATAGTTTTGTTGTCATATGAACTTTTTTTTTTTTTTAATTGAACTAGACATCTCAACTACCACAATCAGTTGCATCCTCTTCATAAATATGTATGATTTATGACTCTTATATATATTGATGCAACATTGAAAAGTGCAAACTTATTTTGAGAAAATAATATTATTCTACTGCAAAATAGAAGAATATGCAATCCAAAACTTCACAAGCTCACAAGGACTATCACCATCTTGAAATTAAACCATTGTGCTAAAAAAAATAGACTAGATGGACCTCCTTTCTTTTTCTCAATTATATGCAGTACTAACCCTCACCATTACAAAAAGAATAAAATAACTTCCACAATTTTGTAGTCCTAAATGGAGGAAAGCATTGAGAAAGATAAACTTTTCCCAATTACAGGTAATGAATTTTCAATAAAAATATAGAAAATATCATCAAGTCAATTTCTACCAGTTTCTAGATACATTTACAAAGTTCTACCTATTTTCTAGAACTCCTACTCCCACAACCATGAGAGGAATTACATTGGTTTTGCAACTACAACTAAACAAGGACGAGAACCAATAACGAGAGATTGATAAGGAATGAATGACAAACTTAAACCCAAGAGAATAGAAGAAGAGAAAGAGTAGAGGGAAATAAGATAACCTAACTACAAAAAAGGGACAAAGATGATATGATCTCATCTGTCACTGTACAACTATTTTAAATCATCTACGATGTGTCCATATACATATGTGTAATCATCACCTCCTTAACGATGTCAACGTTAATGTAACAACAAATTGACTATATTGAATTCTTTTAACAAAAATGAGAACTACTTTGAAAAATTTTACAAAAAATTAAGGACCACATTAACTAATTGCGACAAATAATGAGTTTAATAAATCTATTAAATCTACAAAAGTTATAAATATTTTATCAAAGTCAAGAAAATTTATGGAAGAAAACAAAGTCAAGAATATTTATTTAATTCTTTATTGTTTTAAAAAAATTAAACAATAATTAAAGAAAGAAAAAAGTATTGTTTATTCAAATTGTTTTCTTATAAATATCATGTTCTCTCACTTTTGGTTAAATATGTTGTTGCAGCTTTACACTTTGATAATGAAATGTTTCCCTTTAATTAAGATAATATCAATTACTGCTGCATATCCTCCCAAGCTAAAAGAAGAAATAAGTAACCTTGAAAGGACTAAAATATGATGCATGCACATCAAAGCTGGTTTGTAGGTTCTGTTCTTTTTAATTAAATTAATTTTTTTATAAAAAAAATATTATCAATAAAATATAACCTTACAAGGTCTCTAACACAAACATGATGAAAGATGCAAATTGCATCTGTCATTGATTTCGTTATATAAAAAAAAACACAAACTAGTTACATTCAAATATGAGTTTTATATGTTAGCTTGATTGAAAGTATGGATTGAGCATTTGAAAAAAAAATTATCAACAAGAAATAATAAATAAATAAAAATTATTTTAGAATTGGTTCAATCTTTCTGCAAATCAAACCGAAAACAATCACTACTCCATTTAATCAAACCTAAGCTACTAAATAGAGAAACGCAATAACACTAAACAAGCGTCTTACTCAAACTAAAAGTCTGCAAAATCAATGACTTTTAATCATAAACAAATATATTAACGGGTTTAGACATCAATCCGATTAGAAAAAACAAGCATATGCAATTTTAAATGTAATCCAATACCAGATCTTTAGTTGAACCAACAAAAAAAAATTTAAAATAATCTATCACTCTAATGAATTTATTCTTATGTTTCCAGATCTTACCAAACAACTACTGAAATTAAAAAAAAAAAAAACATTAATAGAGGTTGGAAGATAGTTTTGAAGTAAAAGTAGTTAGAGATGTATAATGGTTGTCTTAGTCTTGAGTGGTGATGTTATCCCTGTTCCACCGTCATTACAATGAATACATTATTATTATCACTATCACATTTCTTAGAATAGATAGATTAGGACACTGCAAAATCAAATTTGATATCCTTTTCTTTTATCATAAGAATTTTCAAGGCATTTAGTTTGAACTTGCTTGTCACTTTAATGCTCCCTATATGTGCAATCAACCCTACACAGATCAAAAGTTCCATATATCTTTTTCTAGTATGGAATCACATGTATCATTATTTATATATATATATATATAGAGAGAGAGAGAGAGAGAGAGAGAGAAAGAGAGAGAATTATAAAACCAGTTTAGTTGTGTTATGGTCTAACACGGAACAAACTTAAAGGATTTGGCTGGCTATGTGGTTTGTCTTCATTTGGATACATAGTTTACATATAAATAATAATATTTTTAAAATATTGCAAATGCAAAATATGTTGTAGATTTTATAAAATTTAGGTTTAAGTTGTGGTCAAAATGAAGATTTTCTTTTCTTTTTTAGGAATAATCAATTAACCATAAAAAAATAGTCCATTTCTATTTTCTTATTAGGGTTGAGATATTCATTAAATATCTCATTTTATTTATTTTATCAATAAAAAATTATTTGTTGATAATTTTTCTAAAATAACTACTTGAAAAAATTTAAATAATAAAATATTATATTTGGATGATAATAATAATAATAATAATAAACATAAATAAATAATAATATACACTTAAAATAATTCAATAAAAATCAATTTTAAAGAAAAATAATAATTAATCATTATATTATCTTATATTGATTAAATTAAAAATTAATTTAAATACTAAAAATTAATAATCTGTATCTAAAATAGTTTCTGCTATTAATAAATTTTGTAACCTAGTTTATAAATTGGTATCTAATTAGCTATCAACTTTAAAATTTAAAATCTAAAATAATTAGTAATATAGTTAATTAGATATTAATTTATAAATTTTATTAATAATAAAAATTATTTTAAATACTAATTTGTTTTTTAATTTCTAAAATAATATATAATTTAGTTAATATAATGATTAATTATTTTTGTTTTTAAAATTAATTTTTATTTATTTATTTTTTAATGATATTTAATTATATATAGTGGTTATATGAAATGATAAGGTGTTATGATGTTTATATAAATTTAATGTAGATTATATAAACTTTGTATATAACTTTGTGTATATATATATATATATATATATATATATATATATATGTTCCTAACATATTATATCCAATTCTGAAGTGGTTTTCAGTCAAAGTGGAAAATGGTGGTTCTAAACACAATTTTTGTAGATGATGTTTTGATTTGACATTTAGTGGTTTGGCGAGTGCAGAGCTTGAAATGGTATAATTTTGTGTGAGTGTGTGGTTGATTTGTTATTCCTCATTAATGTATTTGAAAAAATAATATTAATAAAAAAAATAAATATAAACCAATTCAAAAATGATATAACCCTTATAAAAAAAACACAACAAACTCCATCTTTCATCTTAAAGTTTGCTGAAAAGCTTACAAAACTAAAAAAAAAAACTCATTTAATAAAAAAATAAATATAAATTACTTCAGAAATAATACTAAAAAAAACACAACAAACATCATCTTTCACCTTAGAGTTTGCTGAAAAGCTTACAAAACTAAAAAAGAAATAACTCATCGAATAGCAAATTAAAACCACAAACACATTCTACATAAAGAGAAAATTTTGTGGTTGAGAATCACTTAATAAAAAACATCAGAGATTTGAGAATATTTTTGAAGTAAATCGAAGGGTAAGTGAAGAAATATATGAAAATGTGATCCCAATAGCCCTTATTCTATGAGACAAGATGTCCTGGTAAATGGTAGTAGGGTCAATCTATAAAAACCAAAAGAAAGATGTTAGTGGGAGAGAGGAAACGTGCACAAATCCAAAAAGAGAAGAGATGGATGCATTATCTTCAGGAATCATTGCTCCTATGTTGCCTCTTTTCTTTGCTTTCATATATCATAACAACATACTATTATTTTTTTATTTAATTTTTTATTTTTTTATGGGTTGAGAGAAAAGAAGATAAAGATGGGAGAGAATTAAGGGTTGTTAAGGATGGAATTAAGAAATTAGATATGGGGCATGCAATAATTAGTTGGTGGTCCTCTTTTCTGAAAAAGGAAACCCTTCATGCATTTGTGTTGTGTTGTGTTCTAGACCTATTTATTCATTCCTCTTCATTCAAAACCCTATTAAGATTATTCTTTCTCTTCTCTTCTCTTCTTTTGTGTATAAAAATCTCATCATCAACTCTCACTTGGTCGGAACAAAACACACCAACCTACCTATCTTTATCTTAATACTATACTCTAACTAATAACTATCTCCATTATGGCTAAGTTTCTCACTTTCAATCTAATTCCAAAATCATTTCTGGTTTACCTCTTTTCTAGCAATATTTTCTAGAGCCTATTGCCACTTGTTCTATTTTTTATCAATAAATAATAAAAATGAATAAATAAGTATATTTAAAGAATATTCACATAATCTTTCAAAACAAATCAAATGACTATTACATGAGGGTTCCCAAAAGTTTTTTGTGTCAATCTTACTGTAAAGTAGATTTTTTGTCAAACAATAAATTTTAATGGATTAAATATGTTTTTTTTTTCTATATTTTCACGCGAAATTGGTTTCTTATCTAATCAAAACTTTAAACCGCATAAGTATTTATAGTAGGAAAAGTATTGTTGGACTAGAATGTTAACATATTTCATGTTAACTTATTTTTGATGTAGATATTATAATATTATAATACAGTATCCATTAAAAAATTATTAAAAAAACATTACAAATATTAAAAAATTCTAAAGTTTAAATTAATAATAAAACTAATTTCGCGTTACAATATAAATACAAACATTAAATTAATTTATGTGTATTTACTCGCACTCTATGTTTGATATATATATATATATATATATATATATATATATATATATATATATATATATATATATATATATATATATATATTTTTTTATTTTTAT
>Ga0123342_1001747_pt1 | contig 36643 bp, 18 predicted proteins | sample Turbeawhitnodule_FD_89960 | JGI IMG/M metagenome (GOLD analysis project Ga0123342, IMG submission 89960) | Root nodule microbial communities of legume samples collected from Mexico - Turtle bean Mexico white nodule | ecosystem: Host-associated > Plants > Roots > Nodule | place: Mexico: Nepantla... | reverse complement strand
TGTCTTATATTTTTTACTTGAAATTTACATGATTACATCATCAATAATAATAAAAATAAATACTAATTTATGTTTATAGATTCAACTTTTATGTTGTTGTAGAGTTTAATTTTTTATTTTCTTTATTCTTAAAAAAAAATTTAAACTAAACATTTTTAATTTATTACTTTTTTATTTTTATTTTGTAAAAACTCATTTATTTATTCATTAATTATATTTCTAACTATTTTAAACATTAAAAATAATTATTTTTTAATGTATTCAAAATTAAAATTATAAAATAAAATTAATTTATTATTTATTTATTTATTTTTGAAATGGTGCTAGATAGGGAAATAAAAAATAAAAGGGTGCTAAATATGGAATTAAAAACAAAAGAGTGCTAGATAGGGAAATAAAAAGAAAAGGGTGCTAGATAGGGAAATAAAAGTGTAAATGGTGCTAGATAGGGAATTGAGCCACCTTAATACATATATGCATTATGAAAAAAAGAATATGAAGTATCTAACATATAAAAATAATAACAAGACATAAGCTTGGTTATTTTTGTTTTTTTTTTTTTGTTACATATAACTTTAAAACATATATGTATTATAGGAAAAACGAATAAGAAATATCCATCATATAAAGGAATAATTAAAAAAAATGATTACTTTTGTTTTATTGTTATATATATTCAGCATTCACATATTTTTAATATTTTAATTTTGGAATAAAAATACACAATTTCAGCATTTTAAATATATCAAAAGTAATTCAATGAATTATTTTGAATCCTAAACATACAAAACTCGATAAATAAATATACAGAAGTCTAAATATTATCCCATTCAAGAGGATAAAGCAGATTTATCTAGCATCTTACTAATAGCTAATTTACCACTTAAATATAATATTTCAATTAAATTTATTTTTAATCCAATTAATCACCAATGTAGGCAATATTGGCAATTAATGAAATATTGGTTTCCGAGAAAAAATATTGTTGTAAAGTTATGCATATTTTGTAAATAATCCGAAAATAACATATAAAAAATAATAGAGTATACATTTGAATTATTTTTGACTACAATAAAATCATCATTACTTCAAAAAGCAAATGAATTTAAAAAAAAATGTTTTGAACGCTAAATAGTATTCACTAAATTTTTATTATTAAAAAATTTAAATAAAGTGTGGATAAGCATGGTTATATGGACATAAATTAAAAAATAAATTGCGTGGGTTGAACAGTCACAACTGAAACTATAAATAATAAAAAAAAATAAAAAATTTGAAGGTTAAGTCTGCGTAAACATAATATATATATATAGGAAAATATTTATCTAGGAACAAGGAAATCTATATGAAAAGAAAATATTTCTTAAAAGAAAAATGAGAACAAGGAAATATTTGGGAGTGAGTATGAGACAATGAGTGCGAGAGTGAGACCGTGAGTGCGAGAGTAAGTGCGAAGGTGCGAGAGTTAGACCGTGAGTGAAGTTCTCAGCAAGATCGAATTTGTGCTTTAGACCGTGAGACTTTGAGTTTCGCATTTCCTTCTTTTTCCTATCTCTGCGAGCGTGAGTTAAACCCAAGATTTTGCTTTTTGTGTTCTTTTGGTTGAGGTTTGTGTTGTGTTTCCTTTGATTCTCACTACGAATTTTAGTTTTGAAGGTCTGGCCCTAATGATCCAGAATAATTCCAGTGGTCTGAGGGTTCTTGATTTCAGTGATATGAGATTTTATAGTTTGTTTTCTAGTTACTTGTTACTTGTTGGTGTGAGTTATTCAGGTTACCAACAAATTAGTATTAATCCTATACAAAACACACAACTAAGAAAAGTTAGTAATTCATAATTTTAGTATTTGTGCTCACGAGTAAGTTATCTTGTAGCTTTTGGGCTTGCTCGATCTTGTTTCTGATTACTTTATAAACAAATTCATCCATCACTCTTAAAATTTTCCTAAGAACTTCTTTTGATCCAATGTTGAAGAACCACATAATTCTCCAGAGAGTTAAAATACCGGTACATGACACCAACACTTGCTTCATCAAAAGCATTGGAAAAATTATAGTACAAAAGCATTGCTCATTTGTTTGAAGAAAAATGAAGAAATGATTGTTATGAAAAAAAAAGCATATAAAGCTAAGATGAATGGTATGACAAAGCAAATTCAAGATATGTAGGCAATGATGAAATTCATGCTCAAGCAACAAAATCCAGAATTAGATGATGATGATGTAGATGAATTGATGGTACGTGTTTTAGGCAGACAAAGTAGTGCAACACTACCTCCTTCATTTGCATCAACTCCTAATCCTAATTTTGGATTATCTTGATCCAAAGGTATAATTTAAATTTATGTATTAGAGTAATTAGTATACACTACAAAAAATATGCTTATTAGAATGGGCGAAAAATGGACACAAAGTATAATAAATGGACGCAAAACTATAATTATCATGGGCTTAGCGTCTATTCAAATTTTGAAGCTAATATGCTCAACGTAAAGATAGCGGGGGATGCGGGGGACACATTTTTGCGTAGTCCTAGCCTACATATTGCCGACACAAAATTATATTTTATATTATTTGTTTAAAGAAGCGTGGGTTAAGCTAACAGAGGGGCCACACAATTTTTTAAAAAAAATGTGGGATGGCGTGGGCTTCTCTAAAGAAGCGTGGGCTTAGCGTACGCAAGGACCACATAATTTTAATCATGCATGAGCTTGACCTTCACATTGGTCACACAAAAAGTATATTTGTATTGTTTATTTAAAAAAAGCGGGGGCTTAGCCTATGCTAGTCCCACACAATTTAAAGAAGCGGAGGCTTAGCCCACGCAAGGGCCACACCATTTCTAAACATGCGTCACCTTAGCCTTGACGTTAGTCACACAAAATATTGTTTATTTATATAAGTGAAGGCTTAACCTACGCAAGGGCCACACAATTTTTAAACGTGAGTCGGCTTAGTCCACACTATGACCACACAAAAATCATATTGTGTGTGCTTAACCTACACATGTCCACACATTTACATTTTAAGAAAGTGTGTGCTTAACATTTCTACACGATATACAATATGTGTGCTTCACTTTTGGAAAGATAAACATTTTGTATTTCTCTTTTAACAAATTTTTCTTAACTAGAAAAGTTGATGTTAAGTTTAGATTAATTCAAGAGTAATAGAATATAAAAACTATCTTGTATTCCCTTAAACCAGTACCTTCTAATTTTCATTATTATAGATATAAATTTGCTTTCCATTTATTCGCACAAAAATTTCTTGTTGTTACTTTTCTAGCTTTATTTATTGATTGACGGGTAAAACGGAATGCCATTTTCTTTTAGCTAACAATTCCATTAGGGCTTAGGCTAGTATGCATTGAAACCATCATATCAAATATTATGAGATAAATTTAATGAAATCCTGCGAATACAGTATAGCTGGGCACCTTGGCATCGATTTTATGACAGAAATGTTAACTGCTATTTTTTTAGGTACAAGTATCTTATGAGTTGTGGAACATTTTTTTTGGTTGTTAATTTCACACCTAACGCTTGGCATCCATCAAGAATAAACAATTGGTCCTTACATAGTGGATTTTAGATAGTTTATCTTTTAGCTAACAATTTCATCAAGAGTAAACAATTGGCATCACAAAAAGTAACAATGTACAACAACGACAATGCACAATAATATAAATGCACAAAATTCTGATCATACCACTTTGAGAAAGCCACCCAAGTATCAATACTAACCAATAGCTATAGCAAGGTTGACCAATGCAGTCTTCCATATATGAAGGTATTGCTCAAAAAACATATAAAACATTTAATATGGAAAGATCTCAATCTGCATCAGAAAAGGAATGTTAGTTTGGATATAGAAAATGTGGTAAGGATATAAATCTACCACTTGACACTTTAGTTCAATTTAATTGTAATATCTTCAGTTTCCACATTATGTAAATAACCAAAAATATTTTATCCAGACGGTAACACTACCTTTAAAGAATCAGAAACTCTTGAACTGAACTCTCGAGCAGCCCTCATAGAATTAATGTAGTCAATCTGAAACAGATTTACAGTTAAACATGAAGTCCTTTGATACAAATGTAAATAACTAATTATAGAACAAGTAATGTAGATATAAAACCTTCTTGTTAAGTGGGGTATGATATGTACGAAATGGTGAGGCTGGAATAATGTTATTATTGTAGCCTAACAACCAAAACACAGTCAAATAGTTCATGTCATATTACACATTATACTGATTCAGACTTCAGGACTTCAGAACAAAATTTGAACCAAACTTAAAAAGTGAATAAAGTTTCTTTAAATCAATGAACCTTTTAGTTCAACATTGCTGGTGTATGCTCCATGACCACCTTTTGCATAATCAGCAGATGGCAGAGAATTAAGGAACCATGGCAGTTTCTCCCTAAATTGAGTTGTAGATGGACGATCATTATGGAGATCTGAGTGACGAAAACACTGCACAGTTTACAAAGTGTTGGAGTAAGGTCTCAGAACATAAAAAGTAAGGTATTCAAACAGAGAAAAAAATAAAGAGGTTAAAAAACATATGTTCAGTTACCACTGTGCAATCTTTACATGATCCAACTGAATCGCAAGAGTTGTCCCCAGGAGCACAGCAAGGAGGCTAGAAAGAAGAAAAAAACCTGTAAGCTACAATAAAGTTATTGTATGCTTTGATTGCTTTAGAAAAAAATCATCCTCCATCTACATCTTTTTTCTCAATATTTTGTGCAGAAATTTGTTTTAATCTAGCACCATTTCTTTGCAAATATTAATTTTTCATTAAAAGTATTCTTAGCAAGAAATTAAACTCTAGCACATTGAGTAAATAATGAATCTTCATGAACTCGTGAGTACATTCCCTCTGATCAAGACAAGTTATCTATTAATTCATCATGAACATTTTCATAGCAATCCTAACACAAAGTACAAGAAAACATATATTATAAAAGAATTAAGATTTTACACATTAATCACTAGCTTACTATCATATGCACCTGACTTGATCATTAGGAGGGCAATAACTCCCATTTGTAAACTTCCTGCAACACCCAAATGCTTCTAGAGATACCCATACTAGAAAATCATCAAGCCACGAGGCAACTGGCTTGGCAATATAACTTGTGTCTGGAACTACGGCGCTTTAGCAATCTACATGGTAAAGATACATCATCCATTACAGGGAGTATCCAAGTTATCACATGTAGGAAAAGATCAACAACTAAATTGACAAACAAGTAGATGGATAACATGGCCTAGCCACTCATTACATGCAAAAATAACTGCAAAAGGTCTCGTTGAGAAATGATGGATTTGTAATAACAAATGTGGTGCTAACAAAGTATTATCAACTCCTAAAATTAACTGTTATAAACTAACATTTATAACACTCCAAACACAGGTTCCAGCTCCAAACAAAAATCCTTATAAACCTCTGCACCACCTCAATCAAACACAGAAAAGCACAAAAAATAATACCCAATCGAATATTAAAAACCTAAAGTTGAACCAACAACAAACTCACTAGAACCAAAAATCAACTGACCTTCTAAATCAATCTAAGAGGTTAAGCTGCAAAACATCAAAGCCATAACCAAGATTCAACCTCCTGTTCCTGATTTCGAAGATCGAAGCCGATTACGTAGCCTCACTAGCTCACTCACCACAACAACAAATAAATCGGTGCAACAATAGATGAGGGAAGGAAGAAATTGAGTTTAGAACAAATCCCCGATTTCTAGCCTCAGTGCCAAAAATAAAGAACAGTTCTGAAGAAAGAGGGAAAAAGGTAGAAGATTTTACCTAGGGATTGCTACAAATAAAGAATAGGATCTACGCTTTACACTTTGCTCTAAACAAAGAGGGGGGAAACGGAAAAAAATTTAGCTCTCGTGAGTTTGCTTTAAAGAAAGGGGTGAGCTAATGGGTTTCCTCTGAAGAAAGAGGTGAACTTGTTGGTTTTTCTGAAGATTTCAACTCGTGCGTGGAAAAATGAAAACAATAATCATTATTCAATTAAAATAAATAAGTCACATTTTACGAGAATTATCTTTATAATAAATTTTTATGTTGAAAACTAATAGCGTAAGTTTAGAATGGATTAAACTCACGGTACTATTCTATAATCATTATTTGTCGGTGTAGCATCGATCTTACTGCATCTAATAGCGTCTCTCATTTTGGCCTACGTTATTTTCAGCAGCTAATTTCCAAATTTCTTGTAGTGATATTTTTCTTTTTGTGTGGTATGCTTATAGTACTATTTTGTCATCTCGCCATTTAAAAATGCCTTGCACCTAACTCGTTTTTTGTTAGCTAATATATTAGTGTTATTTTTGCTAATGATGTTCAACAAAGTTATTTTGAATCTTAAAAAAGTTGTGACTTATTGCTGAATGGTTGCCTTCCATATGCATTGTACTTGCCTAGTTGCAAATTAAAAGAGCCACCGCACCATGACTGTATTGGTTGTACTATTTGCAGATGAACACAACATTAGTAGTACAACTTAAAATAATCTATTGACTTCATTATTCAATTATATATTGTTGTTTTGTTCATATGATCAGGTTAACTAGGCAATTTATGATATATAGAGTATCTTCTTATTTTATTTTATGTTTATGGATAAATATTCTTAGTAGCAGGTGGTAAGAACCAAGTTTCCAAGACTTAAACCACCAAAATAAATTTGATGTTGCTTATTTTTAGGTACTTTACTTATATAGTTGGATAGAAATGCTAAAAGTTTAAATGCAATTATTACACAAGTATTAACAATGTTAATAAAACGTATACTAAGATTAGTAAAGTAACATATATCTAACATTACAAAGTGACAATTTTATTTTTATTTTCTTGCAGCTTATTAGTGAAAATAGTGTTGAAGAATGTCATATTGGAATCTGAGATGAGGGGCATAATTTTTTTGTAATGGCTCTAATTTAGAAAGATTTATCAACAAATACAATGAGACTTTATACATTGAGACTTGAAACTTAGAAAAATATATATTTTTGAAATTATTATGCGACAATGAATTCTCTAGATATTACAATTTATGATATCCTTTCAAATGGAAAATATATGATTTAAAATAAGATCACCTAAATGTATAAACACAATTTAAAATAATATAGTAAAAACTATTTAAATGGTTATATTTCTATATTTTCACATTTTTAATCAACACTTAAAGAAGCGTTGTCTGTAAGAATAAGTAACACCAAAAAAATCATCGCATAAAAGAAAAAGTAACACAAAAAAAATTATTGCCTAAAAGAATAAGAAGAATAAGAATAAAAGAATAAGCAACACCAAAAAAATTATTGCCTAAAAGTGATTCTAAAAGTGTTGCCTATTCTCATATTTTAGGCAACGATTTTTCATATTTTGTTACCTAAACCAAAAAATTGTTCCCTATTATTTTAGTCCACGACCACCTATATAACAACTCAAATTTGTTGCCGAAAGTTTAGGCAATAGTTTTTACAGTATAGACAACGATTTTCTATTGTTGTCTAAAGTCATTTTTGTTGTAGTGAGTAGTTTAGACTTTTGCATCAAACTATGATAAAAGTACACATTCTAGAAGACATATAACTAGGCTAGAGTTGAGAAGCGCTTATGTCATGTTGTTGTTGAAGAAATTAGTTTAACTCTTCATCCAAGAGATTGATATGACTTGTCTATGAACATATCTCTTTAGTCAAACAGAAGCAACAAACATTTCCTACAACATAAAATAAGCATATATATGTTCATTGTAGTACAAGGTTAACTTAGACTATATGCGTATCATATGAGAATATATATGCTTTATCAGACAAAAAAAAGAAGACTGCACAACGTTGTTTCATCTAACAAATGAAACACTTGTGTGTTACATGATTTGTTGTTGAAAAACTTTCATCTTATAGATGATGCCTGATCTTGTTTTGTGCTTTATAGTTTTCAACACTTAATCAAAATAAGAGGGTGTTGGGTTTTTGTTTAAACAAACAGTTATTCCCTAATATCTACTTTTTAATTAACTTCATGTTGTCATATAAATGTTTTTTATATTTTTTTTTTTTAGATTTCTACTTATATGTTAGTATTATCAATTTATTTGGAATTTGTAATTAAGATCTTATTTTGGAAATTGAAATGGGTGAGGATAATAATATATAGTATGTTCCTTTATGACAATGAAATTAAGGAACGTGCTATTGAAAAATAAACTATTGAATTTGAAAAAAATAAAAGCAATAGGGTTAACATATTTGATTATTAGAGGGATTTTACTAAGAAAGAGTGGGTAAGAATGGAAAAGAAAGCGCAAAGTAAATGATTCCAACAAAATATACGTTATTGGTGAAAGAAAATATATATGATATTTCTCATTTTAACTATCATGCTATGAAGTGTGATAAAAATAAAACTAAAAATATGGATTAAATGATTTTAGATATATAGGATAAATAGAAAGTAAAAAATATGGATAAAGTAGGACAACATGAATTTTTATCTAATATAATAGTTAAACACAAATTGTGATGTAAGACTCCTTTGGAAAAGGTAAGCTATCAAGTCAAGGTGACCTTGAAGGAAACAAACTCCATGGAGAAAATAAAAGCTTACGACCAACTATCATAAGAAACATCATGAAGAACATGATACCTTAGTTAAAGAATAAGATATAAATGTTATGAAAATTTCCCACTTGAAGAAACTCTTCAAAATAAGACTCATTTTGAAAGTGTTTCATACTTTAAATACACTCAAAATTCTCACAAAACTTGTTTTTTTCAATTTCCAATGTAATTGTAGGAGGAACTCCTATTTATAAAGTGGAGTTTGGCTACTCTTTACAAATGAGTTGAAAAGGAAAACAAAACTTTCGTGTATTTCTATCTACTTTAGATGTCTACCTTGATGTGGATATATGTAGGAAGTTACAACCTTATAGGTATGACAAATAAACTCATTTCTATGGGTATTGTCCAAACTCGTCTAAGTTTTTGATGGAAACCCTCACATTAATTGGACATGAGTATGAGTATGAGTTATACCAAAATTTAAAATTGAGTACGAAAATGGAGATGAGAATATATATATATATATATGTATATATATATATATGTATATATATGTATATATATATATATACACACGCTATCCTTGATTCCATATATCCAACTTCATCCCTATTTTAAATTACTAAAACACCCATAACTTATTAGGTAACATAAAAAAACTTAACTTTGTTATTCTTTCGTATCCTTAGTTTCGTTTCATTTGAAAAATCCTTATTCTTTCTCTGACCATACAATTTTTCATTCCCTATTTCAATTATTGCTAGACTTATTCAATATTAAAAAATTTCACTTATACCCATTAAAGTACTTTCTCTTTTATCATTATCTTTTTTTTATCATTATCTTGATTACACATTCTTCATTTATGTAATTTCGTTCAAATGATGTATTACATTTTAAGAAACATAAGTCTCAATTTCATTAAATTAAATAGTTTTTAGGAAACACTTTTGATTATTTCTACTCATTTTTAATATTCTTATTTATTATTTATTTTTTCACATAGAAATATTCAACTCTCAATTTTTTTCACATGAGATAGTCAAATTTAAATAATATTATAATAAATATATTGTTTTACTTGCATTTTGTAAAATTTTAAAATGAAATTGTAAACATTGAATTTGTTATAAAAAAATATTAAACTACTTATGTGGAAGTTAAAATTGGAAAAAATGAAAAAAATATTCAAAAAAGCTTAAGAATGAACATTTTTTTTTTCCACTGAGATCATGATTTATTTTTTATTTTATGTAATTTGCTTACTTGATGTAATTAATTGAATTTTTAATTATTTATAATATAATTTTAATAATCTGATTATCATATAATTAACTTAAAATGTTTAAAAAAAATAAACTCAAAACCCAACTTGTTCATAAATTTCACCAGCAGCAAAAAAATATAATAAAATGTAAAACTAAATATTTTAAATTTTGTTGAGAAGGTGGGTTAGGCCCGTTGGGTGAAAAGCCCAACCCACACTCTCCAGCAACAAAAAACCCTAATCCAGTAATCCTTCTGCGCCTCCCTCTTATACTCAAAACCTTAGCACAGACACACAGAGGAAGAGACCAACGAACCAACCATCAGTGTTGTGAGAGAGAAAGGGAGAGAGAAAAATGGTTTCAGGTTCAGGGATCTGCGCCAAGAGGGTGGTTGTGGACGCGCGCCACCACATGCTGGGAAGACTGGCCTCGATCGTGGCCAAGGAGCTTCTCAATGGGCAAAAGGTGGTGGTGGTCAGGTGCGAGGAGATTTGCATCTCCGGGGGACTCGTGAGACAGAAGATGAAGTACATGCGTTTCCTCCGCAAGCGCATGAACACCAAACCCTCTCATGGCCCCATTCACTTCCGGGCTCCCGGCAAGATCTTCTGGCGCACCGTTCGTGGGTTAGTTTCATACCTTTTTGCCTCTTTTGAAAAAAAAAATCATTAATTTACACTTTTTTAATATTTGCAATTGGTAGGACATTGTATAATTGAAACCTCGAGTTCTAAAAGTCTAATTTTTTCCCATGACATGATGAATGTCTTAGTAAATTGATGTGTATTGATGTTTGTTGATGAAAAATTGTATCTTTCACAATGAATATTGTGCTTGATTTTAATCGTGTTTAAGGGGTTAAGTGATCCGTGTATTCAACCTTGACTAGTTGGGTAGTGTTTGATGTTTTGGGGATTAATTTGTATTTTTTTCAATGTTAGATACTAATCCTTGCAATGAAGGATAGTGGGATTGTGTTTCGATGTTTTGGGGATTACTGTGTAATTTTTGCATTCTTAGAGTATGTGTTGCGATGAAGGATATTAATGTTGTTAATTAGTGGGATGTTTTTCTGAGAAGGATGTTTGTGTTTTCAGGATGATTCCTCACAAGACAAAGCGTGGGGAAGCTGCTCTTGATCGATTGAAGGTGTATGAAGGTATTCCTCCTCCATACGACAAGACTAAGAGGATGGTTGTCCCTGATGCTCTCAAGTGAGTTTTCCTTAGTATTTTTATTAATTTAGAAGAATTGATTTCGGTTCCTCAATCTGTTTGGATGTTATTATTGTGGTTTTTGTGGATGCTGAACTGGTGAATGGAATTAACTAGGGTGTTGAGGCTTCAGAAGGGACACAAATACTGTCTTCTAGGCAAATTGTCATCTGAGGTTGGATGGAACTATTATGATACCATCAGGGTGAGTTCTTACCTCCTTTTTTTGTGCTTATTATTTTATTTTTTTCCTGGTGAATTGTTGAGGAAAATCACTGGGTGAGTTATGTATGACAATTTGGTCTCAGTGTAGCATAATGTGGCTCTGCTACTGTTGTAATTTTTTATTTTTGGGGTTTCTAATTGCTATGTTGCTAACAGGAACTGGAAAAGAAGAGGAAGGATAGAGCTCTATTGTGTTATGAGAGGAAGAAGCAGCTTGCCAAATTAAGGGTGAAAGCTGAGAAGGTTGCAGAGGAGAAGCTTGGTTCCCAAATTGAAATCCTTGCTCCTGTTAAGTACTGAGTAGTATGCTAGTTAGTGTTTTGAAGTTTTGGTTTGAGGTGTATACCAATCGAACTCCATTTCAGTTTTGCTGGTCATCTTGGACTCTAGATATGATAATCTTGGAATTTGTTTTACTTTGTTTGCTTTAGAATTTTTATGTCATCTGATTAAGTTATTATATGTTTTCTTTTGTGTTGCCCCTATGGTGTGATATAATGATTTGATTGTGGAAGTTAAATTTTACGTCCCGTATGAAGATGGACTAATTCCCATATAATGCTGTTTTTTACACCCGAGTATAGGGAAACAAGTTCGTTCTAAAATTTATTGGATCAAGAGAATCCACACAGTAACATGTTGTAAAAAAAAATTATAAAATTGCTGCAAACAATATTTCAAACATGTAATAATATCTATAAACATTCTCTTTGTTAACTTGTTCATGCCTAATGCTGGGATGTCAAAAAAGTTTTCGAAATTCATAATTTTTAAGTATTACAAAGTCATTTAGTTATGTTCTATTTTACTGTGAAGAAAACTATAATTGTCAGAACAAAAATTTCTAATTGTTGCCATGTCATGCTAAAGTCTCTAATCTCTATTTTCTTTCATGTTTTCGAGCTTCAATATTTTTTTACCATAATGTCTTTTTTGTGTTGAAGTTTTGTTTCATCAAAAGCATAATTTTTTCACGGTAAAGAATTAGATGACAATTAAAGGTGCACAATATGATTTTGCAAATAGCTTAAAGTTAGATGGTTCGATACTTATTTTATAAAATGTATCCATATGAAGTTTTTTCCTTAAACCAACCAATTGAACAATGCTGTGTTCGCATCATTAATTTACCTTGTGTAAATTTCCTAATTGATTTATCATATTCCTTAGATTTATTAGTTCACAAAAAATAATTTTACACATTTGAATATCATGAGAAATAAAGAGTGTTTATTTAAAAACAAGAGGGAAGCAAAAGGTCGAACTAATTGAAAGGAAAAGTTGCTATAATCTTTTTGTAGAGTAGAATTCATGACATTTTTAGGTTTAGGGTCTATGTCATATACATCAAATACAAAAAAATTGAAAGGCATTGGGAATATTACAGTTAAATAAGGAGTCAATTGAATACCCATTCTTGGCTTTGGAGAGACATGGTTTGTAAATAATAGTTATAAATGACATACAAAAATGTGACAAGATATATTGCCAATCCAAACGCCGAATAACATCCAAATAATTGTCGTTTTGGAGTATTGTATTAGAAATGAAAAGATAGGAGAGTAGATGATAAATTGTATTCTAGACATAGATTATAATATTTTTCTCCTCATCAGCTACAATTCTACACTAATTTTGACGACAAACTAACTTTGTTCTTTCATTCATTGTTTTCTCTATGTGAGAGGGAAGAGGTATTGGAGGCATGTGACTGAGAATTCTTGTTGAGGATGAAACCTTTACTCGCAATGTTTTTGTAAAATGTCCTAAAGCTCTTAACACCGTCATCTAAATTACTCTGCAGCATCTGAGGGGAAAACAGTTCTGGCTTTTCTGAAGCTTTTTTGACCGAGATTACTGCCAAATTTATCTACAAAAAGAGATTGTGGAAGTCACAAACAAGTTTAATGATGGAGTAGTAACAATACTTAAACCCAATAACACTTTTTGATTCATATCATAACAAGTAAAATTAGATACACTAAGGCATTTTTTTCCAACTCTGCTCTGATCACATTGCCTTTGCTGCCTGCATTTGTTTAGGTATTAAAAATAAGAATTTGTTGAAAAAATAACGTTTCTTACTCCTGAGAAATACAAACAAACTATTCCATAAGTTGTCACTACTGATTTACCTAAATATTACCGGTTAATCAACACTAGAAACAAAATTGGATCTTACAAATCCTAACATTTCAGTTGAGCATATACGTCAAACAATTTCAAACTTACAATCCTTACACGATGTTTGATCCTCTCAACTTCTAAAACCTATATAACTATTCATCATAAACTACTGAATAGTAATGAATTTAAAACAGCCTACTCCACATCTTTCATTTGTTTCTATGGGTAGGCTCTCCTCTTTAATATAAGGCAAAACGGTGATTGGTGATCACAAAGTTGCGGCATTCAAACATGTACTGTTTGATTAATTAATGTAGCTTGTTTACTGTAAATTATACATCAATTTGAAGATCTCAGATCAAGAGAAGCTGTGTTTCCATCAACTAATAGTCACTCTTGTAGTCTTGTAATGTAATATCCTAGTTAAACAAATAGAAGTAAAGTAATTCAGCCTTTTATACATATGGATAGTATTTGATCATGAATAATGTCTAATATGCAGAGAATTTAACTTTGTATTTTTGATGGTCATGGTCCTTGAATCTTGATCCTATATGCACATTATTAGTTACAAACATTTTCAAAGTCATGCTTGCTGTGTCTTCGAAAAAAAATCCACCAATTAATCACTGATAAAACTTATAATGGAGGAGCAAAGATGAATATATTGGAGCAAGGCATAAGAAGAATAAATCAAAATAGGCCAGCTAAAAACAGTGTAAGCAATAAACTGATAGCGATGATAAAATCAAGAAAACAAAAATATATTAAAGGAAGTAAATGCTAGGCTCAAAACAAAGTGATGCTTCTAACAATGATAAAGTTGTCATCATACCGATTGTGAGGCCTTCTGCACCAAGGCTTTGGCAAGTGGCACTATGCAAAACCTTTAGACAGAAAAAAGAAAGAAAATTAATTAGCAAGTAAAGTATATATGAAAAAGGTGTTTTGTTGCTTAGCTTGTGTAGATAATTTCATTTGCTTTTTGCGCTCCTTAAATTAGAAAACTAAGCAGTAGATCGCACAGACAATGCTTATAAAGTACATCATTGACTTTTTGTGTATTCAGAAGCCACATAAAAAGATTTAATAGAAAAGGGAAATGTCTTACATTCCTCTGCCTCCATCAAGTGCTTCCTCTGCTGGGTCTTTCCACTCATCGATTCTGTCAGACAAACCAATATTTGAAAAATATAGTAGGGACAACATTAATACATATGAAAGAGAGAGAAAGGGAAAGATGGGGGAGAGAGATTACACCCATCCATAGCGATGGTCAAACAGAAGCTGCTTAGAAGATTGTCTGGAGTTTGAAACATTGACTCTTGAGCTTGAGGATTCCATCTACCACACTTATTTCCTATACTGAGAGTATAAGGAAGTACCTTTGTGTTGATAACTGGAAAAGAAGCTGTAACAACAAAGAATTCAGACAGTCAGAGATTTGTTTAAGATCCAACATAGGGGACATTTTGTATTAGATAATTTTAGCTTTTCTTTGAGCCAATTTCGAAACATATGTCAACTTAGCAAAACTTTAATAGGTTCTGAGACGTTGAAAACTAAGAAAAAAAGTGAAATAAACAGTTTCATTAGCAAGATTTAAAAAAATTATGTATAGTTTTAAAAGATAGGTAAACTATCATAATTAAATTTTTCACCCTGTAGTTAAATTTGACACTCAGCAATTCTTCAAAACAATCATCGGCAAAAGTTCATAGTCAATTATCAATTAATCCACAATAAGTCTTTTTAAGAGTCTGGTTGGACAATTTTTTACAGAAAATCCATAAACTAAAATTGGTTTATAACAGAGAGTAACAATTGAAAATGCAATAATATGCTAGAAATTGATCAACAAAGGCTTTTGTATTACATATGGTATCATGAGTGTTTATATACAATTAGGGAAGCAAAATAAACAACTGTACAGTAAATAGAAAACGTAACAGAAGAATACAGTAAATAGTAACAGAAAAGTAGAAATTAACAGTATTAAGAGCCCCCCCTCAAGCTGGGAATGAATATTTAACATTCCCAGCTAGAAACAAATGGTTTGAAAAACAGTAGGAGATAAAGCCTTGGTATACACATCAGCAAGTTGTAAAGAAGCAGAGATTGGCAAGAGTTTGAGCAGTCCACTGTTAACTTTTCTCTAACAATGTTGATATCATTATGTTTAGTGTGTTCATGGGAAACTTGATTAGAAGAAATCTGTAATACCGATTGGTTATCACAGTATAACAGTGATAGACAAATGAATGGAGGGCAAAAATCTTCATGAATAAAAGTCAACCACTGAATCTCACTAGTAGATGCTAAGGCATGATATTCTACCTCTGAAGAACTTCTAGAATCAGTGGATTGTTTCTTAGAACGCCATGATATTAATGAATCACCAATATAAATTGAAAAACCAGTAATAGAGTGCCACAAATCAATACAGCTGACCCAGTCTGAGTCACTAAAGACTTTATGTTGAAGAATACTATTTGCAGCAAGAAAAATACCAGAACCAGGTGTACCTTTCAAATAACGAAGAACACAAAAAGCTGCTTGACTGTGGTCTAGAGTCAGGCAGGAAAACAAAGTGACTTAAATGTGGAATTAGAGTGAATCCTGGTGTTATAATCAATAGGAGTTGAAACAGGATGTGATGCAAGCATACTATTATCAGATTGTAAATCCAAAACGTATTTTTTCTGGAAGATATGGATTCCTCTTCATTAAGCTCTCCATGTAAAAATGCATTATTTATATCTAGCTCTCCATTTATGAATAGCTACAAGAGCTAGAGAAAATGGACTGTTGTGAGATTTGCAATAGGGTAAAACGTATTAACAAAATCACGACCTTCCATTTGTGTATAGCCCTTGGCCACTAATCAAGCTTTGTAACGTTCTATGCTGCCATCTACACTGTGTTTAATTTTGAAAATCCAGAGACATCCCATTGTAGTTTTGTGAGGGGGTAAATCAGTGAGAGTCCAAGTATTATTTGCTTCTAAAGCAGTAATTTCAACATGCATAACCTTAAGCCAACAATCAGACTTGGAAGCTTTCGATATGACTTTGGTAAACATGATATAATGATGAAAAGAACGAGAGACAATTATAAGAAAAGAAAATTTTCAAGAGGATAACTAATACCTGCAAAATTGATACTAGTTAGTGTATATGCTTGGTGATAATCTTGAAGGTAGGTAAGGGGTTGACGTGAACGATTGGAATGTCGAATATTAATGGAATGTCGAATATTAATGGATTGAGAGACTTGAATTTCAGTAGAAGGAACAATGTTAACGGTATCAGTATAAATATTTGGTACCTGAGTAAGTGTAGATGATCTGACAAAGGAAAAGAAGTGGATACAGGTAAAGAAGGTGAAGAAGAAGGTACTAGAGAATTGTGATGAATGTAAGGAAAATGATCTTTGTAAAAAATTACACAGGGATGAGCTCCAGGATCAAGTTTCTTGCAGTGTGCAGTGTGCAGTGATAGTACTTGCATAGCATAAACAGCCAAACACACGTATAATAGAAATGTCACATCTAAATTTATGAAGATTTTCAAAAGTTGAAGTGTTATTTAAAAAGGGTGTTTGAATGCAATTAATGAGGTATGTGCATGTTGTAGTGCAAAACACCAAAACTCTTGTGGAAGATGAGACTGAAAAAGTAATGTTCTTGTAACATATAGAAGATGTTGGTGCTTTGGTTCTACTATGCCATTTTGCAGTGGAGTTTCAATGCATGTTTGATGAACAATTCCTTTAGAAGAAAAATAATCATGCATGTCAAATTCAACTCCATTATCATAGAAACAACAAATTGTATTTCCATTTGAGTGATAAATTGAATTATGTGAGGAGAACAAGTTTCAGCTTTTGAAAACATAAGAATTATCCAAGTATAGCGTGTATGGTCATCAACAATAGTTAAGAAATATTTATGTTCATGCATGGAATGGAAGTAATAGAACAAGGTCCCCATATGTCTATGTGTAAAATTTCAAAACACGGAGTAGCATGAAAATTACTTAAAGGAGATGACAACTTTCTTTGTAAGGTAAAAAGAATTAGAAAATTGAACTTGACCAGAGTGAGTAGCAAAAACCTGTTGACCATTAGGTAGCGTAACAGAAATAAGGTTAATAAGTTTTACAGAAGAAAAGTTTTGTAAGAGGAAACATGGTCTGTAGCTCCTGAATCTAAGATCCAAGAAGCTACACATTGAAATTGAGTTTGTTTGATTAAAGCAAGTAATGCCTAAAATTGGTGAGGTGAAAAAGAAAAACGAAGATCATTTCTTGTCACAGTGTTATTAACAAATGTGTGTTTGTTATTGGAAAAGTAGTTTCTAGGAGGAAATCCATGCTTGTGATAGAAAACATCTATAGTGTGTCCCGTTCATCCACAATGAGTGCAAATTTTCCACTGTGATTGTTAGCAATTTTTTCGTGTTTTGTATTTGAGGGAAATCCGGTGATTGCAATATCAAACACTTTCTGTATGTCCAAATGGCCACAATGACTACAAGAACTTATAGTAGCTACATTTACTAGTGGGTTTGAGGAAAGATGTGTAATAGAACCAAGAATTTGCCGTTCTTGTTGTACAACATATGAACGTAACGGATCCATGTAAACACATGAGAACAAACATTATTGTATTGCTCGTTTAATCCGCGTAAAAACTGCATTGCTCTATCTTCAAGTTTGTGCTGAGGAATGACACATGAAACTTTGCATGAACATTTAATGGAACAAGTACAAACATGATCTGGTCTAAAATTCTCCAATTCATCCCACAAAAGCTAGAAACTATATGTTTAGAGGAACTATGTAAGAGTTTCTAAACTTTTATACACAAGCTAGAAACTCATTCAACTTTTCCTTATTTTCTCTCATGGAAGTGCTTATGGAGAAGTTTGTCTAAACATGCTCTAAAGTTTTAACAAGATGATTGGAATTTTAACAGTAACTCCTCAAGAAAAGCATGGTCAGATACAAAATAGTTAATCTATGCCTGTGTCAAGACACCAACATACTTAAGCTAGATACAATATAATGCATAAAATTCGCTCTACCATTTTTCTCAACTTAGCCTCAGAATACTTAAAAAGCAAATCAGAGAAGGAAAACAATGTAACTATTACACATGTCAGATTCAGCCCAATAAAGAATTTAAACAAAAACTAATGTAGCAATAGTATCTCTGCCACACATGACCTGATTTCTGTTAATTTCATCAAACACCCTTCACCAGGTTTTAAAACACAGTCTGTGATAATGATTTCGGTATAATGTTAAGCAATTGTGGCCACAAACAGCCATATTTGTCCAAATTTCTCACAATTTCAAAGATTGTGATGAAACCTTGACTATGACCGAAATTTAAGACCAGTGATGTGTGTGCTATTTAACTTTTACACCAATCAAAGAATTACTGAGCACCCAACTTTGAAAACTTTCAAACACAAACGACTGTAATGTATAAATTCTATACCCTTGAACAGAACATAAAGTTCTCTCCATTCTGAGAATTAACAGGTAAGTTAAACAAGGAAAATACGTTATCAGTGACATTTCCAATCGTGAAACTAACCTAGAAGGTACCATAAGTAGAGGAAAACGAAAATTAGACAAAGAAATGAGTTACCTTTTGGATAAAAATTGAAGCTTGGAAATGGGTGTTGCTCAAAATAACGATTATTTAGATGGTGTGAAGAAAGAAATGCGTTTGTGTGAAGCGGCAGCAGAATAAGCTCAGAAAAGATAAAGCTGCGATTTGATGTGTGTGTTTTTATTTTTTATTTATAAAATAGATGTTTGGCAATCATGAATCAGAATTGAACATAGATCTTAGGGCGAATAATTTTTTTAAGAATTACCTTCTTATTTAATATTTGTAAAATAAAAATAGATAATATTTAATTAATACCAATGTAGTATTTTAAATGTACAGTGTTAATGTTTATGTTTATATACTTAAAATTTGAAACTAACAAATACTTTTATTTTCATAAAAACTTGATTAATTCAAGGTTTAATGTTCAATGTTCGAACTGATTTTAAATAAATTATTATATTTAAATCATATTACAAATATAATATCATAATATTATAATGTTAAAATGTAAATTTTTTAAACATATATTTATAAGTTTTTAACTTTTAAAGAGAATATAAAAAGTATAATAAAATATGTTATCGTGTTTAAATGAGAATAAATAAAATAAAATGAAGCACTTCAGTGTACCTAACCCTTATACAAAAATCAAAATCAGTTTCTTTGCTCCCAACCAGCTAAGAATCCAACCGACCTTACACCACTTTATCTAAAATTACAAACCAAAACAAGATATAGAATCTCAATAACATCAACCCACCCGTGAAACACACCTTCATGATAAACACAGAAACCAACACTTAAACCATGTATTTGTCAGCAGTCTGACATACACCAAAACCTAATTGCCAAAAAACAACAACCAAACATGCGAGAAGAAATTATAATTCAGACAGACCTGCACACAACACAAACACCTTCCAAGCACAACCCAAGGGGACACACCACTACTTCCAAGTATGGGCAAAAACATTAGTTAAAAAATCCCAAAAAATCAATCTTTCAAATATCTCATACAACAATGAGATTTCAAACACTAATCTGAGTAGGAGAAAACAACTAATCTTTCTTTTACCGTGACCTAATACCAAGTCTTCCTTTGTACCACAGTAAATACCTCCACTAGATTTACCCATTCTTAAACACAATCTTATTCCTGTGATTCCAAATTTCACTTACAATGCCTACCCAAATGCCTCCCCAACACCTAATAATAACATGTTTCAAGCCTATAGGTTTAAACATCCTAAAATGCATTTGTGCATCACAATGTAGAACCGAAGAAGACCCCAGCCACTCGAGACACATAACCCAAATTCTCCAAGAGATCCTACATTCAAAAAATAAATGTCTTACCGACTCTTCTTCCACACCACACAGGGGACATCGATAACTCAAGGTATATCACGTCTCAAGAGATTGTCCTTAATGAGAATGACATTACATAACACCCTTTGTACCGAAGGTAAAATCTTTAAAGTCTAGAATTCCGCGAAGAGTTCCTCAACTACTACAGACTCCTCCCCCATGAAAATATTATAGGTTGCCTTCACAGAGAAATCTGTAAAATCAACATCCCTCCAAAGTCATTTATCGGGCTTAAATCCACCCTATCTTGTTAACCTCTTATTATCCAACATCTGCAATAAAAGAACAGCCAAACTTGATTCCCACGCAAAAAGATTTATTCTCCAGCTTCCACAACCAATTATTATTATTATTATTCCAAACCCCAATTATTATTAAGTCCAAAATTTTAATAACACTTATCAATATTTATTATTGATAATAAATTCATATGTACATAAAATGATAACAATTTTAGTTGTTTTAAGAAAAAGCTTTTAAATAATTTATCATTAGATATTTTTAACTGAATTGACTCAAACCGATTTTCGATTATTTGAAGAGTAATTTCTCAAGTTGGTTTGTGATTTCTTTGAATCGATTATTTGATTTGTGAATGGTCAGATTTGATTTGATATGGAAAAATGAAAAATATATTTTGAATTTAAGATATATATTTTATATTGTGATAAGCAAATTGTTTTTTTTTTCTTGATAATATCTTATCAAAATTTGTTAAAATTTAATATAAAAATAAAGTTAAAAGTAATAGATTAAAAAGTTAAGTCATCAAAATAACCAAGTTTATGCATAAGATAAAGATTAAGTTCGATTGTATTTATTTTATTTTTTTAAGAAAATAAACTAATTTATTTTTTTTATTATTAGTAGTATTATTTTTCTATTTTTCATTTAAAAATATATATATTTTATTTATATCTTCACAAAAAAATATTAAAGATTTATATAATATATTAATTTGTGACTTAGTTGGACATCAAACTTATTTTACCTATATACTAACGAAGTTATTGATTGTTCTCTTTGATTAAAATTTGGAGAGGTGGATAATAATAAATATTTTGTTATTTGTTTGCATAAGTTTTTCTTAATTTAATTACATCTTCAATCTTACATTTGTGTCATTTCCTTAGTAAATAATTTTTTTTTTAAAGGAGCAAATTCTACATTTTTTAAATAAATATTTTTTGAATTTTTTAATGTGTGTTTAATTATACTGACCATACTTAATAGTTGTTTGATTTTTTTTGATAAAGAGTCTTTTATTGGACTAGTTACTAAATTAAATGAATTATAAATTAAATTTAAATAATATAGTGTAAGAAATAAAAAAAATTAAAACTAAATGCATAAGAAAAGTGAAATACTCCAGTGAAAGTCATGAAAAAAGCACTAAAAGTATAAAATATAGAAGAAGATAGAAATTTATAAAAAAAAATGACTAAATATATTCCTGTGAAATAGTCCTCTTCAAAAATAACATTTAAAACACTATTGTTCAAGATAATGATATTTTAATATATTTAAATAAAGGGGCATTTATTTTATTTTATTTTGTTTCGTACTTATCCATATTTGTTTTCATACCCCTAAAGATATATGAAATGACAGAGTCCCCCAAAAAGACGCGGCATGAAAGGGGTGAAAAGGTCAAGTCATGGGAAATTACCAAATATTCTTCATCCTCTTTCTCGCTCTCCTCACTCCTTGTCTTCGTCTGCGCCCTAATCAAATTCAATTCCAACTCCTCTCATCAAAACCCGCACTTGAACCAATCCTCACTCGTGAAACCCTAATTCGATCTCAGAAGAAGAAGAAGAGGACCGATGTGGGCAGCTTCTTGCCTTGCGTCATGCTGCGCGGCGTGCGCATGCGACGCCTGCAGGACCGTCGTTTCGGGAATCAGCCGTCGTTCCGCGCGGATCGCTTACTGCGGCCTCTTCGCCTTCTCTCTCATCGTCGCTTGGATCCTCCGTGAGGTCGCCGCTCCTCTCATGGAATCTCTTCCATGTAACCATCCCTTCCTTTTTTTCCCCTTATAATCATCGACTTCATCTTATTTCTCAGTCGTCAATTTTCTCTACGATTGTTAAGTTCTGTTTATGCAATGAATGTCCGAAACAAAATTGAGTTACTCTTGAAATTAACTAGCTGTTAATTGAAAGCATATCATTTGTTGTGATTGTCATGGCGCCCGCCCTAGGGTTTTATTATCAAGCATATATGCCTGGTAATTGTGTTTATTTGTTATTTTTATTTTCAGTACAAAATTGGTTTGTTATATAATTTCTTATATCCTATGTAGTACAAGTTCATAATTTTTATCCTGAGGTGAAGTGTTGTTGCATATTAAGCCATAATTAAGGCTTTGCACTCTGGTGGGTCTCGAATTATCCCTCACAAGGTTCGGTCTTTTGAATTAGTTATGAGACTAATTTTTTGGTTGGGAGCTAAGTCACGCTGAATTTTCATATCTTTTCTCCAAGGATGTGTAGTTAATTGCTGGTTTTGGTGATGTGGGTGTACTGTTGGATGACTGAAGTTTTTGAGATGTGTAGATGAGATCGTTGTTGTTAATGCTGTTGTTAATACCGCAGGGATTAATCACTTCAGTCACACTCCTAGCAGAGAATGGTTTGAAACTGATGCAGTTTTGCGGGTTAGCTTGGGGAATTTTCTGTTTTTCACTATTCTAGCGGTTTTGATGACTGGTGTAAAAACCCAGAGGGATCCTCGGGATGGTATGCACCACGGAGGTTGGATGATGAAAATTATCTGTTGGTTCCTTCTGGTAATCTTTATGTTTTTCGTTCCAAACGAGATCATCGGCTTCTATGGTAAGAATTTCTTCTAATGTGATTTCCATTGATCCATAGTAGTTGATTATCTCACATGTTGAACTCTTTGTACTTCTACGTTGCTTTAGTCATATATTTGGGCCTGCATAATATGATTACAACTTTGAAATAAATAGTATCAGGACGTACAATTTGTCACTGGAAAATGTAGCTATACTTCTGGTTCATGCCTGATGTCTCTAGCCTTGAATAAGACGACTTCTTTGTGCTTCTAGACATAGAGTGTGTTTGAGACAACTGCAAAAATGAGATTATTTCAACAATTGATTATAATTAGAATCAGTTTTATTTGGGTAAGTTAGCTCAAAATATTTTTAAAATATTTGTTTGGATACAACAAAAAATAAGTTTGGGGGTATATGTCTATAGAAAGGGGAACAAAAATGTTGGGATATTTTGGGGTAATTTGGCAAGAATTTTCTTTAGGAGAAAGAAAAGCTTTTGGTAATTGATCATGAGCTTCAAATTTTCAGAATATGAAAAAAAAACTCCTATTTAAAGAAAAAAGGGAATTTTACAAATTTCAGTTATTATCCGCAACACACAGTTAGAGGACTTAGCTGTGTCATTGGATGATGGAAGTCCAGCTGGAATGAAAAGATTGTTGTAATAAACCTTAGATTCTTTATAATATACCCTTGTACCTTATTTATTTGAGCTATTCGTTGAATTTGGAATTACTTCTCATGATCAAAATATTGTTTTAAAAATCATTTGATCACTGTATTGTTTTCTTTAAATGTCTAGTGTAGTGAGTGACTCACAATTTGTTTGAAATCTTAATGAAAACAGTATCCAGTCTTAATAAAAGCCTTAAATTTTAGAGATACCAAAGATTATTGTGCTTAAACAGATTGAATTGAAAGAGGATATGTATATATGTGTGTTCACATACACTTCACATGCACTTGATATGTAAATTATTTCATTGTTTATGGTAATGATGAGGTATTACAATACGCAGAAACAATATCAAAGTTTGGCTCGGGCATGTTTCTCCTTGTTCAAGTCATGCTCTTGTTAGATTTTGTTCATGGATGGAATGACAAATGGGTTGGATTTGATGAACAATTCTGGTTAGTTTTTTTATTTCACTCCTGTAGTGTCATTTTCTTTATTTGATTAGTTGTCATTATATTTTTGAATTAGTATTTCAGTATTTACCTGTTTATTTATACAGGTACGTTGCACTATTTGTTGTTTCACTTGTTTGTTATTTGGCAACATTTGCATTCTCGGGAGTTCTCTACCACTTCTTCACACCATCTGGACAAGACTGTGGCATCAATGTCTTTTTTATTACCATGACCCTGATTCTCGCATTTGTTTTTGCCATAGTGGCTTTGCATCCTGCAGTAAGTTCATTTTTTTTATTTATTTTCATTGTAGTTAACTACTATTAATTTATTTTCCTTGTTTTTCATATGCGCTATGTTAATTTTCCAAATATGTCTCTTATATGATATTGATTTGTCTTGTGGTTATTTTCCATTTGTTTTGATTTGACTTAAATACTTGGTTAAAATATTACTATGTAGAAAGTTCATATATAATCTTTTTATTTATTGAAGGTACTTTCTTTTCTGCTATCTTTGTTATCTTGGGTTAATGTTTCTTACGGAGCGGTAACTTAGTAGAGATGTCTCTAAAAAGTATATTTATTCCTGTGAGCCTGGATGTGACTGAAATTTTCTAATTTGGGCTTGAAGCATAAATTACTGAAGTTTTATTGTTTAGATGGGAATTAATTTTATCCTGTTTGTAGATCATTCATTACTTTCGTTGGATTTGAGGTTTCTGAATTATATTCATATTCAGGTAAACGGAAGTGTTTTGCCTGCTTCAGTAATATCATTATACTGCACTTATCTCTGCTATAGTGCACTGGCTAGTGAACCAAGAGATTACGAGTGCAATGGTCTTCACAAACACTCCAAAGCTGTTTCCACTGGCACCGTTACAATGGGTTTAGTCACAACTGTTCTATCTGTTGTTTATTCTGCTGTGCGGGCTGGATCTTCTGCTGCAGTCCTTTCCCCGCCTAGCTCCCCTCGAGCTGGTAAATATTATTTAAATCCAATGTTTCTCTTTCATCGTTTATATTAACAATTCAAAAAGTTGATCACCAAATATCTGAGTTTGAAATCTAAGAATGGTTTTATTGACCTTGAAGCTGAATTTGATGTTGGAGTTTGGTGGCATGAAAAGAAATAATAATGTCTTGTTATTTGATTATATCATTGAATTACAGAAGTTTGTGACATGCAAATACTGACTATCTTTCATTTCTACTGGTTCTGCAGGTAAGCCTTTGCTTCCATTGGATGCAAGGGAGGAAGAAGATAAGGAGAAAGCAAAGCCAGTTACATATTCATATGCCTTCTTCCACTTGATCTTCTCTCTTGCTAGCATGTATTCTGCAATGCTTCTGACAGGTTGGTCAACATCTGTTGGAGAGAGTGGGAAGTTGGTTGACGTGGGATGGCCTTCTGTGTGGGTTCGGATTGTCACTTCCTGGGCAACTGCTCTGCTTTACTTGTGGTCTCTCGTAGCTCCTATCATGTTCCCAGAAAGGGAGTTCTGAGCATCATGTTCCTCAGTTTCATGATTGAGGAAAAATGTATCTCCCCTAATTAATTAACTACTCCATAGTCGACTGGTGTTGCTTTGGAAATACGGTGTGCATCTATATCAACATACATTGGAATAAAGTGTTATGAATGACATGATTCCAAGTCGTGTGCTTTTAACTGTATAGTAAAAGATTTGTGCCATGTACAAATCTTTATTTGTCCATATGATCTGACTTTCTGCATTTAAAATCATGCAATTTCATTGTCTTGTCCGTGTGTTGTGAACTGATCTTCAACATTGAAAGAAGAATGAATAAGAACATTCTTGATTATGAAAATGATAGTAGGTGAAACAAGGGGAATTTTAGTGCGTGTCTGTATACAGCATTTGACAAGGAAAATAATTACTTTAGGCATGTTATCAAGTTTATTGTGTTTCGGAAAAACTTCCTCACGAAATTTGACTTTAGAATGTTTATCAGCGATAAGGATAAGTAGGTATTTTTTTAGAACGAATCTTTTAATACAAATTACTCTAGGGGGTTATTATTCTTTAAGTGCTATTATAAGGAATACTAAATATCTACGTCTTGCGTTTGTTTCGGTTTAAAACAACTCTTTTACATTTCTTTAAAAGATTTAGTTTGTATAGAAAATTTAAAATAATAGTAGTTGAAAATATTTTTGGGAAAAGAAAATAAATATATTTTTATCCTCCATTGAAGATTTTTTTTAATCCTTCCATTAAAATTTTTGCATTTTTAGTCTTCAATTTTTTTTTGTATGTTTGTTTAAACCTTTTCATTGATTAAGTAGTGTTGCTCACTGTAATCCAAGAGTCGAATATGTTAGTGACATGTTGATATCTGTGAGAAAGATCTGAGGCCTTTAGTGATTATGCCTTAAATGACTTCATCAATGTGTTCTTACTCATGGAGTAGACGTGGAAGGGTATGTTTGTTTGGGAAAGTACTTTCATTCACCAACCAACACTCTAGGTTATCGTGGTAGAAAGTTTTATAAACCTTCAAAGTGGAAGGTATGATTGGTTACTTTCCTTTCCCTTTTCGTGTTTATTAGGCTAACAACTTCATTTTGTAGATTTCATACCCTACCAATTTCCTCAAATGTGTTGATTATTTTTGTAAGGACATTAACCAAATGAGAAGAAGAAGAAAAAAAGAAATATTGACTCTAAACAAATAAGATGGACAACTAGAATACAAATTATTGTAATATATACGATATTATAAACTTACCAAATTTTTATTTTCAATAAGCTAAAAATTAAAATTCTCATTGAAAATAAATATATAAAAAACCCATATCACTCACAATTTAAATTTTAAATTGTGAGTGACTAACTGCTTGATAATAAAGTTTATTGAAGTTAATAGAAAAAGAAATTAAAACACTTGTTCTATATAAGAATTGGATTTCTCCATTATTGTCCTTAAATAACCAACTAAATGACCAAGTGTGACTATTTTCAGTTATACTAACTTCTATATTTGTAACCAATTGTCTGAAATCATCACATATTATATGTTGAGATAGTTGAATTCCTTAATTAGTAGGATCCTCTACTTAGTCATCTATTATGTTTCTTATTTTTGTACTTTTTGTTTCCCTGATTTCAACCATCATTCAATTTGTTTTATTTTAAAATAATATCCACTAGTGAATTTGTTGAAATTTTTAAGAAAAATCAATTACCTTCATTGTTATAACTGCAATTCTTGTTTTCAATTGTTCAATTGAGAGCTTGGTGGATGTAGACATAGGTTAAGCAACACTATAACATTGACTCAAAAGGTTCAACGATGCCAGAGTAATATTCAATCATCTTAGTATCACATTCTGGATATAAATTTTATAAATATAATTAATTATTCTATGTGTATAAAGAAAAAATAATTAAGGATAAACTTGATTTACTTTCTCATATTATGCACGAAGTCGATTTATTCTTCTTTTATAAATTGACGCTTCCTTTTTCACACACATACTTTGAACCAAACTCAAAGCATCCACGCTCATCCGTCTTCGCGCACAATACTTAACTGGAACCAAAACCAACGTGATCTTGGATCACATTCGATGACTTTCTCAACTTCAAGGCGCAGGTAGAGTCATATTATCACAATGTGGCCAATTTCATGACATCAACCTTATGTTTCTCCTTTTTTTTTTTTGCATTGTTTTACTTAAAACTATTTTTTTATCGGTATTGTTACTTAAAACATGTTGCTTAAAGTTGAATTGAAATCACATTAAAATTTAGAAATTCGTTGCTAGTCATAATTCGACCACAAATTTTGTTGTTAATGATGATGCTGTTGGGTAATGATATATGTATAAAATTGTTGTTTATTGGTTTAGGTTGCCTTTAGTTTTTGTTTACAATTATGGATTTAGGGTTATATTATTACGAGAGTAAATCTACTCTCATTTGAAGAAATAACTTCTAACATAATAAGCCTTGGTTAATTTTTTTGTTTTAGTTTATTACTTGACTTCAAACATATGGATCAAGTGTTTAAGTATAGAATTCAAAAATCACGTAAAAAAGAATTTAAATAGAGGAAGGTCATGAGTTGTTCTTGAGAAATAGAAAATAAATTCAACAGAATCAATGTGAAAGTGTTAATTCTATCAATTTGATTTTTTTGTTGATTTTTTTTAACAAAGTGATTCTAACATGCGAATATCAAGATCTTAACAATTTATTTATTTATTTCAAATTAAGATGTTGGAAATGATTGATGATTTCTTGTGGTAAATTTATTGCATTGATAAATTACTCTTCATATTTTTATTTCTTTGTTTAATTATTAGTTTTTATCTCATAATTCTACTTTATTTAGATTAATTTTTTTTTTATATACATTTTTAATCGGTCTTTAAAATTCCTTTAGTTATATCTTGTAGTTTTGTAATTTTTGTTATTCTTAATTGTTTTTGTTGAATTTATTCTATTTTATTTGACATCTTAAATCAATAATTATTTTTCTTAAGGAGCTTATCACTCTTGGAAAGTGTTAGAGTGAAATTAGGGCACAATACCTTTTGTTACATCATTTGGCCAAGAATACTAAATATTTAGCAGAGGATATTGTTTTATTCTATCTTTTTACTTTTGAATTTTACAGTATTTGTTTAAATAAATTTAGTTTATCCAAGTAAATTAAATTTAAATTAATTTTTTCTTCTAATTCTTCTACTAGTTCTAAGATTTGGAAAATGTTTTAGAAGACTTTGCAAATATTTTTTCAAAATGCACCTAAGGGTTTACTTTATCTAAAAGGGGCAGAATATCAAATAGACTTTATCTTTGTTTCTTCTTTTCCTAGTAAGTTAGATTATATAACTAATCTAGAAGAGTCCAAAGAAATTCAAAAGCAAGTGGAGGGATTATATGAAAAAGATTGTGTGCAAGATAATATGAGTTTATGTGTAAAGCAAATTTTTCTTATCCCTAAAATGGATGGTAGTTGTCATATGTGCACAAAATGTCATGTCACCAATACCACAACTATCAAATATAGGTAGTCCATTTCAAGTCTATTACAGGTTTGAGGAATTGTATGAATTGTAAAGAATGAGGTAAATGAAAATAATTTAAAAATAAAGTTTGAATAATGTAAATGGTTGGTTTGGTCATGCTTTTTGGCTTATGCTCCAATGCATCATGTGCTTAGTGCTTATTCCAATCATAAACAAAGTTGTTGTGGTTTTGATGACATTTTGATATATAGTTTGTTTGTGAAGGAGGATGTGCATGCTCTACCAATTTCCTCAAATGTGTTGATTATTTGTAAGGACATTAACCAAATGAGAAGAAGAAAAAAATATGAAATATTTACTCTAAACAAACAAGATGGACAACTAGAATACAAATTCTTGTAAGATGCACGACATTCAAAACATACCAAATTTTCATTTTCAATAAGCTAAAAATTGAAATTCTTATTGAAAATAAATAAATAGAAAATCCATATCACTAGAAACTAAATTGTAAGTGACTACATTGCTTGATAATAAAGTTTAATTGAAGGTTAATAAAAAAACAAATTAAAACACTTGTCCTATATAAGAATTGGATCTCTCCATTATTGGCCTTAAATAACCTATTACGTGACTAAGTCTGACTATTTTCAGTTATCTTAACTTCTCCTATATTTGTAACCAGTTGTCTGGAATCATCACATGTTATATGTTGAGAAAGTTGAATTCCTCAACTAGTAGGGTCCTCTACTTGGTCATCTGCTATGTTTCTTATTTTTGTACTTTTTTGTTTCCCTGATTTCAACCATTAATCAATTTGTTTTAATTTTAAAATAATATCCACTAATGAATTTGTTGAAATTTTTGAGAAAAATCAATTAACTTCATTGTTGTAGCTGCAATTCTTATTTTCAATTATTCAATAAAGAGCTTGGTGGATAGGGTAAACAACACTAGAACATTGACTCAAAAGGTTCAACGACGAAAGGGTGATATTCAATCATCTTAGGATCACATTGTGTATATAAATTTTATAAACATAATTAATTATTCTATGTTTATAAAGAAAGATAAAATTGATTTTCTAATAAAGAGCTTGGTGGATAGGGTAAACAACACTAGAACATTGACTCAAAAGGTTCAACGACGAGAGGGTGATATCCAATCATCTTAGGATCACATTGTGTATATAAATTTTATAAACATAATTAATTATTCTATGTTTATAAAGAAAGATAAAAATGACTTTCTAATAGTGTAATGTGTGTTTTTTTTGACTTTCTTCATATTAAGCACGATGTCGATTTTATTCTTCTTTTGCAAATTGACGCCTCCTTTTTCACGCACATATGTTGAACCAAACTGAAAGCATCCACGCTCATCTGTCTTCGTGCACAATACTTAATTGGAACCAAACAAAACATGATCTTGGGTCACATTCGATGACTTTCTCAACTTCACGGTGCAGATAAAGTCATATTTGTTTCTCCTTTTATTTTTGCATTTTGTTACTTAAAACATTATTTTGATTGGTATTGTTACTTAAAACATGTTCCTTAAAGTTGAATTGAAATCATATTAAAATTTAGAAATTCGTCGCTAGTCATAATTTGACTACAAATTTAGTTGTTAATGATGATGCTGTTGGGTAGATTATATATGCATAAAACATGTTTAAAATTGATCTTTATTGGTTTAGGTTGTTGGGTAGATTATATATGCATAAAACATGTTTAAAATTGATCTTTATTGGTTTAGGTTGTTTTTAGTTTTTGTTTACAATTATGGATATATGGTTATATTGTTAAGAGAGTAAATCTCCTCACATTTGAAGAATAACTTCCAACATAAAGAATCTTTATTAGTTTTTTTGTTTTACCTTATTACTTGACTTCAAACATATGGATCAAGTGTTCAAGTTTAGAATTCAAAAATCACTTAAAAAAAATTTAAATAGAGGAAGGTCATGAGAAATTGAAAATAAATTCAACAAAATGAATGTGAAAGTGCTAATTCTATCAATTTGTTTTTATTTATTTATTTGAAATTAAGATGTTGGTAATGATTAGTGATTTCTTGTGGTAAATTTATTGCATTGATAAATTACTCTTCATATTTTTATTTCTTTGTTTAATTATTAGTTTTTATCTCATAATTCTACTTTATTTAGATTAATCTTATTTTTTTATACATTTTTAATCAGTCTTTAAAATTTCTTTTGTTATATCTTGTAGTATTGTAATTTTAGTTATTCTTAATTGTTTTCGTTGAATTTATTCTATTTTATTTGACACCTTAATTCTTGAACTTATCACTCTTGGAAAGTCTTAGAGTGAAATTAGGGCACAATACCTTTTATTACATCACTTCGCCAAGAACACCAAATACTTAGCAGAGGATGTTTTATTCTATCTTTTTACTCTTAATTTTGCAGTATTTGTTTAAATAAATTTAGTTTATCTAAGTAAATTAAATTTAAATTATATTTTTTTTTTCTAATTTTTCCACTAGTTCTAAAGATTTGGAAAATGTCTTAGAAGACTTTGCAAGTCTTTTTTCAAGATGCACTTAAAAGTTTACTATATCAAATAGGGATAGAACATCTAAAAGGGATAGAATATCAAATAGGGATAGAACATCAAATAGACTTTATTTTTGTTTCTTCTTTTCCTAGTCAGCTAGATTATATAATTAATCTAGAAGAGTCCAAAGAAATTCAGAAGCAAGATGAGGGATTATATGAAAAAGATTAAGTGAAAGATAACATGAGTCTATGTGTAATGTCAATTTTTCTTATCCCTAAAATGGATGGTAGTTGGCATATGTGCACCAAATGTCATGTCATCAATACCACAACTATCAAATATATGTAGCCCATTTCAAGTCTATTACATGTTTAAGGAATTGCACGAATTATAAAGAATGAGGTAAATGAATATAATTTCAAAATAAAGTTTGAATTATATGAATGGTTGGTTTGGTCATGCCTTTTGGCTTGACTAATGTTCCAATGCATCATGTGCTTAGTCCTTTCATAAACAAAGTTGTTGTGGTTTTGATGACATTTTGATATATAGTTTGATTGTGGAGGAGCATGTGTATCATATTAGAAATATGCTTGAAACCTTTAGGAAAGAAACATTCCATACTAATAAAGAAAAAGGTATACATGGAATGCATCATGTAGTTTTTATAGGATTTGTGGTAAAAATGAATAAGAAAGGTGAAACCAATTAGAGATTGATCAACTCATAAAATATTAGTGACATTAGGAGTTTTTTTGGGTTGACTGGTTTCTATCGGTGATTTGTGAAAAACATTAGTAAAATTGTTTCACCTTTGAATAAAATAGTGGAGAAGAATGTGTTGTTTCATTGAGGATAAGGATCAAGACAATTTTTTCAAATACATAAATTCTAACACTACTTGACTTTAATAAATCATTTGATTTTGAATATGATACTTTCAGTGTAGCTATTAGGATTGTCTTGCTTGCTTTAAGAAGGACATCTCATACCTTATTTTGGAAAGAAATTGAAAGGTAGTCACATCTTGATAAAAAGTTTTTTTTGCTCTTGTTAGAGATTTTTCAAAATTGGTAAGATTGTGTTTTACCAAAGGAGTTTGTGATCTATAATGATCATAATCCTTAAAATATTTGAAAAGTCAATACAAACTTAAAAAAAGACATGCTAAATGAATAAATTATATTGAACAATTATCATATGTGATCAAAGATAAGAAATAAAAGATAAGTATGATGATTGATGCTCTTTTGAGAAAATATACATTACTTAATATTTTTCAATTTTTTTAGGATTTGATCAAACAAGATAGTTGTATCAAAATGAAGACAAATTCTTTAATATTTTTCTTTAGATTGTTAAGGCATCATCAATTTTATACATGGATAGACAACCTAGCATGGACATTATAATCTTCATCAATTAACATAGTTTTATAAAACAATACCTGATTTTAATAATAACAAAAATATTTATAAGTTTTGATAAGTTAATCATAGTTCTTCCAAGTTTGTATCAGGATCAAAAAGTACATACAAAGTCAACGATGATGCATAAAAAGACTAAATGATGAGCATAAGAAGATGGTAACATGAAGTTAGTAGATGATAAGTCATGTGGATATCAAGAAATGTGATGGATATCATATTACATAAAATATTGGGAACCTCAAAAGTCCTTTATGAAGTTATAACAGAAACCGTAATACGACGGAAGCATTGCGGTCAAAAGAAATACAATATATACGTACAAATAATTTAAAAAAATAAAAAAATAATGAAAGAGACAATCACAACTAATAATAATATTATGCCTATAAATTAAAATAACAATAACATCAAATTAAAACACAACAAATTTGAAGTTTAAAACTTAAAATAACAAGACATAAAAGAATTTGTCTTATGTTTCTAATTATCCAACTCTTCTTCAATATCAACATAATTGTCTTCAATATTATCCAATGGGGCATAACCCTCCTCCTCTTCCCTTTTAGAGAAACTCTTGTCAAAGTTAAGTACTTTTTTTTTTATGAGGAACTCTAGTCAAAGTTAGGTACCAACTTTTGTTTTCAACTACTTGTCATCCCCAAACAGATGGACAAATAAAGGTAGTGAATAAAACTTTGGGTACCTTACTTAAAACTATTTTGAATTTTTTTTGAAAGCTTGGGAATTATGTTTATCTCATATTGAGTTTGCTTAATATAAGGTTGTTCATAGCACAACAAATTGTTCTCCATTTGAAATTGTGTATGGATTAAATCCTTCAAACTCCATTAGATTTGTTACCTATGCCTAACGTTTCTGTTGTAAAGCATAAAGATGCACAAACTAAGGCTGACTATGTGAGAAGGCTAAATGTCCAGATCGAAGCACAAATTGAAAAAAAAGGTTGAAGGTTATTCTAAGCAAGCTAACAAAGGAAGAAAGAAAGTAATCTTTGAGCCTGGGTACACATGAGGAAAGAAAGGTTCCCTGAACAAAGAAAATTCAAGCTCCAACCTAGAGGGGATGAACTTTTCCAAGTGTTAGAAAAGATTAATGACAATGCCTATAAGATTGATCTTCCAAGAAAGTACAATGTGAGTAACACTTTTTTGTCTCCTTTTATTGCAGATGATGAAGCTTTGGAATTAACTTCAAGTCTTTTTCTCAAAAGGGAGGGAATGATGAGGACATCCAAGCCCAAGGGCATGGTGAGCAGGAACTTGACCAAGCCATTCGAGACTTAGGTGGACCCATGACAAGAGGAAGGCTTAAAAAGGCCAAAGAGACTTTGCAACACAAGGTGGCTAATATTTTGGAGGCTCAATTGTTGAATTGCCCATAGTTTAAAAAGAGTTTGCTGATTACATGCACAATATGTTTAGATTCTTAAAATAGAATAATATTATTATTTTTGGAAAAAATTAAATGAATCATAATCTTTTATCTCCTTTTTGTGATTTTTCCAGAATCTAATTGAATTGGAAATAACGAAACAGAATCGATAATCCCACAATTCATGTCACGATTCACACTAAAAAACCGATTCATGTTCGTCAAGTTTTGATTGGAATCTTACGATTCGATTGATTCTAACTACCATGCATGTGGCGCCTACTTGGAGTCTTGCAAACTTTATAGGTTGAAGTTCTAAATGACTTTGGATACAAAACCCACGCCTAAAATCCCATGCTACTCGTTCCAAAATACAAGGTCCAAAATCATATTCTATTTGACCCAAAATACAAGGTCCGAAATAAATTCCTAAACTACTTTGTACAATTATAGAGGTCTTGTAATCTTGATGCTCCAAAATCTTTAAAGTAATTTCTTCAAGTTGAACCTGAGTTTAAAAGACTGATTGGAGGCCTAAACTCTTGATAAGCTCCTTATCAAGTTTCTAATTTTGCAACCTCTTTATTCGTTTATTCGTGACTATAGGGTCTCATATGTATTTCCATTTCCATCAGACCTCTCTCTTGAAATAGACCCAGACCTGTCCTCTTGAAATAGAAAACATAAAGACAAAATCTTTCTTCCAAGTCATTGTTGCTAAGAGAAATTTGCCCCATTTTAAACTTTTAAAAGATTTCTTATCACTCACCCAAATTCTCACTTGTCAACCCATTTATTTATACCGACAATTCACGCAGTTAATGTGACTCATGAATTGATTATGACCCTTTTTGTTTAAAACTATAACACATAAAAAAAATGTGCAGATAATTCAAGCCTATAGTATCAATATATAGGATTCTGCATTTTAAATTATAATCATTTTTAATCATCATCTAATTGATGAATTTCACATTATAATTTTATGATGTTTGAATATCTTATCAGATAATTACTTTGTATCATCTAACGCATATAAGAAGAACACAATTATACATGTATGTTCAGTCTAATCACTAATATTATAGCAAGATTCATTGATTGAATCATGTATAAAATTGTTTGAATATGTCACACAAAATCTTATCAGACAATCAATATGGTTTATGCATATCTTTAATTAAGATAAATATGCTCGTAAAATATGCAATAATATTTCGAATGTTATTCGTCATGGTTGAGACATGTGTTCATCTACCATATCTTAGGCATATGATTCTCAAGTGAATAATCTATTCCATATAATCTTATGTGTCTATCAAACAGTTTCCATGTAAAGTGTAATACTTGTGTAAGTAGTAATTCACAACATAGCACAAGCATGACATTTCTACAAATGTGAGCACAATCTAAACAAAGGGAAAGTCAATATATAAACATATATGCATAGATCAACTGTTCAAAGAAACAACCAGTCCCATCCTAGTAATTTTATCTTTGGTTAGAGGTAAGGAATTGGAGCTTGGATAGCATTTATGAAAAGGATTTTTCAATTGGCTTTGTAAGAGTGTAAATTATCCTTTTCAATGCCTTGTCATGACTTTCTTGTAGAGCTTTTAGTTGTTTGGCAATACTAATTGTTCCTCAAGAATAGCTTCATTGATCAGTGTTTTGATATTTTCAAGTAGATTTTGTTCCCTATTGTTTGGATGGTGTAGGGATATTGTGTGCGGAAGCGTGATAATTTCAATAAAAGATTATGAGAAATTAAAGTAACAAGTAAAGTGAGAATGATACCATAATTTTTAGGTGGAAAACCCCTTTAAATAGAGGTAAAAAACCACCGGCGAGAGAGCCAAAACTTCCACTATAATGGTACTGGCAGTACAATGAATTCCTCTCTAGCTAATAGATAAATAGCCC
>Ga0123342_1001746_pt1 | contig 36659 bp, 18 predicted proteins | sample Turbeawhitnodule_FD_89960 | JGI IMG/M metagenome (GOLD analysis project Ga0123342, IMG submission 89960) | Root nodule microbial communities of legume samples collected from Mexico - Turtle bean Mexico white nodule | ecosystem: Host-associated > Plants > Roots > Nodule | place: Mexico: Nepantla... | reverse complement strand
GTTCCTGTCAAGTCATGAAAACTGAGCAAAATAAAGCGCAGAAATCAAAGCGTTCCATATCAAATCAAATCAAACGTCAAACATTATTATATTATATTAAGACACAAATATTTCTTTAAACTTGAAATAAAATTATTTTTGTCTCGGGGGCTAGTGTACTGATAGGCTAAAACCGAGAGGTTTAGGCCGAGAACAACATTGAGTAAACAAGGGAAAAAGGTTGAAACTGAGAGGTTTAAACCGAAACCTGAAAGGATAATAAAAATCATAATAAAGCCCAATTTAAATAAGGAACTTGCAAAAGGGGGTGTAAAAGTAATAAAAAGGTGAGAAGAAAGTCCAAAAGTACTGTAGAAGGCCCATCAACGAAACCCTATAAATAGGAGGTCAGTACAAGAAAAAGGTAAGAGTGATTTTATCTGATGAATGTTAAACCTTTTCTGACTTTGGCATCGGAGCGACTTGCAGGTACCCCCCACCTGTTGTGAGGAGAAGCCGAGAGCACCAGCCGAGAGGAGAAGCCGAGAGCACCAGCCGAGAGGAGAAGCCAAGAGTTTTCATCAAGGAGAGAAGTACCCGGCCCAAGATAGTATTCAGCCCAAGATTGAAGGATTAGTCTTGATTAACCCATTTCAAGTGTTCTTGGTCTTTGTTGTAAGAATATAAAATAATCATAAAATTTATAAAATTTGGATTAAAACTATTCATTTGTCCAGCTACACATTTCACATTTTCTACTTCCAGTTATAGTTTTTTTATTTCAGTTTTTATATTCACTTCCTTGATTTTCCACTTGTCATTATTATTTATTTTTTATCTTTTGTTTTTTTGTCTTCTCGTACTAAGGTAAGTTCTAATTCTTTTAAATTTGGATGTTTTATTTTATTTTTTATAATGTTGATATTATGTTATTACATTTTGTATATTTGGACTATTAAGAATAATTAAAATGGTTTGTGCGTGCGCAATGTGCGTAATTTCAAATATTTTATTATGAATATCTTATTCTATTTTAAAATTATATAACTACATATATAAATCAGAATGATATAAGAAAAAGTTTATCATCATATATTATTATTTTTTTATCATATATGTCTCATTTATTACACTTGCATTTTTTTATTATTTTTCTGTGAAGCTGTGATCGAAAGTAGGTGTCCATAAATTATTTTGCAGTACTTAAGGCAGAAGTAAGGTAAGTCAAAATGGAATACCAAAAAAGTAACATTGGGACAATCACATGACATTAGCATATGTTAAAATCAAATTAGGTTAGGCTATGTTATAATTTAGAATGCTTAAAATTAACAATACCATTTCATTAGTTAAATTTTACTATTCCAAACTTTAAATTCTGTTTTAATTGTTGCTAATACTATTTATTAATAAATAGACATCTTAAGTTTTAATTTTGTTTCAATCGATCTTAAATTTGATCTTATTTTCAAATAGACATTAAACTTATTACATTTTTTTTATAATTTTCATTAAAGTATTATTATTATTATTTAACTTAAAGCTGTTAGTGTTATTGTTAAACAATTTTCTTGAAATTATTAGTATTATTATTATTATTATTACTATTATTACCATTATTATTATTATTATTTAACTTAAAACTCTTTAAAAAATTATAACAAAATTTAATTAGCTTTATAAAATAATTAAAATAAAATAAAATTTGTAGGACTCTATTCAAAAAAATGAAGTTTAAGAATTAATTGGAATACAATTAAAATTTAAGATATCTGTTTGAAGCTAGGATATAGTTTGAGGATGTCTAATTATAAATTAAAAGTTTTTTCATAAATATATGTAAATAACGTGTTTTTTATTAATGTTTTTTTCCCATAAATATATGTATTAGGAATAATGAGTTTTGTTCAAAATCCTCCTTGGTTATGATCTCATCATGAAGCATTGAATAAAAAGAAAGTAAATTACATAGCCTCACATGAAAAAAAAAAACTTATTTATCCATTTTCATTATTTTACAAAACAAAACAAACAAGACAAACCAGTAAAATTAACTAAAAATGGAAAATAAATAATGTTTCTGAGGCAATAGAATCAAATTCTAATGAAATTTCATCAAATTCCACTTAAAGGAGTTTAAATTTTTTACTTGTAACATTATTTCCATTTAAATTTGAAGTTTGTTTTAAATAAAAAAGTCAATTTAAATGTTTGGTTTCACGTTATAGTTAAATGTAGATATAAAAAAAGAGAGTATATCATTGGAAAGTGCTTATTCCTAGAAATTCTAAGCCTTTTTTGGATCACTAACTCATAAACACTGTCTTCCAGGCACCATATTGATTATAGCATTTGTTTAAATTTAGGGATCTGTGAATAGAGAGAATAACATGTCTCCTTATTTTAATTGATTAAGATATGAAACACTTATTTAGGATCCTAATCATTACTTAAACATTAAACATACAGTTATTACTGTTACAATATAAAATTGAAGTCGCAATTTACAACAATACCCTTCTTCACTTACAAATTTGAAGATGATATAAAATTATAGTTTGGTCCACATGCATCATGTCATATAGTTTGGTCAACATGCATCATGTCATTCATATATATATATATATATATAATTATCTGATCCACCACTGATATGTAACTAATTATTTGATCTCACTAGGATTTCTAATATCATTATGGTGGATAACATCTCAATGAGATTTCTAATCTCACCATTATAGTGGTTATCTATTCTCTCATTTCTCCCTATGTTTCTCTTCCCACATGTTCCCTTTATGTAGAGAATGTGAGGAAAACTTATCATATAAAAAGTATAAAAAGATAGTGAATAATTAAAGCTCATCATTCATTTTTAAAAGAGAGTTATAATTCCAAGACTTTTGGAATGACCATCATTGCATATATTCAATGGATCACTTACCCATATTCATTGCTCATGGTCTCCCACTAAATTAAGGAGGGATTTCCAATAATTAAGTTTATTAGTTTCTTAATAGAAATTGCCTTGGTCAACAAGTCAGACCAGTTGTCACGACGAGTAATGAACTCCCACTACATTCAAGAGAGAGTTATAATTCAAAGACTTTTGGAATGACCATCATTTAATATATTCAATGGATTAGTTACCAATATTCATTGGTCTCCCACTAAATTAAGGAGGAATTTCCAATAATTAAGTCTCTTAGCTTCTTAACAGAATTGGCTTGGTCAACAAATTGGACCAGTTGTCACGAATAATGAACCCCTTCCATTTTGTAACAGAACCATACTCTAATATCACTATTGGGAAAATCAGAGCTAATGGCTTATCACATTTTCAAGAGAGATATAATTCCAAGACTTTTGGAATGACTATCATTAAATATATTCAATGAATATATTCATTAGTCATGGTCTTCCACTAAATTAAGGAAGGATTCTCAACAAGTAGAGGAACGAGAGAATATGAAGGAAGGACAAAACGAACTAGTCTGAGAAGTGGAAGAAGGAACACATAAGACAGACGTATCGAAGCGAAAAAGTGAATTGTTTAGCCATTATTTCAGTCTCTTTTAAACGATAACAGTCCCAATAAAATCTTCTTATAAATCCTCTAATTAAAAAAAATTGAATGTATTTTATGTTATCAAAACATTAAATACATTTAATATTATTTTTTATTTAATAAAGTATTAGGGGAATCAGTAAGAAGATAGAGTAAGAAAATATGTCATTATTCATATGATAAAGAACTGTATATGGAAATGCTACAAAGAAAAGAAAGTCCTCTATCTTTTCCATTTCCTTGTACAAGAAGCCTAAAGCAAGATTCTTTATTAGTTCATTAGGAGCCTATTTTATGTACAAAATAGTTAATAACAATTAGCTTTGCCTTCTGAAATGTGATTAAGTGAGAGCCAAGATTATGAGGTTTTCAATGGTTCATCTAGCAATTGCAAACATTCCTGAGGGTTGGCATAAAAGTAGTCTTCTTCTTTGGGCTTCTCAGGAATGATAACTCTTCTTTTAGGACTTCCCATACGATTGGCATGAACTTCTTTCACAGCAGTGGAAAACTCATCCCAACTCAACAACCCATTGTAGTATTGGTCTATTAGGTCTACCAGAACCCTTCTATTCAGTAGTACAGTTTTCTTGAATCCTAGAAATCTGAAGAGAAGCAAGTATAATTCCAGATAATTAGCCAAAATAATCTAGATCTCATCATTGCACATGATATCATATAAATTAAATGAAAAATCTAAATAGAAAAGAGTAAATGGTATTCATTATTTTCCACTCTAAATAATTCTGATACGAAGTGAATTTTTAACAATCTTATAAGATTTACACCTATATTAGGAAATGTTATTTCTAAATGTGTGTAGTTTTCCATGTGAATCAATAACAAATTCTCATGAATGGTGAGTTTATTGACTTTAACATTAATCGTCTCTTAAAAGTCATACCAGTGCCAATTAATCACAAATTATCATAGATGACAAGTTTGTCGATTTTAACAATAACTACCTACCTTAAAAGTTGAATCATGATGTCTTATTGATTAATAGTGTAATTTGTGAAGTTACTAGAGTTTGCAGAAGAGGTTCATTATTTACTTGCGTACAATGACCCTTAAATCTGGTTTATTATCTATAAGTAACAGGTTGTGTCAAAAGTGCAGCTAATTCTGCGAACTCTTCCATCATTGTACATCTAAGAAAATAGTGAATGAAGTCAAAACAGTTCTAAGTTTGTTTAAAAAGACATCATTGGCGACAAGGTAATAATACCTGCGATGGCCTTCCACAACTTTAGCCATGTTTCCGTCATATGTTGGAATAAATATATCACTTTCTAAAGCAACAAGATAATCCACTGCAGCCATTTGTGAGGAGTGATTTTGGAAATACATCAATTCTGAAGGTTCCAGCAAAGTTTCTTTCCTTACCTAATTTAGAGTCAGAGATAATGTTAGTGCTACGAATTAGCATAAATACAGCATATATTATTTGCTTCTCTCTACTCACCAGATTAGGAAAATCTCCTTGTAAACTTTCCATCCTTTTCTCTCCACCATATATTTCTCCAGCAGCTATATAAATTTGAACATTGTGATCTATTCCAAGTGCTGTCAACACTAGGGAAGTTTCTTCAGGTGTTAAAGGGCATATACCATCTTTCCTCTTAAGCTCAGAATTAATAACTTTCTCCTTCCACCCAGGATATGCATATCTAAGAAAGACCATTTGCCAAAATTACACTCAAAGGAAAACAGTAGAAACAAAATGGATGTTGCAACTCATTAATGTATGATTCAGTTTACCTCATTCGTGTTAGTTCCTCCTCCTCTTCTTTGTCACAACCATGAGCACAACCAGAGAAGGCCAACATGTCCATCTCATATCTAAGATGAAGTGCAACAAAAGGTCCCTTTTGCCTCAAAACCTTGACTACCCTTCTGCCAAGTTCTTCTATCTGAGAAGTAAACTTCAGGGCATTGAAATTTACTCTGCATCGTAGCTTTTGAATCTCAGCAGGTAGTCCATTGTTTGCAAGTCTTGCATCTGTTCTATTTAGGTGAAGGACCTTGTGTTTCAGCAGCAGAGGAAGGACCTGTTTAAGTAGTTAAGGACAATTAGTTGCTAACTTACAATAAAATGCCAAGTGAAAATCTGATATTTGCAGAGAGAATTTGAACCAAGCAGACACCTGGTTTTCATAGTATGAGATATTAGACCAGCTAATGGGTGGCATTGAGTAGGATAGTCCCCTTTCAACTCTTATCTTGACCTTAGGTGGTAGCTGCTTTAGTATCCTAACCTCATCTCTCAAGGAGGTAATGAAATGATCCACATCAAATATATCTTTGAAGTCACTGCCAAATCAAGGGAACAATTTCAATCATAATAGTCCAAAAACTAGGCGTTTCAAAAATTGAAATTATGATGTTACTTGAGGTGCCAGTCCTGAGATTCAAGATATGTCTAACTGAAAGCTTTTATAAGAAAAAAAAATTGAAGTTATGATAAAATGAAAGATCTGAAAACCTTGAATCAGCCCAGAAAGAGGTCTTGTCCAGCTCTGGAACTATGAGAGTGGCATTTAAGTGTCTAGCAATGGCGACCATGTCACATATCTGCAGGAAAAAAAATGTGAGGAATAAAGACTTCAAAAGAAATTAATCATACTCTTAATGCCAATTGTTATGCTGATTGCAGTGTAGATCCCCAAACAAAGAACTTACTGCTGCTCGCATTTGGTTGAGTCCTCCATTGCATGAAACCAGAAGATAACCGTTATTCCTATAAGTTCCTGTGACAGAAATGATCAAATTCAGAAGAGACATGCATGAGAAATCATAAAATTTTAGCACAAAAGGAGAAAATTAGAGGTGTGGGGGAAAATGAAATGAGAAAGACTGCTGAAGAAAGAACATACAACCAGCATCAAATCAAACAGATATGCAAATCATCATTCATGTGACAATTTTTTGTATTTTCAAATTCATAATACTCAGAAGAGCACCACAAATAAGTATTCATAAGACAGGCCTAGAACTCACTTTTGGGTGGGAGCAAAACCTTGGCTGGAGCCAAATCCTTCTCTACAGCTGGGGTACTGAAACAATGAGGCATGCCCTTCAACAAACTTGGCCCCAACAATTCCCCTAGTGCAATCAGCTGAACAAGACTAGTCCAAAGTACCACAATTGTAATGGCCCGAGTCATCCACACCTTGATTCTAGGCCTTATAATGAAACTCTCATGCTTCTCAATTCTCTCTGTAGCCAAAACTTTGAGCTCCATCTTTATCCCATCACTTTCACAGTAGTCTTTTTCTTTTGGCCATCTCAACACCATTGCTTTTGGTATCATACTCTTACTTCAACTTAACTCTTCAAAACTCTTATAAAACTCCTTGAACTAAGTGATACTTAATAAATGCTCACAAACCAAGGCTAAACTAGATAATGCCACTTCCTCTTTGGGTCCTCCAACATAAAATAAATGCTAATAAAGCCAAGGCTAAGGTTATTCTAAGGCCAAAAATTGTTATCCACCCACCCACCAGACAAGGTGATGCACTGCACTGACTCACACCACCTACACCTTGAAATTCCAAAACTTGAGCAACTACAACATCAGCAATGTGGCTTTCATATGACTGTATGAGCTTGAAGTGTCAAAGAATGAAGAAAAGGCAGAAAAGAATATGTGGGTTCCTATTGGAATTCCTTCAACTGGTTCTAATCTTGATGGGTAGAATGAGAGAGTACCGTTGAACTCCAAACAAATAACAGAAACCAGACAAAAAAAAAAACACAATGAGAAAGTGTTCGGACTCACAAATATAAATTCAAATGTTAATCACGGGAGAGATGACGTGGCATTATGACATGGAAATGCTCCTTTATGTATTTCTGTTAATTTTTATTTTATTATTCGTTTTTTTATCAATAATAAATAAATAAATTAAAATTAAACACTTTAGAGATGTCTCTTGTACAGAAAATTAATTTACATGTATAATTTAAATAAATTAAGAAAATAAAATCTATTTTTATAAGGTGAAAGTCTGAGTTTGATAAACATCTAAAATAAAGACTATCATACCAAATACTAATCACAGTCACATATATTAATGTTTAACTTTTTAAAATTTGATATGGGAGAAATCATGAGAATTTTTTTTCGCATTTAATAGTAAATCTATGCAAAACAAAGGTTCTAATTTAAGAACAAAAAGCTAATAACAGCACAGTTTATGAATCTCTCTAGAAGGCAACATAGTACTTATGGAAAGAATTATTTTCTATGAAATAATTGAAACTGAAAAGTATAAAACAATAAGAAAAGGTTATTTTCACTGAAAACTGAATAAGCTTTTCAAAAGTAGAAAATAAAGTAAAAGGAGTTGTAACATTTTATAATTAAAAATTAAAATAAAACCAAAAGAAGTTATTTTAAAGTTGAACTGCCACGTGAGTTACTGATAATGATTTTCATCTATTTGGAATCTCTCTCTACACACTGTATGTGATAGGAGTAAATCATTATATGCATTATTTAACGAAGGACCACCTCCTTCTCATTTATTACTCACCAACGATAACTGCACAGTGATGATGAGACAACAATACAACCTAAAATGGAAAATATTCAGAATTGAATCAAACAAAAGTTAAGAATATTCCATGGAAGGATTTCATTATTTTTATGTTGTTTATCTATGGAGTGAGGTTTAGGTTGTTTCTAAGTGTTTGCTAAGAAGAAGAGTTTAAAATATTAAATCAGAAATGTTAACTTGAAAGAATTCTACATTTTAAGAGAATATTGTTGGAAAAATCAAACTAATTCTCTTTCTTTAATGCAGATACAAAATAGGTATTTGCAAAAACAACATACAAATAAAAGAGTTACAATTCTAAAATTTTTGGAATGATCATCATTGAATATATTCAATGGATAAGTTATCAAGATTCATTGGTTATGTTCCTCGTAAATATTTCCAACAATTTCCCTCCTTCCCGAATTAATTGAGGTATACAAAATTCAGCTCCCCTAACTTCTTAACAGAAATTGCCTTGGTCAACATGTCACACCAGTTCTCATGAGTAATGTCTGCTTCCATCTCGTATCAAAACCAAGCTATGATACCACTCTTGAGAAAATCAAAATTAATTATCTCTCTTTCGTGTAGATACAAAATGAGTACTTGCGAAAACAATAAGCAAATAAGAGAGTTACAATTTCAAAACTTTTGGAATGACCATCATTAAATATATTCAATAAATCAGTTATCAAGATTCATTGGTCATGAGATAACTCATACCAATTGAACAATTTACTCCTTCACTTCGATCGGTTGACACATGCTCATTTTTTCTATTTCTTGGACTTCATAGACTTACACTCCTGTCTTTGGTTCTCATTCCTCTCTTCCAATCAAGCTCTTTTTACTTTGTTCGTTCTCTGTTGGAAGAACACATACAAAAGATGCTCGGACGCTTAAATGAGTATTCTGTATTTAGTGTAATAATAAAGTATTTTTCTTGAAAGTTATATGTTTATAACGAATCTGATTACGGTTAAGTCGAGATCAACTGTATGGATCGTGATTAAAGGTGTATCACCTAATTTTCCATACGATTTACCCTTATTAATCATTTCTTAATCCTTAATATATTTTGAATATGTTGATAGACTAGAATATTTATACTTATACTTGTGGGACTGATCCGATTTCGATCCCAAATGGGAAGTGTACACTAAGAATATATCACACTCATTAAATAGTTAAAAAAAGAGGAGGAGCTTTGTTGGGTGACACTCACATGGAGTTGATTTAGAAAGCGAAGTTGGGAAGAGAGACGTTGCTTTGCAAGTTGTGTGGCATAGTTGATCAATTCCCGTGATAGTAAAAGTAGCCTTTCTGCATACAAAAAACAGCATGTGACAATACTTATTTTAAGTCACAGGCATATGGTGCAACACTTTTTCCTTTTGGTTTTACACTTTTGTTGTATACTATATTATATTCAAGCTTAAAGACTTGGCAATGTCACACTTTCTTCCTTATCTCCATCATTTCTACACACCCCATAAGATGGAAAAAGACTAAAATATCATTTAGTAAAAGTTAAAAGTCAAGCACAGTTCATATATTATCCATATAACCATGTAGCTCTATATATACCTTCTCATTCTCTTCCTCTTTAGCTCTTATTTCTGTCACTGTCAAAAATAATTATGCAGTGTATGTTTCCTAACTTTATATCCTTATTTCTGGACACTTGTGTCCTGAAATGGTTGATGATAAATTTTCAATTACTAAAATCGGAATGAAAACAATGAGGTCTTTTTTTAAATTATATAACTTGAAATTATTATATATATTATATATTTGTAAATTATACAATTTAAAATATAATTTGGTTTTCAGTGTATATAGTCGGTAAAGATAAAAAGTATAACAAAATTGTATTATAGATTACTCTATTGAAAGTACTTTCTTTTAATAACTAAATCTGAAGACTCATTTAGTATTCATGATATATTTGTTTTTTTTCATTACTTTCCAAAAGTCTAAGTCAGTTAATTAGTGCAAGCTGGATAAATATATAATGGTGGATTTATGTTTTATTTTATTAAATTATTTCTTTATTTTATTTGTGTATCTTAGATTTGGTGATTTTATTATTTAAGTAATTTATTGTTTATCAATAATTTACCTTTGTTATGGTTAAGAAAACTATTATTGAAGACATCTATTTCGAAGTACACCCTATTGGAAAGTCAGGGCAGGATAATTCAAAATATAATAATTGTATTTTTTTATTTTTACAATTTGTATGTTACAAAATATAAAGTTGTATAATCTGAAATTATACGTTTGATAGTTTTAAATTGTATGATTTGAGAGAAACACCATTTTACTGTAATTTCTGATCAAACAATCCGAGAACATCTGTGTGTGTGTGATTCAAAAGTGTGGATTTGAAGTTAGGAAAAATATATTCCAAAATATTATTTTTGCAATTTAAAAAATGGGAACTTCTTGTCAAATAGAAGGAATGAGAAAAGACGAAGAGGACATGAAGGTATAGAGAGACGCAATGTGAATAATGGATGAGTATAGTTTGATTTTTAACTTTTACTTATAAGATATTTTATTAATTTCTCATATGGGATGGAAAAAATGGGAATGGAAGTGAAAATAATGGAGTTCAAAAAACAAAGATGCTGTGATTTAGTAATAGATTTCAATCGGATCAACTTAGATAGACTTTGGGATCTGAATCTTGTTACCATACCTATAAAGTAAATCTTTTAGTACTTTACGAGCAAATTGTTTACTACTACATTTATTAATAATTATTGTTTTTGGAAAACCTAAACCCTGAACCTTGTTATACTACTTGTCGAGTAAAGTTTTATTATGCGGTAGGTGCAAAACATTTACTACTACCTTTGTCAATACCTCATTCTCCATGCACCCAACACATTTTAACTGGCAACCCAATCATATATAAAAAAAATAAAATTATCCTTAATGAATTTCAGAATACCACCTAACCCTATTCTTCTTATTCTTCCTTTGTGAGTGAAATAGCTGTCGCAGCCACCATGAGCCACCTTCTTCTCCATTCATTTGCAGCCACTGTGAGCCATCATCTTCTTCTCCATTCGTTTACAGCCACCGTGACCTTCATTATCGCAGGCAGAGCTGTGACCACGACGGAGAGCTTCTGAAGTCAGAGAAGGAAACATCATCGAAGGAACCATCAAGGTACGACATGCCTACCAGATATTTTTATCCATAATTCACTATTGCGTTCTGCATAAATTTTTCCATAATTCATTATTGCATTCCAGATATTTTTATCCGTAGGTGATTAGTGACTTCCAGATATTTTTATCCGGAATGGACTTTTCACTTGCGGATATTTTTATCTGTAATACACTTTGGACTTTTGACTTTCGGATATTAATATCCGTATTGAAAATTTTGACTTCTGGATATTAATATCCGTAGTGAAAAAAATAGACTTTCGGATTCTGATATCCGGGACCAGCTAAGCTCGAACAAAAACCAGAAACGACTGAAAATTGATTACTTACTTCATTAACTTGACAAACGAAGCTTACACTGAATGTCCGTGCACAACAAAGAATGTAACCTCATCTTTTGCACCTCAAAGCAAAGCTTCACACAATAATGAACTTCCTCTACCTCACCATACAATATTTTTCAAAGTGAAGAAGACAATGGAATTTTAAAAAGTTCGTCGGATGCCAGTCACAATTGATCAGGTGCAGGAAGCAATTGCCTTGTTAATATCCTTTTTTTTAAAATGGACTGGCCCATTTTTTATTATATTTCGTCCTTATCACATTTTTATATATATAATAAGGAGATTTGAATGAGATTTTATTAAGAGATTTCTTCTTAATTTCATTTAAATAATAATGTTTTTAAAAATGTAAAATAAGTTTATGTGTAATCATGAATTTGGGGGGAGAGTGTATCTCGGTTATGTTGGGAGAAATTTGAAGTGTTATTGGGAGTTATTTTTTTGAATGAAGCAGTTATTTCCACGCTATCACAATATCCGGCCTTGCATTTTCATCGGCTTCGTACGTTCAAAAGAACATAGTAGCCAAGCGTTTTACATTCCCTCAGAGTAGGAGTTAAGCTGTTAATATTTGAGTATTACAAATGAAAGATACAAAATCTCATCTTCAGCTTTTTCCCGCATTAATTGCAGCCTGCACAAAATCTTCACACCGGGTGAATCCGCCAGACAACACTTCAGCAAGAACACCAACTATGTCAAAGGCCTCCTGCAAGTCCTCTGCAGAACTAATGTCATCAAGCCATGACAGCATCTCGTTGGGGAATCCAAGCAGCTCCTTTACATTCAAGAGTCGCTCTGTCATCACTACTTCCCAGCCTTCCAGGTTTCCACTTTCATCTTCCCCTTCTGTTGTAGATGAAGCCCCATCAGTCCTTGCAGGTGTTGCACTTGCTGATTTCTTGACCTTGAAGAAATGTTGTAACTGCTCAATTAAGCCTGTATAGACAAGCATTGGACGAATAATAGACAAAAGATCATTCTTCCCTGCTTCTGCTGTAGCATTTTGGCCCACGGTTCCAGATTCTACACCTTGTGGAGGAGATGTAGCAGATGGTGCACGGGAATGTGTGTGCTGCATGTATGCATGGTAAATTCCACGCTGCAGAAAAGCGCGGCGATGCTGCAGCCAGGACTCGTAAGACTCCGAGAGAAATGAGTTTACCATCATAAATTGGACAGTCTCTTCTGTGCCGAGTGTAGGTTGGGTGCCAGATGGAGAAGAGGGTCTGACATCTGACGAGGAAGAGGATATGTATGCTGATACTGCCCTGGCCATGTTGCGACGCTGAGAGGGGCTTCCTTGATCAAGTAGATGGCGTGCCATTTGGATCATAAATGGGAGGAAACGGGAATTACTTTCTCGTCCACCCCCTCGACAATCTACACTGAACGATGCTCCTGTTGCAAACCGAGCTAACATCTACAAAGATGGGAAAAAAATGCATGAACACCAGTCAGACAATAATCACTTGATTAATCATTTTAAGCTTTTATTATTATTTTTATCATTACAATCTTAATCGTCAAACTCCCCACTCGGAAACAGGAAAAGAACAAACATATTGCAGCTGAGTAACATACCAGAACAATGTCATAAGTCAGCAGGCGGAGCCTATTTCCATCAGCACGTCCAAGAGCATTCAGGTTGTCCCAATACTGGTCAACATGCCGAAGATACTGTGCCAGAGGAACAGATGGACCTCTGACCGGGAATAATGAATTACACAGAGACTCGTTGTTTCTAAGTGTTGCCCCATCCCACTCTTTCTTTGGATTCCTCAAAGCAGCATCAGCTCTCTTGGCCTCTTGGTGGCACTGGAAATGAATAATATTGAAGTAACTTACAGTAGTGTAAACGCACTCTCCTCCACGAGCACTTCCTGAAGAACCAACACCTAGATTCACTCGCTTACTATAAGAGTAAGCCCCCAATAAATCAGCAGGTCTTAAACTGTATCCTTCCCGGCATACCATGCATGCCAGCCCATCCTCCTCCTCTTGGACATCTTCTAAACCTTCAAGGACTGGGTGAGCAACAACAATGCGTTCACCTCCTTCTTGACGCATTCCAAGCCCCTATATCAGACATAAAGGATAATTCAAAAGGGAACACGAAATCAGATTCCGATAGAATTTGAAGTAGAATATGTACAAAGCATGCCATATCTGAATGAAAATTCAATCTGGTGAAGGAAAGCAATAAACAAGAAATATATATAAACAACAGAAAAGTTCCACTAAACTAAAATCAGCATTTTGCATTGACAGACAACAACAGAGTAGAATCACCATTCATATCAAACATTATGTTTGATCAGGCATAGTAAGCACTTAGAAAATCCCCGATGCCCTTTTCCCAATCAAAGAACATGCATGCTTAACCAAGAAAACAACCCAACAGTAAACTTAGTTTTACCATTTCAAACACTATTGTCTTTAAACTCAAGTGAGTAAATAAAGGTTTTATATAAAATACCTGAAGCAATTCCTCTCTCTTTCTTAAAGCCCGGCGCCTCATTTCATCCCTAGTTGCATGCCGCAGTTTACACACCTTCTCCTCCAAGAATCCATCTCCTTTGCCCTCCTTGTTAGATAGTGTGTCCAACAAATTTTCGGCCCTTACCCCAATTTCATTTACTACTGTAACTCCTTCCAAGGCATGCAACAAGGGTAAGATACCTTCTTCATCAATACACTTTTGAGTGAGCATATGCCCCATTGATAAACCCCTCAGCAAAGACAATATAAGAGGGACAGATGGCAGGGTTAAACCCTGTGCCCATTCAGCACTGCTCTTAAAGCCAGCCTGCCCTGTATTGGCAAAATTATCTTTCAAATATGTCATTGCAGTTTTAGTTATACCTTTCTCTAGGATAATGTCCTTTAATCTCTCTCCACAAGAACTTGTCTTGAGAGACTCTGAAACTCTAACAAAATTTTCCAGTGTGAATCTCTGTTTTGCAACTTGCTGAGAAATATTATCATCCTTTGGATTAATCAGATGTTGTTTCTGCAAATGGTCAAATGCACCCCAATCTTGCAAGTAAGGACTAAAATGCTCGATAAGAGCTTCCATTGCTGCAGGTTCACCATAGGTTAAGTAAGGCAATATTCGAGCAACCATCTCTGTGTTCCTCTGTTGTTTGTTTGATTTCTTAAGCCCCAATGGATGAGATAATCTCTCCAAGAACATTAGAACTATCTTTTTGGCTTGTTCACCTGTCCCAGCTTCTTCACTAGTGACAGTAAAGGCACTTTGTGTGATGCTTATATTGTCACTTTCATTTGCTTCTATGGTCAGACTTTCAACAATCAAAAGTATGCCTTCAGCTGGCTCCATAGCATCAACTGAGAAAGCTCGCCTTGCGGTCTCAAGAAGCAAACCTAAAGCTCCTAGCTTCAACAAGGCCCTTCTATTTTCTCTGATTTTGCAACAGTACATAAGAAGATTAAGAACTGCAACCAGTTGCTCCTGATTGGACTTGAAATCATCTCGCAGACGCTACACATCAGGAAAATGCGAGAAAATTATATTATCAATGTAAAGGTTTCAAACTGCAGGATTAGACGTTTTACCAAAACATCACACTAACATCAAAGCAACTACTAAATGAGCATGTCAAGTACAATGTCATTGTTTTGTCAATCTAGATGAAGATAAAATAATATCCAAAGAACCATTCCCAGTGAAAAATTATAATAAAGCAACAAAACTTTTTTAAAACTATACCATTCTCATTGAAAAGAACCATGATGTGTAGTAGTATTAGAGTAGTCTTACTCTAATATGTAATGATGAGATAGAATTTCTCCTAACCTAAAATAAATCTACTAGTATTAGAGATTTATTAGTATTCTTTAAAACAAAATCAAATTTAAACTGTACAATTAAATCAAATAAAATACAATATAATATATAGTAAATGGAACATATATACCTAATTTGTTTCGCAGCATATAACTGAAGAAAAGAATACATTAAAATAAAATAAGAGGTTTTCTTTTATCTATCTTAATCTTTCTGTTACATTGTTTCTCTCGGTGGTTTGTTATTTTCAGCTGTCCCCTTTCGTGTATCTGTTTTGTGTGTTTTGCTCTTTTTGCTTTCAAGGGTAGCTTCTATAAAGGCTCTCTTTGTATTCAGCTTTATACAAGATAGAAATAATAAATTATATATCACGTCAGTTTCTCTAAGAAATAAATATTATCAAAATGTTAGTACTATTTTTCTTGTAATACTTCAACTTCTATAGATGCTACAATGTTGTAGGCTAGTGTATTCAAAATAAGAGGCAGATTTATAAAAACTGTGAATATACAGCGGTCCAACTTAGAAAGACTTGCCAGCAGATAGCAAATGAACTTAAGAAACAATCATAAACGTCACAATTCACTTCCAAGCAGTTGTCAAACAGATATTAATTCACAGTTGATGTATTTCCCATGCATGAATTTTTAATTAAAAAAGAATGTTCATCAATTCCTATGTCTGCAAACATTAAAGTAGTTGAAATTTCCAAATACGACAATGTTCAAGTCAACAGATATCAATGAAAAAATTGCAAACCTGAATCATGGCCAGTAGTATCTCCAGTCCACCACACTCCCGAATAGCACCTGCTATGGCAAACTCAACCTCTGGATCCTGAGACTCCTCTCTATCTTCCTCCAACTCTTTAATCATAGGCTCAGTTGCCTCACCATCCAAACCCTGGAAATCATATTTAATCAAATATACTATATGAGTTCAAAACCAAATCTTTATCAAATAAACCAAATCATGTGCTCAATAATGGAAACAAACCTGAAGCCGATAAGTTACTGTCATTGGAGGGCAATCTCTGCATGAGTTGACAGCATTTGGAGACAACAAGTTGGAATTAGTCAGGTTTGATGATTGATTTGATTTCTTCCAGACTTGCTCATACACTTGTGCAATGCTCAAATCAAGAGAGATAATATTTCCAGCAACTAACAATTCCATTCCATAGTCATCCTCAAGAAGACCTAACAATTCCAACTGATGGCAGATCTTGTTCTTAACATCTCGCATTAATGGACCAATTTCAACACTTGAATATGGATTCTTAGTCATTGATCCCCTGATAAATTCTTCTTGTGTATGTGCTTTGTTCAGGACCAACAAATATACAGGCTCCGGTTTTGAGGGGCAGATCACATTGCAGAGTTGCTCTAAGATAAACTACAAAAGCAGATGTAGATCACATCAAGTTCACAAAACGAGTGAAAAATCTTATTGTAAGTTTAACATTCACTACGTACAAGAATTCCTAAGTAACCAAACCAAATTGATACTTTGTTGGATAGAAAATTATTACAACTGATTCAAGGGATAAATAAGTTAGTTAGGAGAATGAAAAATATAATTCATCCATACCAAACAAGCCCGCCCCTTTCTCTCCTCCCTGTGTATTTCCAGGCCATTGACACATGCCCTAATGAATTGTCGCTTGTTTTCACTGCTTTCCAGCAGCAGACTATCTAAACGATCTTTAAGGAGACGATTGCAATCACTTATCAACTTTGTCTTTTGAACTATCAAGCCGCGAATTACAATAAGGGCCTCAAGAATTTCTGAAAGCAAGTCATCTCGCATGAATCTGGAAACAATAACATTTTTTAATGAGATGTAAACCAAAGTTGTAACATCAAAAGTAAAATTAATCAATAAAAAATTGTACCTTGATCTAACATTTGGAACCTCCAAAAATTTACCAAGAAGCTCTATGAGCTTGTGAAGGATAAACCCCTGGGTTATATCAATGTGCAGACTCCTCTCCAAAGACTCAACATTATTTACTTCTTGGGTAATTAGTGTACATATTGTCCGTAGACACCCCCGAACAGTCAAAAATAAAAGAGACTCCTCTGAATCTACCATCTTGAATAGCAACTCAAAATACTCTGCAGCACTTTCACCAGCAGAAAGTGTTGCAGGTAACAAAGAAACCACTAGGTTCAGCAATCGAAATCGTCTGGATGAACTTTGAGCACAAAGCATGCTTATGAGTGTGCACATCTCTGATCTAATAGATTGAGAACAAGCACTCAAAACAAGTTCTTTAACCCATGATCCCAACTCAAACACCGACAAGTCACTTTTAGCTGCTTTACCCACACGACGCTTCCACCTCAAAGCATATTTAAGGGCTAGGTAATCATGCCTCTGGGGTCGTGACCTCTGGCTTATACCTTTGACAGCCTGAGATACTTTATATTGCCTTCTAACAAAATCAAGATAGGAAGCTCCCCTCTCCCATTCTGAATAGCTCAGTAATTGAATATCTCGAGTCTTGGGTGTCGCATCCCAATTTCTTTCTGATGAATCAGGAAAGGCTTTTGTTCCATTAACAGCGACAGCCCCAGTCATGGACCCAGACACACTTTGAATGCTCTCATCCTTTGTATTTGCAGGAGATTTCCCAAGTCCTTGCTCTTTGTCTGGTGTCTCAGGTTTTGGAGGTGTGCAGGCCTGAGATATAATTCTCAGACAAGGAAGAATGACATGCTCAGATATTGCCGGATGCTTGGCACCTAACTTGATGGAAGAAAACAATAATTGAAACACAACACGTAATCTGGATTCCCAGAATTCATCAGCCAAAGAACACACCTCAGAAAGTAGTAACAGTTCCTCACGCGTAGTCACAGCAATATCCATGGAGCGATGATGCTCAAGGCAGTACAAAACTTTCTTTTGTATCAGACTGTTCAACTCAGTAACTGCATTTACATCACCTTCAGATAAAGAACAAAGTACGATCCTTGCTTGAACACGGGCAGCTTTAGTCCCTTGATGAATGTTATTCTCAAATAACTCAGACAAAATGCCAGATGAAACAAGTTGTTTCTTAGAATTTGGATGCCTTGCTAGCACCTGTAGTAGTTCCAGACATTGTGTTACAAATGTAGTTGCACAGCCGTAGCAATTATTTGGTGATCTGGAAACAATAAATCTTGAGGCCACGCTAGCATCAGAATGCTTCTGGTGCAGATAATTCATCAACACCTTGCGTAGTCCTTGCAGTGTCTGGACACTTTTGCTGACAGAATCAAAAGCTGCTTTGCACTTCTCACCATACAAAACTCCAAGAAGAGCAATCTTCCTGTTGATTTTACATGAGGGACCAGGTAAAGAAACCATCATTTGCTGTACAGAGTCCTTCTGTTGCGAGTCTATTTCACTATCACCAATGCTTGATACAATTTTCAGCAAGGGCTTTTTGAAACCCAAAAGTTGCTGGTATCTTCTATGAGCATTCTCTGATTCAGATTCTATGGCTGCCAATCCCTTCTTCATATCTTCATCATTCTCCATATTATCAAATGTGAAACTTGGCTTTGCCATAAAATTAAACTCAAACCGCCCATATTTACTGTATCCACACTCATTGCATAGAAAAGAATCTAAATTCTCATAATTAATGTTGCGACATTGCCTACATTGATAAGCATTTTCATGACAATTGCTACATATGCCATGTTTATCTGTGACTGGACGACTACAACGTGGACATTGCAATGGTTCAAGAGACAATGCCTGAAGATTTTCATAGAATGAATCTAATTCAATCATGAAGTTACAAGCCGTAATTGGAATGGGAAATTCAACTTTAAGCTCTGTCTGATTGAATGCAAGATGACAACTTTTTGCACGCTTCCATAAAGACCAGTTATTTTTCAACTCAGACAAGTCAGTGACTGGCCTGTTATTGTAGTATAGGTTCAAAACCTTCACTGATTTTGACTTTCTGGCATCATGAACATTCATTGTCACAGTCTGGATTGTGTAACTCCCAGTGCATTTCACTATGATCCGGTTGTCAGTGAATTTTGTTTCAGATTTCAGAGATTCTAGCTTCATCTTGCTGTAAGGTACTTCAGGAGTGCTGCAGGCAACACAAGGTTCACTCTCCAGATAGTATCCATCAAATTCCACTAAGCCACTCAGAGTATTATATATGCGGGAATTTGGATGGTTGGCTAACAACTCATTCTGTGAATGGAGAGTCTCAAAGATACATCTAATTACATCCGATGTCAAGCATCGGTCCACAAGGTCAGAAATCTTGTGTTTTGAACTAGAATCAGGGGATCTTCCAAGCAACCAAGTAACAAGTTCTGTATACTCCACAATATTCTGTCCATACATGGGAAGGAATTTAACTTTCTGCAAGAGTGCAGAGAGAATGGTCTCCTTAAATGTTGGTTTAGCATGATGCCAGACACCATATAAAACTAATTTGGCTTCTACACGCACAGTAATTGAATTCCACTCCAAAAGGAAACAATCTATGAACTGTTTCAAAATATTGCCACTCTTGTCAGTGAAGACATCCACTGCTGCTTCCATATCTAAATAAGACTTCTCCGAACCAGATTCAGCTCCATCTTCACCTTTCTTTTTCTTCTTTGATTCTTGAGTGGTACCTGATTTGTTTGAACTTAGGTCTCCTGACTCCATTTTCGGAGGAGTGTGACCAACATCTTTTCCTGTATAGAAGGCAAAATTAAGAAGTTTAAGAGTCTGAATAACAGACTCTTCACCAAAATAAAATATACCATTTATCAGGAAAGACAAAATATCTCCATTCCTTAAACAGTACTTCTGCCAGTTACGAGGACGCGCAGCTGCAACTTCTGCCATAGTGGAAAGGCATTTCACAATCTTTACACTTCTTTCATATGGGATGGGATTATTTTGAAAACCACCGGATTTGTTTATGTGTTTATAAAGTCTCTTGGCTTCACTAGAGAACTGCCAAGAGTCTCGAACACTGTAATAATGAGACTTGCTCCCACAGAGATGTAGAAAAAGCCTCCTGGCATATCTTCTTACAAAATTGGTGTGAGGATTGTTAATGTAACTGCAGAGAACATCTTGATAACCATCAAGCTTCAAATCCTTACCATATGATAACTTGTAGACCTTTTCCTTTTCCCCAGTTTTGTCATGCTTTTCTGGCCGAACAAGGGTGTACACCAGTCGGAAAGCATTCTCTAATAAAAGCCTGTGGTAGTCCATGAAGATATCTGTTCGATGCACTTTGACATACGAATCAGAAAAGAAAGGTGAAAAATTACCAGCTGGTAAATCTCTACGGACTGTTAGTAGAGCCCCACATCCAGGCCCAGTATTACTATGCACACCTTCATTGTTAACAGGAGATTTGAAAACATACACTAGCTGCTGCAATATATCCATTAAATAATTTACAAAAGATTGCTGCCTAAGAGAATCACAAGCTCGAAGCAGTTGTGATGCAAAGTCAATCTTCTCTTGGTCATCTAATGAAGTCTTAACACTGGCTGAGGTTGATGGTGGAAAATGGACCACATTTTTGTCTTGCATGTCAGTTGTTCCACTCTGTCTTGGCATTGAACCATCACTACCAGGCTGATGCCAGTTTCTAAGCATCAATGTGAAAAACATGAAGACCAGGATAGCAACTTCGCCGAATGATGAACGGTATCTGGCTACAAATGGCCTGTTGAGATTAATCTCATCCAAAAACCACTTGATTACCTTCTCCAGATCTAAGCTATCTGGCTTAGAGCTGTCTATAAAAGGTCCACCCACAGCAGATGACAACCTGTAGAAAAGCTGCATAACAGGGATTGCCTGAATTCCTGAGGTTGAATCCATCCATCCTTTCAATTGTTCAAGAAGCTCAGAAAGAAGTAAAGAATTTATGGCCCGTTTTGAAGCAGAAATTGAGACAGGATCACTTAATGAAGTTGCAAAATCCCCAGAATCATTTAGTTCCAAGACATGAATTGATGGAGAAGAATTCTGCATCTGGCTATCAGCAGGAACAGGTAATAAGTTCTGGTCACTAACATCATCAGTTGTGAAGTGAAAGTCACTGCCATCTCCCACGGAATCCACTTCAATTGGAATTGCTGTCATAGGATGATCTCTAGAATGTGGTGGAGGAAGTCGATCTGCATCTAATTCATAGCAAGCCTCACACAAGTCAAAATCAGGACAAACAGTACAATGCCATCTTCGTCTTAGTATAGGTACTGTTGAGCAACCATCACAACAATATTGGACTGATGAAGTGGTTGTGTCATCCTCAATCATGATTTGGTTGTTTCCAGAACTTGAGTCCACAGCACCAGGAACTGACACTACACTCTCAACAGCATCATCAGTAGCCAACATGGTCTGCTTTGGGAAAGGGACCTGAAGCAATCTCGAAGAAATGGCCAAACTGGGGGAAAGGGGATGTGTAAAACGTGAATATCAAATTCAGAGTAAGAAAACAAGAAAGAAATTAGGTAAATACCTGCTAGCTGTTTGAACAGCCTCATTGGTTGAAAAGAGAAGCTTCTTAAGTAACACAACAGAAGGTGCCACAGAATGCACTCCTGCATCTTTTCCATGTAGGGCCAAGCATTCAGCATAGCAATAAATGAGTTCAACCGCAGACATAACAATGTTGTTCATGGTTTGTGTGTCAGGCTGCTCAAAATCCAAAATTCCCCATAAAACTTGCATAAGTACATCCACCACCTCTGAGCCTACACCAGAAAAAGAACATCTTATATCATAATAGAATGACAGAAATAACAAACACGTCCACACAGGACAGAAAGACTTTTAGACTCTTGATTCATAAAATTAGCACCTCCATCAGTTGGATTGTATGATTAGCATAAGGGGAAAATGCATGATTAATCAAACTTATTCTGAATAGCCCAAAATTAATAAAAACACACGAAAATTAGTACAAAGAACATTTGATTTTTGAAACATCAGAACTCATGCATAAATTAAAATTACATGGGTATTTTCTTTAGAAACAATATTTTTCCACTCAAAATGCTGCTGAGTCAAATACCTGAGATCATGCAAACAGAAAACCTACACCACATTACTATGGTTCCTTGATTTCTCTCAATCCTAACCACAATATGATTCTACTAGCTCATAGCTTTCTCATATACCACTAAAGATCCTTCAGAAGTACTTCAATGCTATCCAAGTCATGACTCATCAGATTAATTTGAACAAGAACAATCTCGAAATACAAATATATTGCAAAAAAAAAAAGAATTGGTTTGATTTCTTCATGAACCATAATAAGTTCAGTGTTATTATAGGCACAATTTAATAGTTCATTTTAACATTTAGTATATTTCATATGATATTAAAACCACAAAGTCACATGTCAAATACCATTATAAATAATGGGTAATTGAAGATTTGGAAAAAAGAAAGTAGATATTTTGTGGGAAGAAATACATGATTTTGAGAACAAAAAATAACATTCAGAAAACTCAATATTAAAATAAGGATCCTTAGCATGCAGTAAACATGGATGTTTCAAATTGACCAATGCCTGTTCTTACTTATCTACCCACTGTGTTTAAAAATATACAAGAAAAAAGCTATTTTTTATGCATTGTACGACTCAATCAGCAAAGACAAATACCATTTGTCTCCAGAAATGTTGCTAAATTTGAGCGGCGTTGCAATGCAATCTTACAAACTGCACGCATCTGGGTGGTGAACTCTTCGATGATCGAACTTCCTGAAGCACCCCCTATCCCTAGCCTTGAGGATAACATTGATGAGGATTTTACAACTCCAAGAAGCCGCATGGTATCCTTAACCTAATGTGAGAATTACAAGTAGTGATATTTAGCACGGCATTACAAGCAGAAATAATGACAAAACAGACTTCGTATAGGAGAAACAAATGACATTATAGATTACTTGATGGTATATCTCTTTCTTTGGAAAAACTGCTTGTAGGACACGACTAGCAGAAGCCTGCAGAATTGGTTCTCTATCACACTCGAATATTGTTTCTAGTAACGGCTTGCACTTCAGTTTTTCAAGTTCAGTTCTTGCTTCCTCAAACCTTGAGCAATCCTGTTGCCTACATGATGAATAGAACTTAGTAATTAGCTTGAGCCCATCTGCTATTACTTGTTCCTGAATAGGAGCAGATTGCATTGACCGGCGCTTCTTTCCAGATCCACTAATTGATGAATTTGAACCAAGTACTCTTGCTTCCATGTCTAAAACAGCATCCATTTTCTCTTTCCAACCAAATTCATCTTTAGCTCGGCCATAAACTTCGAGTGAGTCTATTCTTGGGAGCGTTGAGCCATTAAAGGTTGGCCCAACTGAGATTGCAAATTCTTCATCTGCGAGAAGTGACTCTGCAACAGTGAATGGAATATCATACCAGGACCTCATTCCCTCATCTAATTTAACAACTCTTTGGAAAATAGAAATGCTAGATGGTATGTGACTTGCTGATGTATTTCCCACATGAACACGAAAACCAACCATGACTATATCAGGATTTGAATTGAAGATGGATATCTGTAAAGATACATCAAGGACGAAATTAGGAAGATAAAAGGCTATAATCAATCACTTTCAAAAGACAGCAAAAAAAGCATCTACACAAAGTGAAACTACCTCCCATCCCATGTAATCATCATCATCATTTCCTTACCCGCCCTTCTAATTTTAGTACTTGGACAAAATAAATGTAATTATACAAAACAGATTCCTTTTTACCAAAATATTCATATCCTAAAAGAAAATCACTACCTAAAAAACAATGAAATGTTTTATTGATTACAACTAATAAGAAAACCTGGCCACCCAGACATGGTGTCCGAATCCAACTTCCTAAATTATAACATGCATCAGAAACTACTTACTCAAATAAATAAGCATCCATACATTTCCCCGTATTTGATCAAATTTAGAACATGAAAAGGGGAGCAGGGAAGAGGATAGGAGTTCTACCTTAGAGTATCAATTATAAAATCAGATCCGGGTTATTAAAAAATGGTTATTTAGGACTTTATTTTTAAAAAAGGACTATTACTATATCATCTGGGGGTGTTTGTTGAATTTTTAAACTACTTTCAGTTGTATGGGTATATGTTGGAACCAGATACAAAAGTCCGTATAAAAACAAACCAGGTGGAAATTGGGTTCAAAATAATGCTTTATTAAATTTATACATAATGAACATGCTAATTAAACCATTAGAGTGATCACCAATCCATTCTATCTTATTTGAAATGGTAGAGTGAAAAGCTCAACTTTCTATGAAGAATTTTATTTGAAATTTGCTTCAACTGAGAACTGGTTTAGGCGTTAATCAAACAACCTACACATAAAAACAAGACCCATTGTACCTAAATACTTGATTTTAGGCAGTTGTTGATCCCCCCAGCCACAAAACAGTGTATGTCACAATGTACAACAATTATAAATATTCACTTTGAAATAAAATTAACTGAAACAAATAAGATACCTTAAAACCAGAGGGACTTGGACTTTCTAGAAAGCCATCCTCATTTAGAAAACTCTGTTTAGCTCCGTCAGAATCTCCATTTCTGATGGCATCACCACCTAGTTTCACATCCGGTGTAATGCACACAGTCTTCTCAAAGAAATCAAGAGGAAATTCAGGATTTGTACCAGCATAGGCTTTGTTGAGGATTCCCGAACCCAATTTCTTAACTTTCTCAGATGCTACGATCACACTTGCATCCACACCAGCAGGGGTATGAGAATATATTTGAAGGCTACCATCATCATGTAAAACAAAACAGTGGATTTTATCCTTTGATAATGGTTTGTATGCAGTCATACCAACTATAGGTGAGGTCGAACCAACCGAATGCCGCATACACTGAGCAATTATCTCAGATTCCCCCATTGACACAGTAAGAGCAGAATTTGATTTCATTGTTGATAAGCAAACAAATAATCTACTGCCAGACAGCAATTCTTTCCAATGATGTACTCCAGCAGGCCGGAGATTACTTTCTTGTTCCTCATATACAGAAGACACCTCAACTAGAGAAGCCGCATCAGGGCTTGGGCGACCAACCAATGAGGTGCCATCTTGAAAAGATACAAAGAGTAGCTTATAAGTTGGAGAGAAATATAATGATGATCCCTTTGCATGAGTCTCTTTCCCCTGGAGTTGTACAAGTTCTTTCAATGGCACAGCCCCAACATTACCTTTGACTGACAACTCTAATCTGAATATGTTTCCATTTTCTGAAAGAACAAGGAGAAACATTCTACCTTGGGAAGCTGGACAAAGAACTGCATCAACAATCATGTCATCTTGCAAAGTGAAGTAGTGCATTGGACTGATGTTGTCCAAGGAAAGGTCATATATCTTAACAAATCTGTTAGTCACAACCATCAATTGAACTTGAGAGCACGGAACCCAATCCACCCGTCTAATATATGCTCCTTGCAAAGCTAGTTCAATGGCAAGGCGGTCAATCACTTCACCACGAGGATTCAGTGTCAGGACCTGGCAATCCTCATAACCTGCTACAAGAAGATAGTTCTCAACCACAGGATTGAATGCAAGTTGTACAATTTCAAAGCGGACAATATTTTTGGAAAGAGGTTTCACATTGGTCTTGTCAGCTGTCACAGGTGCAATGGTAGCTTGACCAATCAACTGTGCAACATCGTATATAGCAACTTTATCACCTTCACCAATGGCAAGTCGACCTCGTACACTCACACTGAGTAAAGACTTCACAAGAGAACCACTTGCTAAATGTGATTTAATCTCTTTGGCATTTGAATAATCAACCTTTATCTTGAGATCAAATGATCCACTTTTATATGCTTTCTTTAATTGCAAGAGATCAATGCCATGAGAAATAACCTTGTCTTCACCCGTTCTGATCTTCTTATCCCTAAAATGGTGAGAATCTCGTCTGCTTCGTATAAATGGCAACAAAGAAGAGCAAAGATTCAGCACCTGACTCTCAATATCAAGTTCTTCCAATAACATTGGAATCCCTTCTTGAAGCTCCTTTGGAATACATAACCTGAGAGAGTTATCTGCATCTGAACTGATTTCTTCTTCAAAATCTGAATCACTGTCTGGCAACTGATCCCCGTCCTCAGGGAAAGGTAAAAATGACTGAAAAGTATTTGAGCCTCGAACAGGTGCACTGCTATCTCCGGTAAACTTTCGAGGTTTCAGGCATTGACAATTGCTACCCCTCACACCCCCAGCTCCGCAGTCACAAAAGAATCGGCTTGAACGTGAATAGACAACACGATGACCCCGATGACATACCTTGGCACAGACTGAGCAGCAGCCTTTGGATACAGTCAAGTCACATGTATAGCAGAAATACCAATGTTGCTCCATGAAATTGCTGCCACTGGAAGTAAATGTGCAAACTTTAGAGGCAAGGGCCCTTTCACTGTTAGCATCCTCTTCGTCATCCTTATCTATGCTAAGAACCTCCCCATCAGAAGTTGCATCATCCTCATCCTCATCTACAGAAGTTGCATCACATTCGAGAGAGGTTGATCCCCCTTCTTGATTGGCAGAAAGAATAAATGTCTCAGAATTTTTTCTAGATCCAACCAGCCGAGCAGAAGCATGTCCTACTCCAAGACTATTGCCAGAAGAACACTTCTTAGTTGTCTTTTGCAAGGAAATTTTACCAGATCCACAATCACTCAAGACAGTTTCAATAAAGCCAAATAGAAACTTCAGTCCGGGAAGCAGATTTTCATTGGTCACCAGTTTCTCCATCAACATTACAGTCCTCGTCAGAAGCTGTTTCATCAAGAACTCGCCTCTAGAAATCTGAACAATGAAATTGAAAAAAGACTTTGCTACATGTATATCAAACAACAAAAAGGCAGAATCAAGTGACCCCAATGCAGAATTAAAAATATGCTGTTGCAGTTCTTTTGATTGTTGTTCAGAGGGTGGTGATACAAGACACAGAATAAAATTCATTGTTGACTCCCTAAGAGAAATGGAGCTCCCATTTGCACAGTTCATCCCACAATCTGATTTCATTATGCTTCCTAAAAGCCTCCTCTCCAACCACTGAGATACACATTGTACATCTCTGTCTAGAAATTTCCTTTGTATCTTCATTCTGAGGTCAGGAAATTGCTCGCCAGACAAAAGATCCACAAAGAAACCAAGAACCTTCACATTCACTGATTCAGAGAAACAGGAATCTAAAGAATCTATTAGAACCAAGCCGTCGCCAAGATGCAACTGCAAAACCCTATTCATCTTTTCAGGCACATTTTCAACACCAAGATAAAATTGAAATATAACAGACTTTGAAGGGTCTTTTCTTAGGCTGTTTAATATCTCAATAATTTTACAGATTATCCATTCACGAAGACTGCAATCACTTGCCCCTCCAGCATTGACATCCTTCAGAAACCCTTCCATTTGTTTCATTAGAATTAAATTTTCATAACATGATAATTCCAGTTCAGCACTCAAGCTCTGATAGATAGTGTCGCATTGCCCATGGACACTTTCGAAGATCCTATCATACTTGATGACTGTTACTGCATCAAGAACTTGTTCAAGGACTTCAGCCTCCATGTTAATAATATTTCCTGTTTCTTTTATTCTAAGTAACCCATTTAAGGCAAAGATAATTCCTCTTATACTAAGGACACAAGAAAACATAGTAGCACTGGGAGTAGAGAGATTGAAAGGAAATCCATGCAATAGGCACTCCCAAGAAGCTTTAGAAAAAATTCCAGAAGTTTTTTTATCAACAACAGCATCCAGCCTTGATATGAGGGAAATAATAGATTGCAACTCGCCTGCATTGGAACCACTCCTCTCCAGGAGCTCATCCTGCAGGCTTTGGTCCATTTCAGTATGTTTCAGAAGCAAGAATGGGGAAAACCCAGAGGCCAGATTTTGCTTGTTACTAAGGATATCAAGGAAAGCGATTTGACAAACTTGTAAATACTTGTTCAGCAATGATGAGAACAACCTTACAAGCAATGCAAATTGGCCAGACTCAATCATGGAGGAAATCATGTTTCCAGCAAGTTTAACATAGTTATCATCCCCCAAAGCATTCTCCATCCAGATTAGACCATGTCCAGAAATAGCATTGTCCATGTAATATTTCCATATGCCCACATTAGTGAACGAGAGCACCAGAGAAAGCCACATTCCACCTCTGAGGAAATACCAATCTGATTGCTCAATGCATTCTGGTATGGAAAAAGAATTTAAATGTTGAAGCATGCTCAATATAACATCTGGAGAAATATTTACTTTCCCAATGCCCTCTGGATGGCCAAGGAGTAAATGGCTGAAGTGGAAAAAATGAAACATATTAGACAGATCCACAGGATGGTCTTGATCCCAAGCTATAATTGAATGGACAGCATCAAAGCCTACATAAGGAATATCCCAACAAAGGGAGAAAACATATCTTTCAACAATTAGATCTTCAACTGCAACAGCTCTTTTACCACTCCAAAATCCCAGAATCAGCGAAAAAGTAAAATATATCTCTTCCCAGTTCAAAGCTAAGCTGTCAATTGCCAAACCTTCCCTGATAAGAGAAGAAGACCCAGAAATATCAATTAGGTGTCCAATCAAGCTACTCACAAAAGTTTCCTCTCCAATCAATCCACTTGCAATGTTTCTAAATGCAGTTGACAACCAAGATGACATATGATCATTAACTTTGTTTGGGGTGGATGAACCAGAAAGTGGTGCTTCTCTCAACTTAGATCGCACATCTATGAGCAATGATGTTGGACAAGTATGTTGGTGAAATATCATATGTCGTAGAATTAAGATCAACCTTGAAACTACTAAAGCCCAACATGTTAATTGTGTGCTGTTCAAATCTAATGTCGAATTAGAAACTTCTTTGAGGGATGAAAAGATTAATTTTGCCATCACTGCCTTTTCTCCTTCAGAAGACAAGTGGAATGCCATAAGAACTACCTCAATATGAAACAGCAAGGGAAGAGTACCAGCAAGATCATTGATACTTGGGCATTTTATGCAGACTGCTTTTGCCTTCTCAACAACAAAGGTGACATATACCCTGCAAATCTTGGTTCTCAACTGGCTACCAGAAGAACCAACCCTACAAAACAATGTGTGAGCAAGCAGGGTCAGGGTTCTATCATTGTAGCAGAAGGAACCATTCTCAACAGTCAGGATTTTATCCACAAGGTAGTCTTCAAGAGAATCATTCAAAGCATGGTTAGTGAGAAGGTTGCATAAAAGATCAAAGCACAGATCATGAATTTGCCCAATCTTTCCATCATCATGCAATGGAGTGCAACTATCAGACATATTATCTTCAGAACAACAGCCCTGACAACTGAGTAGGGAAAGCAAAATGTCAATGTCTCTACTGCCAAGTTTATTGCAGGCATCAACATAAAGAGAAGGATGCCATTCAGAAGAGAAGATGCAAGTTTTGAGAAAGCTCAAAAGTTCTATAGCAGCTTGCATTGGCATATTTTGGTAGCTGGAACTAGAAACTAATGCAGTAACAGGTGGTTGTTCACATCCATCAGTAGATCCAACAGATCGTCCAGTTTCAGAAAAAAGATCTCCAAAAAGAGCCTCATCCTCATGGCATACTGCATTTTCAACTTCAGATGTTCCAACAACTTTAGCCAAACTAGAATGGGACCTTTCTAATTTTGGCCTTAATTTCAGTCCTTCGGAATGAAGGAACAAAGCAAGTTGCATCAAATTGGTAATCCATTGACTTGACACTGGAAATATCAATTTTAGAATCTCTTCAAAAGTAAATCCCTTCAGCAAAGGAACAGACCCAAGATGAAGACATGAAGGAGAACTGATCTGTGAATCAGTAGAACTGCCAACACATTCCTCCTGGAAGTCTTTCCATTCAAAAGGAATTTGATGTGTTTGTCTTTTCAGATCATTAATGAGCTTCAGAGTATAAACAACAAATCGGGGGATGTAAGCAAGGGGGGGCTTCAAATTGGGAGAAGATTTGTCATATGTCCAAACAGAAGAATCCAAACTCTCCAATATAGCTGCTATAATACATGTTTGAATATTCTGGGCAACATTGCTATTGCCAAAAATAACCTGAACACTGTGAAGAAATTCTTCAATAACCATTAAAACAATGCTATCAAAACTTCCTTCAGTAGTAGCATAGGTATTCACAAACTCCAGTTGAATTCTAAACAAACTACATAGAGTATCAGAAAATGTCGCAACTGCCTTCATCAATACGGCATCGTATTCAACATATGGAACATCTTTCAAAAGACTTCCAAGTATCTTTAACATCCTCAAAATGAAAGACAATCTCCTTCGAAAATTTTGACTCACAGCCCTCTCATCCAATACATCTTTTACTTTAGCTAACTTATTGCACAGCAAGATCAAGCGAGGAGTGTATTTTCCATGGACAACTGCCCAGTGTTGGGATAGAAAGAGAAAATTATTGAAATATTGATCACAAGTTTGTTCAATGAATCCAGATTCTTGCCTATCATGAGGTAAGCGTTCGGAGGCCAAACTCTTTAGAAGCCAATTCATTGATTTTTCATCCTTTGAGCATCTGAATCCTTTTAAAGATGAAAAAATAGCAGTGGTTAGGTTAAAAGAAAAACCATGACAAGACAGCAATTGACTGATTTTGGGTAGTAACGTGATACCTTCTAGGTGGCATTTTTTGTAGTCGTCCACAAAATTACTACAACAATCATCAACAATTGTCAAAATATCTACCAAGGCACTTGCAGTTGTAGGTTGCGACATGTCTGCAACTATATTTATTCCATCAACCAAAGCCATCTCTAAGAGGTATATCATGTTGTTCTGGAAGATGCACCAACAATGAGTAATACAAAAAAAATACCCACTATTTTAACAATAAAAACACAGGTCAGAACAATTAATAGAGAAGATCAACAATTTAACCTATGCCCACCAGAATATACTTTGTTCTAAATATTTTTTAGTAAAGAGATGCCTTTTTGCTTCCTCAGTCCGGAATAGAAATCAGAAAGACCTATTAGCATACAATATCGTGATGGAGAAGGAAGGAACCAACAAAATTGGGCCCAATATACATTTTTTCATTCAATGTCCTAAACATCTCAGGAAGGCTTAAGGCAACTTGGGCTAAATGAACATATAGAGACTTTAGAATCTGTTGCCAAATCTATTATTGTATATGTTTGCCCATCTAACTTATTCTTGAGACAATTCTTTTAACAAAAATAAGGGAACAATGCGATTTTGGTATTATTACATGTAATGTAACACGACTCTTTTTTCTATTTGTAAACTTTCAATTTTCTGTTCTTTAGAGGTTGTTCATCATCTATAACGTAACTTCTTTATTTTTTTAATTTTTTACTTTCTTAAACAATAGAGCATAGACAGCGCGTACTCCATCCTAGAGGTGCAACACTCAAATCCCATTAGTTGCAATGGGGAATAGGCTACCCACTATCGTATGGGTTCCAATCTTCTTTAATGCATTCTTATTTATATATTGAAAAACAAATTACTGTTTCATATTGATGCATAAGTTCATAAAAACTCTTATGCCACTGTTTACTCAATAGAGTTGTCACTGATGCGCCCTATAAAGTAACATTTAAATTGCATTCAAATAATACTCTCTGATCTGTATATTTGAGAATTTAGAGACAAAAATAGACTTCTCTAAAAAGTATTGCCGAATATTCAATAAAGCCTGCACCCTAATTCCATTAAATTTCCACCCTCAACATACCTGAATTCCTAGATCATCACTATCGAATCCTGAATTCTCCAAATAGCACAAAGCAAATTCTATAGACTGCTGCACGATTGCAACCAGTACGCCATCCGCCTGCTCCACTATTCATGCAAACCAAATCACAACACCAAACGATGGTTAAAACTTACAAAAAAAAAAAAAAAACCATTTCAAAACAATAGAAAAACAGGAAGAGAAAACTTAGATGCAGCTAGATAGGTGTTTTGGTGCTTTCTCCGATCACAATTGGAATAGCTTCATCTTAATAACTTACATAATAAATGTTTCTATAAAAGTTCAACACAACAACCGACATTACTGCGTCGAAACTCAATCTGATTGGAGAACATCGCCATAACTACATATAAAACAGTCTCTCAAGTTTTTGTGTATAAAAAGGAAAACACTCACACAACAACAACGAAGATCACACAAGTCAAATCGTGCAACAGCAAATCAAGTTCGTAAGAGTACCTGAGAAAGATCGAGAAGCGGACGCGATTGCGTAGGCGAAGGAAGAAATTCCGTGAATCTGCGCGTCGGTCCAGGAGAGGAAGCACGAGGTTCCGTCCTCAGACGATTGGAGAGCGCGGCGGAGGAGCGAGCAGAAGGCTTTGAGACCTAACCGCACGGCGTCATCGGAGCGGAGCTGTTTGATGAACTCGGCGGAGGAGGAGGAGGAAAGAGCGTCAGCCAGGACGGTGAGGCCCTCGGCCATGACGGAGCGAATCGAGAGAGAGAAAGAGGTTTGTTTGAAGAAGAGTGAGTGTGTTATGCAGAAGTGGAATTGAGTAAAAAGACGTGTAGTAAGGGGTTTATGGTATTTATAGTGTTGAAGCCGTGATGAATGAATTGGAGAAGAAGAAAGGGACAGAGATATAGTATTACTATTGGTGCTGCTTTCTGAGTTTGCTTAATGGGAAAGCACCATTTTACCATTTCTCATTTCTCATTTCTCATTTCTCATTTCTCATTTCATTTCATTTCATTCTACTTTCGCTCTTCTCTTCTCCCATTGCCAAACACAACAAAATAAACCCCAAATAATGTTAAAATAATTATCTAAAAACCCTTTCTTACTCTCCCATTTTGTAATCTAACACTGTGGTTCGTTTGCTTCTATTTTTATTTATTTTTCACTATTTATTTATCTTTAAAAAAAAAAACTAAAATGAGAGTTAGATAGAATGCATGTATGTGACTTGAAGCTATGTGATAAAGTATAAATGTCAAAAATGAAGAAAAGGAGTTTTTCTTTTTGGCTTAATGATTAAAAGCATACACACCAATGCAGAAGGATTAAAATTGAAAATGTGATTTTGGCATAATGTATATAATAAGATAAAAAAATGTTGTAATGATAAGTGCCAAAGTGAACACCACACAAATGAAAGGAAAATGATACAAAATTTAGTAAAAGAGAATAAAACTTAGTGTTTGAAGTTACTTTTTTAGGAGGAAGTTGTGTATGCATACTAATTATAAGTTGAGAAATATTAGAAGGTATAATAAAAGATATTTAGGAAACTCTTAGTTTTATATATTTTTTTCCTTTTTATAACGATTATTTGTAGTGAAAAGGAAAAACAAGATTTAATGTTGACTCGTTTTGTTTATCTTACTTAATTCACTGTAATCATTTTGAACAGTGTCTTCATCCAAAATGTTAAAATGGTTACATAAAAAAACTGTCAAAATGGTTGTTGTCATTTTGAATAATATTATTAAATTATATTAGTTCTTTATTATGTTATTTTCTTTTAATTGTTATTTTTTAATAACAACATTAAAACATGGTAAATCATTATTACAACCAGGTTACTTGTAGTATTCTGTTCAATCAAAACAAAGAGTAAAAGAGATAAAAGAAAATATATCAATTGGTAAATTTTAGAACAGTTATCTTTTGTAGGAGTTAAATGGTGAAAAATAAATATGTAAAACTGTTTGGTTTGATGAACAAAGTGACAGTGACAAAGGAGATGAAGTAGTATGAAATTTACACCTCATAAATTTTCAAACCAGATTACATTTAAAAAATACCTTGTAATGACTGATTTTGTTGTCTTTTTTACATTTTTTTATCGTCAAAATTACAGTTTTGTATTTATTTAACAAAATTATTGGGTTTCAGCATGTTTAAATAAAATCTGCAAAATTGGGTCTCATATTTTTGTTTTTTATTTTGAAAACCTATATGCATAAATTAATACATGTGCAGACATAAAATATGTTTTGTAACATCCTTTAAAACTTTGCATTTGTTAGTTTATATTGAATTGTCCTTTTAACACAATTAACCTGTTTTTTCCCCTTCTCATGGTATTTAGTAAGAAATTGAATATAAGCTAGTTCTAAAGCTTTAAGTTACTAAAGTATAAGTTTTATTTTGTTCTATTAAATTAATTTCAGAATTTCAGAACCTCCTGTTATAATATTTAGAAAATTAGTAAAAAATAATAATCTTTATATCGTCATTTTTTAATTTGTGAAAGCACGTATTTCAAAAACTATATTCCTTATAATTAGGTCCCATCTATGTTAAAATGTAAAGGTTATAACTTCTTTTTATTGCAAGTTACAACAATCAAATACGAACAGAATTTTCAGCAATCATATTGGTGAAATAATTTGAATCATTAATTGATAAAATTAAAACTTCATGATAAACTCTATATATATAGACATACATATATACACACACCTTTTTGTTATTTTTTTTTATCTAAACCAAATCCTAAAAATATATTTTTAAAACAGCTTTTGAAATTTTAATTTTTTAAAATATACTTTTTACTTTTATAAAATTAATTTAAGAATATTTTAATTGTAAAATAAATACAAATTGTATAAAAACTAAATCAAAACAAAAAAAAACATCTAAGCACAAAAACTAAATCAAAACAAAAAAAGACATCTAAGCACAGATGAAATTTACGTATAATCTAGTTTAGTAAATAAATTGACGTGTATATGAATTTTTTTTAATCAAATTACTTGCCATCAACCCCATATAAAACGGGCAAATGTCAGATTCGGCACAAATTTTCTGTACCTCTGTAGTTCGAATATAAAACCTATTAAACCATAATAACAACAGAATCATGAAAGATTCGCCAAGTTCTAAAGTCATTAATCTATGCCAAAACTTTTTTCTAAGATTGTCAATAGCTATGGATTGTAAATTGGCAGAAGGATATGTAATGATGCTAGAGATCTACAAATTGAAAAGTGAAAATGACAAGAAAAAATGTCTTAATTCTGATTTTCATCTAAGGTTGTAGCTTGACTGCCATCCAACAGTTCTTGTACACAAAATTTATTTAAGTTTTCATACATTTTCTTCCATTGGTTAGTCATTTGCATTGACATTTGGTAATCATGTTTTAGTTTCTCCGTCTCCATTTCAGAAGCAGCAGATAACCCTTGATGCTGAGACATAAGTTAAAAACAAAAACAAAACGTTAATCACAATCAAAATCAGGTAATGACCATCCTTTAATAAGAGGAGTAACCATATAACAAACCTGAAGTTCCTTAATGTAATTAGATATCTGTTGAGAACTGATGTATTGAGGAACCACAGAACTGCTTCCACCCACAAGACTGACCATAGTGCTCATATCTGAGTCTTCATCTATTGAATTTGCATATTTTTCCAATGGAGGGGGTAAATTAGCCCCTTGCTTTCTTGATGATGTTTGTACATTAGAAGATATGTGATTACTAGAGTTTTCTCGTCTAACAACGATAATATTATTTACAGGCCCTGCAGAATCCACAATACTTAACATTAGTTTTAGCAGACTCAATTTGAAAACATGCATGTAATTGATACTGCCACCTCATGAAGGTGGTTTAGTGACTGGATATGCCATCTGAGAAAAAACCTTGAACAATAACCAAGTGTGTAAAAAGCTATCATGCAGACCATATTGAGAGAAAAAATAATATCGTATTATCCAAGTTAAATAACAATGCATCGCGTATCAAAGGCATTAAGCAAAAATAAAAGTTTAAAAAAAGAAAGGCCCAATAGCAGCAGATATAAATAGGAGTTGAATATATAATTAGAATACTGTCAAGTCCCACTAGATAAGTAAAACAACTGGGCACCAGTGTTTCTTATAATTAAGTAAAAGCTCCTCTACATACAGAAAACATGAGGTACGTTAGTTGCTTTACCATATCACAAACAAATTGCCAGTCTTCACTATATTCTAATTTTGCAAATGAAAACAAGTTTGACCATTGAAAAAGCAGAAAATCATTGGAAAAAAGTTCATGACAAATAGCATAAAATATGCATTACTAAACATAGATACAATCAAAACTCTTTCTACAAAGCAGGTCATATTTCACTGTTTATATAATACCTTTAGCATGTTTGAACATGCGGACAATGTTACGAGTTCTTGCATTCCAAACACGAACCATTCCATCCTCT